>SMTZ1_10000134_pt1 | contig 65368 bp, 58 predicted proteins | sample DeeMarSWOR136_30_FD_25667 | JGI IMG/M metagenome (IMG submission 25667) | reverse complement strand
ACCCGCGGCTTTCCCTCCGCCTCCTGCCCCAGCGGACGGCCCCCGATTACTCGAGGTGTGGCTTTATCGATTTGAAATACGGATAAAGTATTCTTTCCCCTTTGAGAACTCCCCCATAAATAAAAATAGGGCGGCAAGATCACCGGAGGGTGATCAGTTTCCCCCGCCCATTTACCTTATATCGTTATATCGAAATATCGTTATATCGAAATTATCTATTTCCAATCCGTAGAGAGCCAATACCCTTTATAACAGACTAAAACGATAATTGTCAAGCCTTTTTTCCGCAGGAAGCTAAATAATTTCCTGGAGTTAACCCAAAGGACTTTCCAGCATTCATTGAATTGAAAATGTGGAAGCCCTTTTTCAATATACGGTTCACTTTATTGCAAGGGATAAAAAAGGAATGACCACGTTTGGCTCGAAGGCTGAGACCATTTATATCATGGCCGTAATTCTTTTCCCCAGACCTCTCTTTATGCTATTTAACATCTCTCCCGAAAAGGCACCGTAATGAGCATTTCCAGCCAATATGTGAAGGTAGAGGAGCTCCAGGTTTTTGTTGGATTTCAATATATTACACGCCAGTCCTGGGAATCAGTATATAGCCTTGGCCAATTTGAGCTCCACCGTCAAATCCGGAAATAGGCTACATCTCAGGGCCTCCTGTGATACCCACTAATCCCTTTTTCATCCTCCTTTATCGCCTTTACGATCGCCTCAGGTGCAATTTGACCGCTTCTTATCGCATAATAGATTCCCTCCCCCATCATGGGATCCATCAGGTTGGCCGCATGCCCCACCAGCAAGACACGGCCCTTTGAATATGGCAGATCATCGCTGGAAACAGTGGGCAGAGGATAGAAACAGGCCTTCTCCACCCTTATTTCCGCCACGTAGTCCACACTAGCCACAATCCGATCGAAACGGGTTTTGAGCTTCATCCCCTTCGATGGAAGGAGAGCGCAAATCCCTATGGAGACGAAATCACCCTTGGGGAAAATCCATCCGTACCCATTTGGAATGCCGCCGAAATCGAGATGGACGAAGGAACTCTTCCTTTTATTCCCGGGGCCAAACGTCCCTCTCTCTCCAATGCCATGCCCATTTTCTTCACCACCCCGCCAAGGAGTAATTGAGCCACGATGCTGCGGGCCCCATCGGCTCCAAGGAGGTAGCGGCACCTCATGGATTCCCCCCCGTTGATGTAAACATCAACCCCTTCCGCATCCTGCTGGAATCCAATCACCCTTTTCCCCTCAAAGAGATTCGCCCCTCCCTCCTGGGCCTTCCGGCACAAGAGGTGGTCGAATGAATCCCTCATCACCAAATAGCCAATGGGGTTTTGGGAACATATTGAAAAACGGTCCCTCAACTGAAAGGTAAACTTCGCCTCGGATACGGTATTCTCGATTACCCTCCCTATGTCGAAATCGAGCTCTCTCAAAACCCTTGGAGAAAGGCAACCCCCACATGGTTTATATCTGGGGAACCGATCCTTTTCTATTAAAAGGGCTTTCAACCCCTTCTTCGCACAGAAACGAGCCGTAGTCGAACCTGCCGGCCCGGCACTTACGATGACGTCGTACTTCAAAACCATCCCCCGCGATAATATCGATTCAGACGCTGCCATACCAAGGGGATTTGTCAATACCGGGGGTTTCCGATATAATTAAAAATTTTATATGTAATGACATAAATATATGCGTATTGGAAAGAATCCAGGCAAATTCCAAATACTAAATTCTAAACTCTAAACAAATTCAGATGACCGAAGCCTTAAAGGGAAATACTAAACACAAAGTACGAAGCTCTAAACAAATACAAAGCACTAATGACCAAATGACCAAAACGTTTAGGATTTAGATAATTCGTATTTAGGATTTGAAGCGAAGCGACTATAGTATTTAGTGCTTCGGCCCGCGACGAGCCCCTCGGCCTGAGCAGTTCGGCCTTGAGACATGTCGACGAGCTCATGTCGAGTCGCTCACTGCCGAAAGGCTCGGCCGAGTCGATTTAGGACTTAGTCCTTGTTTGAATAATGAGTAACTATTTAAGACGCTACATATAAATGGGATTCGAGCATGGAGAAGAAGGTATACATGGTCAGCTTGGGATGTCCCAAGAATCTAGTTGACTCGGAAGTCATGTTGGGTCTTCTATCGAGGAGTAACCATATCATCACCTCCGATGAAACCCAAGCGGAGATAATTATCGTCAACACCTGTAGTTTCATTCAAGAGGCCACCGAGGAGTCCATCGATACTATTCTGAAGCTATCGCGGTACAGGAGGGGAGGACTTTGCCGACGCTTGATCGTCTGCGGCTGCTTGCCACAACGGTATGGCTCCCAGCTCTTGGAGGAGCTTCCTGAGGTGGATCTTTTTATAGGGGCGGACCAATTCCACCTTATCAATAGATTGGTAGAGCACGCTCCCCGGAGGCTCTACGTAAACGCCCGCCCTTCTTTCCTCTACAATCACCGAACTCCCCGCCTAATCTCCACACCAAGACATACCGCCTATGTCAAGATCGCAGAGGGATGCTCACGGGCCTGCTCCTTCTGCACGGTCCCGAAACTCAGGGGGAGATATCGCAGCAGGAACCCTAGTTCAGTAATCGAAGAGGTTAGCCAATTGGCTCGTACAGGCGTCAGAGAGGTAGTCCTCATCTCCCAAGATACGTCTTCCTATGGCAGGGATTTGGGGAGCAAGATTACCTTGGAAACCCTCTTGAGGGATATGGTGAGCGTCGATGGGATTGAATGGATTCGCCTCCTCTATGCCTACCCCCATCCGAACCTTTTTACAGAGAGGCTCATCGATCTCATCGCCCGGGAGGAGAAAATCTGCAAATATATCGACCTACCCATTCAGCATATCAATGATCAGATCCTCAAGGATATGAAAAGAGGAGTTACGGGAGGTCAATTGAAGCAACTCATCGATAAATTGAGGAAGAAAATTCCGGGTTTGACTCTCAGAACCTCCCTCATCGTAGGGTTTCCGGGAGAAACGGAAGTCCAGTTCCGAGAACTAGTAACATTCGTCCAGGAGGTCCAATTTGACCGAATGGGCGTCTTTCGATATTCCCCTGAGAAAGGGACACCAGCGACTTCATTGGCCAACCACGTCCCGGAAAAGGTGAAGGAGGATCGATACCGGGAAATCATGGAAATCCAGGCAGACATTTCCTTAAGGAGAAATCTCGGTCTTATCGGAACGATTCAAAGGGTACTGGTGGAGGACTATTGCACCGAAACCCGTTACCTCCTCAAGGGAAGAATGGCCTCCCAAGCCCCGGAAATTGACGGCGAGGTTTATATCACCAAGGGAACGGCGACCAGTCGCATGATCAACCTCCGAGTAACCCATGCCTCTGAATACGATGTAGTGGGTGAAATTTCCAGCAGTTAGGCCTTGGCGATTTGGCCATCTAATGCTCCATAGTTGATCCTCAGCATCCGTTTCCTTGATATTTCGGTCTGGAACAACCCAACTGGAATACTGGAATGATGTAGTAAGAAGAAAAACAAAAATCCGTTGTTTCCGATTTTGATACCCATTATTCCACTATTCCAACAATCCATCATTCCAATTCTCAAACAGATTTCCCTCATGAACAACGGTTTCTTCCATAAAATCACGGAACTCCTCAGGCTTTTTCCTTGACTGGTCGCGAGGAAGAGTGATAATGTATTGTGATTTAGGGAACTAAGGGAAAGGGGGATCTATGGACGAACTCCAACCCCTGATGGTTCAGAGGCTTAGCAAGATTGACGAACTCAAGAAAGAGGGCGAAAGCCTGTTTCCTAACGACTTCCGAGTGGAAAAAACGTCTGAGGATCTTGTGAACCGATTTGGCCAGGCAACCCCTGATGAGCTGAAAATGGTGAAGGAATCCTTTTCACTGGCCGGTCGCATCATGGCCATGAGGGATTTTGGCAAGGCGGCCTTCATACACATCCAGGACAGAAGGGGTAAGATTCAAGTCTATGTTCGAAGCGACAGGGTCGGAAAGAAATCTTTTAGCCTCTTTAAGAAAATGGATATCGGAGATTTCATAGGAATTACCGGGACCCCCTTTCGCACCAAAACAGATGAGTTGACCCTTGATGCCGAAAGTATCCGGCTCTTGACAAAATCCTTAAGACCCCTACCGGAGAAATGGCACGGGCTGAAAGATGTGGAAACCCGCTATCGGCAGCGATATCTGGATCTCCTCGTGAATCCAAAGGTGAAGGAGATCTTCACCAAACGGACCAGGATTATCCAGCTGATCAGGCAGTTCCTTGACACAAGGGACTTTCTCGAGGTCGAAACCCCAATGATGCAACCCATCCCGGGGGGGGCGACGGCCCGGCCCTTCAAGACTCATCACAATGCTCTGGATATGGACCTTTACCTTAGGGTGGCCCCTGAGCTTTATCTGAAACGCTTGGTTATCGGCGGGTTCGAACGGGTTTACGAGGTCAATCGGAACTTCAGGAACGAGGGGATCTCCACCCAGCACAACCCGGAATTCACCATGTTGGAACTCTACCAGAGCTATGCTACCTTCGAAGATCTGATGACCCTTACCGAAGAGATGGTTTGCTTTATTGCTAAGAATGTCCTTGGCGGCCTGGCCCTCGAATATCAGGGGGAAAAAATAGACCTTTCTCCCCCCTGGAAGCGGTTAACCGTCAAAGAGGCTATCCTTCAGTGGGGAAGGACCGATTCCAAAACCCTCCAGGACTACGACAAGGCGTTGGAATACGCCCAAAGGTTGGGCATACCGTTGGAAAAAGGGATTCCCCATGGGAAAATCATCACCGAGCTATTGGGCGAAATCGTGGAACCGCACCTTATCCAGCCTACCTTCGTCACCCATTATCCGACCGATGTCTCTCCCCTTTCTCGGAGAAATCAGGACCATCCGGATCTGGTCGATCGCTTCGAACTCTATATAGCAGGAAAAGAGGTCGCCAACGGATTTTCCGAATTGAATGATCCCGTGGACCAGAGGGAACGGCTTATCAAGCAGTTGGATCAGGGCAGCGTTGGGGAAATGGAAGGTCACCGTTTGGACGAAGATTTCCTCCATGCCCTGGAATGTGGAATGCCACCCGCTGCGGGCGAGGGGATAGGAATCGATCGCTTAGTGATGCTGTTGACCGATTCCCCCTCCATCCGGGAGGTAATTCTGTTTCCCCTTTTGAGGCCCCAAAGGGAATAGACCCTCCCTGTCACCGGGTAGCTGGGAGGAAACGCCCTCCATGCCGATGCCATACGAACTATTCATTGGCCTGAGATACTTGATGGCCAAGAGAAAACAGTTCTTCATCTCGATTAATAGCATCATTTCCATTCTCGGGGTCGCTCTCGGAGTGTGGGCCCTTATTATCGTACTGGCCGTAATGAATGGGTTTGAGACGGACATCAAGGAGAAGATATTGGGTACTTATTCCCATGTCATCCTGATGAAATACGGGAATGAGGGAATTTCAAAGTATTCCACTTTGATTGAACAGGTGAAAGGGTATGCACGGGTTGTTTCGGCCTCCCCGTTCATTTACAATCAGGTGATGCTCACATCGAAGGCCAATGTCTCCGGCGTGGTCATCAGGGGGATTGACCCCGATTCCGCAGTTGAGGTAACCAATATCGGCCGTGCCATAAAGGAGGGGTCCCTTAGTGAATTGAAGACACAAGGGGGGGATGGAGCTACCCCCGGGATTATTATCGGAAGGGAGTTAGCCAGGCATCTGGGTACATTCCTCAATGAACCCATCACCGTGATTTCACCCATGGGTACCATAACGCCCATGGGGATGGTCCCCCGAATGAAGCAGTTTAAGGTCGTGGGAGTCTTCAACGTGGGAATGTACGAATACGATTCCTCCCTGGCGTATATCTCCCTCAAGGAGGCACAACGTTTCTTCAATATGGGAGATGCCGTTACGGGGATAGAGATAAAGGTAGACGACGTCCATTGAGGCTGGAAAAGGTGATCATGTTTATCATCTTATTCCTCATTGTCTTTGTGGCGGCCTTCAACATCGTGAGTACCCTCATCATGGTGGTAATGGAGAAGAACAGGGACATCGCCATCTTGAAATCAATGGGGGCAACGGCTTGGGGCATTATGAAGATCTTTATCATCGATGGACTCATCATCGGTGCCGTCGGGACCATTCTGGGGGCGATTGCAGGCCTGCTGGTCGCCATCAATATGGAGACGATCTCTGGGTATGTCGAAAGAGTCCTGGGCCTTGAGGTCTTCCCCAGAGATGTATATTACCTCGAGCGTTTTCCATCCGAGTTGAATCCCTTCGACGTGGTTATAATTGTTATCGTCGCGGTGATGTTGTGTTTTTTGGCAGCCCTCTACCCTTCTTGGAAGGCATCGAAGCTGGATCCAGCGGAGGCCCTGCGCTATGAGTAAAAGTCCTATGGTTTCCAAAAAGGCCCCCATAAAAAGCCGAGCACAGAAACATCTCTCCAGGGAAAATTACAAAAGGCCTTGGAGGAATTTCAAAAAATTATCAAACTGGACCCCATGGACCTCAGGGCATGTCTGAGAGTAGGTGACCTGCTACAAAAGCTGGGAAGGACCAGTGAAGCCGTCGTCCAATACAAGCAACTCACCCGTCACTATGCCAAGGAGGGTTTCCTCATCCAAGCAATCTCTTTAAACAAGATTATCCTCCGAATTGATCCTTCTCAGGAGGGCACCGATAAGGAGTTGGCCGACCTCTATGTTCAGATTGGTATCTCTTCGCAGACACCGACAAAGGGACAAACGGCCGAGAAGAAGCTTCCCGAAATCCCCCTCTTCTCCGAATTGAATCGGGATGAACTCCACGAAGTGTTAAGCCATCTCAAGGCCGAGCGGGTGGCTAAGGGAAGTCTCGTCTGTAGAGAAGGGGACCCAGGGGATTCAATTTATATCATCAGTTCCGGGAAGGTGGGAGTCCTCAAATATTCCAAGAAAAAACAAGGGGAGATCCCTTTGGCCACGCTGGGCGAGGGAGATTTCTTCGGTGAGTTCGGCTTCTTCTCCGACCATAAGAGGCATGTCACCGTCAAGGCCCTGACCGATTTGGAGGTCCTGGAAATCCCAAGAACCGATTTCGACGAAATTGCCAAAGTTCATCCCCGAATTCGGAACATCCTGCTTAACTTTTATAAGAAACGCATTATTGACACTCTCCTGGCCTTCTTCCCCCTCTTTAGGCAGCTTCAAACGCACGATCGTGCCCAACTGGTTAGTCGGTTCAAACTGAGGAGGATTGGCGAAAACAGGTTGATATTCGAGCAAGGAGCCCCACCCACTTCCTTCTTCGTCATCAAAAGCGGGGAGGTAGAAATCTTTGTCTCGAAAGGGGGCGAGTCAAAGGTTACCTTTGGCTCTCTTAGAGGAGGTGATTTCTTCGGGGAAATTTCGTTGATTTTTAACCGACCTCCAATGGCGAGCGTGAGGACCACGAAAACAACCGAACTGCTGGAATTGGAGAAGGCGGATTTCGACCATGTCGTGGGAGCATTTCCCTCCATTAAGGGAACTCTGGAGGCCTCTTCGAGAAAGAGAATGGAAGTCACGAGCAAGATCATCTCCTCCTCCTGGGCCAAGAAGGCAACGGCAGCAATGGTTTAAGGTAAAAACCCCAAGTGGAAAGAGGAAGAACCCGTGGAGGCGACTCATCCCTTAATCCTCGTAGAAAATCTCTCTAAGTCCTTCGGCCATGCGCCAAAGAGGGTTGATGTCCTCAAGGACATCACCATCACTTTTTCCACAGGTGAAGCGGCGGCCATCCATGGCTCATCAGGAGTGGGAAAGACTACCCTCATGCATATCCTTGGAGCCCTGGACAGGCCCACGGCGGGGAGGGTTATCTACCGCGGGCAAGACCTCTTTTCCATGGAAGACAATGCTCTTGCCGCATTTCGAAATCGGGAAATCGGCTTCGTCTTTCAGTTTTACTATCTTCTGCCCGAATTCAACGCCCTGGAGAACACCATGATGCCCGCCTTAATCCGGGGAATGCAGAGGGGACAAGCCGCCATGAAGGCCGAGGAAATCCTCGTGGAGGTTGGTCTTAAGGACCGAATCAGCCATAAGCCTGGTGAACTCTCCGGAGGCGAACAACAAAGGGTGGCAGTAGCCCGCTCCCTCATACTGCAACCCACTGTGCTACTTGCCGACGAGCCTACGGGAAATTTGGACACCACAACGGGGCTTGCCATTCATGATCTCCTCATGAGGTTGAATACCGAAAAGGGGGTGACCCTGATCCTTGTCACCCACAATCATGAGATCGCCAGCCTGATGCGCAGAAGGATTCATATGGTGGACGGAAAGGTCTTTGAGGAGGCTTAATGGGAACAGCGTGGATTTTGCCTATTTACAAAGGATCATTTATTTGTTATGAAAAACTACCCAAATCCGGTGCAGATTTAGATCTTGCCCAGAACCTCTTTTCCAAGGAATCCATATGACCCCGGCACTGAAGTTCGGTGGGAGACCCGTGGTTTATATCCTCCTCTCTCTGATTTTAGCCGGCCGGTGTTTTGGAGAAGACAAAAAAATCATCAAGATCACAATACTGGGCAACGAAAAGGTCGCCGAGGACGTAATCAGAAGCAATATTAAGAGCAAGGAAAACGAAACCCTCTCAATCTCGCAGATCAGGGAGGACCTCAAATCCATACATGAGATGGACTTTTTTACCGATGTCATCATCGATTTGAAAGATGTGGAAGGGGGCAAAGAGGTCATATTCATCGTTGTGGAAAAACCCTCCATCAGAAACATCCGGGTCTCGGGAAATGTGAAGATCGAAGACTCCAAGATAAGGGAAGAGATCGATGTTGCCACCGGTGCCATCTTGAATATGGAGAAGCTCAAACAAGCAGCCGATAACATCAAGAAGCTTTACTCCTCCAAGGCTTACTATCGCGCGAAGATCGACTATCGACCGACCAACCTTGAGGGAAACCTGGTCGACATCGAATTCATCATCGAAGAGGGAAAAAAAGGCTATGTCAAGAAGATTCGGTTCCAGGGTAACAAACACTTTTCAGCAAGGAAACTCCGGGAGTCAATGAGCACGAAAAAGAAGGGATGGTTTTGGTGGTTATTGCAAAGAGGAGTTTTGGATGAGGAGATTCTCAATGCCGATCTTCAAAACCTTCAGGCCTTTTACTTCGATCAAGGATACATAAGGAATAAAGTCGACAAGCCGAAGATCACCATAACCAAGGATGGAAAATCGATTTACATCGACATCAAGATCCATGAGGGAGAACGGTTTAAAGTAGGGAAGATCGACTTCAGGGGCGACATCATAACCACACGGAAAGACCTGTTCAAACAGGTAAGCCTAAAGGAGGGCAAAGTCTACCGCAACTCCGTAGTTCAAAAGGACATCCGTGAGATCACCAATTTTTACGGAGACAAGGGATACGCCTACGCTGAAATCGTTCCCCTTACCTCCGTTGATTCGGAAAAGAGGCTCGTTCACATCACCTTCGATATCCACAAGGGAAAGAAGGTCTTTTTCGACCGCATAACCATTTCCGGGAACACAAAGACTCGGGATAAGGTCATCAGGAGGGAGCTCAAAGCGGGTGAAGGTGACCTGTACAGCGCAACAGCTATGAAACGAGGGCGACAAAAGCTCAAGACCTCCGGATATTTCAAGGAGGTCGAGTTTACCACCAGCAGGGGAACCAGTGATGACAAGATAAACTTGGATATCAAGGTGGAGGAAGCCCCAACGGGAGCCATTGGCTTTGGGCTAGGATTTAGCTCACGGGAAGGGGTGATGACAACCGCCTCTATCTCCGAGCGAAACCTCTTTGGACTGGGCTATAGAAGCCATCTAAAGGGTACACTGGGAGGGGATAGCGAACGATTCAAATTCGGTTTTACCGATCCCTGGTTCCTGGGAACACCTACAACCGCTGGGTTTAATTTCTATTTCGAGGAGTCAACGCTATTCAATACATACAGCTCCGATGTCGTCGGGGCGAACCTCACGCTGGGGAGATACTTAACGGACTATATTTCGGCCTCACTTACGGGGCGGGCTGAGAGGGTGGATATCTTCGATATCTCCCCCGATGCCTCCAAAGAAATCAAGGAACAGGAAGGAACCAGGGATACCATTAGCCTCACCTTAAAATTGACCAGGGATACGAGGGATGACTTTTTCAATCCCACGAAGGGGTCCAGACACACCCTCAGCCTGGAGAATGCCGGAGGGGTCTTAGGGGGTGACAATACCTTCTACACGGTCACCGGCGATACCAATTGGTATTTCCCCCTGCCTCTGGACACGGTGCTCCATCTGCGGGGGAGGTCTGGAATAGTTGAGGGATACGACGGGAAAGACGCCCCCATCTATGAGCGATTCTTCATCGGCGGCATCAATACCATACGGGGCTTCGAATATGGGGAAGCTGGGCCAAAGGACGAAACCGGAGAGGTGATCGGCGGGGAGAAGATGGTTATCTTCAATTCGGAATTCCTCATTCCCTTGAACAAGGCACTCGGCCTCAAGGGTGTCCTCTTCTACGATGGGGGAAAGGGCTGGACTGAAGATTTTGGGAGCTGGAAACACGCCGTGGGATTTGGAATCCGCTGGCTATCGCCCATTGGTCCTATTCGACTAGACTGGGGATATAACCTCGATCCCGAAGAGGGCGAGAAGCGGAGTGTTTGGGACTTCTCCGCCGGGACTCAATTTTGAAGACGGACTTTTGAGGGAAAAGAGATGTTTAGGGACACAAAGAAAGGGATGGGGACCATTCTTTTGGGGGTTTTGATTCTTTTGGCCTTCGCGGCCGCAGCTCGTGCGGCGGAGATAAAGATCGGGTTTGTCGACATGCAGCGGGCACTGAATGAATGCGATGAGGGCAAGGAGGCGAAGGGGGTAATGCAAGGCGAATACCAAAAATTTCAAGACGAAATCGCCCAACGGAGAAAAGATCTTCAGGCCCTAAAGGAAACTCTTCAGAGCCAGGGAGTGATGCTCAGCGAGAAAGGGAGGAAGGAAAAGGAAAGGAAGTATCAGAATAAGCTGAAGGAATTTAAGCGGTGGGGAGAGGATAGGCAAGGTGAACTCAAGCGGAAGGAGATGGAGATCACAAACGCCACGCTGAAAGGTTTAGCTGCCGTGGTCAAAAAGCTCGGAGAAGAGGAGCAATTTTCCCTCATCCTGGAAAGAAATGAGGCCATCATCCTCTACGGCTCTAAGGCAATAGACCTAACGGATCGTGTCATTCAAATCTTCAACTCCACCAACAAGAAATAGAAGGGGAGAACCCACCCATGGAAAAAACGCTGAATGAACTGGCCCAATTGGTCGGCGGGGAGGTTGTCGGCGATGGAGAGGTAAAGATCCTCGGCGTGGCCCCTATTGAAGAAGCTCGAAAGGGTGAGATTACCTTCGTTGCCCACCCGAGGTACTTGCCAAAATTGAATCAGACCGAGGCTTCGGCTATCATCGTTTCCCCGAAGGTCAGCGAGGCTGATAAACCCCTCCTTAAGGTGGCAAATCCCTACTTGGCCTTTGCCAAGATCCTGCAAGTTTACGTCCATCGACCCTACGAATCAAGGGGAGTTGACCAACGTGCCTGGGTCAGCGCGACGACTAAGCTGGGAGAAAAAGTGAGCGTCTACCCCTTCGTATATGTCGGTGATCATGCCGAGATCGGCGATCGAGTCATCCTCTTTCCCGGGGTTTTCGTCGGCGATAACGCGGTCATCGGGGACGATACCCTCATCTATCCCAATGTCTCCATATACGAGGGAAGCCGAATCGGAAAAAGGGTGATCCTCCACAGCGGGGTCGTGATCGGGAGCGATGGCTTCGGTTTCGCTAAGGAAGGCAAGCGAAATGTCAAGATACCGCAGATCGGTATCGTGGAGATCGGAGATGATGTCGAGATAGGTGCTAATACCACGGTGGACAGGGCCGCGATGGGGAAGACCGTCATAAAAAAGGGGGTAATAATCGATAACCTCGTTCAAGTGGCCCACAGCGTCACCATCGGCGAGGATAGCATCATCGTCGCCCAGGTAGGAATCGCCGGAAGTACCAAGATCGGAGCCAATGTCATCCTGGCAGGCCAGGTCGGCGTGGCCGATCACGTTGAAATCGGAGACAACGTGATGGTAGGACCCCAGTCGGCAGTAGTCAAGGATATCCCTCCTCATCAGGTGGTCACCGGAAGCCCTACCCTGCCCCACAAAGACTATCTGAGGACGGTCCTAACCCTTCCCAAGCTTCCAGAGATGTGGAGGAAGATCGGTCAATTGGAGGCCAAGGTAAGGGCTTTGGACGCAGGGCAAACCGTAAAGCGAAAAACGTCTCCTCAATCTTCGGAGGACACCCGTGATCCAGATCAATGAAATTATGAGTCTGTTACCCCATGGATACCCATTTCTCCTCGTCGATCGCGTCGTGGAGTTGGAACTGGGGAAGCGAATCGTCGGCATAAAGAATGTCACCATTAATGAACCCTTTTTCCAGGGCCATTTTCCAGGTCAACCCATCATGCCGGGGGTGTTAATAGTCGAGGCCATGGCTCAGACCGCAGGGGTTCTTGCCTTCAAATCAATGGCCGAAGAGTTGAAGAAAAAGGCGGTTTACTTCATGGCCATCGACAAGGTTCGATTCCGAAAGCCAGTGCACCCGGGGGATCAGATTAGGATGGAGATGGTTGTCTCAAGACAGCGCAAATCCATTTGGGCCTTTACCGGGAAGGCCTATGTAGACGACCAACTGGCTGCCGAAGCGGAGTTCATGGCCATGGTAGGCGACAAGGGGTAGAGGCGAAACCGGAGGGTGTGTCCATGATACACGAAAAGGCCATTGTTCACCCTCGGGCACGGATTGCCGGAGGCGTTGAAATTGGCCCCTTTTCAGTCATCGGCGAAAACGTGATCATCGGCAAGAACACCTGGATCGGGCCACACGTGGTCATTACCGGATGGACAACGATCGGGAAAAATTGTAAGATATTTCAATTTTCCTCCATCGGGGAGGTACCCCAAGACCTTAAATTTCAGGGTGAAGAATCTCATGTAATTATTGGCGATAACAACGTCATCAGGGAGTTCGTCACCATTAATCGGGCAACGACCCATGGGGGAGGGAAGACTGTCTTGGGCAATGAAAATTTTCTGATGGCTTATGCCCATGTGGCCCACGATTGCCTCATCGGAAACCACGTGATAATGTCCAACGCGGCTACTTTGGCGGGGCATATCGAGATTGAGGATGGCGCTATCATCGGCGGATTAGTGGGCGTTCACCAATTCGTCCGCATCGGCGCCTACTCCTTTATTAGCGGATTATCCGGTGTTCCTCAGGATATTCCCCCTTATGTGCTTGCCGCCGGCAGTCGGTGCAAATTGTATGGCTTAAACCTGGTAGGCCTGAAAAGGCACGGTTTCTCGGAGGAGACCATCAAAGGGCTCAAGAAGGCGTACAAGATTATCTTCAAATCGGAATTAATGCTGGAGAAGGCCATTGAGACCGTAAAGGGTGGAGAAATAAACAGTATTCCGGAGGTGGATCACCTTGTCCAATTCATTCAAGGGTCAAAGAGGGGAATCTGCAGGTGAAGAGTAAATTGAGGCTTGGTGTGGTCGGCGTGGGATACTTCGGGCAATTTCACGCCGAGAAATACCACCAAATACCCGAAGTGGAGCTGGCAGGGCTGGCGGATATCGATCGCTCCCGCTCACGGGAAATGGCCAGGCGCTTCAATACCAATGTCTTTTACAACTATGAGGATCTCTACGATATGGTAGATGCCGTCAGCATCGCCGTTCCCACCCCCATTCACTACCAAGTAACCAAAGATTTCTTCCGCAGGGGGGTCGATGTCCTTTTGGAAAAACCCATAACTGCCACTCTTCGGGAAGCGGATGAATTGATCGATATGGCGGAAAAAAGACAACTCATCTTTCAGGTTGGCCACCAGGAGAGGTTTAATGCCGCCTTCATGGCTTTGGAGGGGACCCTCGTCAATCCCATGTTCATCGAATCCTACCGGCTGAGCCCTTTTCTGCAAAGGGCGGCAGGTGTCGATGTGGTCCTTGACCTGATGATCCATGATATTCAGATCATTCTCAGCATGGTGGATTCCCCGATCCAGTCCATTCAAGCCGTAGGCGTTCCAATCGTATCCCCTTATTTGGATATTGCCAACGCTCGCATCGAGTTCGAGAACGGCTGCATCGCAAATGTAACGGCCAGCCGCGTCTCCAGGGAGAAGATGCGTAAGATCCGAATATTCCAATCTACTGCTTATTTTTCCATCGACTACGTTTCTCAAAGGATTACCGTCCTCAGCAAGGATGGTAAGGGGCGTAAGCCCATTTTCCCCGGGATCTTCGCCCAGGATATCAAAATCACCAAGAATGACCCCTTGGAGCTGGAAATAAAGTCCTTCGTCGAGAGGGTCAAGGATAGAAAGAGACCCCTGGTATCGGGTTTGGATGGGAAGAAGGCCCTCGAGGTCGCCTTGCGGATTACCGATCAGATCCAAAGGAATATAGAAAGAAGAAAAACATTGGGTGGCCTTATGGGATGAAGCTCAATGAGGAAAGGAAAATCCTAATCGTGGCAGGAGAGACCTCTGGAGATCTCCTTGGGGCCCATTTGGTGAAAGCAGTTCTCTCTATTGATCCCAATCTCCGCTTCTACGGCGTGGGAGGGGAACACCTGAGAAGCATGGGAACCGAGGTTGTGTTCGACAATTCGGAGGTGGCCGTGGTCGGCATCGTGGAAGTCTTCTCCAAGCTGAGGTCTATCTATCGGATTTTTCGATGGCTCAAGAGGTCGCTCGATTGGGATAAACCGGCCCTTGCCGTCCTCATCGACTTCCCCGATTTCAACCTCAGATTAGCCAAGAAGGCTTACAAGAGGGGAATTCCCGTCTTTTATTACATCAGTCCCCAAGTTTGGGCATGGAGGAGGGGCAGGGTCAAGAAGATCGCAAAATTAGTCCATAAGCTGGTGGTAGTCCTCCCCTTTGAGGTTCCCTTCTATCGACAAATGGGTATCGATTGCGAATTCGTAGGCCATCCCTTGATCGACATCGTCAAACCCCACCTCTCCAAGGAGGAAGCCCACGATGTACTCCACTTGGACAAAGACAAGAGGACAATTGGACTGTTGCCCGGAAGTCGCCGGGAAGAAGTCCAAAGCCTCCTTCCCGTCCTCCTCGAGAGCGCCCATCTTCTCTTGCGGGATTTTCCGAACCTCCAGTTCATCATCCCCCTAGCGCCGGCCATCAGCCGTTTTGAGGTCGAAAAATATATTGCGGCCTCCAATGTGGACATCAGGGTGGTTGGGGAACATATCTACGATGTACTTAACGTCGCCGATCTTGTCATCACTGCCTCCGGCACGGCCACGCTGGAAGCGGCCATTATGAGAACTCCCATGATCATTGTCTACAAGGTCTCATTCCCCTCCTACCTGATAGGAAGGCTTCTGGTGAAGGTCAAGAACATCGGTTTAGTCAATCTTGTCGCCGAAAAGAGGATTGTGCCCGAGCTCATCCAAGGGCAGGCCTCCCCCATCAATATTTTCAATGAGGCCTCCAAGATGCTAAAAAACCCCCATCTCCTATCCGTGATCCGAGGCGAATTGGACAAGGTTAAGGAGAAATTGGGGAACCCGAGAACATCCCAAAGGGCGGCGCAAATCCTGTATCGCGTTATTCACCAAAGGGCATAGCGCCTTGCCTGTCTCGATATGACCTTGAAATTGTACAACAGGCTCTTGCAATACATTAAACCGTACAGGATGAAGCTTATCTTGGCCATGATCTGTATGGTCTTCTTCTCCCTCTGCACCGCTGGAACCGCCTGGCTCGTCCAGCCCGCAATGGACAAAATTTTCGTCGACAAAGATATGAGGATGTTATTCCTCATACCAACGCTTATCATCGGGCTTTATCTCATTAAGGGAGTCTTCTTTTATGGCCAAGCCTACCTCATGAGCTATGTTGGTCAGCGTATCGTAGCCGATTTGAGGGAACAACTCTACCATCACCTCCAATACTTCTCCCTCTCCTTCTTTACCAAAACGCCAACGGGCATCCTCATATCGAGGCTCACCAATGACATCAGCCTCATTCAAGGAGCCGTCTCCCGCGCCATAACCAGTGTCCTTAGGGACTCCTTTACCATCATGGCCCTAACCGGGGTGGTCTTCTATCGGGATTGGAAGTTGGCGTGTATCGGCTTCATCGTCCTTCCCCTTGTCGCTATTCCCATCGTCAAATTCGGCCAGAAACTCCGTAAGTTCAGCATCAGGGGCCAGATTCGAATGGGGTCCATTACTTCATTGCTCCAAGAGACCATCTCGGGGAATCGCATTGTTAAGGCCTTTACTATGGAAGACTACGAATCCCGTCGTTTCTCCGTCGAAAACGACCGATTCTTCAAGGTGATCATGAAGAGGCAGAAAATCAGGGCCCTCTCCTCTCCCGTCGTCGAGGTATTGGGGGGACTGGGTGTCGCGGGTACCGTGTTGGTTGGGGGGTATAGCGTGATTAAGGGAAATTCCACGCCGGGAACCTTCGGCTCCTTCTTGGCCGCTCTCCTCCTTCTGTATAAGCCCATTAAATCCCTCAGCAGGGTCAACGACATCGTTCAAGGGGGTTTGGCGGCGGGCTCGAGGGTTTTCGAACTGATGGACGAAACCCCAGAAATCAGGGATGCCGATGGAGCAGTCCCGCTAAACGGCATTTCCGACGGTATTAAATTTGAACACGTCTCCTTCAAGTACGAGGACAAGAGAGTCTTGAAGGATATCAATTTAGAGGTAAAGGTGGGGGAAGTATTGGCATTGGTTGGAATGAGTGGGGCGGGGAAGACAACCCTGGTGAATTTGATCCCGCGTTTCTACGACGTAGACGAGGGTCAAATCACAATCGATGGGAGGGATATCAGGACGTTGACCATAAAATCCGTCAGGGAGTATATAGCCATCGTGACTCAGCAGACCATCCTCTTCAACGATACCGTGAGGAATAACATCGCATATGGGGATATCACCAGATCGGAGGAGGAAATCGTGGAGGCCGCCAAGGTGGCCAATGCCCATGGGTTCATCGAAAAGCTGCCCTTGGGCTACGACACGGTAATCGGGGAAAGGGGGACAAAGCTCTCTGGTGGGGAGCAGCAGAGAATCTCAATAGCCAGGGCTCTGCTCAAGAATGCTCCTATCCTCATTCTGGACGAAGCCACCTCGTCCCTGGACTCCGAATCGGAATTTCAGGTTCAGATTGCACTGCAAAGGCTGATGGCAAATCGGACCGTCTTCCTCATCGCCCACCGACTCTCCACCATAAGGAACGCCCATCGCATCTTGGTCATTGATAAGGGGAGAACCGTCGAAGAGGGAACCCATGATGAGCTTTTGGCCCTGAATCGGACCTATAAAAAGCTCTACGATATGCAGTTCAGGGACGACGGTGAAACCGTTTTAAGAAAGGCCAAGGTGGGACAGATTTACTAGGGAGGCTAGATCCCGCAGGAAAGGATTTATCTTGGTGGTATCCGCATGCTGGAGGTCAATTGAGCTATGCAGCTTAAAAGGTGAAATGTCTGAAAAACTCGCAAAACGAGCTCTGAGTGCGAATCAAGATTTTTTCGGTAACCATTCTTAGTGAGGCGAAACGGCTGTAAACTCAATGTTTGTGCCCGGAGGGCGAGTTTTTCGTGGATCTCAACATGTCGAAAGGAACTGGGATTGAAGAGGTTGATCAACAGTCTCATATTGACCATAGTACCGCCACTCGCCTATTGGATAATCAAGCTTCTCTCGTGGACCATGCGGATGGAGGTGGTCGACGGCCAAATAGACGATGACTATTGGGGAAAAGGAAAGGCTCTCATCTTTACCTTCTGGCATGGCAGGCTTTTGATGATGCCGACCCTCTATAAGGGAAAGGAGTTGGCCATTCCCATCAGCCTGCATCAAGATGGGGAACTCATCAGCAGAACCGTGAAATACTTCGGCGTCAGGTCCATCCGGGGATCTACCACCAGGGGAGGATTTTCGGCCTTGCGGGAGATGCTGAAGGCTTCTGAGGATGGATATGATATCGCCATCACGCCCGATGGGCCACGGGGGCCCCGGTATCGCGTCCAAAACGGAACCATAGAGCTTGCCAGACGGACGGGAATGACCATCATTCCCCTCACCTTCAACGCTTCAAGGAAAAAGGTATTTCGAAGCTGGGATCGTTTTCTCCTCCCCTATCCCTTCTCAAGGGGTGTATTTATTTTCGGAAAACCCTTACCCGTTCCACGGCAAATGGGTAAAGCCGTATTCGAACAGAAGAAGCTACTGCTCGAGAGGAGATTGAGGGAGATAACGGATCGAGCAGACCGGTACTTCGAGAAGGGAATCGGGAATAGATGATCAACCCCCTTTATAACTCCCTATTAACCCTCGGCCTTATCCTATCGAGCCCTTTTTTTGCCCTCAAAATCATCACAGCCTCCCACTACAGAAGGGGATTGAGTCAGAGGCTAGGTATCCGTTGCAAAGGCGTCTACGAAAAGGTGGTCGATGAAAAACCCCTCTGGATCCACGCCGCATCTGTGGGTGAAGTGTTGGCATCACTACCCATAATCGAGGGGATAAGGCAAACCAAGCCTGAACTCTCCATCCTCCTTTCAACCATGACGGCGACGGGCAATGATATGGCCAAGAAGAGGGTTTCGGGTGTGCGGGCAATCACCTTCTTCCCTTTGGATCACCCATGGGCCGTGAGGAGGACTATCTCCCTGGTTAATCCCAGGGCCTTTCTCATGGCGGAGACGGAGATCTGGCCAAATTTTCTCATGGAACTGGGGAGAAGAGGAATTCCCGTTATGCTCTTCAACGGCCGCATTTCGACTCGCTCCTTCCGATGGTATAAGTGCTTTCGTTTTTTCTTTACCTCCCCTTTGGCCTCAATCTCCGCCTTCTCCATGCAGTCAAGCTTAGATGCTCAAAGGATCATAGAGATGGGGGCCAATCCCGCAAGGGTTACTGTCAGCGGAAACATCAAATTCGACCAACCGCCTCCCGTAATAACTCAAAAGGAAAAGAAAGCCCTCCTTCAAACCCTAGGCATTTATGGGGACCAACCAATACTCATCGCGGGCTCCACCCATGGAGGGGAGGAGGAATTTATGCTAAAGGTCCTGAAGCGCCTCTCCCCCGAATACCCCGATCTGGTCCTCATTCTAGCCCCCAGGTATCTCGAACGGGTCAGAGAGGTTGAAGTTCTCCTTAAGAGGGAAAAAGTCCTATGGAAACGAAAATCCCAACTTCAGGCGAGCGGTGAAAGGGAGGGGGCTGCCGTCGTCCTTCTGGATACCATGGGGGAACTCTCCAAACTGTATAGCCTCGGAAGCCTCATCTTCGTGGGGGGAAGCCTGGTAAAGGTAGGTGGTCATAATATTCTGGAACCCCTGTTCTTCAAGAAACCGGTCTTCTTTGGCCCTTTCATGGACCACTTTCGGGAAATATCCGATGAAGTTATCAGAAGGGGCGCGGGATTTCAGATAAGGGAAGTCGACGAGATGGTCTTCCATGCCAAAGCCCTCTTGGAGGACGCTTCCCTCAAGTCAAAGATGGGAAAGTGTGGCTTCGAAATCATCCGGCATAACAGGGGAGCAACCGATAAAACCCTGGAAACTATATTTCGGTTCCTTTAAGGAATTCCTGAAAAAGTCGCTCTTCGCCGCTCAAAATATTTTTTTCCATTCTAAGGTTCGCTTCACTAAGAATGGTTAACGAAAAAATCTCAATTCGCGCTCAGAGGTTCTTTTTCTCGTTTTTCCGATAATCTCTTTAAGGGAAGGGCTAAGATGGGTCGCGAAAGATTTATCGAGCGGATCATATACGGGGAAAATGGGCCTTCATGCCAAAAGGCTTATCTGTCACCCCTTCATCTGATCTCCTCCATTTACGGGTTGGGGGTCCGGACTCGCCTCTTCCTCTATGATATCGGTTTCCTTAAGGCGCACCAACTACCCTATAAAGTGATCAGCGTGGGCAATATCACCCTTGGGGGAACCGGAAAAACCCCTACCGTCGAATACATCGCCAAGCTCCTCAAGGAGGAAGGCCTGGATGTAGTGGTCCTGAGTAGGGGATATGGCGGAAGCAGGCGGGGGAAGTTCGGGGTGGTCAGCGACGGCGATCGCCTTCTCCTGCCATTTCGTGAGGCGGGTGACGAACCCTACATGTTGGCCCAACGGCTCCAAGGCATTCCCATTATTATCGGCCGTCGCCGCGATCTCTCGGGCGAATACGCCTTTGCCCATTTTCAGCCCAATGTGGCAATCTTGGACGATGGATTTCAGCACCTGGGGGTCAAACGAGATATTGATATCCTCCTCGTGGATTCCCAAACTGGGTTCGGGAACGGCTACCTATTCCCCAGGGGTCCGCTAAGGGAACCCCTCGATCAAATGAGCCGGGCCGATTTCTTCATCATAACCAAAGTAGAAGAACTTGATACCTGTGGCGAATTGGAAGAGATGATAAAATCCCATAAAAAAGACGCCATCATCTTCCGCAGCACCTACAACCCCGATTATCTCACCGACCTGAATGGAGGGAAACGATGGCCCCTGAAATACATAAAGGGCAGGCGAGTTGCAGCCCTATCTGGAATCGCCAATCCCGCTTATTTTCGCCACCTCCTAGAACGGGTTGGGGCGAAAGTGGAGGAGGAGATTACTTTCTCCGACCACCATGTCTACTCGAGGAAAGATGTCCCCATCATTCAAAAAGGTATGAATAAGGCAGAATGTATCATAACCACTGAGAAGGATGCGACCAAGCTGAGCAGGGTGGTCAAGGGTGATTTCCCCGCCATGAGCCTGGGAATCAGCCTTAAAATCATAGAAGGGGATCATTTCAAACAACTTCTCCTCGACATGGTTACGGAACCGTCAAAGTGAATCTCAGGGATAAAAGTTGTCCCCATAAGTTTAGAGTTTCCTGATTCCTTCCCCTTCCGTTCGGCTGAGCCCTTCGGTCTGCGCTCGGCCATAAGCTCGGACCGAATGGAGCTCATGGTCGAAGACTTACGACGAAGCCTGTTCCATTTCGATGGGTACCCCACTTCTCTTCATCGCCATAAGCAAGATCTCTTTAGGCAATGCCGTAGGAAAGCCGATAATCACAGAGATGCATAATTAGGATTTATACAAGGCTATTCTCTACTTTAGATTCAGTTCAACGGTCATAGAAAACCTGCCGAAGTTTGTCATAGCTGACTTGTGAGAAACTATCTATAACCATGTCTGCCGATGATAGATCTTGCTTCCCGGAGTTCAAATTCTTAAAACCAACACATTTCATACCTGCTGACTTAGCCGCTTCTATACCATTCTCCGAATCTTCCATTACAATACAACCCTCTGGTTGAACACCTAAGCGTTTGGCGGCATAAACAAAGATGTCTGGAGCAGGCTTTCCATTCTCGACTTCATAACCACTTACTATTGTTTTGAAAAATTTTCCAAGATTGAACATATCAAGGACTATTTTAATGCTCTTGATTGAAGAAGACGATGCCAAAGCAAGGTCTATATTATTCTTATGTAAATCTTCAATTAATTCAACTACTCCAGGTATTGGTTTCTCATCTTTTTTTGATAATAGGTAATTGATGTAAATGTTCATTTCCATTTCGACTAATTCTTCAGTTGAGAGATCAATCTTGTATTTGTTTCTTATGTGCGACCACATATCTTTGCTAGAAATACCCACATAAGAGTGATGCTCCTCTTCAGAAACATTTAAACCCAAATATCTAAAAAGCTTATCTCCGGCTTCAAAATACATTGGTTCGCTATCAATTATCACGCCGTCCAAATCAAAAATTACGGCTCCAAACATGAGATTGCCCCTGAGTTGTGATCCGCAGCGGTGTTCGCCAATTACTAAAATGAATGCTGGTCATCTTACCTTGTTTGACGTATTTCCCATTATTTATAATTATCGCAGAATTTGCAGAATAAAGCGATGGAAAAACCTATAAAGATTGCCTCCTCAATTCTTACAGTTTCAATCTTTCAATTCATCCGGTTGGAATTGTTTTTTACATACATCACTACCAGTGTATCTGCCGTCTGCGTCTGGATCGCCTATATCATTGTCCCCCATGTGATCGACGACCAGACCAACAGGCCGCGTAAAGCCGCAATTTAATGATAAGGAGCGAAAAGAGTGATCCAAAGATTGACTCAAGTCCGTATTGAAATTAATTCAAAGTAATTCTCCTTCCGACCTTTGCCGATTCTAATCCTGCCTCCAGCACCTGCATGGTTCTCATGCCATCGTAAAAGTCTGGCTCGATTCTCTCCCCTTTATTGACAGCATTGAGAAAATCAACCACGGAGTGGATAAATTCATGCTCATATCCGATGATGTGCCCTGGCGGCCACCAGTTTGCAACGTAGGGATGAACCGGTTCGGTTGCCAGTATAGTTCTGAATCCCTGTGAATCATCAGGATCGTCAGCCGTGAAAAACCTCAGTTCGTTCATGCGCTCAAGGTCAAAGATCAAGCTCCCTTTACTGCCGTAGATTTCGAAGTAATTGTAGTTCTTCCTGCCCGGTGCGAATCTCGTTGCTTCAAAAGAACCCAGCGCCCCATTGGAAAACTCGACGAGCATAAATGCCGAATCTTCCACTGTTACCTCACCTTTCTCATTTCCCTTTATAGCGGCCTTGAAGGTTCCAGCAGCAACTTCATCCGGCAAAGGACGCTCCTTTATAAAGCTTGCAATCATCGCAGTAACGCTCTTAATCTCACCAATGAGGAATCGCGCTAAATCAACGCTATGAGAATTGAGATCGAGCTGGGGACCTGAACCCGCAGTCTCTTTCCTCAGATGCCACGTGAGGGGGAAATTCGGGTCAACAATCCAAGACTGGAGGTACGCACCTCTCCAGTGGAAAATCCTCCCGATCTTTCCCTCATCGACGAACCTCTTGGCTAGGAGAACCGCAGGGCATCTCCTATAGTTATGGTTGAGAAAGTGTTTAACGCCGTTTTTTTCTGCGGCTTCATACATTTCTTTCGCTTGCTGGTAGGTGAGTGCGATAGGTTTCTCACAAAAGATATGTTTTCCTGCTTTTGCGGCTTCAACAGCGATTTTATAGTGGAGGAATGTCGGTGCTGCAATGTCGACTATATCAATATCGTCTCTCTCTACTACCCGTCTCCAATCGGTCTCTGTCTCCTCCCAGCCCCACCTCTTTGCAAACTCCTTCAACGGTTCTTCGTGTCTCCCGCACGCCACTTTCATCACAGGTTCCACATCCAGGTCAAAGAAAAATGGTGCATTCTTCCACGCGTTGCTGTGAGCTTTTCCCATAAACTTGTAGCCGACGATGGCGATATTCATCTTCTTCATCTCCTATCTCCTTCTTTTGGTCAAATTCGATACATCACTGGCGTTACTCGATACAGACTCGGACGTCAGGGCTGTGACGGGCCGCCTCGGCGATACAGTCTCGTTCCCGGTTCCATGCCTCCATTAGATTCTCCTGGAAAGGATAATCAAACCCGCCCTGCCCTGGCCAGAGACCCGCATTCCCACAGCCAACAGCAGCAGCCACGTCCATCGTTCGTTTCAGCACATCCAGGGCTTTCTGCCTAATAGCCGAATTGGCATTGGAAAGACCCCCATTCTTGTACTCTCGCCCGAACATATTTGCATCAACAGCTGCGATCTCGAGACCATTATCCTCGATGAGTTTTTTCACCACCGAGGCGCTGCGTTCGTGGATAACATAGGGATACTGAAGGATTAGGCCATCCAAGCCCCTGACGTTTCCAGCCATTTCTAATCTGGTCCTTCAAAGATATAGAATCGCGATATCCAGCTGTGCAAAAACGATCGACGCAACCCGTAAAGGCCCAGATTCCGGCGGAAACTTAATATCTATTGCCATACGCTCTCCTCTTCCTCATCAATTTTTTGTAAATATGCTCCTTCAAATTGTTGCCTTCATGGGAATAGCACGCGCAAGTTGGATAAGAAGCTCCTGATCCGTAATAGCTGAGAGTCGAGTCTACGGTTACTGGCTACTCGTCTGGCTGTCACCTGACCAAGTCCTGTTGATCCATTTCCCGGGTGGCTAGAGTGACTGATGATTTCTGGTGGAAATCAACGGATTTAGTGACACCCTGCAGCCCCTGCTTTCATCCTGCACTAAACGTCTTGCCCAAGAGAAGCCGAGTCCGCGTTCTATTTCGAACCCGGCAAGGTGCGGTCAGTCAGGAAGATGTGCATCCGCTTCAAGATTTTTCAATCTTTTATCCCTTAACAGCTCCTGCGGTCAGCCCTTTTACGATAGCTCTTTGAGCGATTGAAAAAAATATTAGACCTGGTAAGGCTGTGAACATAGCCGTAGCAGCTATAGAATCCCATTGGACGAGCTCATCGCCCACGAAATAATGAGCACCTACCGTTATGGGTTGTACCTCTCGGGTGTTTGTAAATATCATACCGTAGAGAAATTCGTTCCACGTCCAAAGAAAGGTTATTATCGCCACAGCAGCTATTCCGATAGCGGAAACGGGTACCACGATCCTTAAAAAAGCACTCGTTCTTGTGCAGCCATCCACAATTGCGGAATCTATGAGCTCTCGTGGGAATATGTCGAAAAATGACTTAAGCATCCATACGGCAAAGGGATACCATAAAAAAGTGTTGACAATCATTAAGCAAACATACGTATTTATCAGACGAAGAAAACTCATGATGATATAAAAAGGCACCAGCAAAGATATGGGTGGGATTATACGGGTGGCTATGAAGATGAGAAGTACTATCTTTGAGCCCTTGAACTCATATTGACTTAAACCATAGGCAGTAAAAAGCCCGCCAGCCATAACAATAGCTGTAGTTCCCAAGGCGATAACCAGTGAGTTTAAAAGGTATCTTACCATTGGGCTTCGTATAAGTACCTCATGGTAAGCCCCGAGAGTGGGGTTTTCGGGAAAGTAAGTTGGAGGCCACCTAAATGTTTCTGCTCGTGTTTTAAAGGAAGTAAAGGCCGTAAAAATTATGGGAGCCAACATAATAGCCAGAATTATGATAAGGAGCAGGTATGATGTAAAAGGTTTCCCCAGGATTTTAGCTATTGTATTTCTCAGTGTCATCTTCACTCCTTCTTAAAGATCAGATACACATAGACACCGGCAAAACTCGAGATGAGAAGCAACATTATAACACTAGCCGCTGATCCGGTACCGTAGTTAACCCTAAGCCAGAGTTGATCAATAATGTAGAGGCTTAAGACATAGGTCGCCCTGCCCGGTCCCCCCCCAGTCATAGAAAATATAACATCAATGGTTCTAAAGCTGATCATACTGGTTATGAGAAGTCCAATAAACACCATACGCTTAATAAGGGGCAAAGTTATATGTCTGAAGGTATCGATAGCGTCAGCTCCATCTATTTTAGCCGCATCATACAACACTCGTGGGATGCTCTCTATACCTGCGAGTGCGAAAACGCACATAAAGGGAATTCGAACCCAGGCGTCGGCAATTATGCATGCTACCATGGACAGGTTTGAATCGGAAAAAACGGGGAGAGGTTCTGATATTAACTTAAGCTTTATGAGGAAGTCGCTAAATACGCCAACATTGGGGTTAAATATCCATCTCCATATAAAACCCGAAATAACCAAAGGTACTGCCCAGGAGAACATAGTCAGTGACCTGAAGATTCCTGAGCCTCTGGTGATCTTGGATAAAAGCAGGGCTAGAATTACACCGCCGCAGAATGTCAAGGCTGTCACTCCCACAGCATATATCACCGTTTTCTGTAAACCCAGCCAAAAGAGACGATCACCAAAGATGTACTGGTAATTTTTGAGTCCGGCAAAAGTTATTGGGTATATACTGGTGTATCGCAGCAAACTTGCTATAACAAGGGTAATGAGAGGAAATATTATTAAAGCAATGATTATAACAAGACCAGGGGTGGCAAGAATGACCCCGTACTTGCTATTGGTTATTTTCATAGCCTAAGCTCACGATCAATAAACAACGGCAAATCAAAGCTTTGCTACAAAACCCATCGAGAACTCGATCCCAAAGGTGCGGTGATAATCGCACCAAGATTACCGCTGGTTCTCAGGACGAAGGGGGTTTTCTCAAGGAGATGATCTGGGTATTTGAGTACATACTCTACCGTTGGAGCAGACACCCAAAGAGTCCACGACGTCAGCGAGGGATCTTTCCGAGAGAAGCCTTTATCTTTAACCCAGATGAGGATACGTATATTGGCCCCCACCGGACAGATTCTGTGGAAAAGGAGCCCTTACAAAAAGTGAAGTCATCACGACTATGGAGCCCCCTCTGGGATCTGCGCTTCGTGCGGATTAAGGCAAAAACCCCCCAGAGACAGTCTAACCGTGAAACGGCACATCAGGCAAGATAACCTAGATATGATGCTCAGAGGTCCAAAACCCGACAAGCTAGAGGAGACCTAAAAGTGCGTTAGCATTTAACGAAACGTTCCTTTCCCCAGTCTACACGATGTAGGCTCAAAAGAGCTCAGTGGAAAGTGACAATACAGAATCTTCTCGTTATTGCCGTCCAATATATCAGGATTCTCGTTGGATATTCGAGCAACAGAGGGCAGAATATAACCCTGACATGCACAGTCTATCTCTGCCCGCCTAAATTCGGGTTTGGCAACACCCCGCTTACATGTGACCCCTTATCCGGTTTTCCTTTTACTTGAACCCCTGCTCCTTATGATACAACTCCAGACCAACGTATTGAGTGAAATTTGATTTTCTCAAAAAAGCTATTGCATTTTATTGATGTCCCCTTGTAACTTCTTCAGAGCCGAAGCCTGATCTATTTTTCCTGCCACCACTTTGTGGAGATATTCCTTGACCATCTCCAATACTTCCTCCGTGTGAGGAGGGAACGATTCTCCCATATGCTGAGCAACTGCCGCAGCTCTCACCTTGGGGTACTCTACCTCCGCTTTTATGACAGGATGATCATATACAGCCTTCATACAGGACTCATTGCCCTCTACATAGAGTTCATTGAACTGTGCCTGGTAGCTTCTCAGGAAGTCAATCCAGAGCATAGCAGCTGCTTTTTTCTCAGGAGAGATGAAGGGGTTAATCACCCATGTGTCGGGTTCCCCTAAACTCCGTCCGCGGATACCTACACCCTCCCAGGCAGGAGCGGGAATTACATCCCAATCATTTTGTATCGTCCCTGCGTACTCTCGGTCACCAAACTTCTTCATAAAAACACTCCCGGCAATAATGAATCCTGCTTTACCCTTGGCAAATACCTCTGGTGCATCCGGCCACCTATACTCGACTGATTCTTTGGACGTACCTCCCTTTAACCACAGGTCGGTCATTAGCTCCCATACTTTTGGGTCAACGAAGACTTTCCTATCTTTTAGAATTCTTACATCCTTAGCGTATTGGAGCATGGCCCAGAGTCGGTACACAGAGTCAGGATCACCTATTGAAGTAATCATACCAACGTAGCCAAGACCCAGATTTGCCTTGGCCCACTCATCGACTTTTTTGCTTGCCACAACCAGTTCCTGCCAATTGGTCGGAACTTTAACACCAGCTTTTTTTAGCCACGAGGGTCGGTAAAAGAGATACTCACTCCAGAGGGTCAAAGGTGCGGCATAAAACCTACCCTCGAGCCCCCTCAAACTCATCAATACTCCCTCCGAGTAAAGCTTTTGCACTTCAGGGGGATACAACACGTCCACAGGATAAGCCCAACGGGCAGCGCTTAAGATTGATGTGTCAATCATTGCACGGTCAATATAGAACAGATCCACATCAGTTGCTCTAGCCATTGCCACGGACAGGGTTTTTGGCCAGAGCAATTCGTCTTTCATTTCTATCAGTTCGAGATAGACCCCGGTCATCTTTTCGAATATCTTTGCATTTAGGACAGTAGCTGGGTCATGTGGCAAACTGCCAGAGTTTGTAAGTACCAATCGCTTAACACCCTTTATGGCCTTTTTCGAACCCTCCGGAAGTACGTATCCGGTAAGCATTCCCTTCTTCCCTGCCAGCTTCACCCCATAACCCTCGAGTTCCGGAGGTATTACCTCCACTGGTCCCTGGCCCGTTATTCTTTTAACTATAGGTGCAGGCTTGTCCCACTTAATCTCAGCTAGACCTCCTGCCAATACCGTCAAGGTAAAAGCAGCAAAGCCACTAATGACGGCTGCCCCCACCAGAAAAAGTTGCACTTCTTTCCTCTTCATTCTCTCCCTCCTTTCCATTTTCGTGGAAGTTCCCAAAGAGAAGTAGCAATTATCCTCCGCCTCTCTTTGGGTAACTTCATTCCCGAACTGAAATGGCCCACCTACTTTATTACCCCCTTCCCGGCCTTTTATCTCCAGCTTTCAAGTGATTAGAACCCGTTTGATGAGCCTATTCGGTCGATAATCTGAATCCCTCGATCACCCCCTTCTTCATTAGATAAGCGGTCGATATTTCCGATGCCGGCGAGCTGCTCACCAGCCCCTCTTCGACCAGCTGGAAGCCCCGATGTAAAGCTTTATCCACGAGTCGCCTTCCTCAAGGTCTCCTCAGCGTGATGCAAAGAACGATCACTTGACAGGGAATGGCACTTGTACTAACATTAGGACGTCCACACGAATAACATTGTCCCCGGAACTTGTCAACGTTTTTTTGATAATCTCTCGGTAGATTCCTATGGTTTTGGATACGCCGGGGGTTGTGCTAAACAGCTATTCTTCACAGAGCAGGCTTTCTAGCACGGAAAACCGATCAGATCGGGGAATAATCTATGAACCAGGAATTCCAGACACTTGACCACAATAGTGTCATTCCTCTTTATTACCAACTCAAGGAGATTATTCTGGAGAAGATTGAGAGTGGAGAATGGGGTGAGGGACAGCTCGTTGCCTCCGAGAACGATCTCCAGAAAACCTATGGTATCAGTAGGGCCACGGTTAGACGGACAATGGAGCTCTTGGTTAATGAGGGTTTCTTGGAAAAAAGGAGGGGGAAGGGCACCATTGTGAAAAAGCCCAAGATTGAGGAGAATCTTCCTCTGCTGAAGAGCTTTACCGAAGAAATGAAGGGAAGGGATGCGAGCAAACGGTTCATCACTGCACAATATATCAAACCACCTCCCAAAATAAAGGAAATCCTGTCCCTTTTTCCTGATGAGCAAGTCTTTTACCTGAAAAGACTGATGGTTGTCGATGGAAGCCCTCTGGGAATTCTCACTTCCCATATACCTGGCCGCTACAAGCTGAGGCTCGAGGAGGACTATTCCAAATCCCTCTATCAGATCTTAGAAAGTCAGGGCATTCGGCTCTGGGAGGCCAATCAGATCATCGAGGCCTCCATGTCAACAAAAGAGGAGATCAGTTTGCTTGGGTTGAAGACCTCCTTTCCAACTCTTGTGATCAAACGAGTCGTCTATTCGGTCGCGGGCGACCCAGTAGAATATGTGGAAGGTGTCTATCACGCAGACCGGTATCGATATCATCTGAAACTCACTCGGCATCAATAAATAGGGAAAGGGAAAAAACATGTTTCGTGGGGGTTACGCTGGAAAGATCTTGAGGATTGATCTTGATCATTCCCAAGTCATGGAGTTGGAGTATCCTGAAGATCTGAAGAGACGGTATCTTGGAGGTAGAGGGGTTGCCGCTTATCTCTATTATCAGGAGGTGCCTTCTGAGGTCGATCCTTTAAGCTCGGCGAACAAAATCTTCTTTATGACGGGCCCTCTAACCGGGGCGCCTGTCCTGGCAAGTACCAAGATGCAGCTGGCGACCCGGTCCCCTGACACGGGGTCCTATCTCTGCTCCAATTCCGGCGGGAATTTTGGCCCCTATCTGAAATTTGCCGGCTACGACGGGGTTATCCTAGAGGGCAAAGCTTCCTCACCCTTATCCATTGTGATTGGTAGTAATGGGGTCGAATTCCAGGATGCTTCGCATCTCTGGGGCAACAGAACGACGGAACTTGACCAATACTTCCATGAAGCCCTCCATGACAGGAGGATTGGCGTTCTGTCCGTCGGTCCTGCAGCAGAACGAGGCGTCCGAGTCGCCTGTATTCAGGTCGATGGGAGGAGTTTCGGCCGCGGTGGAGCCGGAGCTGTTATGGCTGCAAAAAATGTCAAGGCCCTGGTGTCCTGCGGAACAGGGGACCTTGATGTTGCGAACCCAGAGGCTCTCAAATCCTCTGTCGCTCAAGCGAGGAAGAATGTTCAACAGTCCAAGCATACCCATACGACACACGGGACGGCTCAGTATACCGAGGTCATCAATGAGCTGGGTTGCTATCCAACTCGAAATTTTCAGACTGCTGTCTTCGATGGGATTGAAACGATCAGTTCAGTCTACATGAAAGAACACTATTTTATCCGTAACAAGGCTTGTTACCGGTGTCCTGTGGGTTGCGCCCAGATCTGCGCCGTGAGCGAAGGACCCTTTGCGGGAGCCCAAAGCGATCCTGAATACGAAACCATTGGTGCCCTCGGGGGCCAATGTGGGGTGAGCGATTTTGGGGCCATTATCGCCGCCAATCAGATCTGCGATGAAGAAGGCATCGATACCATGACCACAGGAACGCTCATTGCCTTTGCCATGGAGTGCTTTGAACGAGGTCTAATTTCCAAGGAGGAGACAGACGGTCTCGACCTGCGCTTTGGCAACGCAGAAGCCATGGTAGAGATGGTTCGTCGGATTGCAAAACAGGAAGGAGTGGGCGCCCTTCTCGCCGCGGGCTTCTCGCATATCAAAATGAAGCGACCCGAATTAGAATACTACATGATGCACGTCAAGGGGCTCGCCTTTGCTCAGTACGAGCCCAGGGGATTTCACGGGATTGGCCTGGGTTATGGAACCTCCAACCGTGGGGCATGCCATAACGTCGGCGGTTGGACCATTCGGGATGAGCTCTTAACCAAGACACATGACCGCTTTGCGACAAAAGGAAAGGGCCGCCTGGTTAAAACCCTTCAGGACAACCGGGCCTACGTGGACTCTCTCGGCATTTGCACCGTCGTCCGCGGCGCTCTCGGGTTTACCGACAATCCGACGGGGAAGGTTTTGGAGTACGTCACCGGATATGATTTTAATCCCGAGCTAATGACCATCGGCAACAGGATATATACACTGGAGCGGTTGATTCTCAACCGGGAGGGGATCACGCGAAAGGACGACATGCTCCCTCGACGGATCACGGAAGAGCCCCTGCCCGAAGGTATGGCAAAAGGGAAGTTCATTGCGCGCCAAATGTATGATGAAATGCTTGATGAGTATTATCAGTTCAGGGATTGGGACAGCAAGGGGGTACCGAAGAGAGAAACGGTGTTGGGGCTTGGCATTGCAGATTGAAGGCCTCTCTATCTCCTACAGAAAGGAATCATAAATGGACAGACTGCGATTCTGCTTAGTGGGCACCGGACGGGCTGGCATGGTTCATGGCACTAACGTGACTCGTCGGATCAAGAGTGCAGAACTCGTGGCCGTTGTAGATCTGAACGAAGGGGCATTAAGGGAGAGCAGTGAAAGTCTGGGGGTGAGAGATAGGTACACGGATTACAAAGAAGCCCTCAACCGGAAAGACATAGATGCGGTTATCATTGTCACCCCCACATTTACCCACGCTGAAATCGCTTGCTACGCAGCTCAACAGGGTATACACATTATGCTCGAAAAGCCCATGGCCATTACGGTTGATGAATGCGTTGCCATCAATACCGCGGTCAAAAATAACAATGTTAAACTCCAAATAGGTTTCATGCGCCGATTTGATCCAGGCTTCGTTCAGGCAAAAAAAGTCATAGACTCTGGCGAGCTGGGGCGGCTCATGATTATCAGGTCGACAGGAAGAGGGCCCGGGCTTCCTCCTCCATGGGCCCATGACCCATCCAAGAGCAACGGAATGCTGGCTGAGGTCAACAGCCACGATTTCGATTCGGTACGCTGGTTAGCGGGGAGCGATTACGAACAAGTATATGCACAGGCCGAGAACTTCAAATGCGAGAAATTAAAGAAAGATTATCCAGACTTCTACGACAACGCCGTGGTCAATATTCGCCTCAAAAACGGCACCTTAGGCCTGATCGATGGAACATGTCCAGCTGGGTATGGTTATGATGCTCGCGTGGAAATCCTGTGTGAAAATGGTCTGATTTTGATCGGTGATTTCAAGGAATCAGGTATTACGCGGGTCATGAAAGATGGAACGACCCTTGGCTCTGCTTTCAGAAGCTGGCGAGACCGGTTTAAGGATGCTTATCTTGCGGAAATGGAGCATTTCGTCGAGGCTGTCCGGGATGACCGTCTGCCCGCCGTGACTGGAGAGGATGGAATGAAGGCCCTTGAGGCAGTCCTCGCTGCCAACAACTCGATCCAAAAGGGTCAACCCGTAAAACTAAGCTAATTAAGGCGTCCCATGCTAGCTGCCACTTATACTCAAGGCGGAAAGCTTCGATTAGAAGATGTCCTGGTTCCTGAAATTCAAGAAGACGAAATATTGGTGAGGGTCCGGGCGTCCAGCATCTGCGGCACGGATCTCAGGATCTTGCAGCATGGTCATAGTAAACTCCAGCCAGGCCAGAAGATTATTCTCGGTCATGAGTTTTCTGGAACCATCGAAGCTGTTGGAAGGCGAGTCCGAGGCTACCACGTTGGCCAGAGGGTGGGAGTCGCCCCCAATATCGGGTGCGGTCACTGCGACCAATGCCTCGAGGGCCGCGCCAACATGTGCCCCGACTATTCAGCTTTTGGTATCAATTTCGATGGTGCCCATGCCGAGTTTGTCAGGTTGCCGGCCCATGCAATTTCCCAGGGCAATGTGATGTCTCTGCCCGATGAAATTTCCTTTGAGGAAGCTGCTCTGAATGAACCCTTCTCTTGTGTCATTAATGGCAACGCTGCGTGTCAGATCAGTTTAGGAGATACGGTCTTGATTTTTGGGGCGGGGCCCATTGGGCTTCTTCATCTCATGCTGGCCAAGCTCAGCGGTGCCGGAGTTTTGATTGTCTCGGATCTGATCGATGAGAGGCTCGAGAAGGCGAGGAAGCTCGGAGCCGATCATGTGATCAATCCACAAATGTGCGACATAAAAGAAGCCGTCCTAGATCTGACCCGTGGCCAGGGGGCCAACGTCATTGTTACGGCTTGCCCAGTCCATTCGGTTCAAGAGCTGTCCCTTGAATTGGCTGCGCCTTTCGGGCGGATTTGTTTTTTTGGAGGCCTTCCCCATGAGCGGCCCCAAATCACCATTAACTCCAATCTCATACACTATCGCAACCTGATTGTCACTGGAGTCACTGGAGGCCCAAATTCCACTTATAGAACTGGACTAAAGCTTTTGGCCTTAAAAAAGGTCGACCTGATGAAGGTCGTCTCGGCAAGTTATTCCCTTTCCGAGGGTTATGAGGCCTTCCAGATAGCCCAGAGTGGAGACGCAATGAAGGTCATCCTGAAGCCGGACGGATAAAAGACGGATTCAGCGGAACAATCACGGGGATGTGGTAGTTCAGAGATAAGATCCAGCTTCATTATTCAGTTTGTCACAGATCTTGTTCAGGTTTTTTGACGGAATTCGTTGTTGAGGGACTGAATCCAGAGGGAATAGCATATGAGACAGGCAACCAGAATTGATCCCATCTCTTTTACTATCGATGCCAAAACGGGGATTATCACCCCTTACGACAACCTGATTCAGCGACGTCTCTCCCTCATGAAGGGGATGTTTATGGATGAAGATGCTTTAGAGGCAATGCTTGAGATCGAAGACACCCTTCTCTATGAAGTCTATGAGGTCAAAGTTCCCGATGAGGTTGGCCACCTGTTGGTCTGCACCAGCATTACCTATCCAGGCAAGGTGGGCCGTGAGTACTATATGACGAAAGGGCATTTCCATGAGAACATCCAAACCGCTGAGGTCTATTATTGCATTAGGGGACAAGGCATCATGCTGATGGAATCGGATCAGGGCGATTGGAAGGCGGAGCCCATGGGTCAGGGAAAGGCGGTGTATGTGCCCCCTTACTACGCCCATCGGAGTATCAATACGGGGCAAGAACCGCTCATCTCTTTCTGTGTGTACCCAGGCAGGGCGGGACATGACTATACCTCCATTGAGGCAAGGGGATTTCGGAAGCTCGTTCTTGAGAAGAACGGGAGACCACAAATTGAGGACAATCCAAAATGGAAGACCAAAACCATCTAATAAGTGTGGACGTAGGGACGACCTCCATCAGGGCGGGTATTGTGAACTTGGGCGGAAAGCTGTTAGGCGTGGAAAGCGAACCATCGAATCTCATCTCTCGGGGCAAAGATCATGTGGAGCAGGATCCCGATGAGATGCTTTCTGCTGCGATCAGTACCATTAAAAGGGTGATTGATAAGACCAAGGTCAAAGCCAAGAGTATCCTCGGAATCAGCTTCGATGGTCAGATGGCGGGAATTATGGCGGTCGACCGGAACTTCAGACCCGTGACACCTTACGATTCATGGTTGGACACCCGGTGTGGTCCTTACGTCGAACTGATGAAGGAGCGATCAGGCATTGAGGTTTTGACCAGCACGGGGTGCTATCCGAGCATCAATCACGGTCCCAAGATGATATGGTGGAAAGAGGAGCAACCTGAAGTCTTCAAGAAGATCTTTAAGTTCCTTCAGCCGTCGGCCTATGTCGCAGGAAGGCTTGGAGGTCTAAAGGGAGAAGATGCATTTGTTGATCATACTTATCTGCACTTCTCGGGGTTTGCAGAAACGGATAAAGGGGAATGGAATACTGATTTGACCCGTGCTTTTTCTTTTCCCGTGGAAAAACTTCCAAGCATTGTCTCTCCCACGGAACAGATTGGAAGGGTTGCGAGGGCGTTTGCGGGCCAGCTCGGGCTCCTGGAGGGGACTCCAATCATCGCAGGATGCGGAGACACCATTGCAAGTATGCTGGGAGCCGGCGTCATCGAGCCAAGCCAGGCCTTTGACGTTGCTGGGACAGCCTCGGTTTTTTCGGTCTGCGTCAACTCATTTAGACCAGACAGAATCGCCCACACACTGATGACATCACGATCTATCTTTCCAGGCGTTTACTATGCCTATGCTTATATCAACGGGGGAGGAAAGTGCTTGGATTGGTTCAGAGACAATTTCATGGATCAGAAAGACGATATCGAAACCCTTAACCGTCGAGCGGCAGAGGTCCCTCCCGGATGCCAGGGACTCTTGTTTTTGCCTCATTTGGCCGGCCGTGTTTGCCCGGGTATGCCAGAGCATCGGGGGCTTTGGCAGGGTTTTGGCTTTTCTCACAAAAAAGAGCATTTCTATCGTTCAATCCTGGAAGGCATTGCATACGAGTATGCCACGTATCTTAACCGGGTGGAGAAGCTCTACCCGGACCTAAAGGTCGTCAATGTCCGAGGCGTGGGAGGCGGGAGCCAAAGCCCGGTATGGAACCAAATCAAAAGCAGCGTGTTGAATCTCCCCTATCAGAACTTAAAAACATTAGAGTGTGGGGTAATAGGATCTGCCTTTTTAGCTGGTTTGGGGGTCGGGGCCATTTCAGAGCCAGTGAGTGCGATCAAACGTTTTGTTGTGGCAGATCAGGATTGGAGGCCAGACGCCGCACAAGCCTCCATCTATCAACCAATGATTCCGATTTACTCCCAATTATTGGAAAACTCCGGGCCCATTCACAAGCTAATCTATCAGCAGACTTCTGGGGGTCCAGGTTCTCAAACATCGATTTGAAACAACTAAAGTCGAAAAAGGGAGGCTTTGAAACTCTGAACCAGGGCTGTCTCAATGTATTATGGGTCTGACCTTAGAGGAGGAGGTGTTTGAATGGAGATGAGAAAACTGGGTATTCTGACTTTTTCAGATGGACGGAAGCGCGTACATGAGGAACTTCTGGAGACGAATCAGGGGTTTCTGGATCGGCTGGTAAAGGCTTTGGAGGAGACGGGTGAGCTGGATCTGGTTTTGGGAAGCGACATCATTTACACTCCAACCCAGGCCAAGACCCAGGCGGATGCGTTGAAATGTGCGGGAGTGGATGGGACCGTTTTGAACTTTTCGATATGGTCCTTTCCCCACCTCCCGGTCATTGCTGCCGAGAACGGGCAGGGGCCCTATTTACTCCTCTCTAATCTGAACCCGCAATCTCCGGGATTGATCGCCATGCTAGCAGCGGGAGGCTGCCTTGATCAGGTCGGTATTCGGCACGAACGCCTCTGGGGTGATGTGAGAGACGAAAAGGTGCTCAAGAAAATCCTGAGTTTTTCCAGGTCTGCCTCGGTGGTGAATCGACTAAAAGGACAGACCTGTGGCCTGATTGGAGGGAGAAGCATGGGCATGTATATCGGGGCCGTGGACACGAGGCAATGGCAAACTCAGTTCGGGGTGGACCTGGAGCATGTGGATCAACTGGAAATCCTGATGCGGGCGGAGAAAATCCCGGAGTCCACGGTGGAGAAGGCATTTCAATGGTTAACGGAGCGAGTGGGAAAAATCGAGTACGATGGAAAGGGGCTGACCCCTGAGAAGCTGAAACAGCAGATCCGTTCTTACTATGCCACCAAGGAGATCATCGAAGAAATGAAGTTTGACTTCGTGGCCATCAAATGCCAGCCAGAGTTGAGCGAGCACTACGTGACTCAGTGCCTGAGCCAGGCCTTTCTCAATGATCCATACGACATGGACGGGAGAAAGGAACCGATCGTCACGGGCTGTGAAGCCGATCTGGACGGAGCCCTAACCATGCAGATCTTAAAGCTTCTTACCGATTCGCCTGTTCTGTTCTTCGATCTGCGTCACTACGATCCTCATGACGACGTCTTCGTGTTCAGCAATTGCGGTGCTCAGACAACCTATTTTGCGGGGAAATCCGATAACCCAGAAGAAAACCTCAAAAAAGTCACCTTTTATCCGCAGACCCCCTTTTTCTACCGTGGGGGTGGCGCCACCGTTCAGTACATGTGTGGCCCGGGTGAGATCACGATGGCCAGGCTAGCGAGAAAAGACGGAAAATATTGGATGGCCATCATTCATGGAGAATTTGTATCCTACCCGGAGGATAAGCTTAAAGAAACATCCCCGGAATGGCCACAGGGTTTTACGAAACTTTCTGTCGCCGCTGATGAATTGATGAGGGGACTTGGAGGAAATCACCTCCATGCGGTTTACGGGAACTATGTAGACGAATTGGAGAGCGTCTGTGAGATGTTGGGCATCGATGCAACGGTGTTCTCATAAGAAGAGAGGCAGAAATGTCTTTGATGACATTTTTTTCGAACTAAGGGAAGACAAAACTAAGTATCATTTAAGAACTTAGGGGAGGGAGAACCCATGAGGTTGAAGGAAAAGGTTTCCATTATAACCGGAGCTGGTGCTGGCATCGGTAAAGCGACAGCGCTCCGATTTGCTCAGGAGGGTGCCAAGGTCGTCGTGGCAGATATGGATGATGAAGCAGGGGAGGAGGTTGTCCGCCAGATCAAGGAGTCCGGAAAAGAGGCGGTTTTTATCCATACTGACGTCTCTAGGTCTGAAGATTGTCGTCGCTTGATGGAAAAGACCTATCAGACGTTCGGACGGATCGACATCCTGGTCAATAATGCGGGCATCTATGTGAAAGGGGATGTTACCTCTACAACGGAGGAGGATTGGAAGCGGATCCTTTCGGTGAATGTGGATGGCATTTTTTACTGTTCTCGGCATGCTGTACCGTATATGATTAAGGCCGGAGGCGGAAGTATCGTCCACGTGGCCTCGGAGGCGGGTATGGCAGGAATCAAGAACCAGCTAGCGTATAACGTATCCAAGGCCGCCGCCATCATGATGGCCAAGAGCATGGCCATTGATCACGCATCCCAAAATATTCGGGTCAACGCGGTCTGCCCAGGAACCACCGAAACACCTCTTGTCAAGGCCGCCATCGAAGAGAGTCCCGATCCTGCCGAGGCTCGGAAAGCCCTGGAGAGCTGCCGTCCGGCCAACCGGTTAGGACGCCCTGAGGAGATCGCTTCGGCTATTCTGTTTATGGCCTCTGATGAACCAGGATATGCCACGGGATCCAGTTTGGTCATTGACGGAGGCATGACCGCCTGGTAGCCTTCAATATGAGCGATTTATATCAAAGAGTGGAACATATCTTTCAACCTGCCAGTGTTCGATTCATAAGGCTTGAAGGTGGAGGTGAGGAAGGAGTCCACTGATCGGAGAATGGCTACGAACAAGCCTCTACTGCAAAAGTGAAAAAGGAAATGAGTAAGAGGCACGTCTGGAGAAATAATCTAAGGGAAAGGAGACAATAGGCGACGTACACATTAAGGCAGAATTGCCGATCCAAAATTACAATCGAATCACTTGTGAAAAGGAGGGTAAACCATGTCAAGTAAGATGAAGACAGTAATATCTACATGTGTTATCATGATCACTCTTGGCGGAATGGGTCTGGCCGCGGCCACTGACCAGATTACTATTGGCTGGACACCACCTGACATCACCGGGGTATTCAAGACGGCAACCGATTACTTTGAGAAAGGGGCGAAAGACGCGGTTGCGAATGGTATTAAGGTGAAGGTTATATCCCAATCACCCGCCACTCACGTGGCCTTTGCTGATCAGCTTGCCATCATCGAGGACTACGTCCAGAGGAAGGTGGACGTAATCGCGATTTCTCCCATCGAAGTGGAAGTGATTAAACCGGCCGTTAAGAAAGCCAATAAGGCAGGTATCCCGGTCATCATCGTGAACCTTCTCGAGCCAATCGCGGGCGTGAAGGTTGCCTCTTATATTGGCTTTGATAACACGGATGCAGGAAGGATTTCAGCATACTCATTGCTTGACTACTTTGGAGGGCCGGGTGTCCTGGGTAAAGGGAAGAAGGTGGCAATAACCTCTGGGACATACCTTGATCTAGCGTGGTGGAGAAAACTTCACAAGAACGTTAATCCGAAAACAGCGGACATCAAGGCGAAGGTGGCAATCATCGAAGGAATTGCCGGGGGCTTCTTCTCCACTGCCCGACTGAACGGTTTCCACGAGGTCGTTGACCCCTTTCCAGGCATAAAGATTGTTGGGACCTTGCCAGCGGATTGGAACAGGGAGAAAGGCATAAAGGCAGCGGAGGACTTTCTGACGGCTAATCCATCTGGAACTTTGGATGCCATCTGGGCTGCATCCAATGAGATGGGCCTCGGAGCCATGTTGGCGTGCCAGAGAGCCGGTCGACTCAATGTGGTCAGCCAGATCGCAGGACCGGGGACTGGCGAGATTGCCATATTCACCAATGACGTGACACCGGAATCTGCGAACCGGATCCGGGAGGGGAAGATGGTAGCCGAGACTCACCATGGCTTCCCTGAGTGGGGCTGGTACGGGACCGAGTTCGCCGTCACCCTTGCCCTTGGTGGGAAAGTGCCTTACATATTTGACATAAGGCCTCGCACGATGTACAAGGAAAACGTCGACCTGTTTTACCCTAATCCTGTCCTGGAGCCCATCAAGTGGGATGTCATCAAGGCAGGGGGCTCACCTCGGGTTAAGTAGAGAGCAGACGGTTGGGGGGTTGCCCGCAAATGGGTAGCTTTCCCCCCTAAACCAGCTTCTATTTTGCGGCCAACAACATCAGGGGCAACTTTTTGCATCAAGCCAGGGTCTTGACTCCTTTGGTACGGCACATCCTGTCTCAAGGCAGTCCATTGAGGAGAAGGGGGAAATCAGAGGAGGTAGTTCAGAAATACCAATCTTGGCTTCCGACGAAGGGATAAAATGACAGGCTCATCATTCCTTTTGCAAGCTGAATCAATTGACAAAAGCTTTCCTGGGGTCCACGCCCTGGATAAGCTAGATTTCGACTTGAAAGAGGGAGAGGTCCACGTTCTGCTGGGGGAAAACGGCGCGGGAAAATCGACTTTCATGAAAATCATAAGCGCGACCTTGCCCAAAGATGGAGGAAAGATGTTTATTCGCGGCCAGGAAGTTGAACCTATAAGCCCACGCCATGCCCGGGATCTGGGAATAGGTATGGTCTATCAGGAGCTGAGTCTGGTCCCAAGTCTCAGCGTGGCTGAAAACATTTTTCTTGGGAATCTCCCAAAACGGGGCACTGGGACTGTTCATTGGCCCAGGCTATTCACGGAGGCTCATAGACTTCTCGATGATTTTGGTGTCGACATAAATCCACGACAGCGGGTTGGCACACTGGGCATGGCGGAGAGGCAACTGGTTGAAATCGCGAAAGCGCTATCGATGAAGGTCCAGATACTGCTCCTCGATGAACCAACATCCGCCTTGTCGGATGAGGAGCGAGGCCGACTTTTCGACATCATCCATCGGTTACGGGAAATAGGGGTTGGAACCGTATACGTCTCTCATCGTCTGGACGAGGTGCCTCAGATTGGTCAGCGGGTAACCGTTCTCAGGGACGGTAAGAGAATGGATACATTGCCGGTAGAGGATGCGGATGAGGATACCCTGATCCGAATGATGGTAGGACGGGAACTCAAGGAGCATTTCCCAAAAGAAGAAGTGAAATTGGGCCGAGAGATTCTTAGAGTCCAAGGCTTGAGGGTTAAGAACAAACTGAATGATCTCAACCTAACCCTTCACGAGGGGGAGATTTTGGGAATTGCCGGTCTCATGGGAGCGGGTAGAACTGAATTCGCCCGCGCTCTATTTGGAATCGATCCGATAGATAGTGGAAAGATTTTCATTGACGGCCGGGAGGTTACCATTTCATCCCCATGGGAGGCAATCGAGTTGGGTTTAGGCTATCTCACCGAGAACCGGAGCGATGGACTAGTGCCTCGGTTATCCGTTGCAGCAAATATCATTTTAGCCAGTCTGAGGCGACTGTGCACGATGGGATTTCTGCATCTTCGTAGGGAAAAGAGTTTGTCGGAAAGGTATGTGAGGGAACTAGGTATCCATGCGGCAAGCTTACATCAGAAGGTTGAATTCCTCAGCGGAGGTAATCAGCAGAAGGTGGCCCTTGCCAAGTGGCTGTGTAGTCATTCCAAAATCATGATTTTTGATGAGCCCACCAGGGGAATCGATGTGGGTTCTAAAACCGAGGTATTCCGACTCATGAACCAACTTGTCAAAGAGGGAGTGGGAATCATTATGATTTCCTCTGAGCTCCCTGAAGTCATGGCTATGGCGGATAGGATCCTGGTCATGTGCCGTGGGTCCTTTTCAGCCGAGTTTGGAAGTGGAGAGGCAACTCAAGAAGATATTCTTAGATATGCCGTAATTGGTGGAGAATGAGAATGGGTCGATCAAAGACAACGAGAGAAAAATCAGGTGATAGGGCTGCAGCCCTTTTTTGGCCAGGGAGACATATTGGCGTACAGGAGACAGGATGGGCTGTTTTGCTGCGTGGGGGCCCCGTAATCGCACTGTTGTTCCTGCTCGCATATTTTTCATTTGCCACCCCTTACTTTGGTACGCTCAGTAATTTAAAGAATATCGCACAGCAGAATGCTTACCTCGTTATCCTCGCTATAGGGCAAACCCTGGTCATCATCGGCGCAGGTATCGACCTATCCGTCGGGGCTGTAATGGCCGTATCCGCTTCCGTGATGGCCGTACTTGCCACTCAGAAAATCACCATAATGGGGATAGCAATTGGCCCTCTTAACGCCTGGTTAGCTATGCTGATTGGGGTAGCAGTAGGTGTCATAGCTGGTCTCGTAAACGGGCTAATCATTGCAAAAGGGCGGATTCCCGATTTCGTCGCGACTCTGGGAATGATGGAAACGGCCCGTGGGGCGGCCTTGTTAGTGACAGGAGGTTTGCCTATTCCCTCCCACTTGACAGCCACTGAACTCAGAGGGTATTTGCCCGAGGAGATTATCTGGATGGGAGGCAGAGAAGTGCTCGGCATACCTACGGGAGCTCTGATTGCACTTGCTACAGTCGTTACCGGGGGTGTGATTCTGAGCCAAACTGGAGTGGGGAGGGCCATCTTTGCTGTAGGTGGCAATAAGGAGGCAGCCAGGGTATCAGGCATTAAAGTTGATCGCATCAAGATAGCGACTTATACTCTTATGGGCTTAATGGCGGCGGTCGCAGGTATCGTGCTAACTGGACGTATGAATTCGGCCAACGCATTGATGGCCACCGGGGTGGAATTGAAGTGCATAGCAGCAGTGGTGATAGGTGGTACCAACCTGTTCGGTGGTGAAGGTACCATTGTTGGCACCATGATCGGCGCAATCATTATGGGAGCTTTGGGGAATGGCCTGAACTTGCTCAATGTTTCGGCCTTCTGGCAACGCGTGATAATGGGTATCGTTATCATTTTTGTCGTTGTCTTCGATCAGTGGCGCAGAAGGAGGTTCGCAGCTTAACGAATATTGGGTGGTCTTCCTTGGGCTCGAAAAGCCCTGGATAGCTGTCGTCCGTCAAACTGTTTATGACCTCAGATGAACCAGGATATGGGACGAGATCCAGTTTGGTCATTGACGGAGTCATGACCGCCTGGTAGCCTTCGGGAGGAGTAAGGAGATGGCACTATTGTTCGGCCAGGAATTTACCCGGTCCGATTTACTTCAAAGAGTGGGAGATATCTCTCAGCTTGCCGGCGTTCGGCTCATGAGGCTTGAAGATGGGAGCGAAGAAGGAGTCCGGGTGATCGAAGTCCGGACCGGGACGGGTTTCCGCTTCAACGTCCTAGCATCACGGGGGATGGATATCTCCTTTGCCGAATACAGAGGCATCCCTCTCTCATGGCGATCCTGCACCGGCGATGTTTCCCCTGCCTTTTACGAACCAGAAGGGGATGGATGGCATCGTATTTTTTACGGTGGAATGGTGGTAACTTGCGGGTTAACCAACGTAGGGGCTCCATGCGAGGATCAGGGTGAAAGGCTTGGGCGTCATGGGAGAATTTCTGCAACTCCTGCGGAGTGCGTCTCTGCGGATGGCCGGTGGGAGGGAGATGAGTACGACCTCGTTATCCGTGGGAGAATGAGGCAGGCTGCGTTTTGGGGAGAAAACCTCTCACTAACCAGAAGAATCAGTACTCGATTGGGAAGCTCCATGCTCCGGATTGATGATGAGGTGGAGAACCTCGATTTTAACCCCACCCCCTTGATGTTCCTCTACCACGTTAACGTTGGGTTCCCAATACTCAGTGAAGGAAGCACCCTTCTAATACCTGCTAAGAAAGTGGTTCCGATGGAGGCATCTATTGATCCGAAGACGTTTGACCAATTTCATCCCCCCATGTCCGAAGCTTCAAGCCAAGTTTTTTACCACGATGTGGCCTCGGATCCTGAGGGAAGGGTTATGGCGGCCCTCATCAATGAGAAGCTTTCAATCGGATTAAGAATTCAGTATGACAAAAATCAGCTCAAGAACCTGGTTCAGTGGAAAATGCTTGGCCAGGGAGCCTATGTGTTGGGGATTGAACCAGCAAACTGCCATGTGGAGGGACGTGCCCGGGAGCGGGAGAGAGGAACCCTGGAGTTCCTTCAGCCTGGTGGAAAGAGAAACTTCTATTTGGAACTTGGTGTACTAGAGTCTGCCTCCGAGCTGAAAGAAATCAAAGAGAAGATAGAGTCACTCATTCATGGAGGTCCTTGAGATCTTCAATAATTGAGAACTTTTACTGCTGGAAGAGAACTGAATTAGAACATAGCTTATCTTTTTATCCCAACAGTTATTTTAAAGTCCCGCCTCTGGGCATGCATCCACGACCTCTTCTGCTTTGCGCGTTAGCTTTATAAACCTCGCCAGAACTCCTTAAGCAGGTCTTCAAGTTTTTGCTATTTATAACGCTTTATGTGGCTCAACGGGGGAAGGACAGAGGAGGTTTTCGCTTTTTAATCCTCTGGTGTTCTCTAGAAACATAGGACACTTCCGCTCCAAGGGTATTGACAATTATGGAAAGTTCCATTAATTAATGGATATTGGGCCAGATTCAGGGGAGGGTGTCCGGCGGACACCCTTTTGTTACAGACATATTTCGTGAGGGATCGTCATGGAGAGGGATGGTTATCGTGTCTGTGTCGTTGGCGCAACTGGGGTGGTTGGCCAGGAGATGATCAGCGTATTGGAGCAGCGGGAGTTCCCCGTGAGGGACCTCAAGCTTCTGGCCTCGGAAAGGACGGCTGGGAGTATTCGGGAATTCAAGGGGGAGGAGCTGAAGGTCCAGGTGCTTCGGGAGGACTCCTTTAAAGGTATGGAGATCGGTCTCTTTTCGGCTGGTGGGTCGATAAGCCAGAAGTACGCACCTATAGCCTCCCAGGAGGGCTGTGTGGTGATTGATAATACCAGTGCCTTCAGGATGGACCCGGAGGTACCCCTTGTCGTTCCCGAGGTCAATCCCCATGCTATAGCCGACCACACCCACAGGGGGATCATAGCCAACCCCAACTGTTCAACCATTCAAATGGTGGTGGTCCTCAAACCAATCCACGACGTAGCCAAAATAAAGAGGGTAGTAGTCTCCACCTATCAATCCGTCTCGGGAACGGGGAAGGAGGCCATTCGTGAATTGGAGAGACAGACCTTGGCCATATTCAATCAAGGGGAGGTCAAAAACGAGGTCTACCCCCACCAGATCGCCTTCAACTGCCTTCCCCATATCGACGTCTTCTCGGAAAACGGCTATACAAAAGAGGAAATAAAGATGGTCAACGAGACCAAGAAGATCATGGAGGACGAATCGATTGGGGTTACGGCTACCACCGTAAGGGTCCCTGTATTCTATAGTCATTCGGAATCGGTGAATATCGAGACCACGAAAAAGGTTACCCCAGACGAGGTAAGGGACATCCTCTCCCGCGCCCCCGGCGTCATCGTCGTCGATGATCCAAAGAAGAACGAGTATCCCTTGGCCATCTATGCAGCGGGTAAGGATGAAATTTTCGTGGGAAGGATCAGGGAGGATGCATCTATCGATAAGGGGATCGATATGTGGATCGTATCCGACAACATTCGCAAGGGAGCAGCCCTCAACGCCGTTCAAATTGCTGAGATCCTTGTCAAACGTTACTGGTAGAAGAGAATGAAATCCCCATGTTTGAAGCGAGGACATACCGCAATCTCTTCAAAACCGAGGACCTCACTCCATTCCGGGTGGCGATAAGGGAAACGGATTTATTCTTACTGGCACAACGAAAGCTTGAATCGGAAACCAGGGAAGCCGTGATCAGGTATCGCTGGCAGATAGAGGAGTATTCCCGGTATCATCCTGAATTCCGGACAAGCCTGACGCCAGTAAGGAACGATCCCTATGCCCCGAAAATCGTGAGGGAAATGCTTAAGGCCTCCCGATTGGCCAACGTGGGCCCCATGGCCAGCGTTGCTGGGGCCATCGCGGAATTCGTAGGCAGGGCCCTCATCCCCTTCTCGCCGGAGGTCATTTGCGAAAATGGGGGAGATATTTTTGTCGCCTCCTCCAAGGAAAGGGTTGTTGGGGTCTTTGCCGGAAAATCCCCTCTGAGCCTCAAGGTTGGTTTGAGGATCAAGCCCGGGGACACCCCTTTAGGGGTATGTTCTTCCTCCGGCACGGTGGGCCACTCGATGAGCTTCGGAAAGGCGGATGCCGTTTGTGTCCTCTCCAGATCGGCCTCATTGGCCGATGCCGCTGCCACTTCCATCGGTAATCTCATCGAGGGAAAGGGAGACATCGAAAGAGGGTTGAAGTACGGGAGCCAGATCAAGGGCGTCACTGGAGTTTTGATTATCGTGGGAGAGGCCATGGGAATGAAGGGAGGTCTGGAATTGGCCAATCTATGCTCTTAATGGATGAGAAATCGATGAATGATTCCATAGCTATCACAACCCTGGGATGCAAGGCGAACCAATTCGATTCCGAGATGATGCGGGCCTCCCTTAAAAGGGGCGGGTTTGAGATCATTCCCTTTCCCCAAAGGGCCGATATCTATATAGTCAACACGTGCACCGTCACCCATAGAGCGGACTATCAATCCAGACAATTGATCAGAAGGGCCCATCGCCTCAACCCATCCTCCCTGATTGTGGTAACGGGTTGCTATGCCCAGGCATATCCCGAGGAAGTCCGAGGCGTAGAGGGAGTAGGAGTTGTCCTTGGAAACGGGAAAAAGACCTCTATTGTGGATATCCTCAGAAATCCCCTCATGTCCTCCTACCCAATGGTCAGTGTAGGCGATATCGAGAAGGAAAGGAAGGTTGGGGAAGCCGACATCGATCGGTCATATCGACACACCCGGGCCCTGCTCAAGATTCAAGATGGGTGTAACGCCTCCTGTGCCTATTGCATCATCCCCCGGGCAAGGGGGAGGAGTCGAAGCCTCGATCCCCTTCGGGTGATCCATCACCTTCAAAGGCTTGAAAAGAAGGGATTCAAAGAGGTGGTGATGACGGGAATCCATCTGGGTATCTACGGGATCGATCTCTCCCCACCTACTTCACTGGCAGAGCTCTGCGAGAAGACCGAAGGGATCCCGGCACCCCAAAGGATCAGGCTAAGCTCCATCGAACCCGATGATTTTTCCCCGGAGTTGATTCAAACCATCGCCTCCTCCCCAAGAGCCTGCCATCACGTCCACGTCCCCATGCAGAGCGGTGATGATGATATACTTTGCCGAATGCACCGCAATTACAACGGGGCCTTCTTCGCCGACCTCATCCAAACCCTGATCCATCGTATCCCGGACCTCAATATCGGGGTAGATGTCATCGTCGGTTTTCCGGGAGAGGGGGAAAACCAGTTCCGGAAAACCTATGATTTCCTGGAGAAATCGGACATGGGTTACCTCCACGTCTTTCCCTTCTCCAGGCGAAGGGGCACTGAGGCCTATGAATTCCCCCATCAGGTCGATCCGCAAACCAAAAAACGACGATGTGAGGCATTGCGAGCCCTGGGAAGGCGAAAAAAGGCGGCTTTTCAGGGGCGATTTCTCGGGCGGGAGTTGGAGGTCCTCGTTGAGGGAAAACGGGATAAGCTCACCGGAAGGCTCAAGGGGTATTCGAGGAATTACATTCCCGTCCTCATTGAGGGAGAAGATGACTTGGTGAACCGAGAGATCAGGGCATCGGTGACAGACCTTGAGGATGGGAGGGTATTTGGGCGTGCAGTGGGAGATATCTGAGGGCGCTCGCCGAAATGATCGGGGTAAATGGGGAAATGGAGAAAGATAGGCTCGCAGCGTTATCCGAACTGCAAGGGGAGATCTCCTACCAGTTCAATGACCCAGATCTATTGAACGTGGCTTTGACCCACAGGTCTTATGCCAACGAAAGGCCAGGCGGGGAATTTCGGGACAATGAAAGGCTTGAATTCCTGGGGGATTCCGTCCTCAATGTCATCATCAGTCACCTCATCATGGAAAGGTTCCCCCATTGCCATGAAGGGGAGTTGACGAGGTTGCGGGCCTCCCTGGTAAACGAAAAATCCCTGGCCAGGATATCGAAAAATCTCGGTATTAACCAGTACTTACTCTTGGGAAAAGGGGAATCCCTGAGGAGGGGAAGGGAGAAAAGTTCCTTAATCTCCGATGTCTATGAAGCCCTTATTGGTGCCGTCTATCTCGACGGGGGTTTCGAAAAGGCCTTCGAGGTCGTTAAGAAACAATTTACCCCCCTGCTCGATAAAGGACTGACCGATGACGGTGATTTTAAGACCAAGGTTCAGCAGATCAGTCAGAGCCGGTTTGGAAGCTCGCCTCGATATCGATTATCCGACATGATGGGGCCGGAGCACGATAAGACCTTCGGAGCGGAGATTTACATCGCCGACCAACTCTATGGCTATGGCACTGGCAAAAATAAGAAGGAAGCTCAACAGAATGCGGCTCAGGAAGCCTTGAAGAGGATCTCCGGAGAACTACCATGACAAAGGGTGGCAAGCCCTCTCAACGGCCATTCATCATTCCTATCTTCGTTCCCCATATGGGATGCCCACACCAATGTGTGTTCTGCAACCAGACCTCTATAACCGGATCCAACGCCAATATGTCCCCGGGCTCCATCACCGAAATTATCAATGAGATCTCTGAAAAAGTCGCTCTTCGTTCGCCTGCTTTTCAGGGAGCTCCCTATGATCAATTGAGGGCTCAGCGAGGGAATCGTCTCCGGAGGGAAATCGCCTTTTACGGGGGAAGCTTTACCGGAATGGAGAAGAAGGTGCAGATGCAACTCCTTTCGGCGGTCCAACCTTTTATCCAAAGGGGATTAATCGATATGGTAAGGGTGTCTACCCGTCCGGATTACATTGACCCCCAAACCCTGCACGTTTTGAGGGAGTACGGGGTCAAGACCGTAGAACTAGGTGTCCAATCGATGGTGGAGGATGTTCTCCGATGCTCAAAGAGGGGCCATACAGCGGATGATGTCCTGAAGGCGGCGCAATTGCTCCATGGCGGTGGTTTTGAGGTGGGAATCCAAATCATGGTCGGCCTGCCCGGGGATGATGCCCAGGGATATACCCGCACAGTGGATCGAGTAACCCAACTAAACCCTCATTTCGTGAGGATCTATCCCACGTTAGTCCTGAAAGGGACGCTTCTGGAAAAATGGTATCGTTCCGGTCGGTATAGGCCTCTCTCCGTGAAAGAGGCTGTTGACCTCTGTAAGGGGGCCTTTCTGAAATTCCACAGGGCGGGGATTCCCGTTATTCGCCTCGGATTACAATCCAGCCCGGAACTGGAAACGCAGGATTGTGTTGTTGCGGGCCCATACCATCCCGCCTTCGGCCATTTGGTGGAGTCCTCCCTCTTTTATGACATGGCCTCTTTTCTCATTGGGAGAAGCGGGCAATACCGAATCCTTCGCGCCAGGATCTCGCCCTCCGATCTTTCCAACATCCGCGGCCAAAGAAACCGAAACCTGTATCAATTGAAATACAGGTTTGGCCTGAGGGACATTCAAATCGAGGTCGATGAGAAACAGCCCAAGGGGAGCCTCATCCTCATAAACGGGACAAAGCTGGATGAGATGTCATACCAAACCCTACCACTGTCATAGGTCAACGGGATGAAGTGGTTAAAAATCCATCGATACCTTCTGTTCACCACTTGCGGGCTCCTTCTGATCTCCTCGTGCACCCTTAAAAGGGCCGAAATCCGCTACGAGGACCGCAGTGGCGTGGGAATGGTCCAACACGGAGTCGCCTCATGGTATGGGAAAAAATTCCATGGTAACCCCACGGCAAGCGGTGAAATCTACGATATGTATCAATTGACCGCTGCCCATAAGACATTACCCCTGGGGACCTGTGCCATGGTGACCAACTTGGAGAACAACAGATCCGTCGAGGTGAAGATAAACGACCGGGGCCCTTTCGTGAAGGGGAGGATCATCGACCTATCCTATGCCGCGGCCAGGAGCATCGACATGGTGGAGAAGGGAACGGCCAGGGTGAAGGTAGTGGTCTTGAAGCGAAGGTCCCTTATCGTAAGAAGTGAGAGCAAGGGTTTCGGTAGGGGCTTTACCGTTCAAGTGGGAGCTTTTGCGGATAAGGGCAATGCAATGAAAATGACCAAGGCCTTAGGCAAGGAAATCCGCGATGTCTACATATCCGTGTTCGAAACCCGCGAGACCCGCTATTACCGGGTAAGAGTTGGCCACTTCAACACCAGGGAGAGGGCCTACCGGCTGGCAGCAAAACTGGCCGACATGGGATATTCTGTCGTGATCGCCCCTCGGTAGAGGAAGGAAAATCCATACCATGCGTAGGATACTGATAGCTGTTCCAACGCTCTTCATCCTGTTTCTCCTGCAGTCCTATTTGTGGGTGCCCACGTACGAGGAGCAGACCCGGGGCAACCCCGAACGCCTGGGCGAATACATTGAAGGCTCCATCGGAGACGCCCAGATACTGAACCCCATTCTCTCGGCTGACAGCGCAAGCAGTGCAATTGAATCAAAGGTCTTCGAAGGCCTCATCGACCGGGACGAAGATCTCAATTTCAGGGGCCGCCTGGCAACCCACTGGGAGATCTTCGAGGAGGCATACTTCTATCTAAATGACCGGGCTTCGATCCCCAACGTCGGAAAGGCCAATTTCAATGGGACGATCCGTTTTCTCCGAGATGCCATACGCTCCCGAAGAGATAGAGATGACAGGGTTTCAAGATCCCTGTCCAATATCGAGAAGATTGAGGCCCTTCCGGCGAGGATCTTTGAGGTATCAAAGCAGGAGAAAGGCGCTGGGAGGGAGGCGGTTGAAGTGAGGATTCGGGCGGAAGCTCCACCCAGGATACGGTTAATCCTAAGAAATGTGGATCAGGACCTCTTCGACCACCTTTCGACTCTTTTGGGAAGGGATTACTTCTCCTCCTTCGACGGGGCCCGATTTATCCAGGTCCACCCCGATGCCTTTTCCGGGAAAAGGAGTTCTTACGCACAAGAGTTCCTCCCGGCCACAGAACATAATCCGGTGATCGTGTTCCACCTGAGGCCCAATGTCAAATTCCACGATGGCCATGACTTCGATGCGGAAGATGTGAAGTTTACCTACGAGGCAATCATGAACCAGCGCAACCTTTCACCTCGGGAATCCGACTACAAACCCATCAAAACGGTTGAGGTTATCGACCCCCTGACCGTACGCATCGTCTATAAGGAGCTCTATTCCCCCGCCCTTAGCACCTGGGGCATGGGTATTCTACCGGCCCATTTGCTGAATTCCGGGGCCCTCCGGGAGGAGGCTAGGCGCCGGGGGCGAGATCCAGATAAATTCACCCTTCGCCAGAGTGAGTTTAGCCGCCGTCCTCTTGGATGTGGCCCCTTCCGCTTTCGGGAATGGAGGAGCGATCAATACATCGTGCTGGAGCATTTTGAGGACTACTGGGAGGGTTCTCCCAACTATAAACGGTATACTTTTCGCATTGTCCCTGACCTCCTGACACAGGAGATGGAGTTCTACGCCGGGACAGTCGATAGTTATGGGGTTCAACCCCATCAGGTTGCTCGGCTGGGAAAGGATCCGACTTATCAGAGCTTCTCCGGCCTCTCCTTTGGCTACACCTATATCGGCTATAACATGCGAAGAGAACCCTTTAAGGATCGTCGAGTCAGGAAAGCCCTGGGCATGGCCATCGATGTGGATAAAATTATCAAATACGTGCTCTACGGGCAGGGGGAACGAATCACCGGGCCTTTTGTTAAACAGACGGACTACTACAATCATGCCATCGACCCACTCCCCTATGATCCCGAAGGGGCTCTCAGGCTTTTGGCAGAGGTCGGATGGAACAAGGGACCCGAGGGCTGGCTTGAGAGAGATGGGAAACGCCTCCAATTCACCCTGATCACCAACCAGGGTAACAACCTTCGTAAGGCCATCCTCTCCATTGCCCAGGATTCATGGAAAAACATCGGCATCGACGTGCGGACAGACGTGCTGGAATGGGCGGTATTCATCCAGGAGCGGGTAAATAAGCTCGATTTCGATGCGCTGATACTCGGGTGGGCCATGGGAATCGAGCCGGACCTCTATCAGATCTGGCACTCGAGCCAGACTGGGCCCAATCAGCTCAATTTTGTGGCCTTCCGCAACGACGAGGCGGACGATCTCATCATCAAGATCCGGCAGGAATACGACCATGATCGTCAGGTGCAATACTGCCGTCGCCTCCACGAGATCATCGCCAAGGAGCAGCCCTACACCTTCCTCTATGTCGGGAAATGGACCGCTGTCCTAGACAAACGCATCGTTATCATGGATGTCGATCCCGATGGACAGAAACGATACAGCCCGATCAAACCGACGAAGACGGGAAATTATACCTTCTACTTCAACAAATGGATAAAGCTCGAAGTTCCCAGAATTGCGATGGAGGGATGAGGGGTGGGAGCCTTTCTCGCAAGAAGCGCCATTCAGAAATTCATCACGCTCTTCTTCGTGTCTATAATCTCCTTTCTCATCATTCACCTGGCCCCTGGCGAGCCGAGCCAGATTGACCCCTTGAACCCGAAATTCACCCAGGAGGTTTTGGAGCGCTTCCGCAAGGAATTTCACCTGGACAAGCCCCTCCATGTTCAGTACCTCTACTTCTACCGAGATCTCCTCACCGGAAAGAGTGTCTCCTGGAAGGACAACCGTCCGGTTTTGAGGAAGATCTATGAGCGATTTCTCAACAGCCTTCCCCTGTTTATATTGGGAACGCTCATCACCTGGACCCTTTCATTCCCCGTGGGGATCCATGCCGCAATTCGACGCGGGAGTTTCTATGACCGAAGCACCACCTTTCTGGCCTATCTCCTCATATCCATTCCATCGTTCTTCTTCGCATACATGCTGATCATCTTTGTGGTAACCCACTTTCACGTGCCGGTCATCGGCATGGAGACCTTCGGCATTTCATCAAAGGGCTGGCATTTCTTAATGGACCGAGTATGGCATCTGCTGCTCCCCTCGGTTCTTTTTGCAGCGGGAGGTATTGCCGTGCTCTCCCGGTATGTGCGGAATCAGATGCTCGAGGTAGAAGGCCAGGACTACGTGAGAACGGCTAAAGCCAAGGGGCTGCCGCCCGACAAGGTTCACTATAAGCATGCCCTAAGAAACGCTTTGCTGCCCTTTGTAACCATGTTCGGCCTGATCCTGCCCGGCCTCCTCGGGGGATCGATCATTATCGAGTCCATCTTCTCCTGGCCGGGAATGGGACGAATGGCTTATGAGGCGATTCTAGCCCGTGACTACCCCCTGATTCTCTCGGTCAACTTCATATCCGCCATACTGGTATTGGTTGGGACATTTATTTCGGATCTCCTCTACATGGTCGTCGATCCGAGGATTCGGTTATGATTGTTATGAATCAGAATAGCAACTCTTCCCTTGCAGAAGGCGGGGTCTTAGAGGCACCCAAAAGAACCTTATTTCAAGAGAACTGGAGCCTTTTCAGGAAGAATCGCCTGGCCATGGCGGGGTTGGTGATTTTTGTCATCTTTTTTATCATTGCAGTGGGAGGATTCTTCTTGACCTACGGAAGGAATCCCGCCTTTGATCCGGCCCTGGTAAGACTTCAGGAAAAACTCCGCCCACCCCTGTCTAAACCCAACCTGGAGACCCTCAGGCCTGAGGAATTGCCGAGGCTCGGGATCTATCTCTTCGGCACCGACGACCTGGGAAGGGATGTCTTTTCCCGGATGCTTCAGGGGGCGTGGGTTTCCCTGACCGTGGGTTTCGTCGCCGTAGGTATTGCCGTGGTTATCGGGGTCTTCCTGGGAGCGATTGCCGGATATTACGGCAGTAGCCGGGTGCGACTCGGACACCTCCTTACCTCTGTTTTGCTTGGCTGGGGAGTCATTGACCTACTAACCGTTTTCGTTACTGTCCTTAGGGGCCGGGGAGGCATTGATATTTTCTTGGGAAGAATAGCCGTGGACACCTTTATGGTTCTCATTGGTGCCGGAATTCCTACCTTTCTCATACGGATGGGAAATTCCAAGGGAAGACGGCCGATCCCCACGGGTCTTTCAGTGCTCTTCCTCAACCTCTTTTCGGTGGACGTGCTCATAACGGGCTTGATCGATATCATGCTCTGCTTTCCCAGTTTCTTTCTCATTCTCACCGTGGTGGCGCTTCTCCCGCCGAGCATATACACGATCATGGCAGTCATCGGGCTTACCAGCTGGATGGGATCGGCACGATTCATCAGAGCCGAGTTTCTCTCCCTTCGCGAGCAGGACTTCGTAACGGCGGCCAAGGCCCTCGGGGTATCGGATTGGAGAATTATTTTCAGACACATGGTTCCCAATGCCATGGCGCCGGTCCTGGTTTCTGCGACCATCGGCATTGCAACTGCCATACTGACGGAGGCGGGGCTCAGTTTTCTGGGCTTTGGTGTTCCACCCCCCAATGCCACGTGGGGAAATATTCTCTCAAGCGGAAAGGATTTCCTGTTCGACGCTCCCTGGCTTACCTTTGTTCCGGGGTTTGCCGTGCTTGTTGTAGTGCTGGCTTTTAACCTTTTCGGCGAGGGGCTTCGCGAGGTCCTCAACCCGAAGCTGAAGGAACGGCACTAAATTCACGGAATTCAACTCAAGAGCCATGTTACCGAAGGATGATCTATTGCTCTCCGTTGAGGATCTAAAGGTCTTCTTCCACAGCGATGGTAAAGTAGCGCGAGCCGTGGATGGGGTGAGTTACGAGGTGAGGGAGGGAGAGACCGTGTGCCTCGTTGGCGAATCCGGATGTGGTAAGACCGTATCGGTCCTTGCTATTCTTGGATTGATCCCGCGGCCCCCGGGAGAGATCAATGAGGGAAAGATTTTCTTCAAAGGGAAAAATCTTCTGGAGCTCGATGAGGAGGGCCTCCAAGGGATCCGGGGCAAGGAGATCTCCATGATCTTCCAGGAACCCATGACCTCCCTCAATCCGGTTTTCACCATCGGGGATCAAATCGAGGAGGCGATCACCACCCATGATGCCGTGGAGAAGGACGAAACGGGTCGGAGGACTATCGACCTCCTCGCCGATGTGGGAATCGCATCACCGGAACAGCGCATGAGCGATTATCCCCACAACCTCAGCGGGGGGCAACGGCAGCGTGTCATGATCGCCATGGCCCTTGCGTGCAAGCCCGACCTCGTTATTGCCGATGAACCGACGACAGCCCTCGATGTCACCATTCAAGACCAAATACTCCATCTCTTCAGAGAGCTCAAGGAAAAAAGGCATATGGCCCTTCTGTATATCACCCATAACCTGGGCGTGGTAGCCGAAATTGCGGACCGGATCCATGTCATGTATGCCGGTATCTTCGCAGAAGTCGGCACCGTGGACCAGATCTTTCGTAATCCCTGCCATCCCTACACTATGGGACTTCTGGCATCCCTGCCGAGCCGGGCAAGGAAAGGGCAGACCCTGTACTCTATCCCTGGCGCCGTTCCTGACCCTGCCTACAAACCCCAGGGGTGTCCCTTTCATCCAAGATGCACCTATGTTCAGGAGAGCTGCAGGGTCGAGTTTCCGGAGATGTGCGATTTTGGGAATCACCATTTTGCACGATGTCCCATTATTTATAGGCAGAAGAAAGGAAACTGACGCATGGGGTTCTGGAATGGTGAAATATTGGAATGATGGAATAATGGAATGGTGGAACATTGAAAAGATGGAGTGTGATGATGCCCTGGAAACCCCATTCAGAATTCCCAAAACCCATTACTCCACTATTCCACTACCCCTTCGTCCTCATTGCTAGACACCACGAGTTAAGACTGTAGATCAAAGCAAGGCAATGGAAGACCAACGATCCGACCGTATCGTTCTTTCCGTGAAGGGTCTGAAGAAATATTTCCCTGTCCGGAGGGGGTTTCTCCAGAAGATCATTGGCTGGATCAAGGCCGTGGATGATGTGGACCTCGAGATCGGTCGGGGAAAAACATTGGGGCTTGTGGGCGAAAGCGGCTGTGGGAAAACGACCGTTGGTCGGTTGATACTGAGGCTGATCGAGGCCGATGCGGGGCAAATTGTGTTTCGGAACCAAGACATCACGGCACTTCCCCCGGAGGAGATGAAACCCCTGCGAAAGGAGATGCAGATTATCTTTCAGGACCCCTTTGGTTCCCTCAATCCCAGGATGACGGTCGGCCAGTCCATCGAGGAAGGGCTGCGAACTCTTGACGAGGGAGGCAGGCCTTGGCGACAGAAGAGGATCGAGGAGCTTCTGGAAATGGTTGGGATGTCGCCGAATGTGGATGACCGTTACCCTCACGAATTTAGCGGGGGGCAGCGGCAGCGAATTGGAATCGCCCGGGCCCTGAGTGTTGAGCCATCTCTCATTATCTGTGATGAGCCTGTTTCGGCCCTGGATGTATCCATCCAGGCCCAAATCATCAACCTCTTGGAGGAGTTACAGGCCAAGTTGGGACTCAGTTACCTCTTTATAGCCCATGACCTCAACGTGGTCGAATATATCAGCGATGCGGTGGCGGTCATGTACTTGGGCCAGCTCATGGCATATGGCCCGGCGGAACTCATATACGACCAACCTCTCCATCCCTACACCCGGGCTCTCCTTTCAGCCGTTCCTGTTCCCGAGCCGGGAAGATCCCGCGAATGGGAGCCGCTTGGAGGCGACGTCCCCACCCCCTTCAACCCTCCTCCCGGCTGCAAGTTTCAGGGTCGCTGTCCCCTGGTGGAAGATCGCTGCCGGAGAGAGGAGATACAGTTCTATCCCGTCGAAGGCGGCCGAAGAGTTCGCTGCTGGAAGGTCCTGGGAAAGTAAAGGCCTTGTTAGGTTCAATGGCAACGTAAACCAAGGCCTACGGTCATTAGGTAAATGTCAATTACCTTCTTTCAAAGAAGCTGCTTATCAATGTTTTAGAAAAGTCTTGCTTGTGCAATTCATAGGCAATAGTAGTACTCGTGTTTTGCCATACTTTTTGAGCTGCTTGAAAGTTGCCTCCCCCTCCTCATTAGAGACAACCACATAATCATTGTGTTCTGGTTTCAGATAAGGGTTGATAACGATGATATCTCCCTCGTGGAATTCAGTCTCCATGCTGTCACCCCTCACCCTGAGAGCAAAGATCCCTTTTGCGTCGGTTTCTACATATTCCCCCCACCTTTACATTTGGTTGCAAAATAATCTGCATCATGTACGATAGTCTGGTAATCAAAATGCGGTAAAAAGAGGAGACGATGAAAAGGAAAGCCCTAAATATGCTTGGAAGTTATGGCGAATGGGCCGCCGAATATGCTGAAGGACAAAGATCACTGTCAATTCTCAGGGATCGATGGAGAAATTATGAAGAATGGAAAAGGGAGGGGAAATCGAAGTTTTCTGAGCTTCTCGCAATGCCTCGAAACAGTGTGAAACCTGAACCACGGATAACAAAGCGTTACTCCTATGACGGGCTTGATATTGAAGAAGTTTCCTGGGAACTCCCCTATGGACCTGAAACCCAGGGGGTCTTTTTGAAGCCCTCAGGTACAAAGGGTCCCTTACCTGGAATTCTCGCACTTCATGATCATGGTGGTATCAAATACTTTGGAAAGAGCAAGATCCTTCGGACCTCAGAGAAGGTGCACCCCTTTATATCTGCCCATCAGAAGGAGTATTATGGGGGGGTTGCATGGTCCAATGAGATAGCAAAACGGGGATACGGTGTCCTCGTGCATGATGTATTCCCCTTTGAAAGTCGAAAAATCCTCTCCTCAGAGCTGCCAGCCCATGTCGTTAAGCGGATGATGACACCCCCGCTAGATGTACGGGAGGTTTCACCCGAAGATCTTGATCCGGATACCTCAATTACAGACTATGATGTCCCTCAAGGTGAGCCTATTCCTCTTATCAATTCCTACAATGCCTTTGGAGAGCAGCATGAAAGCATTATCGCCCGTTCACTCTTTTCAGCCGGATTGACATGGCCTGGAATTTTTCTCTGGGAGGATATAAAGGCACTGGATTATCTTTGCACGCGAACTGATATTGATAAGAGCAGAATCGGCTGCTGCGGCCTCTCCGGTGGAGGTTTGAGGACTAACTATCTTGCGGGCATTGATGAACGAATCAAATGCTCTGTTACTGTAGGGTTTATGACAACCTGGTATGATTTAATCCTGAATGTCAGTTATACCCATACATGGATGATTTATATACCACTTCTCCCCCTCTATCTCGATTATCCAGAAATTCTCGGACTTAGGGTTCCGCTCCCCTCTCTCGTTCTTGCTACGAAGAATGACCCCCTCTTTACTCTCAGGGAGGTTCAAAGGGCGGGTGAACTGCTCAAAACCATTTACAGAATCTCAAACTCCCAAGACAACTTTCGGATTTCCTTTTATGAAGGGCCTCATAAGTTCGACCTTCCAATGCAGGAAGAAGCCTGGAATTGGATGAATCGATGGTTGAAATAAGCGTGATTGTCGGTAGCAACATGCTTTTATCCTGGCGCCATTCGGGCTTCAATGTTTTTTGTGGGCCAAGAATCCATCCCAGAGAGGAGGATGCAATGGAAAACCTCGCTCGCTATATTATCCGGGCATCTTTCTCACAGGACGCGCAACCGGATAACCCAAGACCCCCATATATTGGGACTTATTTTTCTTGACACACAACCCCATTACTCCTATACTTCCCCTATCAAAAAGCGAGTTCTTATCACTTCTTATCACTCTTCCTGTTCCCAATTTATTGAAATCTAATATTCTCACGGCAATATGCACAAAACCAATCTGAGAGGGAAAGGGCGTGAATTCGTTTTTCTTCGGCAGGTGCAAAGATATTTCCAAAAACTAAGGAGGGTACTGTGAAAGTCAAAACAAGACATAGAAAAGGGGAACCGGTTAAGGGTGTGACTCGCAGGAGCTTTGTGAAAACCTCATTGAAAGTGGGAGCGGGTTTAGCTGCCTATCCCATGCTCGCCAAGAATTTTAGGTTTTTTAGAGGAACTGCCCATGCGGTTGTTCCTGATGACACGGTGGTCTTCCTCTCGGCTGAGAATATCACTGGGAATTGGGACCCATCTTCCCATACCACTCTGGCGCAGATCAATATTGAGGGGTTTGTTTTCAACTATTTGATCCGGTGCCCCATGAGGCCAGAGAATCCTGAGGAGATCGTCTACGAATTGGCGACGAGTCAGAAAATCGTTGATCCCAATATCATTGAGTATACACTACAGAAAGGGGTCAGATTTCACGATGGGAAAGAATTCGGTGCTGACGATGTGAAAGCCACCTTTGAATACGCCTCGGATGTCAATAAGGCAGCAGGAGCGTGGTACCCAGGTGGGTGCGAAGTCGAAATCGTGGACAAGCATACCTGCAGAGTCCATACGAAAAAGTGGGGGTATCCGGCTACTCAGTTCTGGTTTCGGACTGCTTTTCTGCCGATCATGTCTGCCAATGACATAAAGGATCCAAGAGTTCTGGCCCAAAGGCTCAACGGGACCGGCGCTTTCAGATTTGTAAAACAGGATAAAGACGACACGGTGATGGCGGCCAATGAAGACTACTTCAGAGGCGCTCCCAAGATCAAGCATCTCCACTTTGTATATGTCCCAGATTCAACCACCAGACTGATCTCTCTGCAGTCCGGTGAATCAGATGTGATCGAGAGATTGGAGACTGAGCAGGTCGATGTGGTTGAGAAGGACAAAAACCTGAAGCTGAACTCGGCTATATCGGTCGAGAACAAGTACCTCTGGTTCCGATGCAGTAAAGAGCCTTTCAAGGATTGGAGAGTGAGAAGGGCAGCAGCCCACGCCATTGACCGAAGCGCAATCTGGCAGATCCTCGGAAAATCTGGTCATCCGAGCTATACACACATCTCACCCGTGAAGTTTGGTTATACTAAGGTGCCCGGCTATCCTGAATATGATCCCGTGGCCTGTAAGAGATTCTTGAGCGAAGCGGGCTTCCCTGGTGGGAAGGGGCTTCCCCAGCTTGAATACATCACCTCGGTGGGCTTCTACCCAAAGACAAAGGAATATGGAGAAGTGATCACGGCGATGCTGCAAGAAGCCGGTTTTCCGGTGAAGCTATCCGTCATGGAGACAGCGGCCTGGAACCAGAAGCTGTATGATCGACCAGGTGGCGGTCCGGGGCATATGATTGACTGCGGCTGGTGCACGGCATCACCTGAGCCTGATTTCATTCTCAGAATGCATTTCCATTCGTCTTCTAAACGGATTTGTGGGGTTGTGGACGCCGAGATTGATGCAAGCCTGGACATAGAAAGAAATGCCACCTCTATTAAGGAGAGAAGGGTGATTCTCCAGCAAGAAACATTACCCTTGCTTGCGGAAAGGGTACCGAGCCTGTCGCTCTTCACCTCTGTGTTCATCCACGCGATCGACAAGAACCTGAACAACTACTACCTCTATCCTAATGGGATGATGGACCTCGAAAAAGCAACCAAAGCGTAACAAATTGGACCATAGGTGGGATGGGGAGGGTGGGCTCCCCATCCCAACCTGAAAAAGCGAACCATGGGCTTCATACTATATTTCATAACCAGAAGGGTTCTGCAGGGCTTTTTCATCGTCTTTATTGTCACCTTTTTCATTTTCATGATCATGAGAATCGTGCCTGGCGATCCTGTTCGACTCATGGTGGGTGGGGCAGCGCCGGACATAGTTTTGGAAAAAGTCGCCAGGCAATTGGGATTGAAGGACCCCCTGCTCGTCCAATTCGGACGATATCTAAGGGATATTCTTCATGGCCACTTTGGTCACTCATTTATTCGGCCGAAAAGCGGGGGATCTGTTGGGGGAGAGGCTTGGGATGATCCGAGAATGCACCCCAGGGCAGAAGTCTTGGATCTCATCATAGAGCGCATTCCACTGACCCTCATGTTGGCAGGGATGGCAATGACTTGGGCGCTGGTTCTCTCCATCCCCCTGGGGATTGTTGCCGGTATCAAAGAGGGGAGCTGGATTGACAAAGTAGCCACCTTCTTCTGCGCAACCAGCATATCAGTCCCAAACTTCTGGTTGGGCATCGTGTTGATGCTGTTCGTTTCCCTTAAACTCGGCCTATTACCTGCCATTGGATACCGAGGATTTTCATACGTGATCTTACCCTCTTTTGTCATCTCTCTTGAACTGGCTCCCATCTTACTGAGGACGGTAAGGGCTTCCATGATCGACGTTCTCCAGATGAACTTTGTTAAGGTCGCTCGAGCCAGGGGTTTGTCCAGGGCAACCATTCTATTCAAACATTGCATACGGAACAGCCTTGTTCCCGTGCTTAACGTATTGGGGGTCCAGATTGGCATCCTACTGGGGGGTGTCATCGTGGTCGAATTCGTGTTCGATTACCCTGGGTTGGGGCTGTTGACCATCTTTGCGGTCCTGCAGCGAGACTTTCCTTTGATTCAGGGAATCGTAATTCTGTTCTCGTCTGTGTTTGTTTTTATCAATATTGTCGTTGATCTTCTTTGTTCTTATGTGGACCCAAGGCTCGAGTTCTAATCTATTCTTCCTAAGAGAATCGAGTCTTGAAGGCGGGTTCATATTCTCTGAGCTCGGGTAATCAATCATATCCTTGGTGAAGCGATATGCGACTCAATCAAATGTACCAGGACGTGATGAAGGGTTTTGGCTTTCCAGAATATTTGCTGCCGGCGGAGCGCGACGGCGATCCAGAAGAATAGGCATGGCAAGGAGGATGGTGCTTTGAACTCCGAGGCACTCACAACCAAATTCAAGAAAGATCATTCAAAAGATGGAATGACAAGATGAACGGATACAAGAGTGAGTTCTGGAGACTTTCAATAAGGAACAAAGAGGTGTTGGTTGGTGGAATCATCTTGCTGGTTCTGGTTCTCCTGTCCATTGTAGGACCCTATCTGACCCCTAATAGTCCATACAAGATGCATATCGTAGATAGACTCAAGCCGCCGGTTTTCATGGCCGGGGGAACTTGGAAGTATCCCCTGGGTACGGATGCCCTTGGGCGAGACCTTCTGGCGAGAGTCCTTGGAGGGCTCAGGGTTTCGATTATCATCGGTTTTTCATCGGTTGTGTTGATTTTTACGTTTGGCTCAGCTCTGGGGATGATTTCAGGATATATGGGAGGGCGAGGAGACACATTCCTGATGCGTTTTACAGACGCCCAATTGTCACTCCCAATGATTATCCTGGCAATTGCTATCCTGGGCGTTACCAGGCCGAATATGCTTAACATAATTTTGGTTCTCGCCATCTCGAGTTGGCCTATATATGCCAGGGTAACAAGAGGAATCGTTCTTGGAGAGCGGGAGAAGGAGTATGTCAGGGCTGCTAAGATCATCGGTGCTAGCGGGGGAAGAATAATCATCAAATACATTGCGCCAAGTATCCTCCCGCCTGTAGCCCTGGTTGCCCTGTTGGACATTGCGAGGATGATAATCTTTGAAGCTATTTTGGGATTTTTGGGGCTGAGTATTCAACCCCCGGAGCCTTCTTTTGGAAATATCATCTCGGATGCACGCAAGTACCTGGTCAACGCCTGGTGGATCGCCACCATGCCAGGTATCGTCCTCTGCATTCTTCTCATTTCTATCAATATGCTCGGATCGGGTCTGGAGAAGGTGAGAAAGATGACGCTTGCAAGTTGATTGAAAACATGGCTTTGAAAAGGAAGAACATGGGAGAGCAGAAGGATGTCATTTTGAGTGTGAGAGATTTGACGACCTACTTTTACACACGGCAGGGGGTCGTTAGGGCCTTGGAAGGGGTTTCCTTTGATGTGGAAAAAGGAAAACCCCTTGGGATTGTTGGAGAAAGCGGATCAGGTAAGTCCGTTCTCGCACTTTCAATTCTGAACCTCGTCGATGAACCAGGTAGAGTTGAAAGGGGTGAGGTAATTTACAAGGGCAAGGATCTATTGAAGATGTCGAAACGGGACCTGGACCGCCTCAGGGGAGGAGAGATCGCAATGATTTTTTCAGACCCCATGTCGGCTTTTGACCCAACCCTTTCGGTCGGCAGCCAGATTACAGAGACCATCCGGAGACACCACACAGGAGTTGGGAAAAAGGAGGCCAAAGAAAAGGTCATTGACCTATTCCAAAAGGTGAAAATCCCTTCTCCGACAGAACGATTTGACGAATTCCCCTCCAGATTCAGCGGCGGCATGATTCAGAGAGCGATGATCGCAGACGCCTTGAGTTCAAATGCAGACTTTATCATCGCGGATAATCCGACCCAGGCCCTCGATGTCACGATCCAGGCCCAAATCTTGGAACTGACGAATGAACTGCAAAGGACACTTGGGACGACCTTTGTTTTTATCACAAATTCCCTTCCCATACTTGCGAGATATGCTGACCACATTTTGGTCTTATACGCGGGGACAGTGGCTGAATATGGAACAAAAAAAGCCATAATTCAAAACCCTCGTCATCCCTACACCCAGGGGCTTATCGAGTCAACACCCAGATTAAGCGGCGAAAGGTTGGCGAGGTTGAAAACGATTTCAGGAGAATCACCACGGCTTTCCAAAATTGAATTGGACCGTTGCATTTTTGCGGATCGGTGCAATGAGGCAACTGAGCGATGTCTAATGAAGCGCCCCGTTCTAACAAGTGTGAAGGGTTCTGATGATCATTTCTCAGCCTGTTTTTTGGCGTCTGGCACAATGGTGAGGGTGTAAGTCAGATGTGACAGGAGATTACGGCACGGCGATGCGGGCACGAGGGCAATATGGAAGTCTTGATAGAGGCAAAGGATGTTCACAAAGACTACCCGCTAAAAAGAAAAAGCCTATTTAAGACTCCGGATGTGGTAAAAGCGGTTCGTGGGGTTTCATTCCGGCTACGTAGAGGAGAAACATTTGGCTGTGTCGGAGAATCCGGATGCGGGAAATCAACGCTGTCGCGTCTCTTAATCATGCTTGAAGAGCCAACTGTGGGCGAAATCTTGTATCAGGACGAGAATATTCACCAAACAGGGGGATCCAAGAAATTGAGGATACGAGAAAAGATTCAGTTGGTGCTTCAGGATCCTTATCTGGCGTTGCCCCCCAAGATGAAAGCTGGAGACATTGTGGCGGAGCCGATACGAATTCACAATACCGACAGTGCTGCAACTGCCATAAGAGAGCGGGTTCTGGATGTTTTCAAAGAGGTTGGGTTAAAGGAGGATGATTATTATCGATACCCATTGAGCTTCAGCGCTGGCCAGCGCCAAATGATCAATATTGCAAGAGCGGTTATCTTGAACCCTGAAATCGTCATTCTAGACGAAGCGGTCTCTGCTCTGGATGTATCGGTTCAGGCAAACATCCTCAATCTCTTTGCTGACCTGAGAGAACAGCGGGGCCTTACCTATCTTCTGATTGCTCATGACATCGGAGTCGTAAAACACATGTGCGCCCGCATCGGTGTCATGTATTTGGGAAAATTTGTGGAGCTAGGGAGTAACACGGATATATTTGTCAAAACCCTCCATCCCTATACCCATGCGCTTCTGAGTGCCGTTCCCACCATTGAGAAGGGTCTAGAAAAACAGCCTATCGAAGTACTAACTGGCGAGGTTCCAAGTCCGATCAATATTCCTCCGGGCTGTAGTTTTGAATCTAGATGCCCGAAAGGAATGAACATTTGTAGACAGGTCGAACCAAAACTGATCGAGTCCGAGAAGGACCATTTTGTAGCGTGCCATTTATATGGGAACGAAAGCTAATCCTATTTCAGCGGACAGAACTATTTCCACTCGTGTCTTCTCGCTAGGTCAGCAAATTTTCGAAAAAACTGCTGATACGGAGGGTAGCGCATTTGAGTGGACCATTGTGATTAATGCCTTGGATGACTCAGCACCTGAAGTACGAGCACTGACAAGGCTTGCTAGAATGATCAAAGTCTATTCCCGTATTTTGTGGTTAGTCTACCCACCCATTGCGTATACAGGTAGATCAAATGCATGAGATAATTAACCCCTATAGTCATGTTCCAAGGTACATACAGATAGCCAATTGGATCAAAGAAATGATCAATAGAGGTCGATTTCCGGTAAGCCAGAAATTACCCTCTGAAAAGAAACTTGCAGATATGTGCGGTGTCAACAGAAATACGGTTCGTCAAGCTCTAGATGATCTCATAAACAGGGGCTGCATTTCAAAGAGGGTTGGTATTGGAACATTCGTAGAAAATGGTTTCTCTAAATCTGTCAATTACTCGCTCGACAACATAACGAGTTTTGCTGAAGATATGAGATCTTCCGGCTACAAACCGTCTACAAGACTGATTTCCCAAAAGGTTCTTGAAGGGCCAAAGGAGATTGCTGAAAAACTGGGGTTGTCCCCTGGCGCGAAGATAGTCCAAACGACCAGGGTCAGAAGGGGGAATGGAACACAGCTCATCTTGGAGAAGAGCCATCTTCCGTACGATGAGTTTAAGCAAATCTTGAATATGAAACTCACTGGATCATTCTACAGATTACTAACGGAGGAGTTTGGTATTCAGCTAGAGAGATCTTACCAAACCTTCAGCGCAATTGATCTGCCCCACGCAGTCGCCAAACTTCTAGAGGTCCCTCCTAGGTCGGCTGGAATGTTCCTGGAAAGCATTGTCTTTGACGTCAACAGTGTTGCAATTGAAGTTCTCCATGCTTTCTTTCGAGGAGATAGGTATACGTTTCATGTCCACTCAGGAAAGTACAAGCTCGGTTTCCGTAAGACTTCTCAGGGAAACTACTAAACTCTGCTTAGTGAATAGTTCACATCCATATAAAACACTATCCTCACAGAGGGGATGAGGTCATAAAATGCCTGAAAGAGGAATTGAAGAAACCAAGATGGATCAAAATGAAAGGGATGTCTTAGCGGTCATAGACCGAATAGACGATTGGAAGGGAAAGGACATAAGGTACGAGCGAGTGGTCGGGGGGATCACCAATCCCAATTGGGAGGTTTCTGTTGATGGGAAGAAGTATTTTGT
>SMTZ1_10000091_pt1 | contig 65571 bp, 54 predicted proteins | sample DeeMarSWOR136_30_FD_25667 | JGI IMG/M metagenome (IMG submission 25667) | reverse complement strand
GTTCGTTATTGTATTTATAATTATTATTACCGAAAATTAGATCAATAGTAGAATATGGAAAGCTACAAAACTCTTGAGGTTAAATGCCCTACTTGCGGAAAAATGAAAAATATAAAAATTCCAGTTGCTATTCTTTCTCAAAAAAAATTTGGTATAATAAAGATTCAAGTTCCATTTAATGCTGTATGTCCAGAACATCAGTTCTTAGTATTTGTTGACATAAAGGGCATTATTAGAGGGTATGAAAAGATTGACATTCAAATGGCTTCCATTACTCGTAAAATCGGAATGGAGGCTCCCGATCGAATAAATCTTAAAAATCTACTTCAAGTTTTTGGACCCTATGGTATATTTAGTTTAATCCATGCAAAAATATTTAATTATCCCGCCTATATCATAAAAGATGATCAGTTTACAATTGATGAAGATACATTAAATACAACAGGTGATTTAATATTGCCTGAAACGTATAGAGGAAACAGGTCAATCTATTTACTTGGAGAAACGAATTTAGATAAAATAAAACTTAAAGAGAAAGAATCTCTTGTTATAGATTCATATCAAAATATTTATCAAATACCTTGGAACGAAAAATTGAAATTTGAAGAAGAGATTGTAAAAAGAGCTTTAGATATAATTGATGAACAAGAACAAGTGAAATTACTACAACAAGATATAGCAGGATTTATTAAGGAAGCTAATCATGCTGTAAGTATTCTTGAACAGGTTAAAGAAATTTATGATAACGATTTAATTGACCAAATCTCGAATAGAATGAAAATTAAGAAAATTAGCTCATATAGATTAAATTTAATAAAAGAATTCATAAAAAGAAACATTTCAGCTAAGCTTGCTGCGAGAATTAAAAATAGAGTCGGAGAATTTTTAAGTATGATTTAACTTATTGCTTTTAAAATCTATAAAACTTTAGCTTTTAGTAAAAATATAATAGAGATCATAAATTAATTTAAAAAAATAAAATAAATTTTTAATTAAATTTATTGGAGTGAATTTAAAATGGTTGTAGTCGGAGATTGGGGCTTTCAAAACAGAATGAATAGAATAATTAAGCCAAAATCTGGACGTTGTGTCATGCTTGCTATAGACCATGGATATTTTGGGAATATACCAGGACAATTAAAATGTTTTAGCGATATGGAACCTTTATTTAAATATGCTGATGCTCTTATGTTAACACGTGGTATGCTTAGAAATTGTGTACCCTCTGAGGTTGATGTACCAATTGTTCTAAGAGTTTCAGCTGGCGCTAGTATGTTAAAAGAACTTTCCAATGAAGAAATTAATGTGGCGATAGATGATGCAATAAGATTAAATGTATCAGCAATAACATGCTCAATTTTTGTTGGAGGAGAATATGAAAAACAGACATTAATGAATCTTTCAAAATTGGTAAATTGGGGTCAAACGTATGGTATTCCTACATTAGCTGTAACTGCTGTTGGAAGAGAGATGGTCAGAGATGCTCGATATCTTGGTATGGCTAGCAGAATGGCAGCAGAAATGGGAGCCACTTTTGTAAAGACATATTATTGTGAAAATTTTGAGGAAGTAACTAGCATTTGCCCAGCACCAATAGTAATAGCAGGAGGGAAGAAAATTGATGAGAGAGATGCCCTACAAATGTCAAAGAATGCAGTTGATAAAGGTGCGAGGGGTGTTGATATGGGTCGAAATATTTTCCAATCTGATAGCCCAGTTGGCATGATTAAAGCTGTGAGAGCAATAGTTCATGATAATATCTCAGTTGATGAAGCTTTTGAGATCTATAAGCAAAGCCCTAAAGGTTTATAGTTTTTTCTTTATTTAATTTTGTATTAATATGAATTTGTTTAAAATTTCGATTTTTAGATCAAATTATTATTTTTTTATTTATTTTTTAATCGCAAATAACTAATTTTTAAATATTTTTTTTAGATGTCTTTACCCAAGATAGAGAATCTTAACCTCAGAAAAGTAACAGATGATGTTGTACTTATCCACCAAATAAAAGTTCCTCATTTATTTTCATGCTGTGATGGACTCCTTATTTTGCCTAAAAAAGACCGAAATACATCTATAATAGCACTTGATTTAAATATTGAACCGAAATATGTTAATTCAATCAAAAAGAATTTCGGACCGATATCTGATTATGTGTGTACCCATGGACATATCGATCACACTTGCCATGTGCATGCGTGGGAAGATTCTGGAGCATTAATTCACGCACCATATCCAGAATCAGAATATTTATTAGATCTTCATAAGTTTTATGAAGGATTTGGATTTAATAAAACAATGGATTATAGTAAAGTTGAGTCTTTTGGAAAATTAAATGGATATAGAGAATGCAGGAAGGTTATCTCATTTGATCCAGGAGAAACATTATATTTTGAGGAATTTAAAGTTAATACAATCTCATTTCCGAGTCATTCAAAATCACATATAGGCTTTCTATTACCTTTGGAAAAAATATTACATATTAGTTGTTTAGGATTTGATAAATCTTCACCGGAAAAAGATGGTTTTGGTCCTTGGTATGGATTTAAAGAATCCTCAATTGAACGTTATATTGAAGATATTAATCGAGCAGAGTCAATTTTTTTGAATGATGCAAAGTATTTAACTTCCAGCCATTCTTATATTGTAGAAAACCCTGATACACATCCATTCGAGTACATGAAAAGAAAGATTGAAAATAATCAGATTAAGGTTAACCAAGCTTTAGAAACATTAGGAACTTTTAAAAAGCATGAAGATGAAGCTGTAAGACAGCTACTTAAAATGGATATATTTTTTCCAAAAAAGAAATTAAAAGGATTTCTACTTGATATTTATACCTTATGGGAATCATGGATAATTAGGAAACATCTTCAGAGAAATAAATATCTCAAATAGTATAATCAATAAATTTAAATTGGTAAATGAGGGTTTAATAGGCTAAATAGAGAATTCAGAAACAAAAGATTAATCTTTTTCAGGTTCGAGTATTACTTTTATCGAATCTCCTCCTTCACACACTATCCTAAAAGCTTCTCCTGCTTGCGATAAAGGAAATCTATGAGTTATCAGATCCGCAACATTTATTCTTTTTGAAAGGATCCAATTATATGCTTCATCAAGGTCTTCAGGAGCGGCACCATATGATGTCATTATTGTTATTTCATTTCTCCAATAATTGTTTATAGGGACCTCAAGGTTTACACCTGGAGGGGGAACAGCAAAAAAAACTATTTTACTTCCTGAAGCAGCACATTCTAAAGCTTGTTTCGCAGCAGTATATGCACCTGTGCATACAAAAATAATATCAGCTAGTCTATTCTCATTCACTTTTTTAATTTCTTTAACCAAATCATTATTAGCATTAAAAATAAAATCTGCTCCTAATTCTTTTGCCTTTTTTAATCTGAACTCATTGATATCAGTTGCGATCACTTTTTGAGCGCCTTTTAATCTTGCTAATTGGATATGCAACAATCCTGAAGTTCCAGTTCCTAGAACTAAGATTGTTAAGCCATTTTTTACATTAGTTAATCTTTGTGCACGACACACACATCCTAATGGTTCTATCATTACAGCTTCTTCATAAGAAACACTTTTGTCTAAAATTATAACTCCTTTCTTATCTATGTTAATTTTAGGCACTCTGATATATTCTGCAAAGCCACCAGGATAATAATTTGTGTTATGGAGTAAATCGCAAGCAGTATGATGTCCATGTTCGCAATAATAACACTCAAAGCAAGGTACATGATGAGACACAAACACACGATCTCCTACTTTTAGATGTTTTACAAGTTCGCTAACTTCAATTATATCACCTGCGATTTCATGACCTAATATCAAAGAATCTACACCTAACTTTTTCATTTTTGCCTTTCTATAATATTCTAAAATATCGGATCCACAGATTCCAGATTTTTTTACCTTAACTAATATCTCTCCAGATCCAATTTCTGGTTTAAGAATTTCATCTTCCCTTACGTCATTATTACTATAATATCTTGCAACTTTCATATTCTTACTTATAGAAGAACTCTATTAAATTAAATTCTATTTATTATAGTATTTGGTTTTAAAAATGACTCTTTATTTTTTAATTTGGAACTTTTAAAACTAATTTTTGAAAATATGAAAAAGTGGAATAATTTAAAGGATTTAGATTTTTATTTTGTTTTCCTACGAGTCAGCAATTTAAATGCAATATCTGTTCCCATACCTTGTTTATACGCCAATTCGATCCAAAGCATCGCCAGAGGTTCAACAAGTCTGGCATTTATAAGAGGTCCTGCATCAATAACATCAAAACCCAGATCAAGTCCTAATTGTTTTACTTTTGATTTAGCATCTAAATCATCTCCGCAAATAAATAAACTTGCTTGTTGGGAGCCAAATTGCAGTTTATTCAAACTTTCCACTCCAACAGTATGAACTGCTTTTACTACTTTAGCCCCCACTGCCCATTTTGCGACTTTTTCAGCTTTAGACGGAGTATGCTCTATTAAGGCTCCTCCCAAATGAGGTGCAGCAGTAGTAGTTGAATCTACAATAATTTTACCAGCTAAATTTCCTGCAGTTTTGATCGTTTCCTTTGCTCCTGACCATGGAACTGCAAGAATAATAATATCACCAAATGTTCCAGCTTCTTCATATGTTCCTCCACTTAGGTTGGAACCTATTGAATTTGCTAAGTTTTTTGCTTTCTGAGGATCCCGAGAGCCAAACATTATTATATGATCCTTTTCTGCCCAAATTTTTCCTAGAGTGCTACCCAACTTTCCAGTGCCAAGTAAGCCTATCTTCATTTTTATTGCACTCCTTTTTTTAATTGAAAATAAAATAGTTATGTATTTATATCTTGAGATATGGTAAAAAAATTGTTTAAAAATTTGTTTTTTGATTATATAAGATTTTAACTTAAAAATCTATTATAAGGTGCAAGAAAGAACTATTGGTATTTTTTATTTTATTTAAAAAAATTAAAAAAAAAATTGAGAGATTTTGCTAATTCTACTTATGAGAATTACTTCTTATAAGCATTTTAAATTTTTCATCTTCAAGATCGTTGTACATTTTTAATTCTTTTGATAAAAAATCTTGTAAAGCATTTCTTATTGCTTCACTTCTAGATGGATAGATTCCCATATCATTTAAAATTTGAATTGCTTGAAGGTATTTTTCTGGCAAGTTTATTGTTATTATCTTTATTTTTATCAACCCTTTCCGTTATAATTTACTATTAGAACTTATTAATTAATCTTATACTTTATATATTTTGTCGGGGGGTTTATAAATTGAGAATATTAATCCTTTAATGGTATTAATCCTTTAATTGCTAACGAATATAAATCGATCAACTTTCTAATGAATTAATAATTTATTAACAACGTAATAAATCAATTAAGCTTTATCAATATCTATTGAAGCAAGATATAAAGAAATAAAAGAAAAATATTTAGAATTATCAGGGTCGTTCAAAGGATTTAATATGCAGGATTAATGAAAAAGCAGATTTATATAATTCTGCATGACCTACTTCTTTTATACCAGTTAAATATTTAATATTATAATTCTCTTCTCTTTTCAAGTATGTTTTATCTTTTGTTTTGTGATCATGGTCCAAAAATATATCAATCTTCAAGACTTTTTTATCAAATCTAGTAGGGATCTCAGGGATCATATTAAAAGTAAAAATTAAATCTGGTTCTGCTAGATCATTCGAATCGATGACAAATAATAGATTTGGTTCTGCGACACCTAAAAAACTCTCCAAAGAATGAAAAAGGTCATCAACTTTTACAGACAACTTTGAATTTCCTTTATTATTCAGAGCACTAAAGTCACTTATTTTTGGTAATAGGAATTTTTCTTTTCCTCGGAATGCTAAACTCATTTCATTTGGATTTAAAAATTTTCTAATTATAGGATCTTCTCTTTCAAGAATGAACTTTTCTGAAATTGGATCATTCCTAACATATATTAATAATGACCCAGCTGAAATTAAATTAATTTTTTGATAATATATTTTTGAAACTGGATTATAAGGTAAATTAATTATTTCCTTACTTCCACCTAATCCCATCTGAGCTAGTATATTAGTTGGAACTTGACTTGTTAGAGTAAATAACAGAAAAGATCTAAAATCAGGTAATTCTATAAAATTTGTAAAATCTTTAAAATGTTTTTCTACAATAGACTTAACTTGGTTTACTTCATCAGACATTTTAAATCGTTATATACTTAAGTTTCAAATTAATTGTATCAATGAATTAAGAATGTTAATTAAATCTACCCCTCATATTTTGAAAGGAATTCACGTAAAGAATTCTTTACATCACGTGTGATATGATGCTCTATCTCACAAGATAAATTCTCAATTACAGTTTTATCTGTGATTTTTAAGACTTTAGCAAAAAATTCATATAATAAAGAATGGATTTCATTTAACTGTATAGCAATTCTCCTGCCTTCTTCAGTTAATCTAATAGATTTTCTCGGTTCCCACTTTATTAAACCTCTCATCTTTAGTTTTTCAAGCATACCTGATACTGAAGCAGGCTCAACATTGAGATTTTCTGCAATTTCTTTATTTGTAACCCATCCTCCCTTCTTTCTTCTTGAAATATTATTAATTTCATCCAAATATCTCTGATAGCTCTCAGGGATATCTGAAATTTTCGTTATTTTACTTATTCTTTTTTTCGCCATTTCTACGTTAAAGATGTTAATATTTTTGTAAAATTAATTATGTGAACTAAGATTAATAACATTAATCAAGCTTTATTTTTTTCTATTTTAAACAAATCTTTATTAATGAATAGAATCATGGAAGATTCATAAGAATTAAGTATAGACTTTATATGTCAATACAATCTAATAAGATTATAGTATGATTTTTTCAGATAAAGAAGTGTATGTCTAAAAATTTTCTAGGTCCTTTAATTTTAATTGTTGGAAATTCTGGTTCCGGTAAAGATTCAATAATTTCAGGAGTTATTGAAAAATATCCTTCTCACTTAAAGCAATTATATGCTCCTAAACGATATATTACAAGACCACCATCTAAACATGAAAAAAATATTTCCCTGACTCAAGAAGAATTCAAAAAAATGGAATTGGAGGGAAAATTTACTCTAAAATGGCATATATATGGATTAGATTATGGTATTTCTTTTGAAATTGAAAATTGGCTTAAAAAGGGTCATCCCGTTATAATAAATGTTAGTCGTACTCTAATAAAAGAAGCAAAAGAAAAGTATAAAAATGTCAAAGTTGTTTTTATAGAAGTTCCGTTTGAAATAACCTACCAACGAATAAAGGACCGTAAGAGAGAAAGTGAGCATTTATTAAATGAGAGAATCGAACGAGCTAAAAATAACCAGAAATTTCCAGAAGCAGACTTCATCGTGGATAATTCTGGGAAACTTAATGATGCTATCAATTGTCTATTGGATTATATCATAAGTATCGTGAGTAATTTTGAAAAGGAGTCTAATTGAATAAAACTTTTTTAGTAATAAACATTATAATTCTTAAATTTTATATAAACGATAAACACTTATGGCCTCGGTAGTACAGTGGTTAGTATTGAGGACTGTGAATCCTTAGAGGGGGGTTCAAACCTATAAACATTTAGTTTTTTGGGAAAAATTCCCCCCCGAGGCCCTCCACGCCTATTAATTTAGATTGAATAAACATTTGAAGATTATTACCCATGCAATTACCTGAACTTGACAATGAAAAACTTAGAGATTTACCAGGATGGGAATTGAATGCACCTATCCCTATTTGCATGGGAGGTGATTATCGCGCATTAACATTCTGTTGTAAACCAGGATATTCACTTACTTTTGGATTTAAATGTAAAAGGGACATTACATTAAAGGAGATCGGTTTAAGTATTGAAGATTTTGTTCATATAAAAGAAATATTCTCTAAAGAAAATGAATGGGATTCTGAATTTGTATGTTTTGGATCTCTTTCTTACTGTTGCATGCGGAGAAATGGTTGTTCAAGAAGAGATGTCGCATTATTGGAAAGATATCCAGATATACCTTTAGAGGATATAATGGCAATCTATTTTGAGAAGAAAAAAGAGTTATCAAAGAGAATATTAGAAAGTGTTTCGAACCCTGAGAAAAAAAAGAAAGTTGCACCTTTCTTGAAATTATTCTAATAGAAAAATAATCCTGCTATTTTACAAATATTTCCTAAAAAAATATTAAAATAATTGTATAAGTTAAGCTAGTTCATTAATCCAAATTTTAAGAATTTATAGCAAATTTCACGTTCTTTAATGGTTAAATCTTTAATAGATTTTCCATATTTATAAAAATGATCAGGCTTTTAAATAATTAATAAATTTAAAAGAAGAATAAAACAGTTTTATACCATAGAATTTTTGTATGTAACCTTATCCATCACTTTTATGATGTGATTCCATTATCCATAATTCTGATAATAATGCTCGAAATGCTATTTTTGTTTTTATTTTTATAAAAATCCAAAAGTATATCAAAACAGTCCATCATTTATCACCAGTTATTTTACCTTCTAAGAATGTTTAAGATCAAAACCTTTAATTATTAGATTTAAAAGTTTTTAGACCAGTTTTTGAATTATAAAATCATTGCAAGAGGTTGGCTTTAAAAAATATTAGTCTGTTATTAGAAAAATAACAGAAATTTAAATTCAAAAGAAATTATAATTCTTTATTATAATATATTAATGATTTTTGTCGTTTTTCTCATCTGAAAAATGGGAAATTTTATATACTTAAATTTATTTTTGAGAAATAAGATTAAGATGATACTTGAAGAAGTTATCCCGCATCCTCATAGGTCGGAGATATATATTAATGAAGTTATTACTCCTCATGATCAAATAACAGAACGCGATAAAAATATGGTTAATAATATCCTTATAAAAGAAATCGCAAGAAAAGGAGTAGTATTACATAATTAGATTTTGTTTTCACTACTTTTGGAAAAAAAAGATAGAGAAAAATTATCATTTGTTTTTCTCTAAAACGAAAACATTAAAAAAATAAAAAAAATGAGATTATTTTTTTTCATTAAGTTTTGTACAAATTAGAGGGACAACAAACGCTAAGACAAATGCCATGATTGCATAACGGGCGAACCTATAAAAAACACTATTAATTTCTAAGAGATATTCAAATGGTACAAAAACGAGAATAACTATTATTAACCCAATTATTACATTGATTATTTTCTTTTTATTAGGTAAGGCAGAGGGATCGTATTTAACATATTCATGTTCAAGAATATAACCTATACCGAAACCAAAAAGGACACCTCCAACTTGGCCGAACGCACCTCCATCTGGATAGATTGGGACATCTGCATGCACATCTGATATATAGCCTGCTTTTGTAAATAAAAAGGTTCCTATAAGAAATGCAGCAAGTGAAATTACTGCAACTAAAATTAATTTCGGAATAAATGTTAATTTATTAAAGTGTTCTGTGATAAATGGTTCGGCATAAATAAATAACAATAGTAATCCTATACCGATTAGTAATCCACCTATGATATCTTGTAAGTCATGTACTCCAATTATAATACGTGAAATTGCGACAAGAAAAATCACTATTGAAAGTATTGCAGGAATAATGGGGATGTTATAATTTTTTACTTTATACTTTGGCTCATCGAATTCGTAGCTTATATAGCCCCAAAAACTTACAGCAGATTGTGAATGACCCGATGGAAATCCATATGACACTTCCTTTAATTGAAAATCTTCATTAAGATCTGAATTACCTTCCAAAGGACGTGGGTCTTCAAATATTTCTTTTAATAACCCGTTAAGATATGTTGAAAACAATAAGCAGACAGCTAAATTTTTTGCATACCTTTTGTTATAGCCTAAATATAATATAGCTGCAATAATTATAAAAACAACCGGCTCGCCAAGATAAGTAATCGCTTGAAAAATAGTTTGAGCTGCTCCACTTTCCACATAAAATTCTTCATTTAAATCACTATAGAATAATATAACTCCAATAATCAAAATCGCTAGTGATATTATCCCTATAATCAACAAAGCTCTTTTTGATAAATATTCTGTATTTTCAGACATTTTTAATTTCCTTATTAGATTTAGTTAAATTCTTATTGTGTTAAGACAACTAATAAATCTTTTTATTAGAAAAAAAGCTATGAGAAAATAGAATACATGAAGGTGAAAAATTATATAATAGAAAAGTTTAATCTATTTTTATATTCTTATGTTTCTCATCCAGCTTTTTCAATCGCACTTCAAGGATTCCATTTGTATATCGAGCTTTTGCATAATCCGAATTGATAGCAGAAGGTAATTCAACTTCTTTATAATAATCTCTATTCACATTCTCCTTGGTAGAGATAGTTAAGCTATGGCTTGTTGCTTTAATTTCGATATCGTCTCTATCAACTCCAGGCATTTCAGCAATTACTAAAATTTGATCATCTTCATCATTAACTTCTACTAATGGTTCACGTTTTGATTTGACAACAGGTTCTCCAGAATATGGCTTCGGTTCAATATTTCCGAAGGAATCTACCATTGGTTTACCATCTGGTCCAATATTGATATTAAAGCCATACATTATTGGAAAACCAAATTTCGATTTATTTTTCATAAATTCTTTCATTATATCCTCGGGAGAAAGATTTTGAAATTCTGGTGGGAGATTGTTGAGAATCTTATTAAATATGTCTCGAAATAACGTTCTAAACTGCTTTGATTTAAATAATTTGTTGGGATCTACAAAAAATTTATTTGGATCGGAAAAAAATTTACTAGGTTCCTCGAAGTATTTAAAAAAATCAAATAAATTATCTTTTTTTTCCTCTTCGTCTTCTTCATCTTCATTATTATCTTGTGGCATTATATTTCATCTCAATAATATAAACAAACATATTACTATTTATCAATTAAATTTAATAAGCTAAATTTTTAAATTAATATTATAACAGCTAAAAACTGAATAGATTATATTCTAGAAAAAATTGTCTAGATTAATAAATTTATTCCAATAATAAAGAAAGGAATCAAAAAATAAAATCTGCAGAGGAGTGAGATTATATGTATAGTGAATTGAGTGACGATGACAAAGAAATGTATCTTGATGTTTTAAGAGATGCGCCGATGTTACCCTTCTCAAATTTTGTTAGCAGAGGGGATATTCCAGATAAGGTCGATATATCCCGTCCTAGAAGCTTTATAGATCGCGAAGTATATAGATTAGTGCAACAAACTCATAGAGACAAAAGTAGTCGTTTAATTCCAATTTTAGGAAGTGCTGGTTCAGGAAAAACTCATGCTTATCATAGTTTCAAGGATAAAGAAAGAGAGAATCGGAAAAAATTAGAGGAAGCGGAAGAGATACAAGAGATAGAAGTCGGAAAAATTGAACCCGTAGATTGGACGATAATTTATGTACCTAGTCCACCAGCAAGTATCCGAGTACTTCTTCATGTTTATACTTGTATTATTGAAGAAGTAGGACCAGAAATATTAGATATCGTATCAAAAAGACTTTTAAGGAAGTGGGGCGGAGAAAAAAAAGGAATTTTCCAGAAACCCAAAATTGATGAAGTCATTCAAATGGGAATAAGAGAATTCCCTGGAGTGTTTGCTGATTGCGTTAAAGCTTTAGTAACTTATCAATTAGATAAAACTAAGAAAGCCTTAGCAGAGAGATGGCTTCTTGGAGAAGATTTAGAAGATGAAGAATTAAGCGATTTAGGAATTAATTCAGTAGTAGAAGAAGATGATGTTTGTCTTGCCATGATAAAAATTATTACAGAAAATCTAGATAGAGTTCTCATTCTTTATTTTGATGAGTTGGAATCACCATTTAGGATGCATGGAGAAACAGCTGAGAGGAAATTGTTAGAAATTTTAAAGAGATTATATAATGAGGTTAAGGGATTAGTTATAACGATCGCTGTATTAAAAGAAATTTGGCCACGAATAATTGAGATTGCAGACGCTCCATTACGTTCTAGAATGGAACCTGAACAAGAATTAAAGCCTTTTAGTTTGAATGATCTAAAAATCTTCTTCTCTAAATCAATGGAAACATTTTGGGATGAAAATAATCTAAATCCTCCATTATATCCATTATTTCCGTTGAATGAAAAATTAATTGAAATGATATATGAGAAAACTCAAGGAAATCCAAGAAATTCTATTAAACTCTGTAGAAGATTTATAGATAAAATAGTTATGGAAGAAATGTCGGTAGATGAACTTCTTGAAGTGGGTGCTGATATCGTAGCAACTGCTAAACCTCCAACGGAAGTGACAGAAGAAGTTATTGATTTTTCAAAACCAAGAGAAGTAATCAAAAAAACTATTGAAGATATTTTAGCAGAAGAAGAATATACTATTGATGTAAATCCGGCATCTGTAGCTGGTGCTGCTCTAAAATGTATTAATATGATTGGAGAAGAGAAAGGAAAAGAGTTTAAGACACAAATGGAATTTAAATTCATGTTAGGGAAAAGAGCACAAACATTAGCAGCATTAATCGAATTTAAGGGCAATAAATGGGGTATGGAGATTCCCTCTATTAAAACTTTTGATAGAAGTGCTGGTGTTGCGGGTTATTATGCTGCAAAACGAGTAAAGGATGCTCTTACTGAAAAAGCAATTGATTCTGCAATTTTAATAGTCCCCACTGGAAGTAGTGGGGCAAAATTCGAATCAATTCTAGAAAATACTCCTGAAATTCATAAGGTTGAAATCGATAATGAGATAGGGGAGACATTAATTGAAAATGCATTAAAGTATCCAACAAAAGAAGGTTGGGAGATTGCAAAAATAATTTTCCCAGATATTGGAAATTATGTTCCTCAGGTAGTTGATGAACCAGCTTCAGAGGAATAATTAAATTATTAAATTTTTTCTAACATTTCTTTTATTTTTTCATCTAATCCATATAATTCTTTTGCTAACCGCGAAGCTCTTTGAATATATTGTCTTAAGTTAGTCAGATGATCAATCATTTCACTTTGCTCAAAATTAACAGAGATCTCAATCAATCGTTCTATTGGTTCAATTAAATCATTATATAGGTATAATTCATTACTATCTAAGTTATTTACAATTTTATCAACTTCCTTTTGGAGATTCTCACGTTCTTTGATTAAATCAGGGAATAAACCCACTTGAATTGCTTTATTTTCTAAAAAAGAAGCAATTTCAACTTCTTGGATGGTGGAAGCTAGTTCTGCTGCTTTTATAAAACTCTTTTTAGCTTTTTTGTATAATTTATCGTTTAATAATTGATCAGCAAGTTGTACCTCTGCAGCCATTTTCTTAGGAATATCTTCACCAAGATCGATCAATTCTCTAGCTTCTTGTAATTTTCCTTGATCAAGTAGTATCTTAGTTCTTTCATTTATAGTTTCTTTAATTATTTTTGGTTCTTTTAATTTTTGGATTAAACTTAAAATTGAATTTAAAGCATTTTTTAAAATATCAGTTAACTGTTTTCTATCACTAGTAAATTTAGGAAGTATAGTTTTTTCAACATTTTTAAAAACACTTTTTAATGATACAAGATCCTCTCCTTCCTGTAATATGAAACTTAGATATAAATTTTCTTTGTTAAGTGATTCTGCATCTACTTTACTTGAGAAATAACGATCATTTTCTTTCAGAATAGTCACATCTATAAAACTCTTTTTGGCATGTTTTTCAGCAAATTCCTTTAGAATAGGAGCAGGAATTTTCTCACCTTGTTTCACGTAATATTCCGCTAATATATTTGGTCCAAATGAAGAGTCGATCTCATAAAGTATAATTGCTTTTGGCATTTTATCAAAAACTTTGTTTGTAAATTTTTAGTATTTAATATAATAGAGTTAATAATTTGATTTTAAATTTTTATCTGTTCTTATTATAGGAGAAATATATAAATTAGTCGAAAAAAGGTTGAAAAAATTCAAATTACATACTTTAAGACTTTTAGAGTTAATTTTTATTTCTTATATGTCACAGATTTATCTTTTATTCTTCTTAAATGAAACCCTTTTTTATAGAGTTTGTATCCATAGTATTTTTCCTCAAAAATTTTATCAATATCTTCAAGTGGTAAACTCGCATATATTCCTCTGTCAGTAAGATACTCTCCAAAACGATTACCATCATCATCATATTTTGGAAAAACAGCATCATTTTCTCCGTCGAATTCTACCATTGGAAGAAAACCTCCTTTAATAGAAGTTTGGGGATCGAAGGAAGGAGTTAATTTTATCCATTTCTCATTCAAATAAAATTCACTATAGCCATGTACATACATAATATTAGTCCCCATAAAATCAATAATTTTTTGAGAAATTTTATGATTAATTAAGTCAACTAAATGAATACGGGCAGGGATTCCAATTGCTCTTGCAAAAGAAGAAAGTAAAATTGATTTTGAGACACAAAACCCATTTTTTCTCCGTAAGGTTACACTTGCTTTAAAATTGGCTTTAACATTAGGGAGGTAGGTTGCCATATTATACTTAATTTCATCCCTTACCCAATAAAATAAAGCAATTGCTTTTTGTTTTTCGGTTTGCAAATTTTGAGTAATCTCATCAGCTTTTCTGGAGACAGATTTTTTATTAAAATCAAAAAATTCATTAGGTTGCAAATAAATGCTAATATCCTCCATGAATATTAAAAAAATATATAATTCTTAAAAATTTCTACTAAGGATCATTGAGGAAAATTAATTAATATAAAATTTAATACAAAAAAATAGGTATCTAAAAAAAATTACCTTATATGGATAAAACAATTATTTATTAAGGGATAAAGGCTCTTTTTTCATTCTAAATTTTTCTTGAAAAAGAGTAATATCGCCATTATACCATTTTGAATACTTCTCACTGAATATCTTGTCAATTTGCGTTATAGGAACATCAGCAAAAATTCCCCAGTCATAAATATATTCTACAAATTTATTACCTTCTATATCGAACGATGCAAAAAGGGCATCCTTTTCTCCATCAAATTCAATTATCGGAAGGAATCCTCCTTTAATTGAAGTTTCGTTATCAAATACGGGTGTTGCTTTGACCCATTTACCCTTTAGATATAATTCACTATAAGCATGACAATGAAATGCTTTAGTACCCATCATATCTACAACTCTTTTAGAGATCTTATGATTAATGATGTCAACCATATGTATACGAGCAGGTATACCCACAGCTCGAGCAAAAGTAGATAAAAGTACCGCTTTTGACATACAAAAGCCATTTTTTCTGCGTAAAGTTACGGATGCTTTAAGATTTGCTTTAATTTTAGGATAATAGGTGAACATATTGTATTTAATTTCATTTTGAACCCAATCAAACAAATATATTGCTTTTTCTTTGTTATTTTTTAACCCTTTAGTTATTTTAGAGGCAGTATCTTTCACTCGCTTTCTATTAAAATCAAGAAATTCAGTTGGTTGTAAATATATATCAATATCTTCCATGATTAAGAAAAATAATCATTATTTTAGTAATTTTCTATATATACTGCTTAAACCAAATGTATGTTAAATTTAAAATAATTTTAAACAATAGGTAAATTAAAGCTCCAATTTTTTAATCATTTTTAAATTATTACTTAATAGAGATTTTAAAATACTATAATAAACATAAGTTTAAATAAATCGATTATTACTTTAAAATTGAGAGAATTAACTTTAAAATTGTGAAAGATCTTGAAAAATGCATTAGTACTTTGCAGATTTGATCCATTATATGGTCCTAAAATTTTCTTAAAAGCACCCAAATCATTAGAAGATAATTTTATAAAAGAAGTACCTTCATTAATGGAATTGCCCAGAAAAGAAGTGTTTATTCATATATTTGGAGAGTTAAAAACAGCGAATTTATTTTTTAAATTGCCAAATAGATTCGCTCGAGGGGGCTTTGATAGTTTTTTAATTAGTCTAATAACAGATCTTAAAAGCAATTTAAATTTAATGTTAGCAAATAAACTTCTTGAGGGATATATTCAATATTTTGTAAATTTAGATGATGCTTATTTAGCTTTTGATTATGAACCTAAAAATCATAAATCAGATCTCAATAAATTAAAAGAAATTGAGAATTTCTTTTTTTCTTATTTTGAATCTATTAAACCAGCTATTAAAACATTAGAAATGGCTGAACATCGATATCAGGCGTTATTTAAAGCAGCCAGAGATGCTATATTTATAGTAAATCGAGACTCACAAGTAATTATTGATGTTAATTTAGAAGCAGAACAACTAGTGGAAAAAACAAGGGAGGAAATTGTAAGTCATCCTGCTTTGGAGTTAGAATTGTTTGATGAAGGATTAGTGGATCCAGATATGGTAAGACATTTAATAGATAAACCACCTCCCATCATTTCAAGAGTGAAAAAATCAACTGGGCAAATGTTATACTTGGAAGTAAGTGTGAATGAGATTAAATTGGGGGATGAATATTATATTCAGTATTTATTCCATGATATTACTGATATCCAAGTAGTGGAGGAGAAGCTTAAAGAACATGCTAAAAAGATTGATACATTAAACAAAATTATAAGCGTTGTTAATCAAGCTGAAGATTTATCAAAATTATTAACTAAAGTCTTAGATTTCATAATAGATTTATTGAATCTTAAGGCATGCTGTATTTATCTAGTAGATAAAGTAAACAATATGGCTAAAATAAAGGCTTATAAAGGCTTACCTCAGAACCTCATTGAAAAAATTGCTGTATTTGATATTTCTAAAAATCCTTATGATGTTGTTTATACCCAAGGGGTAGCACTTTTTAATGATAACTTCCCAGGTTTTATTAGAGCGTTTTTCGAAGGTCCTGAATCCATATTATCTGCTGCTGTTATCCCTTTATTTTCAAAGTTTGAAATTATTGGATCGATAAATATGATTTTAAGCGATAATAAATCAATATCCGCAGAAGAAATGGAATTAATCATATCAATTGGTTTAGAAATAGGAACTGCAATAGAAAAAATGCAATATCGAGAATATTTAAGGCATAGTGAAGCAAGAAATACCATTCTGCTTAAGCATATTCCTTTCTCAATATTTCTAATTTCAAATAATGGAAAATTTGTAGATGTAAAATTGGATAAAACATTTGAGAAGATATTTGATTTTCTTTCTCCTGAAACATTAATAGGAAAAAGTATTAATGATATATTGCCTGAAAAGACTGCTATAGAAACACTTGAGAATATAGAAAAAGCACTTGAAATTCATAAATCAATTGAGATGAAGTTCATGTTACCTTATAAAAACAATCAAATAATTTTTCACTCTGATATTGTCCCGATAAGTAAAAATCAAGTGATAATATTTTTTAAAAATATAACAAGAACATGGTAAGAGTCATTTAGTGCTATTAAATGATTTTAAAACTTCCTTTAATTTTTTAACTTTATTTTGAAACTCAATTGCAAGTGAATCGTCTCCTAATTCTAGGCACACATTACTAATCTTTTCGAACAATTCTATTGCACTTTCAAATTGCCCTTGTTCCAATGCTTTTTGAGCTTTATCCATCAAAACATCTCTTTCGAATATAGGTTTCAATAAAGGAGATACTTTGGCATCCATATCTAAAAGATCAGCAATAATTCGAATCATTTTAGCACGATTATTTGGATCTATAGCAATCATACTGTACGTTTTTGAACCCATCAATCTTTCAATATCTGCGACTTTCATAGCAGTTGGTAAATCTTGTTTGTTTGCTATAACTGCTAAACGCGCATATGGCACTACTTTATTTACTAATTCAAAAAAATAGCGACTTTTTTCAAGATTTTCCAAAGTAGAATCTGTCATTAAAAGGACCGCATCGCTTCCTCGGATGAATTTCTCCCATAGAAAATCGAATTGATCTTGACCAGCAAAATCCCAAAGGAAAAAGTGTAGTTTTCCAATTTTGATCGTAGCAACCTCTCCTGTTATTGTTGGAATATGTTGCATTGGAATTTCTTCTGATTTTATTAGTTTAGTAGTTGTTGTTTTTCCAACTCCCGAAAATCCTACAATAGATATTTTAGGTTTTAAATTTCTATGAATTGTATCAACAATAGGGTCAAGTAGCTCCTCAATTATTGTAAGATTGTTTTCTTTGATATTTTCACTATAAATACCTAAAAACTCTTTTCTAAAATCTTTTAATTGAGGCTTAACATCTTCAAATTCTACTCCTAAGCCTGAAACAAACAAAATTGTTAGATTAAAATCTTTTTCTGCGATATAAAAGAGTCTATAATCAAAAAAGTCATAAGTTCCAGTTTCGGTTCCAAATTTGGAGTATATGGCTTTTTTAATGTTTTGGTAAACATTTGAGAAAAAAGAAGGATCTAAACCTTTTGCATAATTCCTCTGATATTTTATTTCATCCTCTAAAACTATAAATACTTGTCTTAGCATGGTTTAATGAAAATTTCTATTAATTATTTTGTTGATTATACCCTTCTTTCACTTTTTCAATCAAACTTTTTAATTCACTTTGACCTAATATCTCAGAAATAAACATGATATATTTATAGTTGGAATTCAATCTTGAAATATTTTCGGAAATCATTTGTAAAATCTTTGTACCAGAATCAACTATTCTACAATTTAAAATTTCTTCTTCAGACAATTTATTTAATTTATATATTTTTTCATATAAATAAAAAAGAATACTATTATCGAAATCATATGACATTTCTTGAAGTAATAGATTCCCTTCTTGGTTTATAACAAAACAGATAGTTTTTGAAACCTCATTAACTATCTTATTGATATTCTCTTTCAACTTTATTATATTTTCTGAAAAATTACCAAATATATTAGAAAGAGCATTATAGGTATTATATATTAAATTTGGGTGCAAACTAGTAAAGTAAATAGGAAATTCTTTAGGTAATTTTAAAAGTCTATTTATTTGTCCTTTAATAATATCAAGCTTACTCCCTATTTTTTTAGTAATTAAAAGATCGATTTTATGGAGAAATAATACAATTTCTGCGGTAAAATTATGTTTTTTGATAATTTCATAAATACTTCTTATATCATCAAGGATATCCTCAGAATCTTCTATCCAAGTTGGATAATCGAAGACGTAAATTATTACGGTTGCATTTTCAAAAGTAAGCAGTTGTCTTTCTTCATCTTTTAATAAGGAGGGTAAGGATTGACCAGGAGAATCGACTAAAGCTATTTTTGAATCCATAAAATCATGGAATGAATATTTATAACCGATAGTAGCTTCCAAAGGTGTAATTATCAACTCATTTGGATCCGCGCCTTCAAACATAACTTTTTTAATGGTTGTTTTCCCAACCTCAGGTTTGCCAACCATAACTAATTTTGTAGTTGGACTCATGTTTTTACCTCATCGAATTATTAATTATCTTAATGTTTTAGTAAAAAACATTTTATTATCAAATAAAAGCTAAAATATTTAAATTTGAGTAAAAGGAAAGATTAAAACCTAATTTTTTAATATTAAATGCTCACGCTAATTATTTTGATTATGTTTCTCAATTTCTCATTGTTCAACCTTAGAAGTTATACTATTCTTTTTTAAGGCTTTAAAAATATTTTTGATTAGTTTCTTGTTATCAAATGGTTTATTTTTAAAGGAAATTGCACCTATGGTTTTTGCATGCTCTCTAACACTCTGATCTGCACTTGCAAAAATAATTTTAGCAGTCTTATCAAAATCTAATATTATTTTTGAAGCTTCTATACCAGACATAATAGGCATTCTATGATCCATAATAATTAAGTCTGGTTTCTTTGACAAACTTTCATATATTTCTACAGCCTCTAATCCATTCTTTGCTGAGCCTATTATTTCAAAACCAAATGGATCTAAAACCATTTTATATAATTTCAAAATGGATAATTCATCTTCAACTAGTAAAATTGAAATGATCTTATTTCACCTGCTGAAATACAATTGTAAAGTTTGTGCCTTTTGTATGATCATCTTTAATTCTATCGAAAATAAAAAATTTGGCATTATATTTCTTAAGTAACCTTCTGACAAGCATTAATCCAAGCCCCATACCTTTTGACTCTTTACGTTTCTGATAATTTCCTTCGATTATTTGACTCTTTAAAACATCAGGAATACCCATTCCATTATCAATTATTTCTATTTTAATATTCATATCCTCTGAATTCTGAGATACCTTAATTTCAATATTTATTTTTTCATTTTGATTATGTTTTACTGAATTCAAAATTAGGTTTTCAAATAAATCTAACAAGAAATTATCTGCTAATACAAAAATATCATTCCTTTTTTCGGTTATGGTAATATCAATTTCTCTATTCGAAAAACTTTTTTTAACGAATTTATAAGCCTTATACAGGATGTCAAAGAGATCAATTTTTTCTAACGGTGGGCCCCCTTCATCAATCAAAGACAATTTTCTGATATTATTGATTAATTTTGATCCTCTGATAACTTGATCATTGATTATTTCAATTAAATCATCAATTTTTTCTGACTTTTCTCCTGATTTTAAAAGGATTGGGAAAAGGCCTATAGATGATTGTATATTTTGAAGGATATTACTTATATCATGAATGAAAAGATCCTTATAAAACTCTGTTTGGTTGAAAGCTTCTCTATATTTTACTTCAGATTCAGCTATTTGTTTTTCTATTCTTTTTTGTCTTATTATCTTCCACATACTGCCAGCAAATAACGTTAATTTACGAACATCTCTATGATCATAAGGATTAACCTTATTACCAACTCCCACAATAGCCACAATATTATTCCCATCAAAAATTGGTACACTCATATGGCGTTTAACAGGAAAATGTCCCTCTGGAACACCTTTTTTATTTGGTAGATTTGGATAGTCATTATGAATTATTGGTGCTCTGATTCGAAAACAATCTGCCCATACTCCAGCTTGACTTATAGGATAATGGGTTGTTTTTTCAGCAGTGCAAATTTTTAATACATCTTTTGACCAGGTATATAATTCTAATGATTTTTGATTAGGATTAATAAAATGTAGGTAACCAGCCTTACTTTGTGTAAGTCTAACACATTCTTCGAGCGTGTAATTCACAAGCTCTTTAGGTGTATAATCTCTTAATTGAATTAATTCTAAGAGCGATTGGAGTGTTTCATCTTTAAGTTTTAATTCATCTTTAAGTCTAGAATATTCTTTTTCAATTTTTACTGTCATAGTAGATCCTTATTTTAATTTAGATCTATATAAGGATTATATTGTTATGTCTCAAATACTTAATTTTCTTCGGTTTATTAATTCTTTGCTTATCAATAATAATAAATATTTAACTGAAAAAAAAAGAGTAAATAAAATATCAACTTTTATTTAATATTTAGATCTTTGAAGCAATTAAATCAATTAAATCAAGAATTTGAATTTTTTCTTTAATTTCTGAGTCAAGTTCATCATATGCATCCTTAAGATTCCCAATGCAGAAGGGACAGCTGGTTGTCAAAATATGAGCATTTGTTTCAATAGCTTCTTTTATTCTTTCTTTTGAAATTTCAATTGCTAACTCAGGAAATTGACTTTTAACACCCCCTCCTGCTCCACAACACCATGCACTCTTTCGATTTCTTTTCATCTCAATTAATTCAATTCCTGGAATTTTAGATAATACTTCGCGAGGAATATCATAAAAATCCATATGACGCCCCAAATGACATGGATCGTGATAGGTTACCGAGATTTTCTCTGCTTCTTCTGATTTAAATGGTATTTCATTTTTATTAATTAAATCTATTAAAATTTCTGTAATGTGTTTTACCTCAAAAGGTAGCTGCTCCCCTAGTAGCTCCGGATAATCTTTTTTCCATGTTCGATAACATCCTGCGCAGGCAGTAAATAACACCTTAGCTCCTTTGTCTTTAAATATTTCAATATTGTGTTTAATTAGATCAGTTAAAGCTTGTTCATTGCCAATACGTAAAGCTATAGAGCCACAACACCACTCTTCTTTGGACATCGCTATTTCTTTACCTGATGATATTAAAATTTTCATCATACTCTTTAAAGTTTCCACTTGTCTTAAGGGCATAGTACAACCACCAAAGAACATTAATTCACCAGTATCTTTAATTTCAGGAAACTCAGTTATCCATTCAAATCGTTTTGCTTTTGCCTCCCCGTATGGATTTTTCATATCTTGATTTTCCATATAATCGATTAAATTACTATGTTTGTCAAGTGGAGCAAAACCAGCATCAATTAAATCCTTCCTTAATGCTTCCCATACTTTAATGTGATCAATCCACTTACTTGTAGGTAAAGCTATATTTTCATTTTGAGACATATGACAAACTTCAGTGCAATTTCCACATTCTGAACATTCATATACCCATTCTGCTAATTCTTTGCTTAAGGGAATTTTTCCTTCTAATATACTTTTCAGAACATTCATTCTTCCTCTTGAAAAAGAAATTTCAAATCCTTGATCTCCTCTAGCTTCTTTGACAGGGCAAACTAGATATCTCTCAACGGCAGGACGAATCGCATATCCACAATCTCCGCATCCCATACACGAAAAAATATCTTTCCAATGTTCCTTAAGATGTTTTAATTCACTCAACTTTTCTCTCCCTCCCAAAAATTATATTTACCTCTGCTCAGTATCATTTTAGGATCAAGGACTTGTTTTATTGATTTCATAAAGTTATAATATTCTTCAGAGTAAGCACCAATCTCAACCATTAAACGAGACATAAATTCACCCATCATATAGTATTGAAGTCCGTATTTTACTAGTAATTTGATTAAAGATTTCCACAACCTAATGTTAGTTTCGTGGATTATTTCATAAAGTTCACCTTCATAATACTTCCAGAAACTAAGAAAACCAGCAGTTACTTCCACGTTATTTCCATCTACTAATGGTATCGGCCCGCTACCTGAAATAGGTCGAATTTTAGTAATATTAAAAATTTTTTGCATATCTTCATTATGTTCTATATCCCATTGATCAACATCTCTTACAACTTGAGGAAACATATGAATTGGACAAAAACACTCCGCTGAGAGTGGTTGCATGGAAGGAAACATACCCCATAAATTATGATAAAATTGCCAATGCCCCTGCTCTGTATAATGCCACTTAGCAATATTGCCATCGGAAATTTCTGAACCCAGATATTCAGATTTCTTGCTTAAAATAATATCATCTAAAATTTTGACATTTTCTTTTAATTCTGCCTCTGAATTAGCTTCAATCGTATAAAAAAGCATCCCTTTTTTCTTTTTTATATGCTCCCATAAAGGGAAAAATCCTTGCTTTGATCCAAGTTCAACTACAACATCAGTAATAAACATAGTATCATATACATCAATTCCTTTTCTTCGAATCTCCATCATAATTTGAGCAGCAGCTTCAGCAGATTTTCGCGGCAATAAAAACGTTTTGTAATCAGCAAACTCTGGTTTAGGAAATACTTTAAGGGATATTTTTGTTTTTACTCCAAAAATTCCATTATCGCCGCAAAAGAGTCCTGATAAATCAGGTCCATTACCAAATCTGTTAAAAGGAAACTTAGAAAATTTATTAGCTTGAGACCCTGTTTCAATTATTTCACCTGTTGGTAAAACCACTTCTAAAGAAACTAATTGGTTAGTACATGAACCATACTTAGCACATCCTCCGCCCCCAACTGATTGATGTGAGATACCACCTCCAATTGACGCAGTCATTCCTGATCCTGGTCCCATACATCCTGTGTACAATCCATAATGACATAAATATTCATTTAATTTTGCCCATGAAATTCCTGCTTCGACAGTAACAATTAGATTTTCTTCATCTAAATTTAAAATATTATCCATTCTCTTCAAATCTAAAACAATTCCCTCATTGTTAATCGGCTTACTTCCACCAAATTCACAATCGCCTCCTCCTCGTGGTATTACGGGAATATTCTCTTCATTTGCAACTTTTAGAATTTCTGAGATTTCTTGAGCATCTTTTGGTCTTATAACCATATCGGGAACTCCTTGTAATACTATATCTACATTTCGGGAATAAGCGTGGCGAACATATATATCATTGGAGATATATTTTTCAGATACAATTTTTTCTAATTTTTGATATACTTCTGACATAATTGTACTACCTATTATACGTTTTATAGGAATAATTTATTATAGAACCATAGAATTACTTAAATATATCCCATTTAAGTTTTAAGGTTATCTTTAAAGAATAAATAATTCTATTTTATTTACAAGAAAAAGTGTTTTGGAAATTTATTATAGAGGATACATACTTATCAGATTAAAGACGGTCGGTACTGAATGGAAAGTTGTTGAAAAACTCATTAATTTGAAATCTACTGAACCAGATGAGAACTGGAAAGTAACTTATGCATCTCCTATCTATGGAGGTTGGGATGTGATTGTTGAATGTAGTTTCAGCAAACTCAAGGATTTAGATAAAATTAACATATTTTGTCAAGTTGATGAGGAATTATCCCGATGGATCGAGGAAACAACAACATTATGTGGAACAACAAGGGATTATCCTGATTGAGTAAACTATTCTTAATTTTAAATAATAAATATATGAATTATTTTGATAAAACTTAGAAAATACATAGTTATTATTGGTTTATTTATTTTTTTTTCTATTCCAATATTTTTTGGAGTATTTACAGAGTATCTCTATATAACATCATCAAACTGGTTTGTTATTTTAACTTTATTTTTAGGATTATTCTGTTTTTTGTTTATGAGTAAAATCATAGAGAGATTTTGTTATAACAAAAGCAATGTTGTTCCTTTAAGGGATCATGACGTTATAAATGCTTTTATTAATAAAGAGAATACAATTATCCTATGCATTCTACTCCTAATTATAATTAGTGTGGAAGAATTGATTTTTAGATACTATACGAATGGAATTATGATCTTTTTTCTAAAAATGGATTCAATTGTATCCGTACTTCTATCGAGTTTGATGTTTTCTTTATTTCATATTCATATTTGGTTCCGTTATAGGAATTCAGTTATTTTTTTAATAAATTTTAGTTATCCCTTTTTATTAGGAATTTTTAATGGTTATATCTTGCTAACATTAGGAATCGTTCCCTGTATTTTCATCCATTATGTTGTAGCACTCAATGCACATTATGGTATCTATAAACGGTTTTTTAAAATTTAAGTAAAATTTATAAAAAAACAAAATAGATTATGTTGATTCATTTTTTCTCATATCACTCTTTATTCTTTTTGATATTAGAAAGAGGGTTCAATTTTCTATGAAATAAATAAAGATAAAAATTAATAACAACAGATTCTATTCCAAAAAATAATATAGTCATAATATTCATTGATACTTACTGTTAGTAGTAAACTGTAGTAATGTTTAAAAGTAATAAAAAGAAACTCTTCCTATACAATTGACATTTTTGGCGATATAAAAAACCAATGTTTTAGAAAGCAGGATAAATGAAAACTTCAAAAAGAATAAAAATAAACTCTATATTTTTAGGTATAATTTTAATTTTATTATCAATCAATTATCTATTAATCAACATAACTATTTCAAACAATGAGAAAGTTTTAAAAACTAAACTCAATAACGAAGATCAACTTCTTTTACTTCATTCTTATGATTTTGAAGATGATGTCGTTGGTCAAATCCCAACAGGGATTACGTTGAGTGTTAATGATCCAGTAGATAGTGGTTCAGTAAAAATTAATAATTTGGGTGATGAACAGCAGAATCATGTAGCATTACATAAATCTGGGGGTTCTAAATCGATACGTCTAACTGATAATATATCCTATTATGGGAATACTTACGAAGTAGGTGAATTACATTTCAAATTCTACCATGATAACAGTTTATTTGGGATCCATCTGAGAGATTCATACCTTCCAGGGCTAAGTGGAATTTTATTTGCAATAGATCTTTGGAATGGTATTGTTGGACGTTATGGTGTTGGGATTTCCTATACAACATATGCACTTAATCAATGGATTGAATTTATTATTTATTATAACATCTATTTAGGGTGGATGTTTGAAATTGATGGTATTAGGTATGGAGATGGGTATAGTTTTTCTTTTGAAAACGAGAATCCAAGTGGTGTTGAATTCATAAACTGGGGTTCGGCATATAGTGGGGGAGGTGATGGATATTTACGTTTGGATGATATTGCTTTCTACTATTATGGATCAAAACCTTCAATTCTAATTGATGATAGTGGTGCTGGAGATTATACTTGGTCAGAAGCATCTGCTCAAACTTGGTGCACAGGAGAAGGGATTCCAAATAATCCTTATATTATTGAAAATCTTATAATAGATGGAGGAGAGATGGGAAGTTGCCTTGAGATTAGGAACTCTGATGCGTTTTTCATAATAAGAAATTGTACAGTTTACAATTCTGGAAAATATTATCCTAATGCGGGAATAAAGCTTCAAAAAGTAAGTAATGGATTATTAATTAATAATTATGCTTTAAATAATGATTATGGTGGGATAGTTATATTTGATAGTAATAATAACATAATATCGGGAAATACTATAAGTGAAAACAATATAGGGATATATTTACATAATAGTTATAATAACACAGTTTCAGGAAACATCGTAAATATGAACAGTTTATATGGAATATTCTTATATTGTAGTAATTGTAGCACGATTACGGGAAACACCGTAAGCATTAATGAAATTGGGATAGATTTAATCGATAGTAATTATAATACGATCTCAGGAAACAATGTAAATATTAATGAAATTGGGATTTTAATTGACTCTTGTGATAATATCATAATTTCGGGAAATGTAATAAATTACAATGAAATTGGAATATCTTTAAGATTTAGTAATAGTACTCTATTAGATAACATTTTTAGTGGTAACAATCAGGATATTGATACATTTCCTAAAGATGTACATATTGACCGATTTCATTTTGAAATTGTAATAATAATTGTTGCTATAACCATTATAATGATTTTTACTGTAATGATAATATTAAGAAAAAGATCAACTAGTAGAAGAGTATTCTCAGATGAAGATAAAGAAACATTATTCGAACCTACTGGTTTAATTACTAGTCAGGAAGAGAAGTTAGAAGAATCAGTTAAAAAAAAAGGGTTTAAACAGTTATATTGTCATGAATGTGGAAGTAAACTTGAGCCTGATGTATCTATATGTAGTTATTGTGGTGCTATTATTAAAGATAATTTTAAGGATAGCGAAAATTTTTAATATAGAGAGATTTTGATTCAAGATTTCAGACTTATTTATACCACTTTTTGATTTCAATCATTTTATCTTTAAAAAAAGAATAAAGAATAATATTAAAAAAAATAATAATTAATGAATATGTTAACAAAATTAATTGGATCTTAGAACTTTTTTATCTACTTTTCCCACTGAAGTTAAAGGTAATTGTTCTATGATTTCAATGATTTTTGGAACTTTATATCTTGCGAGATTTTCTTGAGCGTATTTTAATATATCATTTTTAGTTTCTTCTGTAGCCTCAAAACCTTTCTTTAATTGTACATATAGTTTAACAAATTCTGATCCAGGTCTATCTGGATCAGGAATACCTACAGAAGAGCAAAGTTCAATTGCAGGATGTTTATTCATTTTATCATCTACTTCTACGCTAAAAACTTTAAATCCACTCACATTTATCATGTCTTTTGTGCGATCAACTATGGTAATATATCCATCCTCATCCATAACGCCTACATCACCAGAGTAAAACCAACCATTAACAAGAGCGTTCTTTGTTTCATCTGGTTTATTCCAATAACCTTTAAATATCTGAGGTCCTCTAATTGCAATCTCACCTGCTTCCCCTAGTGGAACCTCTCGATTTCTATCTGTAACATCAACTAACTTAACTTCTGTGTTAGGAAATGGAACTCCAACAGTCCCAATTTTCTTTTTACCAAGGTATGGATTCATTGTAACCCCAGGAGAGGCTTCAGTCATTCCATATGCTTCTACTACTTTCCCTTTGCCGACAACATCTTCAAATTCATTGATACTTTCTGTGGGAAATGGAGCAGCTCCAGAGATATACCCCTCAAATGAACTTAAATCTACTTTTTTAAAACGACGGTTCTGTAAAAGCATCAAATAGAGAGTTGGAACATTATACATAAGAGATACTTTACCTTCATATTCTTTCAGCTTACTTACCATATAATTTGTATCTCTCGGATTTGGTACTAAAATTTGAGCACATCCTTGAGAAACAGTTTGCAGGCAAAATTGTAGTCCTGCTAAATGAAAAAATGGAAATCCCGAGATATAAACATCTTTTCCTGGTTTAAGGGCCGGTTCAAACCAATGATTTACAATTTGAATCATAGAGATTAAATTTCTATGTGTTAAAATAGCTCCTTTTGGAGGTCCAGTGGTTCCACCAGTATATTGAAGTAATAAAACATCATCTGCTTCAATTTTTACATCTGGGGATTTATCACCAGAATATTTCTCTATAATTTCGTTATAAGTAAGGTATTTAAGTCCATCAATTGGCTCAACTTTTCCATAAGGGATTTTGCCAATTTTTATTAATTGTTCCTTCATACTGGGTTCCAAATCTAAGAGATCACCCGCATTAGTAGTAATCACAATTTCTACATCAGTTTTTCCTGAAGAAAGTGCTTCTCTTACCTTTTCTTCATAGAATGAGTCAAGAGTAATAATCACTTTAGCACCACAATCCTTTAATTGATATACTATTTCATTTGGTTGTAAAAGGAAATTCATTCCTGATACAGCACATCCAGCATAGAATGTTCCAAATAAAGCTACAATGAACTGAGGGAGATTTGGTAAATTTATGACAACTCTATCTCCTTTTTCCACTCCATTTTCACTCAAAAAATTGGCAAAACTGTTAATATATCTCTCAGTTTCTTTAAATGTTGCACAAGCACCTTGAAAATCGAAACATAAACTATCTGGATAATTTTTTACAGTTCTTCGCATCATTTCTGCTAAAGAATATATTTCTATGTCAATTTCGGCCTTTACATGTTTATCATAGGATTTTAACCATATTTTTTCTGAATATGGACTGCTTTCCATCATTTTTTCTGTCATTTTTGATCATTTTTCAAAATTTTTTTAAGCAAATTTAACTACTTCTAATAGTATTTGTATTGTTAGTTCAATATTTAAAATTAATTGTGGTTTTGAAAGAATTATATTGAAAGTATATTTCCGAGAATTAACGATTGATGACATTCCAGCGATAAAAGACATAAGTAAAGATATTTGGGAAGGTAATGACTATATTCCCCAAGTTATCCATGAGTGGCTCCAAGAGAAAAATTGTATGAATTATGGAACTTTTATAGACGAGCAAAAAACAGAAATGATCGGATTTGGTAGAGTAAAATTATATAATGATGATATAGCATGGTTAGAAGGAGGAAGAATAAAGGTCTCATATCAAAAGCAAGGAATTGGCAGAAAGCAATTAAAATATGCTATCGATTATTCCTCTAAAGTAGGGGCAAAAGTAGCTCAATATGATACCGCATCAACAAATCTCGGATCTATTAAGCTTGCTAATTATTTCGGTTTTAAAAAGAAAAAGTGTATGGATCTTGTTAGAGCTAAATCTTCTGATATTAAAATATTCAATAGACTCTCTACTCAGATCAAGGATATCACTATTGAGGATGCAAAAGAACTCTTGAATAAATTTGATGTTGCTCCCGGAGATGAAGTGTGTATTGGCTGGTCTTTTGTTCCTAAATCCCATATAACTAAAAATCATGGCTCATGGATATATAATGGAGATGCTATTTTACTTAAAATAGAATATGATAATTTTAGCAATTATGGACTCCCATTAGAGCAAGAATTTTGGTTGATTGTCTATGGGAAACCCAAAGCTGCTCGTGAATTAATTCAATATGTAATTCAGACAAAATTGGAATCCCAAGAACCTAAAATATATGAAGTGTTCTGCAAACTCGAAGACGTAGATGTTTTAAAAGATATGGGATTTAAGTATCCTGAAGGTGAGCGATTTGGTGTTATTTTATTTGAAAAAAATCTAAATTAATTATAATAATTAATAATTAACATGAATTTTTATAAATAACAAAAAAATTCTTATGTAATAATGTGAAGATGCAATGTCTGATGATGTATTTTTAAAGTTAAGGCAATTTCTAAATCAATTTCCTTTAGGATTTCCCACATCATCTTCTGGTGTTGAACTTAAAATTTTAAAAAGACTGTTTACAGAAGAAGAAGCAAACTTAGTAATTAATTTAACCCATATTCCGGAAGAAGTAAATCAGATCTCTAAAAGAACTGGAATTGATTTGAGTTATTTAGAAGATAAGTTAGAGTTAATGGCAAAAAAAGGCTTAATATTTCGAATGGACAGGGATAATAAGACTCTATATAATGCAATACCATTCATGATTGGAATATACGAATATTCTGTTAAGAAAGTGGATAAAGAGCTTGCAAAATATTATAAAGAATATTATGATATAGCCTATCAAGAAGAAATGGGACTCAGTAATGTGCCTGGATTTAAGGTAGTGCCAATTGAAGAGACAATTGAGTCGAACACTATTCTTTACCCTTATCATAAATTAAAAGACAGTATTAAAAAAGCAAGAGTAATATCTGTGACAGATTGTATTTGCCGTAAAGAAGCACGATTAAATGGAGTAGGATGTGATTCCCCTATTGAAACATGTCTCAGTTTTGGAGTAGCAGCCGAATATTATATTGAAAATGGTATTGGACGTAAAATATCTGCTGATGAGGCAATAAAGATTATTGAAGAAGCTGATAAAGCAGGTTTAATTCATGCAGGTGCAAATTCTAAACATCTTTCAAATATTTGTAATTGTTGTCCCTGTTGTTGTGCATCTATGAGGGGAATAACAGAAAAAGGCCTTGATAAGCATAAATTCATGAATGCGATGTTTGAATCAATAATTGATGAAGAAAGCTGTATCAGTTGCGGAACCTGTGTCGAACGTTGCCCTGTTAAAGCAATAGAAATTGAGGATATTGCGGTCGTCTCAAGAGAAAAATGTCTTGGATGTGGTCTTTGCGCTACAGTTTGTCCTGAAGAAGCAATAACTCTACAATTGAGAGAGGATGGAGAGGAACCCTTTAATAGAGTCATAGAGATGGGAATGGCAATATTAGAAGGTAAAAAAAGAAATAAAAAATAAGTATATTATATTTCTCAAATTTCCAATGGAAAAAGCCCAAATTTTTTTCCAGCATTTATTAATGCTCTGATATTTTCTGGAGGAGTTCCAGGGGAGAGATCACATGCAGAGCTGATTAATAACTTTCCTCCATCACCAGCCTCCCAAATAACTCTTCTAACTTCTTGCTCCACTTGGCTAACAGTTCCATATCGCAAAATTTTAGTTGATACATTTCCCATAAGAATTATGAATTTTTTACCAATTATATTCTTAACTTCACTCAAATTTACATCATCAACACTTATAATCATCATTTTGCGTATTTTAGAAATAGATCTTATTATATTTGTTGTTTTTCCGCAAATATGAATTAAGAATATTGGAGAATTGACTTTTTTAACAATTTTTCTATAGTAAGGTACAGCAAACTTATCAAAAAAATCAGGAGATATACATGTGCAGGATGCACTAGGATCTGCTAAAGTAACATATTCTGTTCCTTGCTCAAGTTGAGCATTTAAAAATTCAATAATAGAATCTGTGGTTATTTCCAAAACTTTATGAACTAAATTTGGATTATTTATCATATTTCGCATTAAATTCTCCATACCCCAAGTAGAACCCGCTGCAGTAATTGGACCTTCTCCTCCTGCCATTAATATGTGATCTTTTTTTTTAAATTTTTCCACGAAAATTTTAGCGGTTTTAATTATCTGGGGCATTCTGCCATCTTTAAATGGATCGGTAAGTTGCAACTTATCAATATCTTCAAAATTCATTATTGCTGGATTTTCATGAACAGGTATTACATCAGGCATATAAGTGAGATTTGCTCCTAGAGCTTCTCCAACAACATTTAAATCCGTAAAAGTCACTACAAAGGGTAATTTATATTTTTGAGCAACAAATAATTGTGCTTCGGCATGCTTTTTTCCATCTTTCATAATTTCATGAGCAGGAATACCACTATGTTGGGAGTATGCCCAAATTGAATAGCCAAGAATTATTGGAAAGGCAGGAATAGAAGTATTTGATTCACCTAACACTCCGCGAAAATAGTTTGTTTGTAATTTTTCCATTATACTTTCCATTATTTATTTCCCTCAGTTAATAATTGATCCAACATTTCTGAAGCTTTTGTAGCTTCATCACAATATATAACACCTAAAGATTCAGCAAATTGCTGGCTTGTAGCTGCGCCTCCAATAATTATTTTTAATTTTTTAAAAAGATTTTCATGCTTTAATATGTTGACTAAATCTGAGATACTTTCTAAGGTAGGGTTCATTAATGTTGAAAGAGCTACGATATCAGCATTATTTTTTTTAACTGCGTCAATGAAATCTTCTGGTTTTACATTTCTTCCGCAATCAATAACCTTATAACCTGATGCTTCAAGGAATGTTTTTGTTAAATTTTTGCCAATATCATGGATATCACCACGCACAACCCCAATAACAACAGTACCTTTTCCTTTTAGATCTTGAGTCTTTAAATAAGGTTTAAAGATATCTAAAGCATCGTATAAAGCATCAGCAGCGATTATTATTTCTGGTAAAAAATATTCTCCTTTTGCATATAATTCACTTACTTGCCTCATACCAGTATTCAAACCATTAACTATAGCATCGTTAATATCATGTTTTTGATTAATAATTTCTCTTGCTAATGCCATAGATTTCTCTGAATCTCCTTCAATTACGGCATTTGATAATTCTTTTATCACACTCATAATAGGGATTATAATTTTAAAGTTTTTAAACTTTAAAGAAAGGAAGATTTTTACAAAAAAGTTATGCTCTATAGAATTTGAGTAAAATGAAAAATATCCTTAACAATTTGTCTTAAGATTTATTATAAAAAAAATTTTAAAAAAAAGAAAAAAAGATTATTGGGCTTCAATTTTAATTGCATTTGCTTGAAATCCCTTTCCACAGTGGATACAATAAACAAAACCTTTATCTCCTAATGTTCTCATCATCGATTCTGAAAATTTATTTCCACATTCGCTACAAAAAGTAATTTCAGGTTGCACTACTTGAAATTGATTAACAACCGGAACGGATTTAACGATTGGTTCACTCATTTGCTGCATTATTGGTTGTTCCTGATTTTTTTTAGAGGGTTTAGGTTTTCCTGAGATTAAATAATATAATCCTTCACAAATCTTATAGAACAAAAGTCCTATTCCTTTTAAAAGGTAATAAACACCTTTTAGAATGTAATAGATTAGATAAGCAACTCCTTTTAATACATAGTATACGATAACAACAGCAAGGGCCAATAAAGCGAAGGCACCAATAAGAACTAAAATTTGTCCATAAACTGGCTGAGCTAGATACCAATCCACAACCTCTTGCCAAGGGGTACCAAACACACTAATATCAGTCATTTAATATCACTCCAAAATAATATTTTTTTTACTTAATTTAATGAAGATTTCGCTTGAATTAAAAAAATTTGGAGTCCAATTTTTATAGCCAAAATTAAGAAGATTTCACAAAAATATTGAAAAAATTAATTGATAAAGATTTGATCATTTAATTTTTATTTTTGAATTTTAAATATTGACCATATTGATACATCATTTTAAAGGCTTTGATTGCATGTTTTATTTGAGTCATTAAAGGAACTTTCAGTATTGAATTATCATTTAGAGCAGCTTCTTTAAGTAAATCAAATGTCCATCTGGCTCCAAAACACACACATACACAAGGTTTATTATAGGTGTCAGTTAACTTTTTTATAAGATTGAAATTTTCCTTTATAAATGATAATGCGACAGAGCCAAGTCTCTGAAGTGGCCATCGGGGTACTGAAAATATATATAAAATTGAATCTACATTTTTATCCTGGAAAGTTGCTTTTACTGATGGAACAAATGTTTCGAAAATGGAAGGTCCCAAATCAATAGTTCCCCTTATTGATACCCAATTTGGAATAACTGATTTTATGTTATTGATAGTAATTGAGTCTAAATCTGCCAAATTTAAATCATGGTGTTCAATTTCATCACAGGCTAAAGCACCTAGACTACCTGAGCCTGTTATTATTGCTACATTTTTTCCTTTAGGTAAAGGTTGAGTAGCAAAAACTTGAGCAATATTAAACATTTCATAGAAATCTTTTACTCGAAATATACTGGGATATTGTCTAAAAAGAGTATCATAAATTCTATCATTTCCAGCTATAGAACCTGTGTGACTATTAACTGCTCTTGATCCTATTTCACTTCTTCCATTTTTAAGTATTAATACAGGTTTCTTCATTTTACTAATTATATTAGTAAATTCTTTTCCTCGTTTTGTACCTTCTAAGTAAAGAGAGATCACTTTAGTTTCATGATCTGTATTTAAATATTCTAAGAGGTCAACTTCGTCCACGTCAACTTTGTTGCCAATTGTAATTGTTTTTGAAAAACCAATTCCTTGATTTGTTGCCCAATCAATAAAAATATTTCCCAAAACTCCTGATTGGGCAATAACTGCTATATTTCCTTTTGATGCTTGATCAAAATTCATATCTGCTGTTGTAAATTGATTTATGAAGTTATTTACACCAACACAATTAGGACCTATGATTCTCACTTTTGAATTTTTTGCCATATTTTCAATTTCTTGTTGGATTTTGGTGTATTTTTCATTTCCAGTCTCAGCAAATCCAGCAGTTTCAATAATTATACCTTTTACGCCCTTTTCTATACAATCTTTTACAGATTGAAGAACATATTCGTTTCCAATAAGAATGATAGCTAAATCGATATCATCGGGAATATCTTTAATGTTTTTATAAGCTATTTGCCCAAAAATCTTCTCATTTTTTATATTAACAGCATAAGTCTTAAAGCGAGATTTCATTAAGTATGAGGTAGTACCATAACCAAATCTAAATTTTTCAGATGCTCCGATAATTGCAACCGTTTTAGGATTGAAAAAAACTTCTAAATCTGATGGAGTACTCAATTTAATCATAGATTTAATGATTTTAATATAATAATTAATAAAATTATTAATTGAACTTAAAATCTGGGATGTAATCAATGAGAATTATAAAAAGAGAATTAATAGATCATGAAAAACTTACGTTTAAATACGTAGATTAAGAAATATAACAAATATTCAGATAATATCTTTTTCTTTAAAAATTATGTTAGTCCCCAAAACTACTAAAAAAATTCAAGTAATATGTCCTATTTGTCATACAATGGATATTGTTGGGATACCAGAACAAAGACTAGATAATAGTTCTCGTTTAATTACAATATCAATTCAAAAAGGATTAATTTGCCCTCACCATTTTCAATTTTTTTTAGATAGAAATTTAAAAATTCGAGGATATCAAAAAGTGGATTTCGAATTAACTAACAAAAATTCAATAAGACTAAGGAATGGTATAAAAGCATTTAAGGGAATTGATAAAAAGAATGGAAGACATTTTAAAAATATTATTCTTGAAGGTAAAAAAGTAAGTACACCATATTTAAGAAATGAAAAAATAGAACACAGCAGTGAACTAAAAAAAGCACTTTTACCAAAAAATAGGAGGTTGGTTTTAAAAGATATTTATGAGGAATTTTGGGAATTTATTGATGATAATAATGAGAGATTTCAGGAATTTATTATAAAAGATAAAAGACGGAAAAACCTAAAGAATCAAAATTCTTAATCAAAATAGAGATGAAAATTAGAATATAATTTGAACTTATTTGTCAATTAATTTTGATTATCAATGATGGTTAACAGAATCAATAAATATAAATAAAATTAGGTAGCAAATTTATTAACAAAAAAATCTTATTAACCAATCGTAAAGAATAGTTTCTTTTAAAATTGTGTCTATTATATAATTTGATTAATTAGAATATTAAATAATTGTGTTAATCCATAAGAGTATTTTAGAATGTATCTAGGAGGATTAATTAGAAAAGAGTTTGGTAGAATTAAATCAGATAAACGTACATTAGTATTGTTGTTTATAGTTCCAATTATTTTAATTTTAGTCTTTGGATTAACCTCAGGAGTAGGAATTACAAAGTTTTTTACATCTGCTATTATCACTCGCGATAGTATGCCAACTTTTGACGATTTTTCTGCTAATTCTTCTAAATATGATGGTACTTTTATATCAATAATGAAAAATGAAACATCATCATGGGATCTTTATCGATATTACAATGCGACAGATCAAGTGGAATACGATAGAGCATATCAAAATTGTTATAAATTTCTTCAAAATGGCGATGTCGATATTATTATTGTATTACCAGAAAATTTTTCAGAATCAGTTGAAAATAAAACTAATCCAGTTCTAATTTATCATATTGATGCATCTGATGCCCAGGCAATAGCCGCAATAGAAGTTGCTATTCAAGAACCAATTGCTCTATTTAGAGCTAAAACAGATATGATTGCCAATTTTACAATCATGATACCTTATCTTGAATTTGATGTTCCTTTTTGGGAGTCAGCAATTTTGAATTATGCAATCCCTTTAATTTTACCCATTATAATTCTTGGAACGACTATGAACTTAACCTCACTCTCAATTGTTTCTGAAGCTCCACTACCTCGGATGCTTATAACACCTACAGCAAAAAGAGAAATAATTTTGAGTAAATTAATAGCAAATTCCATAGTCATGTTTCTTCAATCAACTGAGATTTTTGTTACAATTGCATTCTTTGGATTATATAGTTTAGGTTCCTTATTTTATTTCTATTTAGTTCTAATAATGATTGGGTTTAGTGGGATATGTATTGGATTATTTATTTCTGCATTAAGTCCAACAGAACAAAGTGCAAACCAAATGTATCTAATTATGTTTATAATTATAATTCTTTTTTCGGGGACTATACTTCCTTTAAATATAACTGATCCAAGTGTGCAGATTATCTTGAATTTGCTTCCATTATCTAATGCTGTCCCTATGATTACAGATATTACATTAAAAGGATTGTCTTTAAATTTAACAAGTCTTTTTTGGCTTAACTTAAGTTCCTTGATTTATGTTACATTAGCCTATATCATTTATATGTTTAAGAAATTGGAGGTGTGACATGAGAATCACGAAAAAGAAACCATTGACTCTAAATCTAAACAAATTTAAAAGTAAAGTCTCTAGTTTGAAACCTGATACTAAAAAGGTTATCAAAAAAGTTTCAAGCATAAAAAATAACATTTTTAGAATCATAAAACAAGTCAAGAAAGAATTTCGACTACTTTGGAGTGATAAATTCAATATATTTCTTGCCATTGTAATGCCTCCTTTAATAATTGTTTTTTTAGGTTTAACTATGACTGATGCGCCACAAGAAGCGCAGTCAATTCCATGTGTTGTAGTATCATATGATTCGAATACGTTTATTAATCCAAACGACTTTTTTGAATCACAATTAGATAATTATACTATACCATATGTGAACGCTGTAAATAAATCATCCTTACTTGAACTAGTTAGATTTTATAATGCAACAGAAGAAATTTATGCTATGGAGCAAGCTAGGACTGCATTATTAGAAGGAACAATTAATGTAATTATATCACTACCTGTTGATTTTACTGAATTGATAGAATTAGGTCTGCCTGGATTAATAGATTGTATTCCTGATGCCTCAAAAATGGTACATATTCAAGCGAATATAAATGCCGTTTATGATTCAATTAAAATATTTATTAATGATACTAATTTAAAACCTCAATTTGTTATCAGAGGATTTGAAGAATTTACAATTCCCGAAGGCTATAGCAGTAATTTCAACACTAATATTATTATGGCTTTTTCATTTATGATTTTCGGAGTAGCTTTTGTTTTATCTATTTTAATAGTAGTTCAAGAGAAACCAATAGCACGACTTTTACTCACGCCAGTGACACGATCAGAAATATTACTTTCTAAATTCATTGCCTATACACTCGTTTTGTTACTTCAAGATTCATTATTAATAGTTAGTGCTTTATCTATGGGTTTATACTTAGCTGGTACTGTCACAGATTTATTTCTTGCCTTATTTATGATTGGTTTTTCTGGAATAGCTATGGGGATTTTCATTAGCTCACAGAGTAAAACAAAAACACAGGCTAATCAATTGTTTCTCGCGTTCTATCTCGTAATAATATTACTAAGTGGAATTTTCATCCCAATTGAAAATATGCCCCCCTATTTACAAGTTATTGCATACATTCTACCGTTATCTCATGGAGATCCTTTGATTCGTGGGATTATTACAAAAGGTCAGTCTATATGGGGATTTCATTTCTATTGGTTGCTTGGAATTTGCATTTTCCTAGTATTATTTTCTTTTCTAATTTTCAAAAGACGAAAGTATGAGGTGTGAAAAAATAAGTATTTCAAAAAAAAAGAAAGAAATGGTTTATGTTAAGGATTTAAATGTTAAATTTGGAGATAAACATGTAGTGCATGATGTTAATTTTAATGTAAATCAAGGTGAAATTATTGGATTATTTGGAATTTCAGGAGCAGGAAAAACAACAATAGTTAGAGTATTAACATGCCAAATTGAAAAAAAGAATTGGACTGGTGATGTGAAAGTAACTGGTTTAACTCCGGCAAAAAAATATAACCATCCGATAATATTAAGCAGAATTGGATATGTACCTCAGTTAGAATTACTAAACCTATATTTTGATCTAAGCCCAATGGTTAATGTTGAAGTTTTTACATCAACCTATGGAATGAACAAAAAAGATGCAAAGGAAGTAGCAGAAAAGTTGTTTAGAATCCTAGATCTTCCTGAAGATACGTGGAATAAACCAGTAAAACATATGAGTGGGGGAGAGAAAAAGAGGTTATCAATGGCTATCGGATTAATTCATAATCCAAACGTATTATTTTTGGATGAGCCAACTACACTAATTAGTTAATTCAACTATTAGAGTTTAAGGTGTAGACGCATCCAAAAGATATGATATCTTGAGTTACTTAAAAAAATTAAATCAAAGGCTTAATACTACCATGTTTATCATTACTCATGATCTTGAAGCTGCCTTGATTTGTGATAAAGCTGCTATATTAAGAGATGGAAGACTACTAGAGTTTGATACTCCTCAAAATTTAGTGTCATCATTACCAAGTTTTGGTTTAGTTGCACGTTTTACGATTGAGAATCTAAATGAAAAAATAATTGAAGTAATTGAAGGATTTAAACCCGTAAAAAAGATTTTGAGGGCTGGAAATGAAATAATAGAAATCTTAATGGATAATTTTGATGAAAATCTCCCCAAATTAATCCGTTTCTTGATTGATAATAATATACAAATCAATTCTATGAGTAAAGATCTTGCTACATTCAGAAGATTTTTTCAAATACGTATTCAAAAAGAAGAAGAAAAAGAGATTAGTTCGAAGCAGTTAAAGGTGATTAAAAAATAGCATTAAAATTCAGTTCAAAAATAAGTCCAAAGATAAGTTTAAGTCGTCAAAGCAAACGTTGGTTAAGGTACATACTATTAATCATTATAATTGTAGGTGTTCCTAGTATTACTTTAATTTTAGTGAATATTAGATATATCGAATACATCAGCAGTGATGAAATTAAAGATATTAAAGAGAATGCTGCTCTTTTTACATGGAGTCATCAAAATGAACATGGTCTATTCATTGAACCTGAAATAGAAACTAATTTTAGAGCAATAGATTCTATAAATTTCTCTTTAGTTAGTAAAACTTCTTCTAAATTAATAAATCCAAATAATATTTCAAATAAATTTATAAGAAATTCTAAACCAAACTTTTTCTTAGATTTTATATTTGAAAAACAGAATTCTGATGGGTCGTATTCAGATGTGGGCGGTTTAGGTAATATGCTTTCTACTTATGAAGCTATAAGGACATTAGAAATCGTAAATAAATCGTATTTAATACACAAAATCGAACAAAATAAGACCATTAGTATTATTGATTATTTAAATAATTCATTGAAAGAGGATGAAAAGGGATTTAAAATGATACAATTCTTAAATGAAACAGACATTATATCTACATCCTATGCAATCTATATAGCTAACACTCTAAAGGGCAGTTACATACTAAAAAATGAGAATATTGCTAAATATATTAATTCAACCTGGTTTGCAGGAAGTTATAAGTTAACAGACACTAACTTGAGCATAATAACAGCAGAAACGACATATTGGGGAATTAAGGCTTATTTAGGAATGAATATGACATATAATGTCAGTCATCAATTAGCAATTTGGTCATATATTAACTCTCTTTATAATGTCATAGATAATGGATTTGCTAGTACTCCTGGGGGAATTTCCGATATAGAATCAACATTTTATGCCCTATCATCATTAAATATATTAGAGTTGCCCAAACCTTTCTTATTCGATGAAAATAAGACTTTGGCCTATATCTTGAGTTGTGCAAACTCAGATGGAGGTTTTGGCTTACAACCGTGGCAGAATACCAGTTCAGATTTTAAATCAGGGTGGGCTGCAATGAAATCTATAGAAATTCTCAGAAACGAAAAATTAATTAAACCTTCGGATTTTATTAACGCTACTATTAGATATTATGATTGGCTTCATTATTTTCAAGCTAAAAATTCTCTATTTGGGCAGACTACAATCGAAACAAACTTTTATGGGATTTCAGCTCTATACAACTATAATCCCAAGATTTTCACTGATTTAATAGATAAAGAGATAATGAATAAGAAAATTCTGGAAAATATAATCAATTTTGTTGATCTGTGTTATAACCCTTATGAGGGAGGTTTTGGTTCTACTCCAGGTGAAAATTCAACTCTTTACGCAACGTATTGTGGATTAAATATTTATAAAATGCTTTTTCCTTTCAGTAATAAATGGTTAAACAGTTCTTATATTAATAATACTCGAAATTATTTAGCAACACTCCAAAATGCAGATGGTGGATTCAGTGTATATAGTGATATAGAGACAGTTTTAGCGTTATTTGGACCCTTTTATCAAGTATTCTTATATTTTATTAATTCAAATATCTCTACGATTGAAAGTACATATTGGGCTTTATATTCCCTCAATATTCTTAATGGGTTAAACAGAATCGAAACCAATAATTTAACTCTTTGGTTACGATCTTGCCAAAATCCAGATGGTGGTTTTTCTATGTTTGTAGGATTTCATAGTGATGTAATTTCTACGTATTATGGACTTGAAATATTTACTAAATTGCTTAATACAGAACCAATGTCTAAAATTGCAGCTGTTGAGTTCCTTAAAAATGCACAAACTTCAGATGGTTCGTTTTCAGTGTTACCAGCTTTTGGAGCTTATTTAGATATGCCTTCTACATTTTTTATTACCTATTTCGGGGCAAAAGGTCTTTATGATTATAGATTTCAACCAAAAAATATTCGATATACTTTTGAGTGGTTTACCCAATGTATAAGTGATAATACTGGAGGAATTGGAGATATCCCTAACTTTGGTGGAGATTTAAGAAATGTTGGGTATGGAATATCTATTATAAAAGAATTAAGATATGATCAAAAATTTGATTCTAAACCTTGGTCTGAATTATTAGTATATATATTGATAATAGAAGCTGTAGGAATTAGCCTATATATTATGTTTAGACTGTATCAACGACTTTCTCTACCTCAAAGGATAAAATTGATGTTAGGAATTGGGGGAAAACTTAATAGAGAGTATTTAGAAAAATTTTCAGCAATAAATTGTGAAAATCTTAGTATATTTGCTGGAGGAAAATTAATTGTAGACTCTGTCTCAATGAATGTAGAACATGGTAAAATTCTAGGAATTTTAGGAGAGAGCGGTGCTGGTAAATCTACTTTTGTTAAAGGTTTACTTGGTATGAGAAAAACAACAGGGTTTTGCCAAATTTATGGTATGGATATAAATAAAAGGACTTCAAGAAGAATTAGACCTATATATGGATATGTACCGCAGGATTTAGGAAAGATTTACCACAATTTTACGACTTTAGAAAATTTACTTTACTTTGGTACTCAATATGGACTCTCAGAGAAAGAAATCATAAGTCGATCTAGACGAATTTTGAGGAGTCTTGAAATAGAAGATAAGGAAAATGAATATGTTAATAACCTTTCCGGTGGCCAAAAAAGACGAGTAAGCATCGCAATAGGTCTGATTCACTCACCAATGTTCTTGATATTAGATGAACCTACAAGTGGGTTAGATCCTGTCGTGAGAGAGAACCTCTGGTTAGTTTTAACAAAGATCAATGAGCAATTTAAGACTACGTTAATTGTTATTACTCATTACCCTGAAGAATCCCGATTTTGTAATCTCGTTGGAATTTTTGGGAGAAAAAGAGGAATGATTGATTTTGGTGAACCGATGTCACTTTTAGCTAATTTACCAGGTAAAGGTAGATCAATTGAAATTGAATTTAAAAGGATGAAAGAGAATGTAATATCTCGGCTTGAATCAATTGAAGGTGTTGAGAAGGTTTTGGAAAATAAAGTAGGTACAGATTACTCAATATTTACAAATTTAAATCTTGACAATTTAATTAAAGATATTAAAAAAGAGATGGGCAGTAGATCAATAAAAGGAATAAAACAAGTCGACTCTAAAATGGAACAGTATTTCCGATATAAAGCGATGGAGGTGCCTAAAGGTGAAGAAGTCTAATAAATTAAAGAAAGTTAAAGAAAATGTTATAAATCGCTTTAAAAAAACAAAGCATAATGAATTAAAGAAGTCTGATAAATTTAAGAAATTCAAGAATATTAAATTCGAGCATCTTAGAATAAAAAAGCCAATTCACTTTAAATTAGCAGACAAATTTAAGAAATTTAAGAGAATTGAATTAGAACACCTTAAAGGAAAAGAACCACAAAAAAAAAAAGAGAAATTAAAAGATCCTAGAGCGATTGAGTTAGAAAGCCTTAGATTAAAGATTTTAGATGCTGTTAGATTTTCCCGAAGTTTTTGGATGACATATCGGGAAAATACCTTCGGTATTGCTTCAATTCTAAATTTAGTTTATAAAAGGTCCTTTTTTGAAGTTTTATTCTTTACAAATACAGATGTTATTGAAAGAGGAGTTCCATTATTAAAAATATATACTCCATTTGAAGAAGAAATAGATTTTAATGAAATAATAGTAGAGCCTGATTTTGATAAGGATGGTCTTGTTAGCCCCAGTAAAATTATCACTCGTATGAGGAAACTCATTGGACGAGAACTTCAAAAACATTTATCCAAACTTGATAAAGAGATTGAATTGATTGATGAAAAATTTGAAAACTATCCGATTGATAATAATCCATACTTTAGGGAAGTTAGAATTTCTTTCCCCTTTTTTATAATCAACTTGGAAGTTAATTTTGAAAAATATCCTCTCTTACCATCATTTTCTTTCTCAAAAACACTTTTAAAGATTATAACTGAGAGAGAATTTAACGAAGCGGATATTATTAAAAACTGGGATGAGCTAAAACCACCTCATATTTATCAACTAATAGAAAAAATATGTGAGATTGTTGCAAATCGTCTTAAAATAGATAAATTAAAAGAAAGCTCTCAACATCTGATACTTACTAATGTATCCATAGAAAAAGGAATATCACACATCTCCTTTAAGATTCACAGAGGAAAATCAATCGGAATATTGTATGATGAAAGTTTATTACGCGATGAGGAGCATAGATTTGATTTGTTCTACTTATTATGGGCTATTTCTGGAAATTACATCGAATTTTCAGGATCTATTGAGATTTTTGGGAGACATGTTCAATTACTAAATAAAAGTGAATTAGAAAAGATATTTATTTTACCTGAACCATATGAAGCAAAGATAAACAAAATGAAAATTAAGAAAGCAATCAAATATAATATTAACCTTAGAGAAATTCTTAAAAATAGAAAAAACACATTAGATACAATATTAAAAAATGCAGGTCTTGGTCCAAAAATCGACGAAATAATGGGAGATATATTTTTAGCAGCCCCAAAGAGAATTAGTCGCACAAGATCTTATATTAAAAACGCATTAGAAGTTACTGGCTTGTTAAATAAAAAAAATAAAGCTTATTCTAAATTGTCGCAATTAGAAGTTCTATTATTTTCGATAGCACGATCTCTATTATATTTTCCAACGATAATTATGTTTTTAATTCCCTATGAAATATTGAACCGATTAGAGTATGATAAATTTATAAATTATATAGAAAAAATTAAGAGAGAGTTCCATGTTATTTTAATTTTTTATGGTCCAGAAGGGATAATATCTCATTGTGATCAAATATTAACTATTAGAGGCCAAGAATCTAAAACAGACAGTTATCATAAATTAATTGAAGAATTACCTCAAGCAGGTGAAATAATTACTGTTGAATTACATAATCCTGATAAGAATCTCATAAAAGAATTGTATAAATTTAAAGAAATCGCTAAAATACAAGAAGAAAGAAAAAGTGAAAAATTTAAAATATTTCTAAAAGATGACCCTGATCAGATTATAATTCGAATAACTGAACTATTTGGTCCAAACCTTTTCAACTTTAAAAGGTCTAAAGCAACACTAACTGATTATGTAGAATTTTTTGAAACCACTTAAAATTTTTAAATAAAAATTAAAAAAATTTGTTTAACATGATAAAAAGTGTATATATTTTGGATGAGAATGGAATTTTATTATATTCCAAGAATTTTGTAAGAGAAAAATATGATGAAAATATTCTAATTGGGTTTTTCTCATCAATTTCTAATTTTAGCAGAGAAGCATTAGGAAGTGTAGTTAAAAATGTCGATCTTGGAGAAAATAATAAACTCATTTTAGTACCCCATTCAGAAGAAAGAATTCTCGGGGCTACTATTGTAAGTGCCAATGATAATAATGACCTTGTCACCTTAATCCTTAATAATATTATCCAAGATTTTATTGATACATATTCACCAGATTATGACCCAGAGAAAATTTTCCCTCATGAAATGGAAAGGATTATTGATCAAAACTTAAAAGGGAAGACTATGCATTCTCCATTAATAAGAATTTCTCTATCATGGTTAATTGTAGCACCATTATCATACTTCTTGATTGTTTTAAGTATAAATGTGACACTTTTCTTATATCACACTTTTAATTTAAATAGATTTTATACTCCTGATCAATTATTCACAAGGTTTATGCCTAGCTTGATTGCATTATCTACAGCGAATATTATAATTTTATTCCTATTACCAAATCTAGTATTGGGTTTTTTAGCACCAAATTGGAAAATCGCTTTACTGAATTCTTTTATATATTTTGCCGTCGCAGTTACTTTGTATTTTTATTCAGCAGAACCAAATTTCGCATATATCATTGTGGGGCATTTACCATTGACGTTAATATTCTCTCTGTTTTTTCTTCTAATAGGTATAAGATATTCGTCTAAAAGGTTTCTAAGAGTATAATTTTAAATAGGTTTTCCTAATTAGAAAATAGTTCTATAAGAAAAAGACATTAATTGTATGAAATTTATATGAGAAAATTTAAAATTCAGTCATAAATTTTCCAAAATAACAAATCTTTGGATAAAGTAAAATTGAAAATAAAGTAAATTGATGAAAATGTCATATAAATTACCAGATCAGAAAGATTTAGAGGCTATGGTTGGTATTGTTGGTAAAGAATATGCCACCAATAATAAAGCAATCACTGCATCATATCTTGCTAAATCTGTTATGGGATTAGAGTCACAGATTCCAGACATTGTTGTACGTCCAAAATATGTTGAAGAAATTCGTAAAATCTTGATTTACTGTTCAGCAGAGAAAATTGCTGTTAGCCCTGTTTCTGCTGGATTATCAGGTGGATTTGCATGTCCTACAATTAAACCCGGTGGAGTTCTTCTTGATTTGGGCAGAATGAACAGAATTATTGAAATAGATGAGGAGAATCGTTATTGTATAATAGAACCCGGAGTCACAAACGGGCAGCTTTGGAGTTATATGCATAAATATCATCCTGATTGGGCACCCCCAATTCCAGATGGCGCTCCTCCAGCGGCAACAGTTATGGGAGATGCAATTGATCGTGGATTTTCATTATATACTTCTTCAGTAGGTCCACAAGGTGATAACTTTATGTGCGGAGAGATTGTATTTCCAAATGGAGATGTTGTACGAACTGGTTCATGGGCGCTTCCTTTTGCTAAACCTTTCTATAAGTATGGTTTAGGCCCTGATATGTGGTCCTTTCTTATGGGGAGTCAAGGAGCATTTGGTGTAGTTACTAAAGCCGCCGTAAAAATATACCCTCATCCTAAATATAAAACAGTAGTAGTCTGGGGAATGTCAAATCCTTATGATATGCAAGATTTAACTCTTGAAGTTGCAAAACAAGAATTTGGAATTAGTCATCATACTGTTATGGTTCAGGGAGGCAATTATCCTCTCGTGATGGCTCGTTGGCCAAAAGATAAAGTCCCCCATGATTATGAATTTTATAAGGAAATAGGAATTTCTCAGTGGTGGATGAATTGGGAGACTTGGGCACAAACACAGGAAGAATTGGATTATGCAACTAGTAGAATTGACAAAATGGCCGAAGATTTTAAGAAAAGAGCTAAGGATCCTAAAGCAATTATAAAACAAGACCTTCATCCCAAACAGATCGCAAGCAGGATGAAAAAGCCAAATAAGATTGCTATTCCATATAGTTTTTGGGAAGCAGGATTTTTATTTATTACTTGGTATACTCCATGGCCAGAATGTGCTCATTTTGCGGACATGTATACGAAAAAGATGGAGGATTATGGTTTCCCACCAGTAATATGGATTGCGAGTATTGAGAGATGTCGACAAGCGATATGTATGCCCATTGTCTGTTTTGATAGCACTAAGCAGAGTGATTATGAGAAGGTTCAAGAATTGAATCGTGATACAACTGAATATGCCTTAAAACAAGGTTGGCTTAATTATAGGCCAGATCCTTATATGCATATCCAAGCATATTATCAAGCGGGAATGTACTGGAAATATTTACGAGCTTTTAAGAAGCTAGTAGATCCTAATTTTATAATGCACCCAGGAAGACTTGCTCTTCCATAAATAAAGGAGGTTGATAAAAAATGGCAAAAACAGGAATGGAAAGATTAGAAGAATTAAAAAAAGATATTTTTAAATGTATTCATTGTAAAGCATGCAGATTTGCCTACTCTGGTGAACCTGACAGAGAGGGAATAGGGGAATATACAGGAAAACAAGGCACAGTACTTTATGAAGGGATGGTAGACGCATGTCCAGCAGGTATAGAATACGGTTGGGAAGCTTTCTGGAATGCAGGTAAAATTTGGATTGCTCGATCAATCTTAAGTGGAGACTTGGAATTTAGTGAAGAAGTTAGAGATGTTATTTTACCATGTATTACATGCGGTCAATGTTCAGCTCAGTGTGAAAATAAAGTTCGTACTGTTGACATTATTGAATCTTTAAGAGCAGCATGTTTGGAATCTGGAATACCTATGATTGATAAGCATGAATTAGTAGATAAATTAGTAAAAGAGCGAAATAATCCCTATGGTGGAGATAAAAATGAGAGATTTAAATGGGCAAAAGATGCTGGCTTAGAAAAGTTTATTGGCAATAAGGATGCTAAAATCGCTTATTATGTTGGATGCACTGCCAGTTATCGTCAAGTAGAGGTTGCAATTGCAACTGCAAAACTATTTGAGCAACTAGGCATGAATTTCACCTTAGTTGATGATGAAGTATGCTGTGGAAGCCCTTTTTTCAGGATTGGTGCAGTTGGTACCGCGCAAGATTTGATGAGGAAAAACCTTGAAGCATTTAAAAATGTTAAAATGGTATATTTTAGCTGTGCTGGATGTTATCGAACATTTACCATCGATTATCCAAAATGGATGGCTAAAGATGAAAAACTTCCTTTCAAAACGGAACATGCGTTTGAATTGGTTGCAAGATTAATCCAACAAGGCAAAATTAAATTCAAACCAAACAAGGAATTGAAAGGGAAGGTTGTCACTTATCATGATCCGTGTCATACAGGGCGACACTTTGCTGTTGATATGGAACAAGATATGATAGACAAATCAAAGAATCTTTTAATGGACCATCGAAAAATTGAAAGAGCAATTGAAGCCTGGTATGAAGTTCCACGAATTATACTTAGGAAACTCGAAGAGGATGTAGGTATTAAATTTAAAGAGATGTACCGAATAAAACTTGATAGTATGTGTTGTGGAGCTGGTGGTGGAGTAAGGGCAGGTTATCCTGAATTTTCTATCAGAACCGCAAGTCTTCGATGTGACGAAGCGAATGCTGTAGGGGCGGATATCTTAACAACCGAATGCCCATTTTGTTGGAGGAATTTGTCTGATGCGAATGAAATGTATAATCACGGCATGAAGGTATTAGGTATCCTTCAGATGATTACAGAATACAATCTTTTGGAGATTTTAGAAAAACCTAATGAAAAAGATTTCTTAATCCCCTCTATTAGAGAGAATATAGAAGAAGTATCTAAAAAGTGAGCAAATAGCTCACAAAAATCTTATTTATATTTATTTTTAAGATTTTTTTTGGATTTTATTCATATTAGCTTAGAGTTATTTTTATTTAATGATATCATATTTAAAAACTAGGCTAACCTAATTTTTAATTAAATGATAATAAGCGTGATACTGTGTGAATAAAAAGAAGATTATTCCTATTATTGCTTTTGTGATTATATTAATCCTTGTAATCGCTTTAGTTATAATATTTTTACCAAATGGAAGAAAACCAAAAACAGGAAGAAGAAAGGCCATAATTTTAGCTAGTGCGAATGATTTTCAAAAAAGTGAAGGAGAAGAAGATTTTAATGACGGAACTGATGCTAATTTTAGTAAGGAGGCAACTAATTGGAGTGGTAGTTTTAACCCTAATGGTTACGGAACAGTAGACAGTTCAATACCAGGTCATGATACTCCTGGAGTAATACAATTAATTGCTAAAGCAAATTTCACGAATGCTTATGTTAAGATGGAGTATGTCTATAATTGGACGAAATTTTATCCATTATATGAATTTGCTATCTATAATCTTTCTGCTTGGGTTAATATTACCACTAATTCTTGGATACCTGCAACAATATTGCCTACGGGTCCAGGAGCGAGAGTAGGATTGCGGTGGTTAAATTCAACTAATGGGATCGTAAGAACAGATTGGTCAAAAGGAGTATATGAAACTCCAACAGATTGGATTAATCTTAATGTAACAGGTATTGTCGATCAGGATGAAATTACACAGTTACATTTGGTTTTAGCAGTTGAAGGTAATATGACAGGAACTGATATGGTGCTTTTTGATGATGTTAGAGTTGAACGGTGGATTTCTGTAAATGTAACAAATCCAATAAATCCAATTCCACCACCAGGAAGTATAGATGCAGATGGTTTTCCAGCACAGGCACTCCAAGTTTATTGGATCTTGAAGAATAATGGATATTCTGATAAGGATATATTCTTAATGTTATATCACAAAAATGATGCAGTAATTGATATATATGCAGATGATGGGATTTTAAATGATCTAACTGGTGCGAGTATTGATGTAGAAAATGATGATGTGAATGCAACTAGGTTTAAACGTGAACTGAATGTATCTATCTCGGGTTCATTTGCTTCAAGCCTTAAGCCAAAAGATCAATTGATAATCTATATGGTTGACCACGGCTCAAATAAAATAGAAGGTGGAGGTAATGCTACATTTCACTTTGAAGCGGATAATAGTTATATTTCAGAAACAGAATTTTTTAATTTAGTTAAACAGATTAATTGTGAGCAAATGTTAATAAATATAGATGCATGTTTTAGTGGGAATTTTCTAAATAGAGATTCAAATATGGGAGCAAGTTGGTACAATATACCTAATTCAATTTTAATTTCATCAACGACAGATCAATTTTCTTGGTATTGGCGAGACAATACTAATGAGGATGGTTTTGCAGGATCATGGTTTTTTCATATATTTTGGGATCAACTAAATGAGAGTCAAACGATAGAAGAGGCCTTCGAATATGCTGAAAGCTATATTCCTGCTGGACAGGCTTTATCTATTACTCAAATACAGAACCCTCTATTACAAGATAATTTAGGAATTAAAGACACTTGGAGAGTAGTAAGTATTCCTTAATTATAATTAAAATTTATTTTATAATTTGAATTTGAAAAGTAAATTTAGTTCATTTTTGTTTTTACATTTTAATTTTAGAATTATTTTAACAATTTGAAATTTAATACCTAAACTTTAAATTAAAATTAGAATTACTTTTAAATTAATAGGAAGCAAGAAGTTGGTTTTTAGGTAATAAATATTGAAAAAGAATAAGAATTGGAGATTGAGGAAAATAATATTTTGCCTTATGGTGTTATTATCGATAAATATTATACAAATTCCCATTAAATCTTATTTTCCGTATCAATCAGAGGGCAATGTAAAAGATTCAGAAATTTTGGATGCGAATAAAAACGAGATAAGGAAATCAGAGAGTTTATTTAATGATTCAGTACCTCCTCTAATAACGTGGGACCATCCTTCGAAAAATAATTCAATAATTAAAAAAAAATCTTATGATTTTATTGTAACCATAATAGATGATAATCCTCCTACTTCTGGAAATGTAACAATTGAAATTTCAAATAGTTCAGTATTTCTTTTTTCAGCTATGATGATTTATGAAGATGAGAACTATTGGTTTTTTAATTGGGAAAATATATCGTCATATCCAAATTATGTGACATATATCATTAAAGTATTAGCTAAGGATTCCTCGATTAATGAGAATTATAACTATTCAAAACCACTTTATATTTTATTAAGTTATTCAACAAGTCCATATCCAGATTTGTTAAGCGGTATAATATATATATCAATAGTAATAGTAATTTTTGCATTAATACTTGTGTACTTTAGAAAGAAAAGTTCTTTCCTAAAAACTATTGAGCAGGCTTGACTTACTTTTTTATATTAAAAGATTATATACTTTTGATGGAATAAAATAGATATAAAAGTTTTAAAAAAATGAAATTTGACACCCAAAAAAATTAAATTCTTAGATTATCATTAATAACAAAGTACATAAAATATACCTTTCTTGGGGTCCCTTTTAATATTGATTAATTCTGTGGAAGAGAAATCTGCGTACCCTTATATTACAAAATTTAAAAAAGAACCATTTAAATCATTCATTTCGACGAATAGAAGAGAAATTGATAATTTTTATTTAAGCAATTTTGAAAAAATAAATAAATTCTATCAAAATCTTAATAGAACGTTATTAGAAGATAGTAATTTAAACTTAGAAATTTTATTATGGTTTCTATTATTAAGAAAATACCTTAAGGAAGACAAGAAAAAATACAGGGAAGAAATATTTGATTTTATAAAAAGATGTGAAGTTCTCCAAAATGAAAATATAGGTTTTAAACTCAATCCAAATTCTGAGAAGGTTCCAGATATTTATGCTACCTATTTAGCATTATCAAATTTGAAACAATTAGGCTTATTGGATGAATATCTCTCTCTAGATGAACAAAACCAAGCAAGAACCAAGATAAAAAAATTTATACTTTCACACAAAAAAGGAAATACATTTTTACATTGTCTTGGGAAGGAATGTGATGTATGTAAAAATATTTCATCCACAAGAACGTTATATTATGTTATAGAAAGTTTTTCGCTTCTTGAAATTGATGTTAGGGCTAATCAAAGCCAATTCCGCTCATATTTAGGAGATAGAAAAAGGAATTTCCCTTTTATCTTTAGATTGTTATGTTTTAAATTTCTAGAATTAGAGTTGGATGTTAAAGAAAAAGAAATTCAATACTTGCACCAATTTCAAACAGAAAATGGGGGGTATAGTTTCGATCAAACTGAAAATATTAATGCAACCTTTTGGTTAGTTTACATCCTTGATCTTTATTCATGGCTCTTGGATTATAACCCTGCGAAGATATACTCTTTTATTAATCTTGAACTAAACAAAATATTAGATAATCCAAGCTCTTGGAATTTTTCAAAATTAATTGATACCTCAAAATTAATAATACTTCTTTCATTAATTTGGAAGAAATTTATCAATCAGATGGAGAGATTTTTATTTAAACAACTTGAAAAAGATAAATTCGTTGATTTAAATTACATAAAATCTACATTTGGATTGGAGGATATCGCAGAAGAATTGATCTCATATATAAATCTCAATTATAACTTCAATTTAAGAATATTAGATAATAATGTTGAATTTAACAATTACATTCGCAATTTGGATAGAGCAAAACAAGAATTTATGCAAGAATTCTTTAAACAAATCAAGGAAAAAAGTATTATATCTCTTTCAAGTATTCTAAAAAGATATAAGGATCAAAATCGTGAACCACTTAAACTAAAAGAAGACATCTTTCCAATTATAAAAGATATGGTTGGTAGAAATTTTTTCAAAGGAGTAATTAAAACACGAAAAGGTTTCTTATCAAGAAAGAAATATGTTTTTAGTTTAAATCAACTTTCCAATAAAATAATTGTGACAGATACGGATATCAATTGTGAAAACTTATTCAATGAAAAGGAAAAATTGGAGGATATTAGAAATGATATTTATAATATGACATTAAAATTAGAGGGAGCTACTAAACAAATACAGGAAGAAATAGAGAGTTACCTCTTAATTGATGAAATTGAATACGCAAAAAAAAGGTTGAAATTTATTTTACGAGATACGTTAATGGAAGCTGATTTTCTAAATGAAAATATTGAGAACTCATTCAACGAAGAATTATATTATATTAATATTCAAGCAGCTTTAGGTAGTGAAATTGCAGAATGGAAGAAATCTTATTCTATTCTACAAAAGAGGTTAGTTGAGGTTGATTCATATCTTAAAGGAAAAATACAAGAAAAAGAAGAACTAAGAAATTTAACCTCTATACTAGACAATCTAAAAGAAAAAATAGATCTAATAGAGTCTGACTTGATTAAGAAGTTCGACTTCTTTAAAAAGGCATTTAGTGAAATTCTTGAAAAAGAGTATAGTGATGAAAAGTTTAATCTCCTTATAGAAGATTTAAATAAATTATCCCAAGATGTTGCAAAACGAGATCAAATCATTTACAAAATTTCTCAACAGATTACACCTAAGGAAAAGAAAATAGTAAGGAAGCATAAAAAAGTTATTGGTACTTGGATTAAAATTAAAGAGGAATTTGAAAACGAGTTTAAATTCTACACAGACGGTTTTCAATTTTTTAATAATAATTTAAAAAAAATTAAGAGTATTAAGGAAGATTTAAATGCAAAAATTTCCAAAATTAGTGAAAATACAAATAGTAAGATTCAAGAAAATAAATTTCAAGAAGCGTTTGATATCATTAAAGATGAATTAGATATATTATTAAAAGAGAAAATAGAGGAGATTAAAGAATTTCAAGCAATTGTAAAAAGTGAAATTAAAAGCAAGCAAAAGCTCTTTTTACTTTATCGCTATTTACAAGATGAATTGGAATATTTGGAAGCAGATATTATTCAAATAATCTCACGACAATTTCAATCGTTAAAAAATAAAGTTATGGAAGAAAGAATCAGATTAGATATTGATGATTTTGATAATTTTGTATCGACTGAAATTTTAAGATTAAAAACTGAATTAATTAAAATTAAAGAATATCTAAATCAAATTGCTTCAGGTAAAATTGAAAATGTAAATAAAGAATTTGATAAATTAGAAGCAGATTTTGACAAAACTAATAAAATATTTTTAAAAAAGCAGAGTGCTTATAATAAAGAAATTGACAAATTTGATGAAAAATCTAAACTAACAATAATCCAATGGGAAAAATTTAAAGATTCTTTTGATGGTGAGATTTCTGTAGTTAGGAATGAACTTATCAATAAATTCATATCTGAGAAAATTGATATAATGGCAGTTGAGAAAAAGACAAATAATATAAAATTAGACGAACTTAAGAAAGAACTAAAAATTTCTTGTAAGGTTCTGGTAAAAAGGTTGAGAGAGATGATTGAAATCTCAAAAATAAATGGGGAACTTTATGAAGAGGAAAAATATTTTCTTATTTATTCAAATAATTATTACTTGAACAAGGAACTCAGAAACTTCATAGAAAATAAAATATTAAAAAATAATCGAGAAAAAGTTGGTAAAGTATTAGCACTTTATGATTCAAGTATTAGAAATAGAACTTTAAATGTAAATATGTTAGAACTTCAAAATCGAATTGATGATTTAGAAGATTTTGATGAGATTTCTTTAAGAAAATTTAAAGAAAAGGTCATCCAACTTCAAATAAACCAAGAAAGAGAAGAAAATCGCGAAACTAAAGACTATTTTAATTCAACTATAAAAAATCAACAAAGTGCTATAAATAATATCCAAAATAATTTGATAGAATTTAATAAATTGCATACACTAATAGAAAAGCAATACAATTCTTTAAGTGCAGAATTAAGGCAGTATTTTAATAGATTTTTGAAAGATGCTGAAAATCTCAATTCATATGTAGGAATTCATGAGAGTTTTGAAAACAAAAAGAACAATTTTAAAGAAAATATTATACACTCTCAAGAAAAAATAGATCAAAAAATTAATCAACTATCTACCTTAACAAGAGATTCTGAGAAGCTAATCCCAGAAATCAGAGAAATATTTGTTAAGCGAAAAAATAACTTTTTTGACGAATATAATAATAAAATTGAAAGAGTATATACACAATTAGAAATTTTTAAAAGTGAAGCTTTTCGTGAGAAATTAGTTAAATTAATGAATGATAGTAAAATTCAATTAAGCCAACTGCTTGGGAATTTAGAGAGAAAGGTAGAAGATAACCTTGAGATTAAGGAATTTAAAAAGAGTAATGTTCTAGTTCAAAAAAGAGCTAAATTTATTGAAATAGAGATAAAGGAAATCACAAAGAAGGTTAATAATGCTGTTAAGGATTTTAATAAAAAATCTAAAAATTTTAGTGAAAATGTGAAGTTTATTATAGAAGATTTTGATAATTTTATAATTGAATTCTCAGAAATCTTAAATGAAAAAGTCAAATCTTTAGAACGTTTAATAGTAAAATCATACATTGATATGACTATTAAAGCAGTAGCGAATGAATATTTAACAATTGGATTTTTAAGTAATGAGTTAAAAATAAAAAAGCAAAATATTCAAGATCATTTATTATATTTAATTAGTTCGGAAGAATTACCTGGCAAATATGATAACCGTTTTGGGATTTATTTTGAAAATGTCGAAATTTTAGACGACTTAGATGAAGCAGAACTCGAAGTTATAAAAAATACTAATTTTAAAGTAGTTATGGCACTCCGTCATCTAAAAAATTTCACGAGTCAATATGGGAGCATTATTGCATTTTTTGCCTCTTTACTTACTATGTCATATTATTTATATCAATTTAGTGAAGGAAATCCACTTACAATTATTGTCCCCATAGTGATAGTGCTTATTGTAATATCCTATATCTTTTTAAAGAGAAGTAAAAAAGAAGATCTGACTTGAGATTCTTTCTACAACTATTAATTCTACTATTAATCATAATCCATTAAGATATGAACGTAATTTTCATATTTTTCAAGATATCCTAAAAAGCAAGCTTGGTTGAAATGAAGATGAAATTTGTTATCGTTTATTTCCTCCTCACTAGCGAGATCCTGAAACTTATCAAACTCTAATTTACCATTTTTGCCATATAATTTAACTATATTAATTAAAGATTTCACATTTTTATTTAAATACTTCTTATCTCTATTTGAGGTCTTAATTTTTTTACCTTTCAATTTCATTATTTTATTTTTTAAATGAGCTAAATCAAAATTGAATACATCTGAATAAAATGTAACACCACTATCTCGCAGTATATTAAATTCATTAGAGTTGCAAAAATTGTCTAATTGAGATAAAATATCTTCAATAGAACGATTTGCTAAAAGTTCTCTTTCTTTTTCTTTTCTTTCTTTAAATTGATTTACTAATTCTGATTCTGTAAATTTTAATTTATTTTTATTAAAATCAATTTTCGTTCTTTTTAAATCCCTTTTTAATTCGAGTTGAGTTGAATCAGATAAAATAGAAATCATCGAATTCTCCTTTCTTCTTGAAACAATATAATATGGCATGTCAATTGTATCTTCAGTAATGAGTATATAGCACCTTCCTGGAGAGCTTCTTCCTGTTCTTCCACGACGTTGGATTAATCGTATCTCAGAAGCTACAGGTTCATAAAATATGATTGCATCAACATTTGGTATATCCAAGCCTTCTTCAGCCACACTAGTCGCAATTAAAATGTCAATTTCACTATTCCTAAACTTTTGTAAAATATTTATTTGCTCACGTTGAGAATATCCGATATCATCAATCTTAGTAGCTTGACCAATAAACTTTTCTATTTTTAAAGATTTTTGAAAATTTTCCTGTAATTTATTTTTTAAAAATTCTGCCATTTCTCTATATTGAGTAAAAATAATGATTTTTTTATTGCCAAATTCTTCAATTTCTTCATTAATTAAAGAAATTATTTTTTTAACTTTAGGATGAGATAATTCCGATTGCTTTTCTTTTTCAATAGCAGATTCAATATATTTAAAATGCTCAGAATTAACGATTCTTTTTGCAGATATTACCTCATGATTTGCTTTTAATTTAATTCTTTTTATAAATGATTCAAATAATGAGATGTGTTGAGTTTCCAATAGATCTTTAGCATGAAGAATTGAGATACAGCTTGAACAGTAGGAAAAAACTGTAGGAATGTCTATTTGATTTTCTTTAATAATTTCTATAATTTTAGGGTCTTGAAAAAAAAAGTACTCCTCTCGAATGTCAGACAATTCCGGATTATTTTCGAATCTTAAGGAGAGTGTTAGATCATGAGAAATCTTTAGAAAATCTAGCTTTGAATAATATTTTTTATATGGATTTATTAGGTTATGATCTATAAAAAACCTTAAAAACTTCTTAAATAAATTTTCCCAAATTTTACTTAATTCTAATATTTTGATGGGGAGATCTAAGAGATTAATAAAGATATCAATGTCATGAATGTAATCTATAACATCTTTATCCTCATAACTCTTAAATATTACATTTTCCAGAAACATATTATCACATATTTGTTGAATGCGTTCATAATCCTTTCCTGGTGAAGCAGTTAGTCCCAATATCAATGGATCCGAGCAAGTGGTAATATATTCATGTGAAATGAAATTATAAGCATAATTCCCTTTAGTTTTATGAGCCTCATCAAATATAATTAGTGAAACATGTCTTAAATCATAACGATCTCTCATTAAATCATTTTTAATTACTTGAGGTGTTGATATTATTAATCTTGATTTTTTAAATAAGAGCATTCTTTCTTCTGGTGAGATCTTTCCAGTCAATAAGACAATCGATTCTATGGGTAGATCAAGAAATTTTTTACATGAAGCGTTATGTTGAGCTACTAGTGGCCTTGTGGGAGCAAGGATTAGAATCTGTGATTCAGGATATCGTTTTAAGGAGTTACTAATTAGTAAAATACCAATTATTGTTTTTCCTAGACCAGTTGGTAAAACCACAAGAGAATTTTTGGATTTACAACTCTTCACGATATTATTTTGATAATGTCTATATAAGATCTTATTCTTCTTTAGGAATGGTCCATTAAAGTATTTTGTAAGCACTTTTTCCATGTTTAAGATAAATTAAGAGTTTTTATTTTTAAAATCAATATCGCTATAAGATTTTTATAATATTAAATTGATTTTTATCTAATAGAACTTAGTTATTAATTTAGAAATAAGCTAATAAACTCTAAATAAAGTGATACAAATGAAAGAAAATATTGAAAGCTCAGTAAAACGATATCCAAAAAGGATCATTACATCTTTTCAGCTAGGGAATCTCGTTGGTTTAATGATGTCGCAGATGTTCTCGCAACAAATGCCATATTATTATCAGAGCTATATTGGATTAGATATAACGCTATATCTTATAGCTTCAATTATCTTTATGGTAATTAACATGTTTAACGACCCCCTTTTGGGCTATTTTTCAGATAAGTCAACAAGATTTACAAGTAGGTGGGGAAAACGATTCCCATTCATCATGATGGGTTCTATCCCCTATGCTTTTATGGTTATAATTCTATTTTCTTCTCCTACTATAGCAGAAGCGGGACATCTAGGTGTTTTTATATGGTATCTGCTTTTTCAGAGCATTATGGATACTTTATTTTCCCTCTATGATATTAATCGTGTGGCTTTATTTCCTGATAAGTTCCGTGATGATAATGATAGGAGGATTGGGGGTACAATTACTACAATTCTTGAAACCTTGGGGATATTATTAGGGATTTTTATCCCAGTTCTAATAATAGGGGAGTTTGGGCAGCAAGTTGGATATCCATTAGCTGCTTTTATCGTAGCTACACTTAGTTTTATATTTTTTTTGCTTATGATCCCTGGTGTACGTGAAGATGCTGATATGCGAGAAAGACGAGCGCGATTGGACATAAAGATCGAACCTTTTTTTAAAGGATTTGCATCAACATTAAAAGATAGAAATTTTGTTGGATATATGGCTTTATATATAGGATACACAACAGCAATGGGCATTATCATGGCAACTATACCTTTTTTTGTAGAGGATCTGTTACAACTACCTAAATTTGGAGAACTTATACTGGTGTTTTATGTTATAGCAGTGATATGTGCAGCCCCAATTTGGTATAAATTCTCCTATAAAATAGGAATAAAGAGGGTAACTTTAATTGGAGCAATTTTATTAGGATGTATGGGACTTCCGTTATTGATTATTCCCATTGGTCCTAAGGGATTACCAGTAGTGATTATTGTACTGATTATTGCTGGTTTTGTAGATGGTGCGATAATTTCTATGACAATGCCACTTTTTTCGAGTGTAATTGATAATGCTACAATAGAATCAGGAATTAGAAAGGAGGCAACCTACCAAGGAACCTACATTTTAATCTCTCGGATTGGAATAGCGATTAATGCTATCGTTTTTTGGATAGTAAGATTTCTTACAGGATACCGATCAGGATCAACTGATCCCTCAGAATTAATGGGATTAAGGCTTCAAATGTCAATCTTTCCGATGTTAATTATATTTACAGGAATCCTTATATTCTGGAGACTTTACAAACTCACAGCAGAGCAAATGAATTCAAACATTCAAAAATTAAGAGAACTCGATTTATAAACTGTTATTTTTTTTAATCCTTCTTAGTTTTTTCTAATTAATTCTTACAAATTAATCCTTAAATCTAGGTAACCATTCCTTTTCAGCTTCAAATAGTTCATAGACCATTTCTCTAATTTCTTTTGGCGAACAAATACTTGCAGTGTTTGGATCAAGTAAAACAGCATGATAGATTTTTTCCTTATCCAATTCAAGCACTCCTTCAACAGCTGCTTTTTGAACCATAATATTTGAAATACATAGAGCTTGACATATTGTAGGTAATTGTAATCCTCCTTGAGGATGTAATCCATGGTAATCTACAAATATAGGGACTTCAACACAAGATTGTTTAGGTAAATTTGTAATTAGAGCTCCATTTTTATTCATCACATTACCATTAAACCTAAAGGGCTTATTTGTTTCCATCGCATTTATAATATGAGATGCGTACTCTTCTGAGGGACTTTCTCTCAAACGTAATTTAGAACGTTTTAACTTTCTGTTTAATCGTTTATCGAGTCGTTCAGCCTCTACGCTATCAAATCTTAAAACTTCCCCATGAAGTAAACTATTGTGAAAAGTTTCAGCACCTTTATATTTATTTAGTAATTCTTCTCTTTTTCTATAATATGGTAAATATTCACTTAAATGCCCAGAAGATTCAGTCATAAAATATCCTGTAGCTTCCATCATGTCCCATCGGAGTTTTTCACTGCCTGATATATTAGGATTTTTTTTATAATTTTCAAGAAGTATCTGATATCCATTTTTCCATACATTTTTAGAGCTATTTGGAGATTTATACCAAAGTTCTAAAAACCAAGCCATGTGATTAATACCTGCACATAAGAAACTAAAATCTTCTTGTTCTACTTGAAGCCATCTGCGTAGTAGAGTAGCTGTTGCTTGAACACCATGGCAAAGCCCCACAGTAGAATCAGGAATAAGTTCATTGCAATACCAAGTATTCATTGCCATTGGATTTGCGTAATTTAAAAATAATGGTTTTAAAGTATCTTTATCAGATCGATACCCCACTTCATTAATTAATTCAACTATTTGATTTAATGCAGTAGATTGTCGTAGAAATCTAAATATACCCCCAGGCCCAAGAGTATCCCCTACACATTGAGAAACCCCATATTTTATTGGAATATCTATATCAAGTTTAAATGCTTCTAATCCACCAACATGAATTGCACTAAGTATATATTTAGCATCACTGATGGCTTTTTTTAAATTGGTTGTTTTTTCAAAATGAAATCCCTCTAATTCTTTTGGATAAAGTTCCTTGTATTTTAACATTAATTTATACATTAAATCTAATCTATTAGTGTCAATATCCTCTAAACATATTATTGTGTCTTTTCGAAGGGATGGAAATGTTAATAGATCTTTTAGAATATTTTCACCAAATACTAAAGAACCTGCTCCAATAAAAGCTATTTTCATGAATATCCCTAATTCAATAAAAATAAAATTATTAAATTAAAGAAAAAAATGAATAAAATAATTATAAATTATTTCTTAATTTAGAAATAAATTAAATAAAAAAAGGAATAATTATGTCTTCTCAATTTTCTACTAAAAATCAAATTGAAGAAATAATTCCAAGAGAATCTAAGTTAGCTTATACCGGTATTCAGTTTTCAAGTGGGTTTTTTTCAAATCTAGTTATCGCCACATCATTTACATACTTTTACAATGTAAAACTTGGATTAGATGGATTTTGGGTAAGTTTAGCATGGCTTATTTTTATTATATGGAATACAGTTAACGATCCACTTTTAGGATTTTTGGAGGATCGGACTAAATCAGAAAAATATGGTCGAAGAATTCCATACATTCGTTTTGGGGCACCTATATATGCAGGATTATTCATTCTAAGTTGGATTCCATTCTTTGATAGTAATAACCAAATAGGGTTATTTTTTAATCTCTTGTTTATACTTTATACTTTCGATACCATGTTTACTCTTATTGGACTTATATCCTATTCGTTACCTGCGGAAATGGCTATAACAGAAAAAGCGCGTTCAAATTTAATGGTCTATGGTTCAATTGGTAATGCTTTTTCATTCTTGTTGTCATTCGTAATTCCTTCACTTCTGTTGACTGGTGATGAACCAGCATCATCAGATCCTCTATTTCCAATTTTTGTAATAACTATGATTATATTTGGTATTATAGGAGGGATTATATTATTTGCAAGTAGTTATTACATTAAAGAGAATAAATATACTATCCTCGAAGAACCATTAAATTTTAAAGATACAATCGTACAGACTTTCAAAAATAAGCCTTTTATAATCTTTGAAATTTCTAATTTTTTATGGTTAATAGGACAATTTATTATAACAAATGGAGTTCTTTATTACGTAGATTTTGTGTTAGGCTTAAGTGGCATTATGTCAATGGTACCATTGTTAGTTGTGTTTATTATGATCTTCCTATTTTTTCCTGTATATAGTCGATTAATTATCAAATATGGAGTGAAAAATGTATTTATTAGTCTTCTAATTTTTACAGGGATTAGCTTTCTTTTAACATTCTTAATTGGATGGAATTTATCTACAGCTTTCATATCTATGGTTTTATTAGGAATTGGTTTATCAGGATATTTTGTTGCAAGTCAAATAGTAATGGCAAACATTATTGATTATGATGAAATTCTTACTGGAAAGCGTAGAGAATCAAGTTATGCCGGAATGAATGCTTTACTTACTAAACCTACTAACTCCATAGCTCCATGGCTCTTTCTCTCAATTTTAGCAATTTTTGGATTTGTTAATGATCCTACAGTAGAACAAACATATAGTGCAAAACTTGGAATAATGATAGCCTTTACAATAGTTCCAGGGATACTTATCTTAATAAGCGGTCTAATAATGTTCTTCTTTTCCTTGAGTGGTCCAAATTGGAGTGAACAGAAAGATAAATTATTTAAAATTCATCAAGAAAAAGAAATGGCTTACTTGAAACATCTAAAAGAACAAGGAAAAATATAAAATTTTTTTTTAATTTTTATTAGGAAAAAATAAAATTTTCTTCTTTATTTCTCGTCTTTTTATCAAATTCTTATTTTCCAACATTTTCAGTGTCAAAACAACCCATCCTCGAGCAACTTGGTGTAAGAATTTGCTATTATTAGGATAAAGAGCTTTAATTATATCTTTTGGTGAAATACCTTTTTCGGAATTATCATAAATCAAATCTAATACTTGTTGTTTACGAATATTTCTATGTTCTAAAATCTCAACTAGTCTTTTATTTGGATTTTCTATAGGATCTCCATGGGCAGGCAAAATAATTTTTAAATTAGGTAAATTTTGAATTGTTTCAATTGATTTGATATAATCCTCTAGACTGCAATTTGGAGGTCCTAACCAAGTTGTAATAGATAAAATATTATCTCCCGAAAATAAGACTCCTTTTTCCTCATTGTAGAGAGTTATGTGATCCAAAGCGTGTCCGGGTGAGGGAAAAATATTCCAATTCTCACCATTAATGTAAATTTGACATTTTTCTTCAATAATTTCTTCTGGTTCATCTATAAAAGAAATACCATAAATTCTCCTATAAAATAATCGAGATCCGACGTTTCGTAATACATTAATTATTTTACGGATAAATTTTTTCCTCATTCTTAAATAATCGTTATAATCATCTGTTCTGAAACTATTATAATGGCTATTTTTATCTTTTATAATCTCAGCTGTTTTTTTTATTAAAACTATTTCTACACCTAACTCTTCTCTTAATCGTTTTAATCCACTAAAATGGTCTGGATGAGCATGAGAGACTAAGATTCGTGTAAGATTAAACTTCTTTCCCTGAATTTTGTAGTTGTCTTCAATTCTTTTAAGTTCTTTAAGAAAATCTTTTATAGCTCTTTTAGTCCCATATCCGGCATCATATATGATTCCATCGTGACCCGCGAGAACATAAATGTTCTCTGGTGGTTTTATTGCACTAAAAGACCCTTTTTCTTTAATTAAAAATATGCCAGGATATACTTCTTTCATTCATTTTTATAAACAAAGAATAAAAAAAAAAGTTTTTTATAAAAAATATTAAAAAATTTTTCGAAAGGTTTTTCTTTTATGATACTTTTTTTTAAAGTGAGTGATTGCGTGAAAGATTAGTTAGTTAGTGAACGATTATTTTGAAATTTGAAAATTTAGGTATTAGTAATAATTATATTATCGCGTTAAAAAAAATTAATATTTTTAAAGCGACAAAAGTTCAGGAACAAGCCATCCCCTTGATTCTGAAAGGCAAACATTTGATGGTTCAATCTAAAACAGGGACTGGAAAGACATTAGCCTTTGTTCTTCCTATTCTTGAACAGTTGAAATATTTAAATAATGAAGTTTTAATTTTGGCTCCAACACGGGAACTTGCAAAACAGACTAATAGTGTAATCAAAGATTTAGCAAATGGTAAAATTAAATCAATGACTGTTTATGGAGGTGTTTCTATAAATAATCAGATTAGAAAAATTGAGCAGGGGGTTAACATAATTGTTGGAACTCCCGGAAGAATCATAGATCTTTATAAAAGGAAGAGATTACACTTTAGAAATATTCGTTTCGTTGTTCTTGATGAGGGAGATAGACTTTGGGACATGGGTTTTGCCCCAGACGTAAAATATATTTTAAGTAAGATACCACAGAAAAAATATCAATTTATGCTCTTTTCTGCAACCCTAGATTATGATATGAGGAAATTAGTCCAAAAATATACCAAGAACGATTTTAAGTTTTTGAATTTAAGCAGAGATACGCTTTATGTTCCAAACACCATACAATTAGCATATTTAATAGATAGATATCAAGAGAAATTTAAAAATTTTCTTGAAGTACTGAAAATAGAAAAACCTAAGCGTGTCTTAGTTTTCGTGAATACGAAAAAAACTGCTTCATGGCTAGAACGTAAATTGAAATCTCGAAAACATTTCAATTATAAAGTAGGTATAATTTCAGGTAATTTATCGCAATTACAAAGAGAGACTATTTTAACTGAATTTAGAGATTATAAAATTAACCTTCTTATTGCCACAGACGTAGCCGCTCGAGGTTTGGATATAGAAAATATCTCCCATGTTATAAATTATGACATTCCAAAATACCCTGAAGTATATCTTCATCGCATTGGTCGCACTTCAAGAATGAATAAAAAAGGAGTCGCGATAACACTCTGCTTAAAAGATGAATATGAATACCTCTGCCATATTGAAGGATTAATTGATAGAGATATAAAAATAAAAACACTAGAAAAAAGAGATACTTCAAAGTATCATTTCCCTTTTTATTAATTATTTTCAAATTACACAAATTTGGAAAATTAATTAATTATTCTTGAATATTTAAATTATAGAGTTACTTCTTTTACTTTAAATAATAAAATGAAATGCAATAAATTAAGGTATAAATGTGATGTATTGTACTAACTGTGGCAGCCAAGTTCCGGACGATGTAAAATTTTGCACTTTTTGTGGAGCAGCTATTGATCGCTCTCAAATTCAACCTTCTCAACCACCACAACCGACACCTCCACCTCAACCTTATCAACCTGCCCCAGTGACTCCCACGAGACCTAAAAGCTCAGGTGGGGCAATATTAGCTATTATCGTTGTTGTTATAATTGGATTTGTAATATTATATTTTGGGGTAGAATTAATTGCAATACCATACTTCTTTACTTCAGGACTTACATTGCTTATAGTAAGTGCTATTATAATACTATGTATAGCATGTAGTATATGTGGACGGAGTGGACGACGACGGCGAGGAACTTATGTTGGTGGTGGTGACTGTAGTGGGTGTGATTGCTGTGATGGTGATTGTAGTGGGTGCGATTGTGATTGCGATTGCTAAAGGTTTATTTGATAGATAAGCTGATTATAGGAGATTTTATAATTGAAATTGATAAATAATGGATCTACGAAAAGATAATCCACAAAAGGATAGAAAAGTAATCTCTTGGTTGGCACATCACAATCCAAAACGAGATAATTTCGATGATCACGTAATTTATATATTTAACTATGCCGTTTGTATAGGATGTTTTGCTTTTTTATTAGGTGCTGCTCTGGCGTTAATAATAGGTAATATCTTCTATTATTCAATTATAAATTTTATTAGTTTCCCTCTAATTCTCATTTTTTTTCTAATTTGCT
>SMTZ1_10000941_pt1 | contig 65696 bp, 58 predicted proteins | sample DeeMarSWOR136_30_FD_25667 | JGI IMG/M metagenome (IMG submission 25667) | reverse complement strand
CTGTCAGGGCTGGATTCAAGAGCTCTTTATGCGGTTGCGAAAAAACGAAGGTTTGATAGGAGGTACTGCCAATGGTGAAATAAATAAAATATTGGTGCGATGTGTGAAATCGCTTGGTTGAGCGCAGGCTATGCCTGCCAGGATAGTGTCCAAGACTGTCTTCGACCCCTCCATGCGTCGCTGGTAACGGCGGGGTGTGAAGCGAGGGGTAATGCCCGAAGGGAAGGCCAGCCGTAGGCCGCACCCGGGTTAGAAGAAGACTGGACGGACGAACGTGAGTGAACCCTTGATGAGGCTTCGTCATTATAAAGAACACCGAATGACGGTTGACACGGTGTATTGGGTCACGAATGGGCTACTAAGTCCATCCAATGAGGCTGGTAACCGATACTACCAGCATAGGGACACCATTGACCCCGGAGTATAGAGGGCGTCCTCTCCAGTCGCATCTCAACCATGCGGGACACAGTAATCCCGATGAGGTCCACGGTATGTGGTAGGCCGGCCGTAAGGAAGGCACAAATCCTCAGCGGGAAAGGGATGCTCCCAGAAGCGAAGGCCGGCAGCCGAAAGGCAAGGGAAAATCATAACCCGCCGGACAGGTCAGATGGCCAGCCTGAAAGGGCGCAGACGGGGAGCAGGTGTTTCACCCGAAGGTCGTGGTGAAGGTTTCGAACTGAAGGACAAGTTAGATGCACGAGTCAAATCATGCAAACGGACCAACAGAACGATGCGACTGGCAACAGGTCAACTGGACCAAAGTCAATCGTGTTGTTAGAAACCTGAGACGGCGTATCTATCGGGCCACCACGGAGGGCGACCTCAAGAAGGTTCGCTCCCTCCAGAAGTTGCTGCTGCGGAATCGCGCCAATGTGTTGCAGAGCATTCGGCGTGTTACGCAACAGAACAAAGGCAAACGCACGCCAGGCGTGGACCGACAGCTTGTTTTAACGGATCACACCAGAGGACGGTTAGCGGAGGTTCTACTGCGCTACCAACCTTGGCGGGCCAAGCCGGTGCGTCGGGTGTATGTTCCGAAAGCCAACAATAAACGGCGGCCGCTGGGAATTCCAACAATTCGAGATCGTTGCCTCCAAGCAATGGTCAAGAATGCGTTGGAGCCGGAATGGGAGGCTTGTTTTGAACCAACCAGTTACGGCTTTCGTCCCGGCAGAAGCTGTCAGGATGCCATTGCGAAAGTCTTCCAATTCACGCTGCCTAACAGTAGCAGAAAGTGGGTGATTGACGCGGACATCCGGGGAGCATTTGACAATATTAGCCACGCGTACCTTATGGAGGCCATTGGGCAGTTCCCCGCAAAGGAGCTGATCAAACAATGGCTGAAAGCCGGGTATGTGGAATTGGGACGCCTGCATGAGACTTTAGCAGGTGCGCCACAAGGCGCGATTGTCAGCCCTTTGTTGGCTAATGTCGCCCTACACGGAATGGAGCAGGCTTTGGGAATCCAACGTGATTCACATGGTAATCTGCGTAGCTCACGTGCTATGGTGCGATACGCTGATGACTTTGTGGTGTTCTGTCAGACCCAAGAAGATGCCGTTGCATGCATCCAAATTCTGAAGGAATGGCTGGCCAAGCGTGGTCTTCAATTCTCACAGGAGAAGACTCGAATTGTGCATCTTCAAGATGGCTTCGAGTTCTTGGGCTTTCATGTCAGGCACTACAAAGACCGCCGCACAAAAAGCGGTTGGATTCGGCGCATCAAACCGAGTGCGAAATCCGTTAAACGGATTAAGGAGAAGCTCCGTGAGATTTGGCGAGAAGGCCGCCATATGACCATGGTAGCGATTGTTCTCAGGCTTAATCCAGTGATCCGTGGATGGGCGTATTACTTCCGGACACAGGCGTCGACCAAGACGTTCGTTGCCTTGGACTATTGGATGTTCGGGCGCGAAATGCGTTTTGTTAGACGCCGTCACGGTCGCAAGAGTTGGAAATGGCTCCAAGAGCAATACTGGGGCTGCCTACATCCCACACGTCGAGACCGCTGGGTCTTTGGCGTGCCCCAAAAGGGGCTGTATTTGCAGAAATTCAGCTGGGTCCGATTCCATCGGCACACGCTTGTCCGGGGTACGGCTTCACCCGATGATCCGAGCTTGTCGCAGTATTGGATTAGAAGACGTGCACAGCTTCGAAACGTGCGTGTACTTCCTAACCCTGCTGGAAATGCCTTTGACTAACTCAGCGATCTGGATGACGAGGTGGTTAGTGAAATGCTTGAGCCGTGTGCGGTGAAAGTCGCACGCACGGTTCTTAGGGGGGTGGGTGGCCGAAAGGCCACCTACCTACCCGACATTTGTCAGGCAGTCAGTGACACCGAGAGAGTACGGTTCGAGTGGAACTAATGTAGACCAGATATTCCACTCTAACCGAGTTGAGGATAAACTCGTAGAGGGGTAGGGGGGTGAGTTTACACGTCCGTTGTTATTATAATTATTATTATAATCTATTTAATTATTTTCTATATAGTCAACATATATGCCGAATTGCGCTTACCACTGAACAGTGGTGACAGAAGAAAAGACAAATAAACTAAAGCAAAGATGCTACCACGCTTAAACTCGACCCCCTACTCCCAATCTATACCTGTATACCTTTTACTGTAAAAAGCCCAAAATATGACGCTTAAACTCGATGGATCTACTCAAACCTCAACCTGCAAATCTGTTCAGTAATAGATCTGTCAAAGGTCAAGATAACACGATTTGTGTAAACACGATCTATCTTTGTAGCAACTAAAGCCAGAAGACCAACGCTCTGAAGGTAACCGAGATTTGTGTAGAAATACATATAACTGAATGGCTTCATCCTATGGCGTTGGCTGAACTGACAATACCTTTTATAAATATCCTTGGTTAAATCTGACTGGCTTGTAGCTGCTGCCCATAGGATCAACAGATTAGCATCGGTCAAATCAACAACTTGGTCAATGACAATATCACGCCTGGCATCCTCAAAGCACTGCTCAACACTATCATCTGGGCTCATTACCTTGTAGTACAAGGTCTTTATAGCCACGCGGGCATCTGAATTGGTCATCTTTGTAGTTAGAGCTGAGATCTGGGATATATGACCCTTTTGGTATTTCTTGAGCCCCTTTTCAGCCCTGCCTAACAGAATTTGACCGATCTGTTCAGCATTGTAGTTCTTGAAATATAACCTAAGAGGCTGCAAACTGCTACGTGTCGCAGCATCGAGTTGCTTGAGAATATGCGGCGTATTTGACAGCATAATAATCATATATGGCTGCTCGCTTCTGCTCAAAAAGTAGAGAATTTCACGATTCTTATCCTTTATGCTCATCAGGTCGATTTCATCCAAGATTAGAACTGTTTTCTTTCGATAACACAGCACGAATCTCTTATAAAGATCCCCAAGGCTGGAACCTGCTACTTTCTCATTGTCCAATAGCTGGGCAAATATTTTGAAGCTGGTGTTGTGATGACGGCAGTTCACATAGAGCACATCAAGTCCAGTTTCTTGTGAAATTATTTTCTGCAGATACTTCAACATCAGAGTCTTACCAGAACCTCTGCTGCCGACTATTGACATGTGGGTTGGGATTCCCGTGGTTTCGAACCGAAGCATGTGTTTGATAATCTCTTTGACCTCCTCTCTTTGCACCGGCTCTTCTGGGATATAGTTATAGTCGAAAACAGTAAAGTCTTCTACGTTTGCTGAATTCTTTATAAGGCAGTTTCTATTCTTGTTCAAATAAGACGCTATATCCATCTGACGCATCAACTCCAACCCAGTTATCAACTGAATTGATATTTAATACTTTCGTGCCACTTCCGAGTAATAAACAACAACACCCATATCTCCAAGTAAGCCTAAAACCGAAAGAATTAAATAGTAGTGGCGCCAATAGGTCTCGTATGAGAATATTCAACTTTTATCACAATACTATCATCGTGGACTTTATGGAGACTGCCTTGCCTGATTTTATACTGTCCTTTACCTTCTTCACTTCTGTTGTTTTTGCTGTTCTGAACAAGCACTTTGGTCAGCGAAGACCCGCTATTGGAATGTCTGCTGCTCTTGGCTTTGCACTTGCCACCGGCCTCACCTGGTGGGAACGAGCCACGGGATTTTCCATAAGGGACTTAGGCCCGATTGCTGTTGGATTTGCGATTATTGTTTTAGCATTCGTGATGTATAAGGCAATCCATCAGGTTGGCGGTTCGTGGGCTGGAGCTGCCATCGCCTTTGGGGCAAGTATTCTGGTTGCCAAGCTTCTGGAGTTGAACATTCCAATTGACCCAGAGGTTATCCAGGCAATTATGCTCGTAGCACTCATTGTGGGGATTCTGGCCCTGGTCAATTACACCCGCGGTCACTCGCCTTATCCAGTCCGGACTGCGTATGAAGTACCTGTTATTCGCCACGATATGAGTGATCTCTACCAAGGCAAACGTGTATCAAATCGTCTTAGAGACCGATTCCGCAGGCTCCGTGACGAATCAAGAAATCTCACCGAACATCCGGAGCAGACAGGCCAGATTCTACTGCAGCTAAGACGTACACTTCCTGCCGAAGGTTATCTAACGCAAAAAATGGCACAGCTGCGAGCAAAGGCACATCGAATCCGCAACGGTCATATTGCCAGATTAGAAGAGACCCGACAGATATTTGCAAAACTGCCTGTATCTGCAAAGAAGAAAGCTGCTGCGCAGCTTGCTTCACGTTACAAACAGATCGCTGGTATTGACACTCGGCTTGAGCGATTAGATGCATCCGTTGCTGAAACAGAGCGAAGAGTTCGGGAGCTAACCAAGCATGCTGAACAGTATGCTGCCAATTGTAATTATAAGAAACTCTATGAGACTCTCAACATGGCGGAGAAACTCCAAAACCACAACAGCAAGCTTCTAAAATCCATACAACACACTGAAGCAAAGCTCTCAGCTATCGCTAAGAAGGTCGCAAACGAGGTGAGGCAAATTGAAAAATGAAGTCAAAGACGAAGAGCTTGAAGAAATGTTGGACGAGCTTGATCCACCATACGAATCACTAGACGAATTGAAGATCGGCCGCTTGTTGGACCAGTACGGCATTCCATTTTTCTACAAGCAGGCGACGATTGTGCATGACCAGGGCAAGAACCGAATTGCGAAACCGTCATTCACATTGGTCAGCTACGGTGGCGCTGTCATCGACTACGTTGCCGCTGCGGACGAACAGCGGGTGCTACAGAAGGAGCAACTATATCGCTATAATCAGATTCCCGCTGTCGTGCTCGGCCCGCCGGACTTGGACAAGCCGAACTGGGACACGAATCTCTATGAGAAGCTCGAACGGATGTCTCGCCAAACCTTTGACCCGATGCGGTACTCGCCGGTGAACATTGATGGGTGAAGGCTGCAGCAGTGCGCTGGCCCGATACAAGCTCAGGCAAGTGCTAAAATTGTCCTGCCGGGGGCTTCGTGGCCGCCTGGAGGGTCTTCATCCTGAAAGGCAATCGGAGATTTGATCCGTTGTCCACGCAATGATTGTGTCCATAACTTATTGTATAGCAGGCATATACATCAGACTTAGTCTTCTGGCGTGCGTACATGTCTCCAGCCTGACTCCACCTATAACAGCGTTTTGCCTCGCTGATGGCCTTCGCCGCAAGAACTGCCGATACAATGGACACTATGAGAAAGCCATGGATGTACAAACGAAAGAACGTCAAAGGCTGGTGGGTCGGCTGGTATGAAGGCGGCAAGAGAAAATCCAAAGCACTACCAAGCAAGGCATTGGCGGAGCACTTCTGCCACATCAAATACACTCAACTCAACTCTGACGTTTTCACAGGCATTGTCGATGTCACGTGGCGGCAAATGGTTGCAGAGTATCATCACGCCAAACAAGTGGAAGGACTCCAAGACACGTCGATGTATGAAACGCGATTGACACTGCGCCATTACGAGCGATTAGCGGGACCTGCTTCATCAAAGCAAGTCACTCAGCAGAGTCTGGATGAGTTTATCTTGGAAAGAAGCAAGGAGGTGGCGAAGAACACGCTGAATAAGGACATAAGAAACATAACTGCGTTTCTCAATTGGGCCTCAAAGAATCGATACGTCGCGTCTGACCTCAAGGTAAAGGAAATCAAGGTGGAGCGCAAACCCGTAACCGCTTTGTTCCCTCAGCAGGTGCGAGATCTCATAAGGCTGGTGTCTAAGTACCCTACTCTGCGCCTGAGAGTCTTACTGGCAGTAACGACAGGTCTTCGTCGTGGCGACATTGAAGCCATACAGATTGGAGATATCCACTTCGACCGGAATACCATCACGACACGAAACCGCAAGGCGAAGAAGGCAATGGCAGAACGTCCAGTTCCTGAGCAGATCATGACAGAACTGTCCAACTACGTCGCTGCTCTTCCAGAAGGACAAAGATTGCTTTTTGTGGACCAATTCTCGCCGAAGAAGTGGGGAAGAATACGCCGCAAGGCAGGATTGTCTGAATTGAAATTCCATGATCTGCGAAGAACATTCGCTTCTCTGCTAGCCCAGAGAGGCGTATCGACGGCAGTAACTCAAAGGCTCTTAGAACACTCAACACCTCAACTCACCAATGACGTCTACACCAACGTTGATCCGGCACTTCGCCAGGCTATTGAATGTTTGCCTGTGGCGGAGTGGCTGTGATGAGCATTGACGGTTTTGCGCGACGATTTGCATCACTTCGGATGAGGATCGACGGATTCTGGAATCCGTTGGTCCGGTTGGCCCATTCCCTCACACAGTTGCGAGGGCCGCGGAAGACCGGCGGACAATCAATCCGTTGGTCTAGCTTCATCAGATAGCCAAGCACACTACAAGAGGTATCTAAATTCGTGGTGGCTCAAGTTTATCTAAAGTGATTGCCTCAGGATCATCTTGAAACATACGAACCGAGGCTAACACTAACAATCCAGTTCTCAGCTACCATGTCTTTCTCGCGATAAAGCTGACCGCACATAACAGGGCCTTGGCAGAATGACTTGTAGCTTTGGCCCATCCTTTGCGCTAAGTCGCGCTCGGAAACCGCGGGACAAAGCCATTTCCGTAGGAACAAACCGGACGAAATCATTTGCAACAAGCGTCCCATCGCTTGCTAACAAGAGTTCAAGTCTGCACCCACTTGCTAATATAACGGCAATAAGAACGCAGCTGAGTGGTGAATGTCTTCCAACCAAAACCTTCTGCCTACGCACTCTGATGTACGCGACGTCATCAAGAGTCACCTGATAGGTAGGGTCTTTTTGGCTAGCAGACACTGGGCATACCAGAGTGAAACGTATCCGGTAGTATGGTCCACTGCTGCCTATATAGTACCTCTCGAAGCCAAAATAAACTGTAGCGCCTCCTGTAAAGCACACTGGGCAGAGACTTTGGTCGGATGCATTGTGGTATGGGGCAATCGTCATATACTCGGCCGTGTCTCCTTCCAGGTAGGTGTGGCTATGTCCTTCCTCATCTTCAAAAAAGAACTTGTAGGAGGTTATCTTGCCTGTTCTGTCTACCCTGCGACAATGATATAGAAAACCCCTCGAGTCAAATGGGATGCCAGCCTGTAAGGGTGCAACGAAAATCCCCGAATTCTGCCCGACAAAGGGATCGACGTCCAGATCAACAATGAAGTCTACTCCGCCTATTGTCACAACATTAAACACATGGATACCAGGCAAACGGTGTGCGCTCTCACAGAACTCGTCAGGCAGCTCTCTCGCGACAATTTGCGTGTCAAACCCGTTATTCACAAGTATCCGCGTTACGTATTCCTCTACGCACGTAATACATATTGCGCCGAGTCCCCCCTGAACCTTGTAGCCTATCAGTGGGTTATCCGAGAACTTGGCTACGAGGCGTGCCTTGGCTTGCTCAAGCTCGTTCAAAGCCGCCGCAAATCTACTGATCTCCGGTCTGCTCCAAGTTTTGAGTAATCTGCCAAACTTCTCCTCGAAATTCGTGCTGTTTATGGCGAAATACGGACTCAATGTTTGCGCCAGTTCCATTTGCTTCGGCTCCGTGGTTGCGAGCAACGTCCCCAGCTCTGGGTTAGTCCCAATCTAAAGGTCAACCAAGTGCAAGCAGAGGCCTGTCGTTGGTCTGAGCCTCCTTTTCCTCTTCACCGTTGCGTTCAAATCCTCGCATGACATTCTTAATCCAACTCATAGTCGGGACTGGTAACGGGTCAAAACCATTTAGGATCGCCAAGTACGTCGCCATGTGGGCATTGAAATAAACCGCAAACAAAGCCCTCTGGAATGGATTCTCACCTTGGGCGTTCAGGCTTGCACGGCACCCTTTCTCTTCTATGACCAGTTCGATCGTCTTGTCTAAGCGTAAGCGAATCCTTGGTTCTTCATCCAACGAACGGATGAAATAGTAAACGAATGGATTCTCATCCAAACCACTCTGCGATGATTCCACACCTGCTCGGATTGACTCAACCAGATTATGTAGGAACTCTGGGGCTTCATAGAATATGGCATTAACCTTTGAACGCTCGTGTAGTTGTGTCCTGATCTCATGTCCTATTGCCCAATTGTTCCTGTCAACCAGGATACAAGGGACTCTCTTCTGCCAAAGGTCATATTCTCCGAGATTCCTTTCTCCTTTGTAAGCTACTCCATAGAGCAGAAAGAAGGCGAGTTGCTTTGCAGGGTTGTTCTTGTACGGAACCCTAGGGCTAAACCTCTGTCTCCACTCTTCTATTAAAGGGATAATCTCATTGTCAAACGCCAAGTCTTCCAGTACTAGGCTGCCTTCTGAACCCGGCGCTAATCCGAGTGAGGCAAGAAAAGCCAACACTGCTGTCAACTGCAGACAAACGCTTTCTCTGGGTTGAATGACATAGGCCGGATGTTCCTCCTCAGCAGGCATCTGAATTAACGGGATGCCCTTCTCCCTGGCAATATCCCCTAATCGTCCTCCTTTCGTCAGTACAACCAGCATATCGGTTTTGTGCCGCACAGTCCTGTAGCATTCAATTATTTCTTCGGTGTTACCAGAAAAACTACTGAATATGGCGAGCGTACTCTTATCAATGTAGTCAGAATTCGGGGTATCAGCGTGGGTTACATCAACTCTGATAGATGATCTGCGGGAGTTGGTGATTATACCCGCTGCAATATCGTGGGGGGCCCCCGAACCGCCCAAGCCGAATATGGCAACATGTCGTATGGCTTTCTGTCTATGCTTTCTCCTGAATTCCTCCGCGTTCTCAAGAGCCCTTCGTTTCATGGTCACGACATGGTCTTGCCACCGTCCTAGTCGCTCTAACATTCCTGAGCGATCGATAAGCTTCACAAGTCGCTCATTGTCAAGCAGACCATCAGGGCCTAAGATCCCTAGCGCGGTTTGAATGGCAGCTTGCTCAATAACTGCAGCTTTATTCACTGCCTCATACTTCTCGCGTTCACCCGGCTTCAGTCCATCCGGTGTAGGACCATAGAGAATCGCGGACTGCTCCTCAATTATGCTTGCGAGATCATTAATTATACGGTCTTTGTTTGACTTATCAGCAGTCAAGGCATTGACTGCTTGGTGCCTCTGTTGGGAGGGACCGTCGACGAGTGTTCTAATATGCTCAGTATAGTGAGTCCCATTGGGATTGCTTCCTTGCATAACAAATTCTCCTTGATTTATCGGTGACATGTGAAACCACCTTGTTATGATTAATTCAATTTTTCAGCAAGAGCAAAGTCCGGATGCAGCTTCCTTGTTTCGACTCTCCTATGACATAAATCCAATTGCCAATGGCTTCGCTATTCACATGGCACCGCACGTACAAGCTTTCCAGCTCGCAGTTGTTTGAGCAGCAACATGTGAGTATAGTCAGGAGGAATAATTGCGTCGGGTTCGATGACTTTAAAGTGTGGTTTCACACCCTTACCGGTTACCATCAGCAGTACAGTACTTCCACACGGTATGCTGCCACAACGGACCAACTCGACCAGACCTGCATAGCCGACAAATGCTGACTTTTCAGTGTCAGCTAAGATGTAATTGTGACTTGCAAGAGAATCACACAATTCACTTTCGCAGGAAAGTACAGTCCTTGGCTCCACAGCCATAAGGATACCCTTGCTAGCTTTCAGCGCTTGGCGCAAATAAGGGTAGTATGCCGGCGCGTTTGTCGTATGAAGCGTGGGTTCGAATGGTTGGTCAACACCGTAAGTGGGTGTCTGTGCTTCCAAACCAAGCTCATCGAGGTTCTGCTCCCATGCTCGCTGTGCTGGTGCAAATTCCGAAATCTGCACAGCGACAATTCGCGGCACTGTAACTTTATTATTCGTCCAACGCGCCAGTCGTGTTATTCCCTTGTGGAATCCTATGGGGCCCATACCCGCTGCGATAGTTTGTACATAGAAATCCATGTTAGGCATCTGACCGTCCAATATTGCCTCACCAATTTCGTATGCTTGGGTGGCGTTAGCTTCCGAGCGCTCATGAAAAGGTGATATTTTGGGGAAGTGATGTTTTTTTGAGAATGCCATTGCATAATTCTTTACGTCAACAGGATGACCTTTTACAAGGATTATCTTGTTGTAGCTCGATTTAGGGGGAGCTATGAGCTTGTATGCTGAACATGCTGGCGCAAAGAAGAAAGAGTCAAGGCCGGCAAGTCCAGCGTAATAGGTGATTGCTATCCCGGTGTTGCCCGTTGATTGCATTACCAAGTTATCCAGGCCGGCCATAGCAGACCTACTTATTACAAAGGAAGCTTCGCGGTCTTTGAATGTACCCGTGGGATTTTCGCTCTCAAGCTTGGCATAAAGCGTTATGCCAAGACGTTTGCTCAAGTCTTCCAACAGGATAACTGGAGTGTACCCTTCACCTGAATTAATGATCAGTTTTTCGGGGACAGGCATCAGCCTCTGGTATCTCCATAAGTCGGGGCGCTCAGTGATTGACTCGGTGAAATTCACGTATTTGGCAGCAGTGAATTCCAGCTTCCCACCACAGACTTCACAGGCCGGAAGCAGGCGGGTTGCCGGCACTCTGTTTTCGCAGTCTAAACACCTCAAGGCCAAGGATGACGGTGGATCGGAGGCGCTATTGATCGGCTTGGAAGAAGCGTAAATTCTCGGCCGCGGCGTATCGATGCCTCGCAGTGATAAGTAGGCAGTTCGCAATTTCTTAATGTTTGGGCCGTCGACGTCGGGCCGCCCAAAGAAGGCAGACCCAGACACAAGAATATCGGCACCTGCCTCACGAGCCATCGGAGCCGAGTGTTTAGGTTCTATGCCACCATCAATCTGAATGATACCTCGGAATCCATATCGCGAACGCAGTCGCTTCAAGTAACCAAGCACTCGCGGCTGAAAGGGAAGGCCACCAAGACCGGGAGTAACGGCACACAATGAAACAATGCCAACTAGTCGCGTGTTAGCATTCAGGAAGGATCCGACTGCATCAATATCTGCCTCTGGAGCGACAGCCAGAGCCGCGAGTGTCGAAGGCGAATATGAATGGATGAACTCAAGTCGTTCAATCAGGGTTGGGAGTTCTAAGCTTCCCCAGTGGATGGCAACGGTGCTTGCTCCCCCATCAATATAGGAGGCTAACAATGCCTCAGATGGCTGCTCGGCCGCTAAATGGACATCGATGGGAATCTGAAATCCTGCTTCGCGGAGAGTTGCTTGGATTGAGTGCAATTGGTGGGAAATGAACAGCTTGGCCCTGCTTCCGCTGTCTTTGGCCTTCCCTATCCTGTTCGGTTTTCCAATGTAGTCATTCACATCAATGTGAATTCGCTCGGCCCCAGCGCGACATGCTGCAACGGCCCAAAGAGTGGATTCCTGCACATCATTAGCCGCCAACAACGATGCACTGATTTGCAGAGGGCGGTATTCTTGTCTCTCAATTGCCTGCCCTCCGTCAAGTGGGGAGATTTCTCTGATTCTTCCCCGCGCTCGGTTGGGATATTCAGCAAGTGTCTTCATTGGCTTGCCCCTTCACTCTTTCTGGAGCATTCGCGCCTACATTGGCTTTGCTCGCCAAGTTAAGATTGTGGAAAACCGATTCGCTTGTCTGCTGACGGAATATCATGGTTGCTGTCCGATACTTTTGTCAAGCCATCACTCACAGGCATGTCATTGGTATGGCGCTTACTTAGTCTTTCTTTGGGATTGTTATTTCCCGGAGGACTTCTGGCATATCTTCGTTTCCACCGTTAATCGTGATCCAATGAAATTCCAGACCTCTTTCGCTAATAGCTCTTTCCACAGCCTTGCTTTGGAAGGCGTCCAAGGAGCGCTTGAATTGGCTCTCATTTTCACTTCCTTCTTGTGGCTTCGTGGTGACAAGATAGATGGGAGCCTCTGTGTTCAAGTCCTTCGTGTTCAAAAGATCAAATGAACGCCCTCCGGCAAAGCCAATCTTGCGCGGTGTCGCAAGAATAATACGCCTGGCCGCTCGACATTGGAATAAAAGCTCTTTGAATTCTCGTTCCTCTCTTGAACGGCGATAACCGAAGCGAATGCTTCCAGTCTTTTCGTCGAATTCGATGCCAGCGGCACCAATATAAACATTCATTGCTCTAAAGCTAGGATCCATCAGCTTGCGGTGGGCTTCCGGCCCGTCGAAGACAAGGTGCTCCCAGTCCAGGCTGGTGCCAGTCAACTCCACATACGTTTCTCGAACACCTGGAGAAGTGCGCCATTTGCCCCAATTCTGGAGTACAAGGAAGCTGTTAGTGTAGACCACCATATAGGGGAATTTGCCAGCAAGGATGTCCTGAACCATTCTTGCCCACATCTCAAGACAGGCTGAACCTGCATCGATAATAATCCCTGCGCCAGCTCTTGGGGGCAAATTCAGAGAAACATATGTGGCTACAAGCTGCTTGTAAACCGCGTCTACGAGAGTCTGCCTGACAGCGAAAGATTCTGTTTCAACATCCTGACCATCAAATTTTTCGTGCTCAGATTCAGTTTGTGCGGCGATTCCACTAGTTATGGGCTTCATAGGTGTGTCCTCCTTCCTCTTATCTAATAGAGAGGATTCAAAAAATTCCCTCATTTCCTCAAATTCGTGGCAGATAACAGACGGACGATCGTCCCGGCTTGAAAGGCTCTTAGATACTACGAAAACATGGCAGCTTTCGGAGAGCTGGAACCAAAATGCCCCGAAATCCCTTTCTTCAGGTGGCACAACTATGGCCGCAAAAATCTTCCGCACGGGTGAGGATACTAGTGTAGAAATCTCCGTGGATGGATCTTCGATCCAATCACGCGCTTCTTCAGGAGATACGCTCCCCTCGTACTGATAGTATGCACGAATGCGGGCCAACGGTCCCAGAGATCGCATGGCGTTCTTTAGGACTTGCCTACTCGAACCTATGACTTTATGCTTGCGAAGCAGGCGGCGAATATACTCATACAAATAGTCATGGTGAGAACTTTCGAATTTCAGAAGTCTGTTGATAGCCTGATACACAACGGAAACGCGAGGACTGCCGATCTGAACGAATATCCGCCCAAATACCTCAAAAAAACTTTGTTCTTCCTTATCCGCCGGACGATCAGCTTTTTGGATACGGACCTGAGTTGGCGCCTCTCTGTCTGAAGTGGCGTCAGGCCCTTTTTTCTTTCCTGCAGCCGCGGTAGAAGCAATAGCATTTACCAGTTCGTCTGACAGGGGTACAGGTTTTGCCGTTCTGACCTCAGCTTCCGCTTCCTCAAGAGTCGGCAAAGCAAGACCCGCCTTCTTACACAATTGCAGCCACCATTTCTCTGCAGCAGAATTCATGCGTTTTTCTCCAATGTGTCGGGGTCATAACCATAAGCCGCCAAATGCTCTTTCATTTTCTTCTTGGCTTTATTAAGGTTAGCCCCGTATGTGTTACCAGTGATACCAAGTAGCTGGCCCTTTTCTACTCGTGACAGAGCATCTCCATGTATCAGTTCCACTTCGACAACTTGCCGTTGACGCGTGGCAAGTCTTTCAATGCCTTCTTGCACAATCGACTTTAGCACCTCTTGAGCAGGAGAGATGTTTCCGGTATCAACAAGCACGTTCGTGGAATCCTCAAATTCTCTATGTGGTCGAATCGTATTCTTGTTCAAACGTTGTGTTATTTCCTCGTCCTTTTGCCTTCTACGAATCTCTTGTGTAGCTATCCAGAACATCCGCCGGTAGCAGTAACCTATGTATCCTCTTCTACCGGGATCAAACAGACCGGGCGATTCGCACATCTGCCTCAGCCATTCCCCGACAACATCGTCTATGTCGTGCGAATCGAGTGCCCCGTTGAACCGCGACTTCAAGGCCCCTTTCAATTTGTGGCCAAACGCTTCTATGAACACTCCTATCCACTTGTTATTGCCCGCAGCCTTTAGCGCGAGAACCTTACTAAGAACCTCATCCTCACTGTGACAAAGATCCGCAGGACAAGGAGGATCAGCAGAACTCATACTCCTTCACCTTTCTGTTCTGTCGAATATCGTCTGTCTACATAACATATACGAGGCCGTTAACGAAAGAGCCTACGCCAGACACATGAGCGACCCAGCAAATTCTGCCCATAATTTGTAATGCCTTTCAAGCAAAGGGCTTACGGCATGATAAAAATCTTCTGATTCATCGCACAAATAGCCCGTCCCAGCCATAGTTGGAGGTTGGATGGCTACTCCTTATTTCACAGTTTATGCCACGCGTGCTCTGGCGTCAACTACCCACTTTTCCGCCGGCTCCTTCAGTCTGGCACCGAGCATCCAAAATCGCTGATAACCCATGATTCGCCTGAATCGTTCCTCCATGTATAAAATGACACCACGGCCCACCGAAACACCATCACATGGTCCCGCCAGTATTTGACCAGTCGCGTTCGGCTGCGAATGCAGCTTCTCAGTTAGCCAATCAGATTCGCTGAGCCAGGATAACTACGAAGAGGCTTTGACTGTCCCCACGGATTGCTCGCAAAGATCTTGTCCGAAGCGTCAGGCAGGCCTGATGCCGCAGAAGGAAGTTCCCGCTCAAGCCATTTCGCCCTTTGCTTGAGTCTCTCCGGGCCCTGCGGGGCAAGGCTGCTGTGAGGACTGCCCCGGACCTACAGGTTCACGAGTGAAGTGAAAAGCCTTTTCCTGAAATTCCCCCCTCAGAGGAAGTTTGTCTGCCCTGCCAACTGCATGACTTGGGTTAAGACTGAATCGTATTACCGGCGACAGCACACAGAAATATTTGCCACTCTATTATGTTCGGAGATTTGGGAATGAATGGAAATACAAACTGCGTGACGTTGATTGTTGAAGGTGTCGCAACGGAGGAAGTCTATTTGGGCCGGGATTGGACATCGTCAGTATTGTCCAACAAGATATCGTTGCTGAATTCTTCGGGACGAACCCACTGTATTGCTTTAGCCAATCCACCTTTCGACCCACCAGAAGTAACGGCTAAGCAACCAATACATCGGTTACTTCAGAAACTCGCAGTTGATCATGTTGAAGCGGGCGGAGACGCAACGAAGGTAGCTTCTGTGGCGGCCGAAATCCGCAACGGTATCCCAGTACAAGTACTGCTGGTGAATGAGGCCGATGCGAGCTCAAGGCTTGCACATAAGTGCGCAGAGAAAAATATCAAACATATTTCAATTGGTTGCATAGACACACCAGTGAACATTGTAACAGGTGGATCGCTTAATCAAATAACAATAAGAGAGAGAATTCAGATGCGGCGCACTGCGTTATGCGAGCGGTGGATACTAGATGATGTTGTCCATGCTCCGGAAACAGCCACGGCGGTTGCCGTGGTTTCCCCGAAAGCTTCGTCACTAGCATCGCTAGTATTCTCCTCATGTAAGAGGGGGCGAAAATATTTTAGGCCAACAACACAACTGCGACCAAGAATGATGCTGACTTTCGCCCACCAAGCAACAGATCTTGTCTGCAATTTCTACTCGCTATTGAGTCTCGCTGCCTCGGCGAACTTTGTCGTCTGCAATCTCTCGGAAGATGCGCCGGAGGCTCCTCGCTATGCGATTCAAGTGCTGCAGCAATTGCGAATGAAGAGTTTATCTGGAACGGTTTCGGCAGTAGTTACCCTAGGCCGAAGGGGAGCTGTTGTTGCAGACTGGTATCGGGGGGGACGTATCCATTCTTTGACGTTCAGACCCCACAGCAACTCTGCAATCGTCCCGACACCCACAGGCTCTGGAGATTGGCTCCTCGGTTCGATGATTATCTTTAATCATACATGGGCATCACGGAATCTGCTGAATGATCCTGTTATAGCAAGCACATTGAGGGCCATGCATTTTGTTTGTGATAAGTTAGGCTTGGCCAGGAATTCCTATATGATCGATGTGGCGCGGGTGTGAGCAATATCGGTGCCTAACATAGCCACAAAACTATAATTCCACAAAAAGAAAGGTAAGGAGGTTCTACAATGTACAATATTCAACAGGCCAAATCTCTTCGAACAAGAATGATCATATTCGGTGCTCGTGGCGACCTGTCTGTCAAAAGACTCAAGCCGGCACAGAGGGAATTGTTTTCCAATGGCCTTCTGCTACAAGCGGTAGACGTGGATATCAAACGCGATGTTCGGAGTATCCTCCCACCACAGGTTAGTTTCCCTGGAGCTAATAGGTACATCTGCATAGATCCGAATTACTCACGTGATTTGGACATTTTGATTAAGCTCGGTTTCACAGGAAAAGGTACTCTCATCTACATAGCGACGCCTACACAATTCCATGTTCCTTATGCTCAATGGGCACTCAGAACTGGCTCGTGGGTCGCTGTCGAAAAACCACTCACGACGAATCCCAACCAAGCTGCCTGTCTTTTGCAGGAGGGGAACATTAGATTATCTTTGGTTGACCATCAACTCTTTAAAGAGGCAATGCTTCAGGCCATAGCTCAGGTGACTGGCGAAGAAATATTGGCGGCAGAGAGTCTTGAATTTGAATTGTTGGAAACCGGAAATGTCGGCATTCGTGAAATAGAGAACGCGATTTTTGACACAGGTTATCATGGATTCGGGTGCATCTTGGCTCTCGTGGAGTCGTCGATGTGCCTCACTGGTGATCAAGTGGAGATAAACGTTGGCGAAGTACATACAGCGACTTATGATCGCGATTCCATTGGCATGCGGCCCAAAAAATTCACAGCTGCCCGAATTGAGGGATTCATCTCTTTCGCAGGTATTTCGGTTCCCTTCTTGATCAGTGTTGCCAAGGGAGTAAGCTGCGGTTCGAAGAAGCTTGTAATACGAGGAAAGAGGAACCGAACTCAAAGGATCATACCCCTTGATGAAAGTGGATGGTGTGCGCATTACCGTCTCCTCAAAAGGCTGATTACAGATGATTCACCGGACCTCAGAATAGACGAAGCAGGTGTACTTAGAACAATAGAGGCTTGTCGTGACGCATCTGACCAAGCACGTGACCAAGGTTACTATGAGTTTGGATCGATACCGAGTTTCCTTAAAGGATTGGTACCCAACGTTGGTCAATTGCGGTGTTTCTGACAACATATTGGCAAGAATGACGAAGGTCCGGTAGAATTCTATTTGATTGTAGATACATGAAGATTCAGATCGACCTTTATAGGATTCTCTTGTAGTGCTTGTACTTAATCAGAAAATCTACGAAGAGATCCGTATCTGACGGAGGCAAATTTCTTTTTATCTTTAAAGGAGGATCCCATGATTGGAACTTGTGACGACACCTCAAGAAATAGTGTGGGAGGCCCAAGAAAGCTTTACATTGTCCTTGGAGATGCACTCAAGGAAATTCCAGTCTCGCCGGCCGGGGACTTAAACGGCCAGACAGTGCTGGACGGTGGCCTTCGTAGTCACCAGGATGGTGAGTCGGTTGCCACAGAGCCACAGGTCGCTTATGGGAATAAGCCAGCACCTGCAGCTGGCATTTGCAGCAAACTCATGGAGAACTGTCGCTTGCTTGCCAGCATGCAGTGGCCATCACCGTGGCCATTAATTGTGATGTGTTTACCGGGGGTGACCACACCCACAGATACCGTGAGCGAGAAGGTCCCCAGCAATGACAGTGAGAGACTACCTGCAGATCAGACGGGCGAAGCTCCGTATCCCAACAAGCCGCCACGTCCACGTTCCGCCACGTCCAAAGCTACCTTCGGGTCCAACACAAGCAGGAAACAACAAGCAAAGCAGCGACTGAACGCTGCCCAAACCAAACTCTTCTTGCGGTCTGCTCTCCTCCTATACCACAGGTTTGAGAGCGTGGATTTCAATCCTCAGCCAGCGACTCAGCGACAGTTAGGAGAAATCTTAGGGTGGGACCAATCCAGAGTGTCTCGTGCGATGGCGATGATCTTCGGGAAGTATCCGATGGCCATATACGGTGCGCTGTGCAGATCGCAACGAAGGATACAGGGCTTTCTTCAAAAACTGGACGACGGCACATACAGGGCCGATGGCATCGTCAATCGCAGCGAAGGTAGAGACTGCGATGAAGATATTCACTATTGAATAGTGTTTTGCATGAAGTCAACAGGTGCAGTCGCTTCCGTAAATAATTTCTGTATAAGCACTTCTGCTCCTAATCGCTGAATGTTCAGCATCTCTTGTGCATATTTTCCATACTAGTGAACAAAGCGCTCCTAAGCCACGCCTGGTGGCCAGTGGACTCAAGGAGAGTTAGACACGGTGCCCAAATCTCACAGGCTCGAGCGCCCGCACTTAGCAGGTTCTTGTCGACCACGAAATGAACCCGTGCAGATGTGCACGGGAGGAGAGACCTATAGAGTAGTAATGGTTCTATATGAGGAGTCAGTCAAATGTTTAAGAACAAAGACACTCACGCGAAAAGAAGCCGACGTGTGATCGGCGGCATATGTGTAGATCACCTTTTCAAAGTAAATAAGCCCATTTGGCAAAAGAAGAATCGAATGAAGTCGGACGGGTGGGCGCCAGGTGGTGGAGCTGCGAACGTGTCCGTAGCACACAGAAGTCTCGCCCCCAACAGGCATATTACATTATTTGCTGCGGTGGGCGAAGACGCTGATGGCCGCAATCTGGCACTGTACATGAAGGAACGCGGCATCAAGATGCCGGTAAAGCCTGTTCGGACGCACGAAACGAGCTTCTCGCACATCTACGTGGATGAGGACTCTCGGGCGAGCACCATTTTTAGCGCGCCAGGCGCCAGGGCCGCGCCCATCCCCTTAGATCAGGTCGAGCGGTCTATGCTTGCGGCCGAGGCACTGTGCTTAGTGGCGCCGTTTGTGAATGACCAGATTGCTCCAATCCTGGATATCGCAGCGAAGTTCGGTGTTCCCGTCTACTTTGGCCTCGGGAGCAGGCAGATAAACGTCTTGGGTTACTCAGGTCTGGCCGACTCTCTAACTCAGAAAGTCGAGATGGTGATCTGTAATCGAGACGAGGCAGCTCGCCTCACGGGAACGAGCGAGCTATCCGAGCAGCTTCGGGCTCTGCAATTCGGCGGTAAAGTACGAGTGGCTGTCGTCACCGAGGGCCCACGAGGGATCCATGCTGTATCTGATGAAGGTGGCTCATACCACGTACCAGCATATACCGATGGGCGGCCTGTTGTTGATGACACTGGCGCTGGCGACGCCGCAGAGGCTGCGATCGTCGACACCCTACTGCGGGGTAAGCCGCTAGAAATAGCCTTGTTGGCTGGTGCCCGCCTGGGATTTGAAGCGTGCACGGCGGCCGGCGCAACTACGAACCTCCTGAGCGCAGAGGAAATGAAGGCGTACATGGCGTCCGTCACGACTGCGACCGATGTTGCTTAGGGCTGGGGCTACCGATGGTCCGGCTGGAGGTAAACAAGGCTTACGGTGACGGATTGGTGCACTGGATGACTATTGAGAGTGATTATGACCGGGCTGCTCAGATATCAGGAGATCGGCAATGGACGACCATCCAAAAGAGAGACGCATTGAAGAAAATGTCCTTGCGTATATTCAGTTGTTCATTCCATCGAAGAGACTGCATGAAGCATTGCTAAGCGTTCCTTCCTGGAGCAAGATTGCCGGTGGGAACGGCTTTGTCCGGCACGGGCCGGGAGGGGTTTCAGCCAGAGTGCGGACTTATGACTATCCCGATTGCTGTCCCACTTACGAGGAACACGCCGAAAGAATCCCACTTGCAGAAAAGCAGGTTCTTCTCATGCTGGGGACTCGGAACCTGGGCAACAACCTCTGCTTTGTGGCTTATCACGAAGGTCGGCAGCCCAAAGTTCTCCATTTAGCCGATGAGCCATACGACCGAAGACCCTACGCATGCTTATGTTGGGCCGAAGTCGACGGACACATGTGCCTTTCCCTTGAGAAGGTCATGTTTCCCGACGAGGAGCGTATACAGGCGATCTCCGGGAAGGCAACCAGGATAGAATGGGCTGTTTCGGGACAGCGTCTTCTGTGGGATGGCGACATCACATCCTGGTTTGAACTCGTCGGTGATACATATGATTTACGGCATGTATTTCAACTCCGAGACAATGAGGATCTGGGACGAACAGAAGAGGAAAAGCTTCGGATTCACAATGAGATTCGCATCCTGGATGAATTAACGCACATGTTCGTAGAGAATCTGGATCATGCTCCCATTGAACGTGGCCGGAAGATATGTGCTGCCGCAGAGAAGATGCACCTTAAACCTCAACACCGATACCTGCACTCTTCGCTGGCCTTGCGCGAGGACGGCCTCATCTTGCTCATGCGGCATGGCAGTTTGGAAGATATCGCCCAATCTCTCCATCAGGCGGGGGCACAACGTGCTATTCTGCTGGATAATGGCGGTAGCTGCGGATATTATCTTTCCAGTTTGGAGACCAAGTATTTCGCATCGAGCACGCATTTCCGACCAAACGCCATAGCTGTGATAGGTCTGCGCTTGCGGGATCGGCTAGTAGAGATGTCGACCACTCCGGAAGCGTGATACCCGAAGGCTCCTCCTGCCGAGTAGAGAGAGGGTGGGTAACGGGCTGTCGAGTATAGCAAGCATGTTGCGAATTATGCGGTTCGTCTGTAACAAGCTCGCGTTAGGACGCGATGCGTATGGGATTGACGTGGCAATGCTGTGGAAAATAGCAGTAAGAGACTGTGTGGAACAATATGAGATGAGGACGTTAGGTTGTCGTGACCAGCTCCTGTCCTGCACCAGATTTGGCAACGGCCGTAGACAATGGCGTGACAACCCGGGGTCTGTGTGCCATGTGTAAGAACACTTCGCAGTGTCCAGGCTGTGAGGTCCATGACGCCTGGCCCATCTCAGGCGGCGCCCCATAAGGTGTTATGGGAAAATGTCCTGTCGCACAAAGTGGAAGAGTATAAGAGACAAGTTTAAGGAACTTGCCCATCATAAGCTAGTGTGTCAGTGAAAAGTCGGAAGGTGACAGAAATGAAAGCTATAACGAGAACTGGTCCGGCGTTGGTGTTTACGGGCCCGAATGCGGTACGCGCGGCCAGCATAGCCGCAGAGGTTCAGAATGGAAGCCCGGCGACGGTTATTCTGATGACGGAGCCACTACAGTCAAAGGCCATCCACGATAGTCTGGAAGATAGGGATGCATTCAGCTTCGTTCCTGCTCAAGACGCAGACGGGCGGCTGGTGGTTTCCCCGTCGAACGGTAAGGCACGCACGTATGTTCAGTTGAGCAGAAGTCTGGGCCTCCAAGCAACGTTGACACTCATACGTGGGTCTACGGATGTCGAGTGCAACTTCACAGAGCTACAAGCTTTGGCAAGCAGGCTGCAGATCCCCGTGCCTAGTATGTCTGAAGATGATCCAAAGGCATTTCGCTGGGCAGCACGTGTACTGTCGCAGCTCAACAACGAGTGCTTGGCTGGGGCGTTTTCAACGGTGGTGACGCTGGGCAGAAACGGCGCGGTTGTTGCCAATTGGATGACTGGGCGGACATATGCCTTGCGCTTCATGCCACTTGATAAACGGGCTATTGTCGAGACTCCAGCGGGTGTGGGTGATTGGATGATCGGACTGTATGTACTCTGGAATCACACGTGGGCATCGCCACATTTCCTGAGGTATCCAGTAATGGCGAGCGTTGAAAGGTCAATGCACTGGATTTGTCGTCGCAAACTTGGGCTTCCACCGGACTCGTATGGGATTGACACTTCGCTGCTCTAGTGACTGGCAGTCCGGATCTCCGCGGAATGGCAATAGCTGACGGTCTCGACCAAAGAAAGGGGTGTCTCATGTTCAACAGAACCTTGCAATGTCCAAATTGTGAATCAAAACTAAGGACTTGGTATCAATCGGGCGTTACCAGAATCACGTGTCCCAAGTGCCACATTGAAATCCCAGTGACGGAACCAAAAAAGCATAAATCCCAAACAGCTGTGGAGAACGAAGAGGCTCTTTCACTTCTGAGTTCCAACCGGTTTTGACCGTGTTACGTTCTGAGGACGGCAGCGTGGAAGTACTTTTAACAGACTGAGGTGTTATTATGTCCCTATACGGTTACTTGGATAAGCTAGAGCGGGAGGACTTCAGAGGACAGATGGAACGCTTGTGCGGCAAGAACTTTGAAGAAGCTGCTGGTTTGAATGCTGAACATCTGGCAGGATTGGGTTTTGAGCAGAAAAATGGTGAGTGCATTAACCGGTTGGGATGGACCTTGCCCAACATCAAATGGCTACTCGCCAATCGGGGCAAAATAGAGCAGGTGATGCAGGAAGGCAGAGCCATATCAGAAAGATTCGATCATGTGATTTTCTGTGGCATGGGCGGCTCTGGCTTGAGCATACAGGTAGTGAAATCCACGTTTGGAGAAAAAAGAGTCAAGATCTACGGTCTTAGGACTACCGACCCAACGGCGATCGCTGAGATATTCGAGGACATGACCTCCAGGCAGAGGGGCTGTGATGAATCTGAAAAACTCAGGAATGCCTTGACCAAGACCTTGGTGGTAGTCATCACTAAATCGGGCAAAACCAAGGAAACACTCGAGCACAGGAGATACTTCGAGACACTCTTCAAGGACCAAGGCATCGGCGCCGAAGAGCACCTCTTGATTATCACAGACCCCGGCAGTGCCCTGGAAGACGAAGCAATAAGTAAGGGCTACACAGCCAGGCACATCCAGCTAAATGATAGGACTGACATTGGCGGCAGGTACAGCTCACCCGCAACCAGAGTCCTTCTACTTCCGCTGGCCTTAGTAGCACCAGATAGGTCTATAGACGTACTCCAGCAGGCTGTAAAAATGAATGAGAAACACGACATGGAAACAGACATGTTCGTTAAACTCGGAGCGTACCTTTGCCACATGGCCAAAGGCGAAGGCAAAGACAAGATTACATTCCAGTTTCCAGAGGAACTCAAAGACCTTCGGATATGGGCCGAGCAGCTTTTTGAGGAGTCTCTGGGGAAAGCCGGCAAGGGTATCACCGTATTCTACGGCGAGAGATTGAGTCCGGCTGTTTTGAAAGATCTTCGGGATAATGATAGAGTGTTCGTGAGGATAAACATTGGTGGGAAAGAAACTAGCCAAGAGCTCTGGAGCTACCTTGCTGCGGAAGGTTACCCAGCGACCGAGATAAATGTCAAAGATATAGATTCCATAGGAGGAGTCATGCTCGGGTTTCAGTGCACTGCTGCCACCATCGCCTATTTGTGGGACATCTGTTTGGTCGACCAGCCTGCCGTCGAAGGATACAAGACAAAGACAAAAAGCATCATGGAGAGTCTTCCCAAAGGAGGAGAAGTCAAGGTGCCCAGCGAATGGGAACAAGAGTCAGCTCCTTTTGGAAAACTCAGATTATATTATGGCCTCTTGTTTAAGGTAGGTGTCAAGAAACAAAAGATCGAGTCGAAAGTAAGAGCAATGGGTGCGGACATGAATAATGCCCCAGCTGTCTATGCTGCCGCTATAGGGGTTCTAGGTAGAAACTCAGACTTTGAGGCAGGTGAATTGGCTTTCTATGGCTTCCTAACCGATGAGTTGAGGAACACTTTAGAAAATGTGCGCTATGCCATATTCACAAGAGGCCTTAAGATGCCATCAAAGATTGGAGAAGGACCAGACAAGAACCACCCTTACCAGCAAAACATCGAAGATGGCAAAAACATGTTTTTCTCAACCTACTTCTTACCACTCCAGGTCCGGCAACCGTGGATCAAGGATTTTGACAAGAACCTATTGAAAGCCCAGACTATAGGGACAATCCAATCAATGATCTGTAAGAATAGGAAATGCGTTTTGATCACTACGGATTCGACAGCTGAGAAAGCAGCGGAAGAAATATATGGCTTTTTCAAGGAAACTAAAAGGCATCTGGAAAAGGCGGAACAGGGTAGCTGATTCCAAGTGTTGAAGAGCGCGGCCTGGCGCAAGAATCGTGTCTCCATTTTGACTCCACCTCTAAGCACTTCGGTCAAAACTGCACCTGGTAACACCCCCGTCAAGTTCAAAAAACGTTGTTTCGCAGATATATCGGTCTGGAAATCGGAGATTTGATACGTTGACCCCGGGTTAGGCACTGTGAGATGTCCAGTTGCCTACCGCGTGTGTCCGCCTCGTATAGATCACCAAGCAATGAAGAGATGGAGGATGCCCCGTACGGACTGGGAGAAACGGCTTGCATTCCTTATCTTATTATCTCGTCTGTCGTGGCGTTGACCAGTGCAGAACCGACTGCAGATCAATTGAGGGTTTTGACTTGGCGCTCGATACGCTCATAAGCACAGCCGTACGAGCCGCCTGTCCGGCAGACAAAGACACTTCAAAGCCGATTAGACGCGTACCCGGATTGCGAGCATCATAGTCAGCTTTCGGTTCGGTTGAATAGGTTCTTAGCTTTATGTCCTCATCCGTGAAGACGGTCAAGTGCATGGATTTTCCTTCTTTTTCCAGCAAAGCACTTTTGTTGCTTTCAATAGAGACCTCAGCCGGAGTCACCATAGCCCAACGCACCATCGCGGGTTGACTGGCTGCTTTGAACTCATCCTGTATAACAACTTGGCCCGTAGGCAGCAGTGCTGCACCGCGAAGTGCCTGCGTCAGTTGCCCCTTATACACATCTGACATGTCAAATACTACGTGTGGAAACGCCCTTTCATCAGAGAAGCGAATAATCGGCGCGTTCCCATTGACCCTCTGATGCTGACCGTTAACAACCAGAGTGTTATGAGACAGATTGTTGTAGCGGAAGATCCTCCAGCGTTCGGCATCCTGACTTCTGCCCCAAAGGTTCATGCCTCTGGATTCGATCTTGTGATAGCTCTCGGGTCCCAAATCAATGGCCCAACGCACTCCTTCAGCATCAAGCACAAACGAGCCTACATCCATATGACCATGCGAAACACTCGGGGAGCCACCCTTTATCGCCAGGTATACTGCGTCCGGATCGGTCCAGGAGCTACGAAACATGGCTATCGAATTACTCCCGCGTCCCATCCAACTGAGATCTTCGGGAGTCGCCTGCTTAGTGCGGCACCATGACAGGATCAATGGAGAAAACCGACTCTGAACCAATGTCGATGGATTCTGCGCCGAAACATCTTTCCAAAGCTGATATTGGTGCCATGTCAGTGACGGCTGGGCGTATTTCTGTGCCAACCAGAACACTGTCGGTAGAAAACCACCCCTTGAACCACTATCCGGATAGTTGAAATACAATCCTGTCGGCCCAGTAACGTGCAGGTAATAAGCAGCACTACTGGCAAAACCAGGTGCTTGCGAGAGGTTGAAATCCGTTCCCAACACCGACTCCAAAGCAGCCAGCAAGATCACATTATAGCTGGTCCCATACACCCAATAGCCAGGTCCTTCCGGATAGGCCCCATCCGGCTCATACTCTTTCATCACGACCTGTACTCCATTGATCGCTCGATGAACCAGCTTTTGGGCCAGTTCAGGTTGATCTTCCATGATGGCCAAAGCGCCAAGAGTTATACCTCCGTTGCACACTTGATTCCAGTTATTGTGGCCCCGCACCCAGCCCCTGTTCCTCAAAGACGGCTGAAGCCCTTTTTCTAGAATGGCTTGGCGAATGCTCTGACGACTTGCTGCGGATAGACCGTTGTAGAGCCAGTCATACCCGATAGCCAGTGCTGCGGTCATTTCCGCTACATCCAGGAAATGACTGGGATTCCAATCCGAAAAAGCGGCCGCCGCCAGCATTTCCTTTTCAGCTCTTTGAAGATAAGACTGCTTGCCGGTAAAACGATGGGCAGCACTGAGATGGATGACCCTATCCAGGCATCGCCTCGAGACACTCAGCAGACGTCGTCCTGTTTTCACGCGTTTCACAGGCGACTGATCCAATATGTCATCCGCCTTTGTAAGCATGGCCTGGAAAAAGGCCTGTAACGATGGCTGAGATTCGAGTTTAGCCTTAATCTGTGTCACCTGCTCATCTGTTAAGAACAGGCGCGGATGCGGCGGCACCGGCCGGCTAAAAGCCTGCTGAACCTCCTCCATAGGTATAACACGGAATGCGGATTCTGCATGGGCGTAAGAACTCACACAAAAGGCAAATACTAGAATTGACAGACAAAGATGTCTCATGACCATCTCCTCAAGTTAATGATCAACAAACCTTCTTCATTACTAAGAATCTCACAGCAATAATATGACAAATCTTCGAGTGCTGCATGTCCTTTTTCACGTTTACTATATATTCATCTTAGCGCGTTACCTCTATTCAAAGTAATACTGCAAAGTCGATGTGCCCTTTTAGGCACTATGAAATATCCAGCCAAGTGAGCAACTCCACCGACGGTGATTGATCTCTCTCGGTCGAATCAACAGCCCTCTGGCACGCGGCGACTGCACTGGGAGAAGTCGCGACAAGGACAATTCTGTCAACATCGGCGCGGGCTATTTTCTTCAGATTTTCCTTTATGTTCGATTTGCCTGTCTCCACTTCGATGGCAATCTGCTCTCCCGGTTTTGTAGCTAAGACATCTATCGCCCCGTTACCCTTTACCGGATGTTCACATAGGACATCATAGTCTTTTGTCCCAAAGTACTTTGAAGCCCTATTGACCCAAAACGAATGCTCCAAGCTCTCGCGAGGCCTTCGTCCAGCATGAATACCTAAAGAGGAACAGACGGCTCGGCCAAGATCGGTCAGTTGATACAGCACAACTTGTCCGGAGCGAGTGGCAATGGTAACAGCCTCTACAATGCCGGCAGAGACGAGGTGCCGGCGAATGGCATTACCACGCCGTCGGGAAAGGTTGAGCCGTTGGTAGCGGGATACCGTAGTTGATAATGGCCGGCCTGCCACATCAGATAAGAACCGTATCTCTTCACGAGATAGGTTCTTGTAGGGTGGTTTTGGTTCAGAATTAGAAGACTTGTCTTTTGATTCCTTGGGGGATGGTGGGTGGGTGTCTTTATTTCCATTAATCTCTTTTGTTGTTTTACTTTTCTTGTCCGGAGACGGAACGCGTGGAATCGCCTCTTGAACGGACTGTGCCGCCTTATTGGTGCTGGAATCCCTGTGATGGCATGCCATTCGCTCCTTAACAGCCTTATCCGGAACGGAGCCTTCTCTGACAGCACAAAGCGGGATTTTAACAAGAAATGGTTCAGGATGCTCGTCAGCTAACCGGACAACCGCGGTTCCTACCGGCAGGGTATTAAGCGCCTGTTTCTGCTCGTCAGTCAAGTTCATCGCCGATGATATTTCGTGAACATCGGAACGAAGCTTCTGACTTAGGGCAATTGTGGCGTATGAATTGGCGAAGGCGACTTTGCTCAGAAGCGATGCCGATTGATCCACAGACCGTACTGCCTGACCATTCGAATCGAGGTTTCCAATACCGATTCTTTGGATTCGGTGGACTTCTTCAGCAGGAGATTGTGAGCCTCTTCCAGTACTATTATGTTGGTCAATCTGTCCTGCGGGCCTTGCGCCAGCCGGTACCTGTATAAGTATAAAGTCAGGGCCTCGGAGAACATCGTCTTGTCTGAGGAACTCGAGAGTCCATCCATTTCAAGTACCACATTATGGTTCAGAAGCTCAGCGACATGGCTATTATCCTGGGTATTCAAGACAGCGCCGAATTCACCATACGTCATCCCCAACAGTATTCTCTCCGCCGATGCCTGCCACATCGCAGCCCTGCCTTTGAGTTTTACTGTGCGTAACCAAGCCAAAAGGTGCTGGATCGTGGGCCAACCTCTTTGCGTATTGTCAAACACTCCAAAATCAGCGTAGAGGTGGTCAAGCCCGGCCACCAATAAGCTGATTACCCCCTCTCCGCCCAGATAGGCCGATGCAATCACATCGACGACAAGCTTGATCCACAGATGCGGCTCGCAGCCGGCCGGAGGGATCAAAGGATTAAATCGAAACGGCGAGACCTTCCTGCCGATGGTATAGACCCTCAGCTTCGGATGCAATCTCATCAGGTCCCGGTAGCCCCTTTTCCAGTCCAGAGCAACAACCTTGATGCCCCGAGCCATAATGCCCTCCATGAGTACGAAAGTCAGATTTGTCTTGCCCGAACCGCTCCTGCCGGCAATAAGAATGTGCTCTTTGAGCCGTGGACTTTTCAGATAGAACGGAAACATTGGATTATTGGCGTACGAGACGACACCAGCCTTGATATCACCAGATCGGGCGAACTCCTTTGAAGGCGGAGGGAACGGAGAACGGTCAGGATTGTAGTCGGCGCCGAGATGTTTGACGGCCAACAATTCCATCGTCTGCTCAATATCGGCCTTACCGTCGGCATCTGATTCAGCCAGGTATGCCGACCACAGTCGGTCAATTCTCTTGCCCATGACCGGCTTGAGCTTCCGGCACAATTCCTGTACCCGGGTCATCAAGATGCATCACCGTTCGAATCTTCCAGGATCGAGAGTTTTCTGTAGGCCGTCAAATACTTCTGTGCGTTTTCAGGCAGCAACAGCCGCAGCCTGGATATATCCTGCCACAGGTTTGTCCGTTCTTCCCTTTGATCCTTGTACAGCTTATCGAGCCTCTTGCCGAGAGAGTACTCGACCCTGCTGTTGGTCGGACCGTGCCAGGCCTCATGTGTGTAAACCGTGTTAATAGCTGAGCATTTGGCTAGCTCCAACTCGTACATGTTTTTTTCGTAAACTTCATATCTGTGTCTTATCTGGCCGATCACATCATCCAGTCCCAGCCAGGATGTGTGCTTTTTGTCCGATATGATGGCCTTGACTGGGTCGCCTCTTGGAACAGCCAGGTAGCCGTTCGCAATGATCTGCTCCACAGTTGGAACTCGATGAAAAGCTGTTCCCCCGACAAGGTCTGATGAGAAATCATATGCTGAAGGAGGCTCTCTGTTGAGACCAGCAAACACGGCATTCTTACTGTCAAGATACTTCTGAACAATCCCGGATTCATAGAAGTAAGCTACGTACTGAGAATCTCGGTTATGCCGCCATGCTTGTTCGCCTCGGTACATTTTCGTGTCTGAATTACCTCCTACACAGTGGTAAGAGGTACTCATATATAAGCCTTTCGGTTTTTGTCATCCCTATGCGGTAGGAACCACAGAATCGGGAGCATGGCAAAACGTAAAGCTTATAAATATGAGGCGCTTTACTGCTCCTGAGGTGAGAGCCTAATGGCCACGATCAAGGACCAAATAATCCGCGTTATCCGGAACGATTCAGCCCGGAAAGCGGCCTACTTTGCCAACCAATATGTCTCCGCAGAGCCGGAAGAAAAGGAGGCAATTTTGGCCGGGCTGGACTTTGAGCGGTGGCTGGAGCAGTGCTGCCGCGAATGTCTGACTGACTAAGAAATGTTAAAATAGGCAGAATTCTCACCCTCACCCTCAGGGGGATTTACTTCTCTTTTTCTTTATATTCTCACCTATTTTTCTTTCATAACCCTTTTATTTACAATACCTTCTCACCCTCACTTTTCATGTATTCTGACAAACCCATTTTTGTCTATTCAATACTGACAAATCTCAACACCATTATCCCCTTCACTTCTATCATTTCCCGTCACAGGACTCCACCGAATCCCTCGTCAATTTCACCCGCTACCGCTGCCTCGCAGCAGACCCGTGGCGCCCCCGGCGCCGCTTACACTCGACGCCCGCCGTCGCCATCCAATACTCACCATTCCATTCCTTTTCCAACCGGGCCCGAGGCCCGAAGGGCAGAGGGCCCGCAGGTGACTGAGCCGAAGGCGAAGTCGCCCAAAGGGTACCCGCAGGTACCCTTTAGACCCTCCCCACACGAACCATCTCACTCCCTTCCCATCACACGCCTACCCCCCTGCACACCCATCGTTTAAGCCTACCCAATCCATCCCTTCCGCAACGATAAAAACAACAACACTCACGCACCAAACAACCTTTCCATCTGCCGCTCCCTCCTGGCTTTACTGACCCTCTCCAACTGCTTAATCTCACCCCGCAATCGCTCGACCCGCAAGCACAACCTTGCCAAAGCTAACATATCACCATTTACAATATGCTCCAATCCGATTATGCCCATCCGCATGTACTTCACGACCAGATACCTTGCCTTTTCAGGCAACCTTTCCTTCACAATACTGACCAAAATCAGCAGATCCTTCAACTGCTCCCGTAGCTTATCAGCCTTGTACCTCACCTTGTCAAATCCACCCCTGTACCTTTCAAAATCAACGGTGCCAAATGCACCCCAATCAACACCGCCGGACTCGTCAACGACCGGCCGAATCCCGCTCCTATCTCCCTTTACAGGCAACGCCAACACAGGGCCAAACTCCTGTACAAAAACCTGCCGCTCCAACTCATCAGGATCAGCCATCTCGCTGTCATCCAGACCTGGCACACTGCCATATTTACTACCCTGCTCCCTCCTGAGCAACGCCGATTCAGGCACCTCAACACCCTGACAAACTACAAAACTCGATTCATTGTTCATCTTGAACACCTCCGTCTTTCGACACTCTATGCGAAAGACGGAGTGACCACTCTACATCAGGTTTGGGTCAACCCAAGACTACCAAAACCCACGCCACTTTCACCATCATGCACGGACTGCATGTCAACATCCTACCATCTCGAAAGGACCCAAACGAATTGAGACCGTAACGCGAAAGTCGTTCAGTATGTCCCGAGGACAGCAGTGCTTCGAGATGTACAAGTCGTTTACGACTTACCCTGCACCTACGGCTGTTATTCCAACCTTGTCCCTTAAAAACTTTTAGAGGCAACCCCGACCAAATTCTCGTCGAGGCTTGCATCGATGGAGAATTTGGGGAAAGTTTTTATAGTGGCTTGAGCACCGTCTCAATTCTCGGCCGTCCTTTATATTGAAAAGATGGGCCGCTAAGAATTTGTGCTCTGAGCGGGGAAGCCCGAAGGGGTAAGAGGACAAATTCCGGCTCGGCTTTGAGAGAATAAAGGTTCACAGGCCGAACATTGCTTTGCAACAAAACAATCAAACGCCCACAACACCCTCGTCTCCATCGAAGGGGATAATGATCAAACGCCCACTAAACCAACCTCATCAACTACCGATCCAAGCCAAACGATTGCCATCCAACCTGAGAGCATTGCCGCACCATCTGCCTGCCTTTTTCCGAGTAAAACCAGACTGTCTTTGCAGGCTCTCGAAACGCTTTGAACTGCCGGTTTGCCACATCTACCAGGTACTCCGTGCCGTGCAGCTTGACAATCGGCAGCAATCGCTCCGCTGCCTCATCTTTGGCTTCTTCCATCTTGGCTACCTCCCGGGCCAACCAATCTATCGTCGGTTCGCCCACAGCTCCTCAACCCCCACACCCTGATCCAGACCTCATTCTTCTTCTATTGATTGCCTGAGCAATATAAAAGCGCCGCCTAAACCACTGATCAAGCCTTGTCCTTTTCCTGGAGTTCTTCACTTCATTAATCGCTCGCTCAATCTCTTTTCTCCAGCAATCTTGTAGAAGCTGAGCATATTGGCCGCCCCGACTCTCCCTATCCAAGCCATCTCTTATCATCTTAGCCACACCTCCTTGAGTCTATTTCTTCTGAACAACATTAGTCAATCACCACCACTTTCCCGTCATCAACCAAGCACCGTTTCAAATCCCGGTTCAGCCAATACCGCCCTGCATCAATCAAATCATACCGCTTGAAAAACTCGAAACGCTCCTTCTCAATCTCGAACATTTCTACGGCCTCACTGATAGTTTTCCCAGCAGCCACAGTATCTTCTATGACCTCCAACCCCGGCACTCCATCCAGATGCCGGAATAATCTCTTCACATAGAACCGGCACTTTATCCTTCTCTCTTTCTTATCCCATCTTTCTTTTATCGCGCCGGTCAAGGTCACGTCAAATTCCTTGATCCTGTACGTCTCAGGTTCCAAAAAAGGAACTCCGCATATCACATGAGACGTCCTTTCAAACTCTTTCATCTTATAGAATTCAGGACTATGACTAAACTCCTCACCATCTTTGCATTTAATATCATTCTGCCTCACAAACTCAGTCAGATTCATTTTTATCGCCTTTTTCGGTGCCATTAATTCTAATAAGCAATTTCACCAAGTTCGTTAAATTGCTTATTGACCTCTTCCTTAAAGATACCCCACAGCCAGCCGTAAGATATATTTTTATCTGCATAACTGCACAGATCGTTAACCAACTGTTTCAAGTTAATCCCGTCGTTTCTGTAATCATCAAAAACCTTTTCAACAAATTCCTTTATCTTTCCCATCTTCATCACCCGTTATCGTAATCCTTATAATCTGGATATTGCTTTGGGTAAACGCACCTCACACAATTCCTATTCGTAATATCGCCATCGTGTCTTTTAACAATCTCATCACCGACAAACACCAATGTATCCGTAACATCTGCAAACGACACCTTGCTGCCACACTTCAGACATTTTCCCTTATCATCAAACCCAGGCCCTTCCACTGCACCATTGGCAGTAATCTCTTCCCACAACGTATGCAACGCCCTGAAAACAACTGCCGGCGTATGCGAATCATCCTGCAGGTGTTTTTCCAACATCTCAAACGCCTGCTGCGGCGTCAGCGCCATCATCACATCGAGCCACTTATCCAACTCCACCGCCTCCTTGTGTCTGCCATTATAGTTGCATTCATCGTTCAGATGTATCTCATTAGCGTCACGAACAAGCTGCAAATCTTCCTGGCTCAGCGTTGCGCCCTTGTCCAGCTTATCCAATATCTTCTCGTGCGTCTTAATCAACTCCCGGTTCAACTGTTTGTTCCTCGCATCCAAATCGCTCTCAGGCCGCAAGGCTGCTTGCATCAATTCATTATCATCCTCCAGCACAAACACAATCTGCTTCTCGATTTTCTTATTCATTCTTCTTCACCTTCTCAAGGCTATCTACATCAATCAGGTAAACTGTTTCCATGGCCTTTTCCAGGTCTTCGCCATAGAGCCCGAAACAATCCTCTAGCTGCTTCTTTACACCTTCAATGATCTGCCAATCTCTCAATCCATTAGGGTCGAAATCTAACAGATGATAACACCCTTGAACTCCATCGTACCATAGGCATTCGTTCGGCATTTCACTCACCCCTCTCTATCACGTTTCTGATTTCTGTGTTGATGTCCCTGATATGCTTGCCGCTGGCATCGCATCCATACGGACAGCCAAGGTCGAGATCCAGCGAGCTTATATCCATCACATCTATGTAGAACGACCTTTTACAACTCCGACACTGGTACTCCTCCAGATTCAAGCTTTTTCTTGCCACTTGTTTCATGCTTCATCACCTCCAAGAAGCCAAAAAGCGGCTCTCCTTGATTGAAGAGCCGCTTTTCATAGACACCGTTGACTACCGACGACCCGCCTAATCCTCCCGTCGATCATGTATTTCAAGGAAGCTTTGTTGAGTAGAACAAATGCCCACCACACCGACAGTCAGATGCACCAAAACCAGGTACAGCCGGCTCAAACATCTTGCCGAGCTTCTTCGCTAGCTGACATTCAAGCTCTCGCGGGCCGGCAATGGTGATTGCCCCGAGCACCTCAGCCTTGGCCGAGAGATAATCCATATGCCATCGCAGGGCTTTCTTCTTTCTGCTATGACGTTCAAGCCGTGCCGACAGATTCCGCTGCGCACTTCCAACATAGAAGTAGATGCCCTTACGAAAATTGCACCGCCCGAGGCAGCCTATACGAATCGCCCGGTCCTGCGGCACATACAGCACAACAATGTATACCCCGCTGTCCAAACCGCCCTGATACTCCAGTTTTTGCTCGCCCATCCTTACCCACGGCATCCTCATCAACCTAACCCTCTTGGCATACCCGCTTTGCTCCCGCTCTCAAGTTCGATTGCCGCACTGTTTCACAGGCGAATTCTTACAACTATCACACTTATTCGAAATCCAGCGTCAACAGGATCTCCTTCCCAGCACCTATCGGTACAGTCCTACCCAGGATTGCCTCTCCCCCCTTTCGCACGGACCAGATGGGACGCTCGAAATGCTCCAAATGCACAACAACCTTCTCAACCATCTCCTGCCCAGGAGGGCTTATCTTGATCCATCCACTTTTCCCATCCTCTGCTACGCGCACCGATAAGCTCATTGGCCCGAAACTCGTTGGAATATCCGTTAACCGGATCACATCGCCAGCCCGAGACCAAACTGTGGGCATGCTCCCCAGCAAGTGCAACTCTTGTCCTCGCTCAAGAATCAGCATGTGCCGCACCATCCTTATGAACTCCGCACTTGCCCAGTTATGCGGCATATCACCAATGTATTTCTCCGGTTCACCACGAGGATTCTGCTCTTCCCGCCAGCACAATAGCGGACACGCGTGATTACCGAACGCATAGAACGTTGCTGCCGCCTTCCGACCATGTCCCAGCCACAAATGTGCGTGGCCATAGAACGAACCTGCATAATTCCATATCCCAGCCGGGTCCCAGCCTGCCCGAATATTAATCCCTCCCGCCCATTAGCGTCCAGCATTGCTAAAGTACCTCGCATCAGAACATCATCCGGCTCAAAGATACATCCCGGATAAATCGACTGCAAAAACGCCCATGCGCCTCTTTGGGGCAATTGCGGTTCCTCTCCTTTCATCGTTACTGGTACATACTCATTGCCGTGCTCGTCCCTCAGTTTATCACGATTTCGCGCCTTCTCGAAATAGTTCCAGTAATCCTCAAACTCAGCCTTCCATGCAGAGACAATCGGCTCTTCCAACTGTTCAGCTATCCCAATCGCTGCCTTCAATCCTGCCAATGTCCAATACACATTTGTGTATTCCCTGTGCCTGCCACCCAGTCCTCCATCGCCAAAGCCGATGGGCATTAGACCATAGTTTGCTTGGGAAGGATCATCCATTGTCATTCGTCGGTACCCAATAATCTTATCTGCATTGAATTGCACTTTCGGCCACATCTTTTTCAGCCAGGGTGTATCACCAGTCAACTGCCAGTGCCGTAAAATCATCCAGAGCCGCAAGCCACTCTTTTTCGAAAACGGTACTCCGCCAGGTCCTTCATCCTTCTCCACCTGGAGCTCCAGACCTGCACGCGCCTCTTGTCCACGACCGAGATATGTAACCGCTTCCAGAATGAAAGGGCCATCTGCCGCCCATGTCCCCCGATAGCACGTTGGCCCCACCTGGAACGCCGGCTCACCGTCACGAAGCTCCCGAGCCTGATAGATGTTGCGAATGCAGGACTCCAGCAGACCTTGTACTGCAAGATCAGGCACCTGAATCCGCTCAAAGGGCAAATCCGCCTCCTCTTTCCAATATTGGATTGCCTTATCCAACTCCTGCTGGGCAGTCTTAATCGAAATACGCTCTTCGGCCTGTTCACCTCTGTAAAAAGCTACAAGCACCTGCTCTCTCTGGCCCGGCTCGAAATCTTTCTCAGCAAAATACAGCCGCAGCGGATTCTGTATCCGTGAACTCACTTCATAAATCGCCAAAGCCCGGCTGTCGGCCTGTCCCAAAAGTATCTGCTGATCCGAGGGCGCGTCCTTTGCCTCAAACACCCACAGCGCAGTCAGAATCGTATTCTTGTCTTCTGCATCGGCAATGGCGTAGACGCCCATTTCAAGAAGCCCGTCACCATCTTCGTCTTCCGCGTCAAATGTGAGAACTACCGGCTGGTGCCGCCCATACTCGGCAATTAAATCCACCTGCCGAACTGACTGCCCTTCGATACGTAGGTCCAAGGGGCGCTTGCCTTTATCCTTATGCCAGCTCTCGATCAGCCCAAACGCAACGCAGTATTTCTTTCCGTTCTCAGCAGGAAATGTAAACGTCAGTGGCCGGTCGTAACCCACGAGAATATCCCGGAATCGGTCATCACACTGTCTATTCGGTTTGCCCCAGTTTCGGCTCACAGAAGGCAAACGCTGTGGAACGATCTGCCTAGATGACTGGCCCTCTTGAGACGCTTCCGGAAAATACGATGCGCACTTCGGCGACACCATACAAAAAGTCCGCTTATCCGCCGCATAATGTACACGCTGCATGTCTTGATCCACTCGCAGCGGTTTGTCAGAATCAATCTTTACAACAACACGGCCTCGCTCTGGTCTGCTCCCCAAATTCACAACCTCCAGCCATAGATAGTCTATTCGCTTCTTGCTCCATTGTTCTAACTCTTGACCTTTCGGCGCCCCTGCCCAGGCTCTCTGGCGAAGCAGCAGTCCGCCGTGCTTTTGCTCTGTAATCACTACAGGTATCCTCGGGTTCAGAAGTCGCTGCTTGACATCGCCATGGAAGCCTTCTGTCTCCAGACCTGCTACAATTCTGACTTTGAAGTCATAGAATCGTCCGCCACCATAATCATAATATAACCCGCCGTCTGAGCCTACGATACTCTTGTGAGGATCGTCTGGTAAGCCGATGCACGCCTGCCATCGCTTCGGGCTATATCGGAAATCCAGTTTCTGCTCTTCCAGGTCTTCGATCTGGCCCTTTAGTTGAAAAGCCTTTACCTGAAGCAATGTCTCGGATGACCCAACGGCACAGGTCTCAGCCGGCTGCCACATTAACCCTACTGTGATCAGAGCGACAATTCTAACAAAGCACTTTGCTGACATATGCAGAACCTCAAACCAACGTTAGTCATCTCTTTCTCAAGAAGCATACTATTCAAGCATGTGTTGGGCAAGTGGACCAATAGTCTTTTTGTATGGGTGCTTCTGAAACTATGCAATCTTGAGAACAAGAAGAAATAAAACAAGCGACTCCCGGTCAACGAGAGCCGCTGAAAGAAAGTACAACAAACTACATTATCACTTCTTCCTCGACACTACCATTATCGTCGTCTTTATTTCCCTCAATCATATGTTCGTATGCTTTCTGCAGCACAAATCTGGCTAGCGGAATTTCGTTCCTGCTGAAGCTAGTTGACGACTTCCACTGCCCGTCTTTGTCACGGTATCTTCGCTGTATTGTTACTTTCAATACGCTCACTTTACGGCCATTGACCGAAATTTTGTGCTCCAAACTGGTTTTGGCATTTTGTTTCACCTCGGGAGCCCATCATCTGACGTGAAAGGCTCTCTTTTCGATAATTGGAAAGAGAGCCGTCGTGGCACACGTAATGTAACCGGTGTAAGAAATGCATACGACAGTCACTTAACGTGTTTCTGAACAGTCAAAATTAGGTTCCCACTTAATGCAGTGATATCAACAGAGGTGCTTCTGCCACAGGCCGCTTTCACTCTTCTCGCTTTTTCTGAACTCCCTCCGCCGCAAGATATGCAAGTCCATGCATCAATACGCTCTGTATGGAGTCGAGACCGTCCAGAAATACGCTATCATACCTTTGAAGAGCTTCCTCTGGTTTTCCACTCAGCAGGAGCGTGCGTGCTACGAGAATGCGAGCTCCAAAATCAAGCGGTATCAAAGTTGCCCAGTGCTCAGCTATCCCAGCATATTCAGGGCTTTCAGGATCAAGTCCCTCCATAAGACAACACACGGCAGCCTCATTGGCTGGATCTATGGCAAGCAATTCAGATGCGATCTGTTTAGCAACCTGAGGTTGTTTGTTACTCTCTGCCCACTGCAGTGCATACTCGAGCGGTGCTGCAACTTCATCTAGCATCGTCGTGAGCTCCCGAAGACCTTGAACATCCCCGTCCTGTTTTAGAAGCGTGCAAAGCAGGTGTAATGCGCCTTGGCAGCCGCGTTCCACAGCCAAAGCCTTACCACACGCCTCCTTGGCACGCAATCGGTCTCCAAGAAGGGACGAAACATTCGCCAGATGATACCAAACGTCCTGCTCACTCGGGAACTCATTAACGAGTTGCTCAAGATTGTCTTTGGCATCCTCCAACTTATCTTCAAATGCCGGAAGCAAAGCCCTGGCAAAGGCCACGCCAAAACAGCCCGGTTCACGGTCCATAATTAGATGTAGCCTTCGCTTATCAGATTCGTCTTTAGTTCCTACTACTTGATAGTTCAATTTTATCGACTTAGTCAACTCCGATGCGGCGTCACCGAACTCTCTGTTTTCGGCAAACACCATCGATCTTCTAAAACAAAGATCGCCGTCTTCATCTGGTACCGGCTGCTCTCTCATTCTGTCCAATGCCATCCTCCCTTTTTTTTGCTTAAGAAGCGACGACAGGGCAGTTACTTCAAGCTTTGCTATACTTTGTTTACCCGAAACATCATAAACTTCCGCACATTCATATTCTCCACGATCGACTTGCGCCAGCACATCGACTTCATCCAGATTTCCCTGTTTGTATCTCAGGCGTGCAAGATTGGCTCTCGAATAAATGCACCATGGTGCGCCAGAGAAAGCAGCCACCAAGTCACGTTCCCTCTCTTCTTCTCTCTTGAGGGCTTCATATGCCAGAGCCCGATCACAACGCACAAGTGCGTGTTCCAAGCCCTTTGCTATTGCGGCATCATAAGCTTGAAGCGCTTCCTCATGCTTGTCTTGTCGCCAATGTATGAGCCCATTAGCATATGACAATATGGGACTATCTGAATCCAACACTTCCTCTAGTTTTTTCTTGCCATAGAGCAACCAGTTCGCTCGATAGAATAGAAAGACGACGGTACGCACGAACCAGCAATTATTCGTTTGTTTGACGAAGACCGGCCAAAGCTTCCCGATTGCGTCGCGCATCTTGCCCGCTTGTGCAAGCCTAACGCTCTCACGCAACACAACACAGGCTTCTTTCATGATGTTGATACGCTCCAAGCCGTTAAATTCATGTCTGAAACGATACTCAGGAGATTGTGAGTTTAAATCCTCCGCAGGCGCCAAAATTTTCTCAAGTCGATCAAACCTGCCCTCTTGGGATAGCATACGCCCATAGATAACCAAACCAGGCAGGAATCTCGGGTCCTGTGAGAGAGCCGTTTCATACTCTGCCTTCGCCTCGACGTTGCGGCCCAGCGCCTTCAAAACCATGGCGTGGCAATGATGCAATGTCGGAGCATCGAGTCCCGCATCAACGGCAGCTTTGTAATGTAGAAGAGACTCCTCCTCTCTATTCTCGTACTGGAGTTGCTCGCCCCGCACGAAACTCCTTACCCCCTTAGCGTTCGGTCTATCATAGACTTGCTGATAAAACTGATCGCAATCGCCCCAACTATTTAAACCAGGACGTCTGTTGTAAAAGCACCTGATCAGTTCCATATGAATATAGATATCATCCGGGTGAGTCAGCACCCACTCCCGCAAGAGCTTCTCGGCCCTCCCTAAAGCTTCCTGCTCCAAATAGTAAATTGCGCACTGCCTTGGGTCCATGAGCCTTTCTCCATCATTCGACATATTTCTGTGCCATTTGCATTGCTTCCCACGCTTTGCTTACTATGTCGCTTTGTTGTTTAGAATTCGATAAGGCAACTGATAGTAGGTTATTAATCTCCCTGTGAAACACCCCTGCTCGGGATAGAGCAGACACTGCGCACAAAACACCACCGAGACCGTGGGCAGCGGCATACATCATCCAGATGTTGTTCAGCAGGTAGTCCTCGATTTCACTCTCAACCGCTTTCGCATAGTGAACGGCAAGATCGATCTCCCGCAAAAAGGCGCCCTGATCTTTACCCCAGTGGGTTATCGCAAAGGCAAAATGGCACTTTGCCTTTATAGACTTTGAGCACTCCGGGAGTAACTTCTTAAGCAAGCTGTATTCTGGTTCATCCAGCCTCCTCTGCCACACGCCAAATCTCTTAAGAGGATTATCTGCATCTTCGTGGCCCTCACACCATCTTGAGCAGAACTCATCCACCGACTCCCGCCGTTTAGCATCTGGGAAAATCTCAAGGTAACGCAACACCCACGCGTTCCCAGCGCGAGATCCACAATGTTTAGTCAATAATATTAAACCTCCACTGACCTCAAAATCTGGAATTGTCGATGTCTTACAGAGCTTCTGGGCAGCCTCTATCAGAAGTGCATCCGCCCTTGACCGGTCAAGCATCCAATAGGCGACGCTGCACCACAGCAGACTCCTTGGTCTGTCCAGCGAGTCGTCTCGTATATCCTTCCCGAAGGCATAGTTCTCTGTTGTCTCATACAGGTCGGAAGCCAACACCCTCGCGTGTTCCCCGGTCAGTTGCAGGCACGCCCTTGCGATTTCACTCATGTAAAGACGGAAAACAACCCCTGGAACAATCTTAGATGCCTCACGAAGAGCCTTCCTATAAAAGCGACAGGCTACGGCAGGCCTGCTCTTAACATAATAATTCCCCGATATGCGAAACGCCCTCTCGCGATCAGTGAAAGAGGTTGCTGAAACCATCCTCTCCTCAAGTTCCTTCTCGAACGAAATTATTTCATCTTCGCTCGCCGGCGCGCGTACTTGCAGATACGCCTGCGCCCAGTCATCGACAGAAGAGAGTGAATTCATTAGATCGCTTGAAAAAACAATTCCAGCGTTTATGCGACGACTGACTAATGTTCGTATGAACGAGCGTCTGTGGCTTTCCGTAAGGTTCGCGAGAGCCTGAATCCGGTCTATCCAACAACGCACTTCTGTTTCAGTATTCTGGGCGACAGCTTCCGCAACGGCATCAAGTACTCTGTCCAAATCGCTGTCATCCGTCCTCATCCGGGACAATGTTTGTACTGCCTCATCAATGTCAGTTCTTGCCTGAAGCTTTGCTATTCTATTCAGCACCCACCGTTTTTCTGTTGCAGCGTCAGCCTCCCGGGCGACTGCAAGTGAATTTAAGCGAGAGTGCTGATCTAGTGACTCATGAGCTTCAATGATATTCACTATGCCCGTGGCGTCACGTTTCTCAACAGCCCGCTTTAAAGCAGCCTGCGCGAGTCTATCGCCCAGAATGGGATCCAACTTCTCAATAGACTCTGCAATACGACTCATGCTGTGTGCATTTTTCAGCTGTTCGGATTCGTCAGCAATGTCTTTGACACGTTGCTTTGGAATATCCGCTTTACACCCCAGCCAGCCGAGGAACTCCGCCTTCGTTAACAAGACGGCTTCTTTGTCAGCTTGGGTTTCAAGTAGACGGAACAATTCCATAAGATTGTGCGCATCCCATCGCTCCTTCGGAGCAAAGTCTGTCAAATCCCAACGGAACTCACAACGAGCATCCGGGGGGGCCGCTTTCATCATCTCTGTACACAATTGAGGATCTACAGAGGCAGTTGCCGCCAAGAGAATTCTCTGTATTTCTAGCCACCTTGCCCGTGGGGCGGTGTCCTTGTCTCTCATATCATCTTCAATGAGCCGAACATCCTTGAGGAGTTCGGAACTTGGAAGCTCAGACCTAAACGCGGCAAGGCGTAGTTCAGTCATGGGTATCAGCCGTCGGATCCAGGGCCTTACCTCTGGTTCGCGGACAATATCCATTAAAGCGAACCAACCCAACCGCGCAACAAGCACCATAATCTCCTCCATTTCTCTCAGCTCGTGCCTCTCCTGAGCAAAAAGATCTACGCACCTGCGAAAGAAAGCAGAAAGTTCACGAAGCCATTCCCGAGTTACTTTCGGATTCTTGGACATGGAGGAACCGACTGGTGGGACGTTGATTTCGGCAAGAGCGAAAGAGCGCTTCGCCCAATAAAGATCACCAAACTTTTTCACTTTCTGACCTAATAAGATATCCCAAGCCAGGCGCACGAACCTTGACATCCGGTAGTCAGCAGAGTCGATCAGCTCACTCAACGCGTGCGTCACTCCCCGTCGGAAGTAGTAACTATCACAGCCCGAACGTTGGAGGACCTCCAAGGCAAGATTTGGTGAAAGGCGGAAAGCCCGCTCAACAAGCTTGGCGCCAACGTGGTTTCTATCAGTCTTATCCTCCAAAGATCTGCAAATATCAGCTACCCGCAGCAGGAGTTCTTTAGCTTTCCTATAATCCTTGGAGCCTATTCGACTAGCCACAAGTGAAAGCAATTTGGCCTTTGTTTCAGGCATGAAGAGAACGCGTTCCTCTGGGCGAAGAACATCGAACTCATCTTCTCCAAGGCCAAAAGATGTCAAATGTGCTGCAACAGCGTGACAGTTTTCCTCCGGAAGTTCCTCCATAATGCGATTGGCCAGTATTTCGCGTCCCATCTCCGAACCCGCCTCCCCAACGACTTCTCTGAAGAAAACCGGCTCATTTGGCGTAGCCTGGACCACCGCCTTGGCTAGGAGTTTATTGAGAGCAAGACTGGCGTCACTGCGAAGGGATTTGGGTTCTAATTCCCGGGCCACATCAGAACACCACATCAGGACCTTCCGGCAAATCTCACCGGGCCATCGAATAACAGCGTGTACGAGTTCTAGAACTGCCCAAAATCCTATTGGATCTTCCTTTACGGAACGAGATCCCAAAAACGCCTCAACCAATGCGGCCGCTCGGGATTGGTCGTGCTCGGCCACAGCTTCCACAACTGCCGCGACAGCCTTTGCACATCCCTGAAGCGTGCCTATTCGGCTGGCCATCTCAGCCGCCATAATTGGATCCGCACGGCTGATGCGTCCTATCTCGTCGGCGTACAGTAGCTCCCTAATCTCTTCATTCTTGAAGTTTTTGGGCTCGGAAAAGCTGGAATCTCCAAGTTCACATAGCTGCCAGGCGATAAGGTCCTTTGCGTCTCCCTCTTCCAATCTTCGAGCTATGTGGGCCCAGGAGTCAGGACAAGCTGCGACGCATTGCCGTACGGCCAAGCGGAACTCAGGACGGGTCAACCGAAACGAACCAAGGCGGAGCATAGCAGCCAGAGCTTCGGCAGCAGCTTCAGCATGAAGATTTGGAAGGTGCCACAAACAATACCGGCTGACAGCATGCAACGGTAGATCCCTGCTTCCCTCGTCAGAAACGCACGAGAGAGCCCTTTCGAAAGCGCAGATCGCAAGAGGAGCATCTGTGCAAAAAGTCTCGACCGCAAATGCTGTTAGTGCAAAGGCGCGCCTATATTCATTCTCGATTCCCGCGATAAGTTCATCTACAAGAGATGCGTGGTTTTTGGCACAGATCGCCATGACATCCCAGACTGCCCGTCCCCAGTTCGGATTCTCGACCCCCCTGAAGGAATCATCCATCATTATCGGCTCTGGTATTGCCGAGGCCAAATGGAGCGCCGCAGAGGGGCAGACTTGCGAGATTCTCCTAACGGCAGCCTCAAGAGCTGCTGGAGAGACGTATCTTCTGCTCGCGTCGAAAGGCAATACATCTGCAGAAGCTCCTACAGAAAGAAGATCAATTTGTGTCAGCTGATCCCTCGCTAACTCCGGATCATCCTCCCAGCACTGAACCACCACTTCGGTCCTCGTTAGGAGTTCGTCATCAGCATCACCGAAGAAGCTAGCATCGGCAATGGCAGTTCCCGTCTCGCCGGATCTTGCTCGCAACATCGCTTCCACGCCCAGAGTTTTCCGCCTGCTTGACGGCATCAGTAATTCCTTTGCAAAGGCGAACTTGAGTGTTGAACCGAAATCGCGTTGCTCTGCCGACACTTCTATCGCGCAGGACAGATCCTCAAGCACAGGAACAAAGGATTTGGTTCGACTAATCTTGTGCCTTACAAACACAGGGGTTGTAAATGAAACTGCCCGAGAAGGTTCCTCGGAGAGTGCGGCGTGCCTTGTTACATAACTCAGCCCATAGTCGTCCAAACCCGATACATTGAGTTCTCTGCTTCCTTTCTTGCAGTATGCACTGACGATCTTTCCATGGAGTTCTGGAAGGTCAAGTGATAATCGATCCACAACAAAAGATCTAAAAGTATCATGAAATAGGCGATACATTTTCACTTCCGTTTCACACGGTTCAGAAGGAACTTGGCAGACCAAAAGGAATTGACGAACATATCTGAGCACCCTATCAAATGTGGCAATTGTCCACTTTTTTCCCAAGAATTGTCGAATCATTCTAAGTGATAAGGGCGTGTATGCTATTGCAAGTAAGCCCATGAGGTCATTAATGTCATCAGAAGATTCAGGGTGATTCGATCGTGAAGACTTATCATGTAAGCATATCCAGTACCTTTCATATAAGGCGCACAGAGGATTCGTTTTGTCGGTTCCGAACTTTCTGCACCACTCAATCGCAGCAGTATCGGCGATTGACTCTCGTATTGCCAGATCAGCAAACAATCTAAGAAATAGAAAGTTTCCTTCGGCGTAAGTGGCAATTTGCTTGACAACGTCAGCAGACCAATCAGGACAGCACTTCTGAAGAAAGCTACACGCATCAGAGATAGTCTCTGGGGAACTTAGATCGATCTCTTTCGGACTGCTAACACTGGGGAGAGTAGAGAAACTCTCAATATACCTTTCAGGACGGCAAGATAAGATGATGTAGGTATTTTCAGGAAGTGATTTTGGAATAAGGTCCAGAAACGAAGAAGGATTCTCTGACTCGTCAACGGCATCAATTAAGATGATGTTCCGTGCATGGTCTGTACATGCGCTTACTCCTGGTTCTAAACCTGATGACTGCTTAGGTGTATCGTCCTCATCAAATTGAATCTTTGTTACATCCCGCCTTTCTGTTGCTGCCCTTTGTAAAAGACTGGAGAACTGTTGTGCAAGAATGTCGATTTCAATGGAAGGGTCCTCTACGAAAAGTCCCAACTCTCTAGCAAGGGACATATAGAGATGCCGCAAGCAAACCCGTAAAGAAAAAAGCGCCGATTCTCGGCGGAAGGAGAAAAATACTACAGCACCACCGGTAGCCAACGACGCAAGTTCGTGTGCAAGATTTGCCATAAGAGCTGTTTTCCCTATTCCCGGCGGGCCTTTGATCCAGAGTATTCCTCTGTCGTTGTCAGTGATAAACTTCTTTACTTCTTCCTTTTGAGCTATCCGCCCAACAATAGTCTTATGTTCCTCGAGTAGAGCCGTTATCTGGTAGTTCTCATCTGGGAAGTACTCTTTGGTTTTATCAGTGGCACTTATGTCATCAGGCTTGATAATGAATTTGGCTATTTTTCCCGCTTCAAGGCGTCCGGTCTTTTCCCCACCCGATATACTCATAAATTCATCAAATTCTCCAGGTTTTATAAGATACTTATCAGGAAAAAGATTTTTGAGGAGACTTTTCAACTTCCTGTTTGAAACCGGCTTCTTTGTTTCATCTATAAAATGAATATTTTCTGGTGAAACATTGAGCCACCACATAATCTTATTTTCCCTTGGCTTGCCATGTGTTTCCCCCAAAAAGCAAATAAGGTGCCACAGTTGGTCCTTGCCAAAGAATAGGTTCTTTAAGATATGGTTGCGTGACTTTTTGTGAAAACGCCTGAGTTGCCTTAAAATTGAAGGCGGCACTTTTGTAGTCTTGCATTCATCTATTAAACGCACAATTTCTCTTGAATACAGAAATCCGGCTTTATCATAATCAAGTCCGCACAAAAGATCGTGTTTAAGCTTCGCAGCTAAGAGGAATACAAATTCTCCAAAACGTGCTTCGTCTTTGTAACATTTATCACGTATATCAGAAGTGATGACAATAGTCTTTCTGTTTCCTTGAGGGCTAATACTTTGGATGGTAACTGAACTAAACACAGGTGTTTTATCATACTCATTGATGACTAGGGGAATGTGTATTTTATACTTATGTTTCTCGGACTCCGTTTCTCCTTCAAAATTTATAGCTCCTTTTGAAAAGTGATGGCCGAGGTAAATGTCATTTAACCGTTTGCGTGAAAGTTCTTCCTCGTCTTTTTTAATATCCCTTATCACTCAATAATTCCCTTTTTTCACTAATCAGAGTAGATTCTAACAATCGTGGGTGCCTAAACTCCTCGAGCACACCGATAGTTCCTGTTTAAGACCTAGCGATATATAGCTTTTCGTAAATAATTTACGTTATGTCGATCTTCTTCAAGGCATCCTGCAATTGATATAAATGTATTATAGAGGCTATTAGCTTCTCTTACAACATCTGAGCCATCTCTCACTTCTTGTCTTTCGCAATTATGCTGTCCATAAGTATGATCGCAAATGGTTCACATGAGCAATTTTACTGTACGAGGCTTAAAGACCGTCTGCAACATTCTCAAATCGTTGCTCAGCTTCTTCATGCCTATCTGATAAAAATCCACAATACATTCATCAATAGCTTTTGGTTTTCCTTCGTAATATTTCCTCGCTTCTTTTTGTTATAAGAAGGTCTTTACGTAAGTCTCTATAAATCCTGTGGTTATGTGCCAGACAGACAATAATAGCAAAATGTTCAACTGTGTTCAAAAAGGTACATGTTCAAGATGCCTTATGAATCCGTGATTTCTGCATATGATGAAACACAGAGTCACGGTGATGTAATCGTGACAAAAAGAAAATACCTAAATTAAGTGCTGTGCCAATAATGAGCAAATCCAATAAGAATCTTCCAAAGGAAAAAAACGTGAAAAAAAGAAGGCACAACAAGCCTGAGCAACCACAACTCACTGTACCAGAACCATCATGGTTACAGAGACGAATGACAAAAGACCTGGTACGAAATGCTAGTGATAGAACTAAGTTCACAAGATCAAAACGTGCCCCTGAGATAAGAACTGCTATCAATGGAAAAATGATACCGTCTTATTGTGATCAGCAGAAGAAGTACCATTAAAAACTCAAAATTGCGGTAATGCAAAAGAGATAAAAGGAGCAAAAAGTGAAGGTAAAAGGAAATCAAGAAGATCCCGGCGAACGGTATGTGAGGATCACGTACAAAAACGCAGAAATAAAGAAAGAGGTGATTACCAGAGCAGAGGCACTTTTGCCCAATCCCGATGACATAGATTTCTCCCACAACGAGGTTACCAGAAAGACAAAGATAAAGCCCCAGAGCGGTAAATGGATAGAGTACGATGGGTCGATCCCAGGCGTGGGTCCGATTGCTTGGGAGCTTCTCGAAAAAGTACTGTACGCTGCGGGAGAATACCTCTCCGTAAATGATATTTACAGGCGGACCGACAACGAGAGCTTCGCAGACGCAAGCAGCGTAGCAGTCTTCATCAGACACATACGCAAAGCATTTGGAGAATCGGGCAAAGAGCCGTGGTTTATATTGACCGCACGAGAGCCCGAATACGGTATCTGCTGGGCCGCTGATAAATCATGGATGTTAGTCAAGAAAGAGGTCGAATCCGAAGACACTCAAGGGATTCAAGAGCACTAGCAGAATCAAATCGCTCTTCAGGAGCGCTAGGACTGGTCAACAACCTACTACGGTCTGAGCCAAGCATCACAGGGCCGTCACAGACTATCGCCGCTCCGAGCATCCGCCAACACCCACGCATATGCTATCTTGCTGCAATTGTGGCATCACACTTGTCTAAGTTTTTGTGTCGCCAGCTTGCAAGCCATAACTCACCCAGGATTTTTGACATCCGCAGATTTGTAGACGAGTATGAATCTAAGTTCTGAAGTGTACGACCTATTCATCCTGAAATTGTAGCTATTCAGGAGCCTTGGGTCTTAGTTCAAGCATATTGTAAACTGTCTTGTGGAGCTATGGCGATGAACCTACTCCCACCCACTAATCCCGACGGCAGACTCATACTGATAGCAAGGGCCTGCTGTGGAATCATAGCCTCGTGCGTCAAGTACCTCGCATTGGCTGTCTTAGCGTCCGTTGCTTCCTACACAGGCTTTTTGGTGATGAAACCCATGTGGAAATGCCTGCTACTGGTTCTCGAGGCTGTTGGCGAAATTTGAAAGGGAACACTATGGCGAAACAGAACAGTCGAAAACTCATATCTGAGGAACTTACCAACACTGTTGGCTTTGAGAACGATGCTGCTGAAGCCTTTCGATTTGGCTTTCAGACGCGAGACTATGAAGTTGGTGATGCGATGGTCACCGAAAAAAACGCTGAGAACATAGTCTGCACAGACGGGATCGTTGTGAATGCAGCACAGATCATTAATGCAGGCAGATACGGAATACTAAAACGCTGCGACTTCTGCCACGAAGAATCCCAACGGCACATTTTCAGACGCCCCAGACCTCGCTTTAATTTTTCTCTCGCCGTCAATATGCGAACGTGCTACTCCTGCTCGAAAAATATGTGTAGCAAGCACTTCGCGATCAGTAGTATTGATAGGCACCTGAGATGTAAAAAATGCGACCGCCGTCACTTCTGGTTTGACTTCTGGATCAATAAAATCCTCAAACGTATCCTTTTCAAATAAGGCCCTCAACATGAATCCTGACGCTGCCCAACTCTATCAACTTATCAAGCAGTATCGCCTGGACTATAGGCACCGAAAACAGCTTAGCCATGTTGTCAGAAAGATAGAAATCGGCAAGATGCGCTCTCGGGAGGCACGCCGTTGGCTCAACAAACCCTTATTCAGAAGGTGGATCAATGAGCAGCAACGACGTTTCAATCCTTTTCCGCCAGCTCCAAGCCAGGAAGAACTCGGGACCTATGACGTAGAAATTGGGGAGCTGCAGGAGCAACCAGGGGTCAGGGTGAGCGTGAAGATAATACATCACCCGGGAAGGCATCTGGCAGTATGTGGACAAACAGGGTCGGGAAAAAGTACTGTTATCAGGAGCTTAATCGATGGAGTTGATTCAATCAATCGAAATGCTGGCCGGATTCATAGCGATCCTGATTCTTGATTTTAAAGGGGATTTTGTTGACATTCCGGCTCGCTTGGGTCGTGACTTATGGTTGCACTTAAGCGCCACAGACGGACTGCGCATCGCTTTTGATCTGCCACCGGGATGCAAAGACCACATCAGCTGGATCAACCAAATCACCAAGGTCATCTCATCACACTGTGATCTACAGTACGGAGAAGGCTGTCTAGCCTCAGTCTTGCGCCTGGGTACAGACTTACTCAATAGCAATCCAGTCGTTCCATTGACGATACCCAGTCCACCATTGGCACTGGAATTACTTCAATACCTGCCATGGAGGCTCATTGCTACAAAGGAGGCGTACTGGCAATCTGTCTTGCACAGATTTTCGCAATTGTTGGGCACATCAGGCAATCTGCTGCGTGCAGAGAAGGGCTTCGACCCTCACACCCATCTCGTTGCACCTCGTAAATGTGCAGTGATTGACTGCACCGGCCTGTCTCCCTGGCTAAGAGCGATCCTCGCCAATCTGATGGCTCTGAGGCTGCGTTTTCCCCGAATGACAGCGAGAAAGGTCTCTTCCGAAACCAACTTTCTCTATGTGATTGACGAATCAGATGATGCTGTGTCCAAACATGCGTGCAACCTCTATCCCGAAGGGTACAATGAGATAGGTTCCTTGCTAAAGCAAGGACGCGAATTTGGGATTACTGTTTGCCTTGGCATGACATCGCTGGGCAGATGCAGCCAATTCATCAGTTCCAACGTTTCATATAACATCATCCTAAATCAGTCTGATTCTGCTTCTGCCATAGCAGCTGCTCAGACCCTTTTGGCACCGCACGGTATACAGCTGATTTCCTCGCTTGAGCCTGGAGAGTGTGTCTTCAAAGAGTCTATGGGGAAGGTACCTTATGGTATGCTGCTCAAAGCACATTATATTCCTCCCTCTGAGATGCTGCGCCCTGAAAAGTTCGATCAGCTCCTTTTTAGTCCTGCGCGTAGTATGAAGGATATTCCAGGATTTAAGGATAAGTTGGATGAGTTAATTGATAAATTAAGGGTTGTTGTTTTACGCCAGGACCGCGCCAAATCAGCTACATCTCCACTGAGCAAGAATGAGAGAACATTTCTTGATCTGATGTCACTATATGAATACGAACCGTTATATCGAATCTTTGCTCGTATGGGCAACCTCTCTCCTGCGACTCAGCGAAGTATTATCAAGAAACTCATAGCAAGAAAACTGATTAATAGCGAGGATATTAGGACAAGCAAATCTAATCTCAGGTTGGGTTCCTTGACAGACACAGGGTGGGATTTCCTTAATAAAGAATCCAAGTATAAGCCCTTACGTGGCAAAATGATCCATACCCATATCTGTCGTTGGAAGCAAGCACTCGACCTCAAGAACGGAGCTGAAGAGTCTATCTGTGAGTTCTCGATTCCCGGAACAAACGGAAGCGCGGACGTAGGCTCAAAATTCAAAGGCGTCTGGCACTGCACCGAAGTCATCGTCGATTGCGAGTCAAACATCTGCGACCACGTCAGAGACTGCTTTATCAACTCAAGTGACATCGAGTCACTTACTATCGTGACATTATTGAAATCTGAACACAAGCATATCCGCGACCGGATCATGTCTAATTCACAGCTTATCTTCCATATCAACCGCATCAGATGGATGGTCGTGGATAAAATCATTAGGGGATTATGGCCAAAATGAGAGAAGCAAAGATGGTGTTAGTAGTCATTCTGATTTCGGCGTTAATCATCGCAGTTCGAGGTGATTTTAAGGGACATCTTTTGCACACATTTCCCTTCTTAGGGGGACAACCACCTGGAATGTACGATGCGGCTGGCATCGCGATGCTACTCATCGCTTTGTGGGGTTTGGCGCGTCTCAACAGGACCAGAGACCGCAAAAAGCGAGAAAGAAGATTCACACGATATAGAAGATGGTGACATGAAAGAAAAATTTGGTTCATGAATGCGTCCAATGAAAGGAATTATGAACATGGCAAGGATTCCTGATTATCAAGGACAACACAGAAACCGACCTAGGATTTTCATTAGACCCAGACAACCCCAGAAGCGTTTTCGCTGGGGGCTCGTGCTGGTGCCTCTCGCTTGTCTTTTCGCTGCCTATGTGCTGAAGCATATAGATCCGAGTGTGGACTGGGACGATGTAACGCGTTTTCTGGGCGTCAGAAATCGGAGACGCTACAGCATGCTGGCTGTGCTCGGCCTGTTTCTGATTGGCATCTTGGTGGTTATTCGCATCTACAGAGACGAGGAAACGTGAGGACTCGAATGCGATCGAATTCAATCCATCAGCGGACTGTCAGTTGGATACTCATGCTCCGGTCATCGTCGCGTCACTGTGATGCCTACTGAGTATAAAGCGATATGCTATTCAAAAGGGCTTGAAAGGTTATTGAGAGAACAGTGGAGTCCCCTCAGGGCGTGTTACAGTATTAGGGAGAAACCAATGAGAATTGAATAAGGAGAAAGAACCATGAGAAACAAACTCAATCTCATTATTGTGTCACTCATGTTCGCTAGTGTGTGCCTTTCTGCGCAGGAGGCGGTACCAGCGAAGAACCAGCTTGCTCTGACAATTATCCTGGATACAAGTTCATCATGTGACCGGCACAGGCCAGACTTTGTCTCATTATCAAGGCAGGCTATTTCAAGCTGCCTTAGCCCTGGGGATTATATCGAAGTAATCAGCGCCCACTCAGGAAAACCAAAGATTAGAATTGCTCAGACTATCAAGAGCGGCAACCCAGAAGAGATCAGGAGCATTACTGCCATCCTCAAAACCCTGCGCTGCGGCTTTCTTTCGAACGCTAGCATATCAAAGGCCCTGGAGATGGCTATCACCCGACTCAACAAGATCTGCTCGCAGAATGATTACCGGCGTTGCGCTGTCATCATATTTGGTGATGGCCAATTGTCTGACAGCGATGCCCAGAACGTTGTCGAACTGTCCAAACACCTTCAAAAAGGGGACCAGTCACTCTACGTTACTGGCACCACAAAGACCAGTAAGAGGCTCTTGGTGGCCGCTAACCAGGGCAAGCTCCAGTGGTCCCTTATAAGCGAGGCTAACCCCGTCATCTGGCTAAGACCCCGGGGAGCCTCTGCACTCACTGCAGAGAGACTGACCACATCAAAGCCCTCAGAAGGCGACGAAACTGCAGGCCCAAATGAACCGAAAGCAGCACCGTCTGTCCAAGAATCTGAGAGGCACGCTGTGGAGTCGAGACAGATAAAGACGGCTGAAGGTCCTGAATACGAAGTCAGAACATCCCTCGACTCCAGGGTCTCCTTCTCGCGCTTCGATGAAAAGCCCGGCGGCATAGGGGGGGTCGCGCTGGAAGATGTCCCGAAAGAAACTGAACAGCGGTCCTCAAGTGATGCCGAGCAGCCTGAAGGCCAAACAAAGGAGAAAGCTCCCCCATTCTGGCAGCGGGCCTGGCGTCAACTGCATGGCTTCACTCGCAGAACGTTTTGGTGGTTACTCGTGCCCTTGCTTGTCCTGCTGCTCGTTCTGGGCATCGTTTTCGCCGCAGGATTCAAAGAGGCCCGCCGGTGGCAGTCAATGATCACCTCCCGACTGAAGAAGAACCGCTCGAGTGATTCCGGAGTCCTCATCGCCAAGCTCAATGGTCAGACGTACCGGCTCGGCAAGCTGGATACCTTCAGGGCTGTAAATGTTGGCAAAGGCATCAACAACACCATCCGCATCGATGACAAATCCCTCAGCGACAGACATCTTCAGGTATTCAAAAGGGGCAATGCGCTGATGGTCCGCAATCTCAGTCAGTCGCCCATCGCGGTCAATGGTACACAGGTCAAACGTCGGGGCAAACACCCCCTTGTGCTGCCATCAGTGGTCGAGCTGAGCGACCGCACAAAGCTGAATCTGGAGCTCGTCAAACCAAAGACCGATGCCAAACAGAATCGGAGTGCCCAAAATGAGCAAGCAAAGCAGTAAGGCTTCCGTCGATGCGTTCTGCCGCATCTGCGTTGGACTTGGTTCCTCCCCACAGTTGATTATTGCCACCGCCTGCGCCGAGATATGGAAGCGATCGAAGTCAGTGGGACTCCACGTGAAACCCCTGTTCTTCGATTTCCTGCCCCACATTAATCCCAACTGTGACTCGCTGCTGGGTGTGGACACAGCACAATTGTTCGGCCCTGAAGCATTTGTACAGGCCGTCCTACGTGTAGATAGAAAGGCGCTCGAGCGTGCAGAAAAAGATGGCCGTCTATGGTGTATGCCCGAGGGCTGGCACGCAGACTCCACTATCACCAAGGACAACATGGGGGCATCAGGCAAGCCCCGTATTGGGCTGATGCTCGCCAACTTAAATGCCCGCGTGCTAACCAGAAGGCTAGATCGGCTCATCCAGGAAGTTATGGACCACCGGCGGGGTGACGAGACTGCTGTGACCGGAGGAAAGGGTCCATCACACCGGGGACGGATACAGTTCGACGTATTCCTGTCCGCCGTTGGGGCTACCGGATCGGGATCAGTGCACTGGTTCCTGGAGGCCATTGGGGCCTGCGCCAAACGTAATGGCGTCGAGGCAAGCATTGTCTTGCATCTACTCTGCCGCGGCAATCTTGATGTCCATGACGTGACCCAAGCCAACCTCAATGAGTATATCGCCACCAAGCATGTGCTGGTACTGCGGGCAGGTTCATACGTAAATCCCTTTACGGGCATGGTCGTACCCGTTCCGTTCAGTTCCTTGTTTTTCTCATCCAGCCAAAACGGCAATGGCAACATGATGGAGGTTGAGACGCTGCAACTGCATGAAGGCCATTGCGAACACTTTCTGTACAACACACGTGCAGGCTCCAAAGTCCTCCATCGCTTGCCAGACGTGCTCGTCCCTAGATTCGGACGAGGACAGGAGCCGTTGGTAGCCAATACTGTGTCCTGTGTCTTCATCGGAAGAGACCCTAACCGTGTGCTGGGTTTCTACAAGCACAAAGCCGCAGCTTGCTTCTCCGACAGCCTTCTGGCCGAAGGCCATGCCTCTTTGGCTCGCCGCGAGGCTGTGGCCTGGGCCCGGCAGAACGGCATCGTGGAATCTGATACAGAGAACCAGCTGACCGGTCCTGTGCTCAAATCGGGTGAATCCCAGGACAAGGTAATCGAGGTCGTCAAGGCGAGCTTTCGAGATCGTATCGGTAATTCCAAGGCTCTGGACAGGATACGGCTCATCGAAGATGCTCTTGAATCTGTCGAGAACGAGGTCCAGTCTTCCCATGTGCCCATGATGCGGACCTCTGTCCGGCGCAAACTCAGATCTCTCAACCAGACCCTGGACATGTATCTGGACCGAACGATGCGAACCAGTCACGGCTTGTCGGATGCTCGCAACTGCCTGGCCTACCTCAAAACGATAGCCACAATGTCCGCAGACCACATCGCTCGGAAAGAAAGTGAACTTCGGGAGTATCTAAGCCCACATGAGCAGATCATTGCAGAGTCCCTCGAAAGGGCTGAGCACCTTGCCAAGCGCAACAGGCTGGTTCGCCTGGCGTACTATCCGCTGGTTCGACGTGTTGCTCTTGCTATGGAGGAGTCTGCCCTTGCGGTCATTGACTACCAGTTGCAGATCACTGCCTGCGCTATCGCGAATGATTTGACCACTTCCCTTATTGATGAGCTGAACCGCAGGCTCACCTGGCTAAGCATGGCAATGCAGAAGCTCAAGCAGCTGACGCAGGTGTGTGAGAACACAGCAGAGGCTGTTGCTTCGGCACCAACGACCGCTCACGTTTCCAACGGTATCGAACTGACGAATAGAGACTATCTGGATGATCATTTCAGACGCCAAGTAGCCAAGTATGGCGGTGCTCAGAAGCTGGCAGATGAGATCCGTGGAAGATTCCTAAGCAGGCACGGTACGATGGCAATGCTGGCCGAAGCGTCCCTTGAAGAGTGCCTGGATGCTTTTGCCGGCATATGCAGTGAGATGTTTCGGCGTCAAGTCGAAGCCTCGGATGCTGCCAGCGAGTTCAGGGCGCAATTCCCCGACGAGAACAGGCAGCGGGTGATCTTGGCACAGTTGATCAAGGATAGTGAGGGAAGATTCCCAGTGAGAGGAGAGATCGACGAGCCTGTGGTCTGGATCAAGGCAGTCAATGTTCCGAAACCTGAACATGTCGAGTGGATACGAAGCCTGCTCACGAGCGTTGATCCGAAGGACGGTAAGTGGGAAGTAGCGGTTGACGAATCCGACCCTGACAGAATCTCGATACTCCAGCTGCGGGGAGGAATCTCACTGGCACACCACCTTGAAAGCCTGGATGTTGCCGATGACGAAGAAGGCTGGGCCCGAGTCATCGATCAGGCCCCAGACCCCGGCAGTGCCATCCTGGTACCGCCGAATCCCACCATGAGGCAGTTCAGACGCGTCCTGACAAAAGGCATTGCCAACGATCAGATCACCTTCAACGACAGAACCGGGTTCATGTTCAGCAGTTCCAGTGCTGAAGAGCTGTCTCTGGGCAAGGATCTTGAGTCAATGGAGAAGGCTCTCCGTCCCTTATGGCCACAGTTGGTGTTCATCGAGTCTACCTTTAACAGGAGCCTTGTCGTTGCAGAAAAGGCCGTCCTGGCAAGGCTCGAGCAGATCTACGCGGCTCTCAAGTCGAACCAGCCCGAACCAGATCCACGTCTGAAACTAATTGACGTTGTGGCAGTCGAGGAGTGCCTAAAGCAGTCTGAGCTGCTCTTGCCAAGACTTCGGAGGATCACAAAGGCTCTTGGGAAGGAGTATTCTGAATGAAGAGTCGGAGGTTCAAAGCACCGAACGGAAGACGGCTCAGGCACACGTCGGACAAGCTTGCACAGTCCCTCGCTGCCATAGATTGGAATATCCCCGCCCAGACCGCAGATTTCACGCGGCTTGCCCCAGACACAGCATCCGAGAATGGCCCTTTTGCCCACTATCAGACCGATGCCTTCGATATCCGGATGGTAGCAGGGACAATCGTTACGGTCTTTGGAGCCGGGTCTGTCGGCAGCTATCTTTCTCAATTCCTGGGGCCGGCTCAGCTCCAGCAGAACGTCGTAGACTTCAAAAAGGTCGAATTAAAGCACACCCAGGGCGGCAGAACGATCTATGACCACACACTGATCGGCATGAAAAAGGTGGATGCACTCAAGCGCAAGCTCGAACGAGACCATGTCGGAACCACGGTCAATCCCCTGCCCTACAACGTTGCAGAACTGCCGAATATCGAGTTAGTGCGTATGTTCAATCGCTCCTGGTTGGTCTTTCTGGCCATAGACGACCCGAAGCAGATCCTACGTATCAGTGATTTGGCGTATTCGATTGTGGAGGTGATCCAGGTGGCAGTGCATGCCAAGGCAAGAAGCGGGCACCTTGCCATCTCCATTCCCCTTGTAACACCGTGTATCCGTTGCACCCTCGAAATCCACAGCGAAAAGGACATCCGCCGCCTGGATGGTGAGCCCGGCAACAGCCTTGACATAGCCCATGTGGCTCAGGAGGCAGCCAGAATTGGCCTGGATATCCTTTACTCCAAGGCCACTGGGAAGGACATCACCCGTTGGGATGTCTCAAAGAATCTCATCTATATCTCGAACACAAAACAAGAAGAACTGAGCCCGGACGGTCCGGGACTCCATTTTGAGGGAAGTCAGAGACGTGCTGGCTGCCTGATCTGCAATATATGATGAATGCCGATTGAAGGAGAAAAACCATGGCAGAAACCACGATAGTACCCGTCAGTCGTATGCGTCGTTTTGACGCGCCTGGGGCTCCACAGGCATCGACGCCTGCCCCTCTCTCTCCTATAGTGCTTGGGAGACTTATCGAGGCCGTGACCAAGCTTGACAAAAAGATCGACGCCATCGTCCTCAGTCGTACTCAGTACCCTGAAGTCAGTGCGACTCAGTCCACAGCTCTTCAGGCTCCTGCGCCTGCCCGAGCCTCCCGCTCCCTTGCCGGGAGCCTGATGAAGTCAGTCAACGCTCTGGCCAAGAGGGTTGCCACAGTCGAGAACCATCAGCAGCTCTACGACGTGACAACGATCCAGCCTCAGGCTGGCCCCCGCAGAGCTGTCCAGACTGTGGATCCGAAACCACAGCGCACGGTGAGGGTCAAGCGTAGCATTCTGCGGGAAATGTTCGACTGACCGAGCAGGCAGGTGGGGAGAGATGCGACCTCTCTCCGCCTTTGGTTTTATTAACGAATTTCATGGGAGTGAAACGATCATGGCGTATCAGATGATAAACCCTGTACGGCGCAGAAACGTAGTGCTGCTTGTAGCCGGCGTACTGGTCTTGGGTGCAATCGCTAACAAGCCGTCGCTGGTTCTCTTCTTCCTGTCAGCAAGAGAACTGTTCAACATGGCCGTGATAGTGGTAACCACGCTCTTGTTGGCGATAGCCATCAATCATTGTGCTCGGGTCATTCTGACTGCCCCAGGAGAACCATGGTATGCCCGGCCTGGGGCGTTTATCTTCATGGCCCTGATGCTGCTGCTGGTAAACGCCGCTGCAGTCTTCTGCATGAACAACGCATTCGTGGCATTTGGAAGTGGCCCGCTGTTCTCGCAGTTGGCCACGCAGTTTTTGTTCAATGCAATGTTACTGCTATGGACCACGGTCCTAGAATGGCCCAGCTATGAAAACGTGTGAATAAGACTATTGATGCATGTCCCGTTCTTACTGAAACTCAGAAAGGAGCCATATCATGACAGAGGAAATCAACTATCCCGAATTCGAATCAAAAGCAAGAGGTGGAATATCCTCCGCCGTTTGGCGGACACAGTCCACCAAGAATGGCAGGACTTTCGACAAGTTCTCCGTAAAACTCCAGAAGAGATACAAAGACCCTGCAACTGGGGAGTGGAAAGGATCGGAAATGTATCTGTTTCCGTCAGAGATACATGCTTTGCTGATGGTTGCCCGCAAAGCTTACGAGCACTGCACATTGGTCGAAAAGGCCGAGGATGCCGAAGAATCCGTACCTATCTGAGACTTGGACCGCAGGTCTTGGATTCCACAAGAGCTCGTCTGCCTCGTAGGTGGACGGGCTCTTGTGATGGCCCCCAGTCCACGTCCCATATACATTCGCCTTCATCTCCCAACGCTGATGGACAGTGGATATCGTGCAAAAAAGGGCTACAACCGGCAGGCCGCCTGCCTTCTGCTCGCCCTTGATTTTGCCTAGAAAACGCCGATTTGCGCGCACGTATTGAATGGGCGTTTCCAGCTCCTGGACCATAGACCTGTGTCGCACCTACTTGGCCCAGGCAAAAAAGCTGCTGACAAGCTTATGCAGCAACAGCCACACATGACTCTACACCCGCAGTTACGCACGCAGATCCCTTATCCATGACCGCCGTCAAAATTTCTGCAGCGGTCCTCTGTATCCGCTCCAATGATTGTAGAAGTGTTTTCTTGTCACCGTTGTATAGCTGAATATAGTCACTACTGGCACTGTTTGTGTCCAACCCTATGCCGTGGCAAACGACAAAAGCGACGGCTTCAGCTTCGGTCTCTCTAACCTTCTTATCTTTAAGCGTATTGTCCTTGTCTGCGTGAAGCATTTCGTGAGCCAGTTCATGCACTAGAACCGACAATTCCTCTCCGAGAGCTAAACCCTTCTTAAGTCGTATCAGTCCGCCAGAAGACGCCCCATCAGCAGAGCCTATCTTGTTGCTGTACTCGAGCTTGATGCCCTTACTGGCGACGTACTCTCTCAACCTTCCTGCATAAACGCCCGGATCACCACCAACCCTGGCGAAGTCAGGCAACGGCTTGCCATCTGTCTGACTGATATCAAAAACGTGAACCGTCTTGAAGGTTGCAACTACCTCATCTTGCGTCTCTTTGTCATCGGCCTCTTCAGGCTGTTTCTTCTTGTGATAGACAACAGGCGCCATGATCGCGATGCCGTGTTCACCCTTCTTGACATACCGGCCCAGTCGCCGCCACGTCCTGAAGCCAGCTACATGCGTAGCATCCGGCTTCTGGAATCCAATCAGAATCGCGTTACCGGCACTATAATGATGGAACTTAGCCATAGCTTCCAGATACTCCTTCAGAACGTCACTCTTGCCAGCCTCGACCGCCTCAACGAGCCTGTCAAACGCCTGCCGAGCGATTGTCTTCACCTGATTAATTCGCATTATGTCTCACCTCCCGAAGTCACACCGTATTTCCTTCTGGCCCGGATTCCCTGGCCAACTCAGCCTCAACATCAGCTGCGATCTTCTCACACCTCAGGCAGTACCCATCCGAGAACTCTGATGTGCCTTTGCCACATATCCTGCATTTCATCTGCATCACCTCCCTGATGACTTTGGTTTTTCTGCTTTGCCAAAAACCAAAGTCAGGCAAGAACATTTTTGAGGCAATTAGCCGGTCATCCTTGCGAAGTTCTTCTGTTCCTCAGAAATCACCGATTACTCAGTGCTAACGCAGCGGTATTTGTGAGTTCTTGTGGTAGGCTGGTGTGTAGGGATTGCTGTTCCCATCCATGTACAGCATCGACCGTAGAGTACAGGAAGGCGGCAGCATCACTCCCTGTTGGTTGCTGTTTATGTAGCTCATAGAGATGACTTGGATTTTGGAGGATCAGACTATGGAAGGTGTCGCTTATCTTCTTCGTTCTGCTTTGATAATGGCTCTTGCAGGTGCTTTTGTTTTCCTGTGTATCGTCATTGTGCGATCCATTCTACAACAATTACTCTCATCCAGATTCATACACATCCCAGAGGCTCTTAAGCCTTTGCTTGCTCCGTCATCTGGGCCTACACGCCTGGAGAATTCATTCTGGCTTTCCATGGGTACTGTGACCTTAGTCATTCTCACTGTCGTGGTCGCGATCTTTATATCCGACGTGATCGACGCACTCTGGGACTTGTTTCTGGCAATATGATTCGGTCACGTGATCAGTCTGCAGGATAGAAGGACTATACGGATGAGCCGCTTATTGTGCGGTCCGTTGGTTGTCAAAAGCATAAAACTTTGTAAAAGGCCACGATGAATAGAAGGAGAACACACATGTCACCGAGAAAGAACAATGTGCTAACTGTCGAAGATTGGCCCGATCCGAAAAAGGGCAAGCTCTACAAGGGAAGGGTAGGAAGAGCCGAAGCAAAGGGAAAACCTAAATCTCTCCATGTGACCATCGAAAACCTTGATCCCAGCCAGCTTGGTCGCATTCATGATGTGAGCCTACCTTTGCCTGTTCGGCCTGGCAACAGAACATGCTCGTTTCTCGCAGCATGTGGAATTGACGTAAGCGCTGTCGGTGCCAAGGTATGCCTGCACGATATCGCCGGTGCTACCGTTGGCATGAGGTTTGGTGCCGTTGGCCAGGATGAATCTCGACAGGTTGATTTTGAGAGAATTGAAAATCCGCCAGATATGAAGGTGAATACTCCGATCGAAGAGTCAGGCGATCAGGCGGCTCAGTAGTAGTGCAACCCAAGGAAAACCACGCGTGAAAGGGACTTTCGAATAGAGACAATGACAGCTAGAAACAGAAAACCCACCCTCCAAGATATGCGTGCAGAAATATTGCGCCGCAGATACCTCTGGAAAGACGGGAACGGAAAGGTCATCGAGACTTGGGACGAGATGTGCCATCGTGTCGCACGGGTGATAGCGGAGGTAGAACAAGGCTACGATGCACCTGCTGACCAAATAAAGTCTCTAAGAGAGAGATTCTACAACGCCATAAGCAAGGCTATATTCCTACCTAATTCCCCCACCTTGATGAATGCCGGTAGAAAAGATGGGCTGCTTAGCGCATGCTTTGTTCTTCCGCTTCTTGATAGCCTCAAAGAAATCCTCAAAACAGTCATGAATACAGGCCTGATACAAAAAGCGGGTGGCGGAACAGGGTTCGACTTTAGCCAACTGCGTCCCACCGGTGATATAGTGGCTTCCAGCGGCGGCAGAACCTCAGGACCGCTTAGCTTTGGAGGAATACTGGCAGAAACCACCCATGCCATTCAGCAGGGCGCTCATCGCCGCGGCGCAAACATGGGGATGATGTCAATTGACCACCCTGATATTCTGAGGTTCATTCACACGAAGAAGGATCTCGCAGCCTTTACCAACTTCAATTTCTCTGTGAAGGTTCCTGATACCTTCATGAGGCAACTGGAAGAGAATCCACATCTGCCGCACGTCGTAGTTAATCCCCGTACGAACAAGAGATATGTCATGCCCCGTTCCATGAATCCCGATTCTTACACCATAGATGATCTTTCCCCGGAAGATCAGGCGACTGGCGATTGCCACACAGTGAGACAGATTTGGGGCCTGATCGTTCAGAACGCCTGGGCTACCGGCGAGCCCGGTATCTGTTTCATCGACCATATAAATGAGGTGAATCCAACGCCTACTCTCGGCAAAATCGAGGCCTGCAATCCGTGCGGCGAGCAGCCACTGCTTCCTTATGAAGCGTGTAACCTTGGTTCCATCAACGTCTCGAAGTTCGTGACAATCGACGGTGTCGACCTGGATTGGAACAGCTTGAAGGACACAATAAAGCCTGCCGTGCGGTTCCTCGACAATGTAATCGACGCCAATCACTATCCAATCCCTGAAATCGAGAAGATCACGCTCGGCAACCGGAAGATAGGCCTCGGCATCATGGGCTTTGCGGACGCCCTTGTTCTGTTGGGCATCAGGTATGACAGTGAAGAAGCTGTCAAGTCTGCGGAGAAATTGGCTTCGTTCATTCAGGAACATGCCCATAAGGCAAGCGAAGCCCTTGCCGAGGAGAGAGGCTGCTTTCCTAACTGGAAAGGCAGCGTATGGGACGCCAAGCACCATCAGCCAATTCGCAATGCCACCTGCACCACAATCGCACCGACTGGCACAATTGGCATTATTGCCGGTTGCAGTGGCGGCATAGAGCCTGTCTTCAGCTTCGCCACTAAACGCAGAGTCTTGGATGGCCAGGAATTCGTTCAGTTTCATCCCCTTATCGAGAAACTCGGAACCAAAGGAGGCTGGCTAACTGACAATGTACGTGATTTGCTCAGTAAGGGCATTCCACCCTGTGAAATCCCAGATATCCCAAGAAAACTGGCTGAAGTTCTGGTGACAGCGCATGAAGTCAGTCCAGAGTGGCACGTCAGAATCCAGGCAGCCTTCCAGAAATACACAGATAATGCAGTCTCAAAGACCGTCAACCTGCGGTCAGATGCAACTGTAGAAGACGTTGACAAGGTCTACCGCCTTGCCTTTGAACTCGGTTGCAAAGGCATCACTATATATAGGGATAGTTCTCGCGAGAATCAGGTGATCACTGCTGCACATGAAGCTGCCCAGCCTGATGCAGGAATGCTCGTTCCTCGGCTCAGGCCTCGCAAAACAACAGGCCAAACCATCAAATCCAGGACTGGTTGCGGCACACTTTTCATCAGTGTCAACAAAGATGAGGACGGTCTTTGCGAAGTATTTGCTAATCTGGGAAAGGCAGGAGGGTGTCCTTCACAAAGTGAAGCTACATGTCGGGCCGTCTCAGCGGCACTTAGATGTGGTGTGGATCCAAGAGTGCTCATAGAGCAACTGAAGAATATACGCTGCCTTTCAACAATCGCCCGGCGGAAAGATAACAAAGACATTGATGTGCTTTCCTGCCCTGATGCCATAGCTCGGGCTATTGAGGAATCCTTGGGAGAGGATTGTGAGCCTGTGATAATCTCTCCGGTTAATAGATGTCCGGATTGTGGCTATCCTCTCAGAAGGGAAGCTGGGTGTAATGTGTGTGATGAATGCGGATTCACTAAGTGTGGATAGGAATAAGAACGCCGACCACAATGACGCAACAAAATGAGAAATTTGAAAGTGGCAACGGATGGCCAAAGCCACCACAGGAATTCCCACTGCTGATGACACCCACTGAAGCCGCCCAGTTCTTAAGATTGGATCAAACAGGCCTCACTCCTAAGTCTGCAAAACGAACCCTCAACTACTGGCGGGATCGAGGCGAGTTGCGGGCCACAAAATATGCCCGGCATGTGTGGTACCTGAAAACCGAATTAGAGGACTTCATGAAAAAGAAAACAGAGGCATGAAAATTCTTGTTCTCAAAATTCCAGTTGCGCTGTCTGATGAGGCACAGTATAATGTCGCCTCGTCAGTGGCAGTGGTACTGGGTTCCCGAAAGGAGCAAGTACCATGGCACAAACAAAAGTAAGTGTAATTCGTAAGTGGTATGGAAAAGTTCCCCTTGACAGGACAGGCAAACCAATTCCCAGAGACCTCTGGCCTAAACGCCGCAAGTGCAGCTGGGAAGTACGATGGTATAGTTCTGAGGGGAAGCGGTATTCCAAGAGCTTCAAGAGCAGAAAGGAGGCAAACCAGTACGCTAAGAAGCTACAAAGAAAAGTGGACATGGGCAAAAGAGATAGGCCCAAGAAGATTACATTGGCCCAGTTTACTGATGAGCACAGGAGAGTAATGGTCGGCAGAGTCGCCCACACTACGTTGAAACACCAGGTTAGAATGCTCAATATGCTTGCCCAGCACGTTGGATCTGGCCGCACTCTTAGCCGGATAAGTCCGAGGGACGCTGAGTCCTTTGTAGCAAGCCGGGTGAGACTTGGGCGTGCAGTCGCAACCGTGAACAAGGATTTGAGGACTCTGAAGGGTGTCTTCAACCTCGCTATCGAACCGCGTGGCTACTTGGAAGAAGGCTGTAATCCCTTTGCCAATATTAGACCACGAAGGCTCGCCCCAAAACCACCGTACTACGTCCCACTTGAGGACTTTCAACGCGTGTTCTCTGGGGCGCCCAAGCTGTGGTGGAAGGCATTGCTAGCGCTGGCCTACACGAGTGGTGGCAGACGCGATGAGCTATTGAACCTGACGTGGTCTGACGTAGATTTTGAGACACAGATTGTGAAATTTGCCCCCAAGCGAGCTTCTGAGGTCATTCTGGCTTGGGAACCAAAGGACCACCAGATCCGAGAAGTGCCAATACCTTCGGAGACACTTCAGCTATTGGTGGATCTGCAGCTTGAGACCGAAGAAACGAGTCCGTATGTGTTCGTCAGTAAGGCCCGGCTACTTCACATTCTCAACCGCCGCTCACACGGTGACTGGGAGCCGGACAGCGAGATAATAAACAATCTGGTTCGGGATCTTAAGGTGATATGTCGGCACGCGGCGGTCAACCCCTTTACGGTCCACGACCTTCGCCGATCGTGCATCACGAACTGGTCAAAGGTGCTTCCGATCCAGACGGTTCAGCACCTCGCGGGTCATTCAAGCATAGAAACCACGCGCAAGTACTATCTCTCGGTCCAGCAATCCGACCTGAACGCGGCGAGGCAGGTTCAGTCCAAAGTAATGACCTCACTGACGAACTTTTAGACGAACTCCGGCCAAAATGGGCAATTTTGAGCTGCCAACAAGAAAGCTGCCAAGCACAAGTACTTGGCAGCTAAAGAGTTACAAAACTGGGCCCGGTAGGATTCGAACCTACGACCAATGGATTATGAGTCCACTGCTCTGCCGCTGAGCTACGGGCCCTCAGGCACTTCCAACTGCTGTTAGGATAGCTGCTTCCAGCGCCATCCGTCAACCACTTTTCCAGCAAAATGCCACAAGACAAGCCAAAAAGTGTCGTTTCTGTCCCGGCCACTCTCTGCCTCGGTCAGACGCTGTTCAGCAACTTGCTTGCAGAGGCTTTGTCTGGCTATGTCTGGCGATTGCGCAGCTAAGTAATATCTTCCTTGTTGTCATTCCATTGTAGTGCCCTGCAAACTGCCGAAGTACTTGACTCGGCAGCCACCTAGCGCACTCCGTGACAGGCAGCCGGCAAATGTTATGCAACGTGCATTTGGCCGTTTGGGCCTTCGGGCGGGTCTTGTTGAATTTCTTACCTGTGCTATTAGCTGTCCCAGATTTCGCGTCCCAACGCTTTGTTCCAACACGTCCTTTTATCCCGATTACATCTTTTGGGCCAGATGAGCATGCAGGCGTAACTTTCTTCTGAGCAAGCGTACAACTCAGCCAACTATCGCGTTGACTAATCCGAAATACGAGCAGCACAATTCTCACGGCTCTTCGGTTAACACTCCATTGCGTGCTCGGTGCATTCCCTACGCTCAAACGTGAGTCCGTTAGCTGTCGAAGTCAATCCCTGCCAAGATCAAGTCAAGTATTTCTTCTTTCCCAGGGTCGCTACCGCAAGCCATAGAGATAAACCGGCTTCTGGTTTGGCACTTGGTGGGCAGCGGTCCGGTCGAAACGCCTCCCCCTTGGGATTGGCAATCCTTAAGAGATTGTGGTTGAGACACGCGCCAGCAAGACCCGTAGTATAGGTCTAAACGGTGGAACCTTCTGCTCGTTTCCCTTCTTCGATACCCGTAATTCTACCGTATTTTGCCTTACGCCCAGAATTTTTTACCTAATTTTACTTGCTTTGCCGTCTCATAAGGGATAAAATCAAATTCTAATTGTAGAGATCTCCGTGAAGTGCTGAAAGGAGGACAGGATGTCCCACTCTTTTCTCGGGCTGGTGTATGTTTTAGCGTGATATCGCTGCGCGAGGTGTGTGCTGGCCGAATATTAACGATTCTTTGGAGGACAAGAGCATGGACCACGATAGAGACAGCGCCGTGCACAGGGTACGGCGCAAAAATATCAACACTTTTGGAAAGGAAAAAGAGATGAAAACGACGAAAATGATTGCAGTTCTGGTTTCGGCTGTGGGCGTAATGGTCCTGGCGAGTGGACTTGCAATTGCAGCCCCGATGGGCTCGGCCTTTACCTACCAGGGCAGGCTCATCTTGGATGGCAGCGC
>SMTZ1_10000098_pt1 | contig 65949 bp, 67 predicted proteins | sample DeeMarSWOR136_30_FD_25667 | JGI IMG/M metagenome (IMG submission 25667) | reverse complement strand
TTTAGAGTATGACTCCCTTTTCCTTGAAAGTGGTGATATCGTCCCAGGTGTAGCCCAGCGTTTCCGTTAGCACCTCCTCGGTGTGCTGACCCATCTCCGGGGCGGTGGTCCTGACGGTGGGAGGAGTCTTGGAAAATTGCCAGGGCGGCATAATCATCTTGAGCTTCTTGCCGGAGGGGTGGTCTATTTCCCGGAAATATCCGTTAGCCCACGGAGTGGGGTCCTCGGCGACTTCTGACGGGGTTTTTACCCTCGTCCAGATAACGTCCTCCTTAGCCAGCCGTTCCGCCCAGTAAGCCTGCGGCTTCTTTTTAAAAACATCGTCGAGGATCGGTATCAGAGCCAAATTGTTTTCCATGCGCTTCTCGTGCGACTCGAAGCGGGGGTCATTCTCAAGCTCGCCGATATCAAGGGCTTTACACACACCCGACCAGTAGCGGTCGCCCTGGATGCAGGCAAGCTGAATCCACTTGCTGTCGGCGCACTCGTAGCTGTTGAAGATGGGATTGCTCTGCACCTTACGCGATACCCGGGGGTATTCCAGTCCAGTCGCTAGGACGGAGGAAAGCACGATGCCCATCGACCATATCCCCCCGCCGACGAGCGAGACGCAGACCTCCTGTCCCTCGCCGGTGCGCTCACGGTGGAATAGCGCCATGAGGATAGCACCTGCGGCGCGGCGTACATGCCGGTGGTATTATCGCCGAAGCCCGGCACCTGGAAAGCCAGCGGCGTGCCCGGCTCACCCAGCGACGCCATGACGCCGCTCCGCGCCCAGTAGCCGACGAAGTCGTAAGCGCCAACATCCCTCTCCGGCCCGTGGAGTCCGTAGCCGCTGAGATGGGTATAGATGATTTTAGGATTTATTTTAGATATAGTCTCATATTCCAGCCCGAGACTCTTCAGAGCGTGGGGACGGAAATTACAGACCATAACGTCGGATTTCTTGACTAGTTTATAGAGTATTTCCTGTCCCTCTTTCTTCTTGAGGTCAAGGGTGATGCCTTTTTTATTGAAATTATAGAACTCAAATACATAATTAATTTCATAAATTGGTACGTTGCCGCTGATTTTCAGGATACCGCGGGTCTGGTCGCCGCCCTCGGTACGCTCCACCTTGATGACCTCGGCACCCATATCCGCCAAGACACGGCAGCACACCGGGGCCAGCCCGGCCTCGCTGACATCAAGGACTCTGATTCCCTCAAGTGCCATTTTCATATATCTTCCTCCTTGTTTTAACTCGTAGTAGCGTGCGTTATAGTAGTATAACCCGGTGTAGTCAATGAGCTGGCTGGTAAAAAGTGTGTCATTCTTGATACATTATTGGTAATTCGTTAAAAAACCACCTTCTCCACAACAATTCATCATCAGTATATAATTTTGCCTGCAATACTTTATCATCAATGCTGATTTCCGTATCATATATCAAATGCTCTTCATACCTAAAATTCATCTTATATAATTTATTGTATGCTTCGATTCTTTGTTCCAGCAATGGAACACTCTCTTCTGCATATTCTTGATTTTCAAAGACAATTACCAATGCCATGTATTCACCGTTATCATCCTTTCCATGCCCCATACCAATGGTTGTGAAATTTTCCAGTTTTGTTCCATAGTATGATTCCGCCGACGCCAGAATATCTCGTATCAATAATTCATCTACGATAATTATTTCTATAGTATTTAGATAATGCATACCCTGTGCTATTAGTAAATATTCTGGTAGATCGGCCAAGCTGGGCGCTTTATCCATACTTGAATCGATAGCCGATTTTATATCCTCAGTAGAGCTGCCGATAAATAACTGCCCATTAGAAACAGCCAGTGGCACGGCGCGTCCTATTTCGTCTAAATGAGGAGGATTGCGCCTATTCGCTAAATGAAATTCCAGACTATCGCCCCAGCTGTAAATAGTGATTTTTTCACATTCTTCGCTTTTAAAATTATCTATTGCCCATAATGGCCATTTATCGCGATTATTCAAGGCTTGTTCAGTGGACAGTGTATCGAAGTTACCTACAGCAGCTACCAGTGCGTCCAAATTAGAACCGAGACTCCCAATACCTGAAGATGATAAAGACACAGAATATATATTATTGATCTCAGCATTTACATCTGTAATGCTATAGCCGATATTACTATCTTGTATAGGTGAGGATAATATATCATCCTTTAGGCCGGTCCAATATGAGCCGTATAGTAATATATGTTCCCCAAAAAGGTTCCCGTCCATCGACAAGTTCATAATAGTATCTCTAAATTCTTCATTGGTTAATCTCTGATTATCTTCATCATATAAGAAAATACCATTTGCTTTCCGAAATGATTCATAATCAATAAGGATGATAACACGCCCTTTTCTAGCTGTTTCAGGTAAAAGTGTAAGTAATTTTACAAATGTGTTTTCCTCCTCTGTTTCAGAACAACTCCACGCAACGGGCACAATTAGCACCAGGCATAAGATAAGTGCTATGCAAAATACCAGCTTCCTCATCCCTTACCTCCTTACTTGCATTAGCATAACTCTTAACAACGTTATTTATTTCTCATTGCCCACGATAAGGCAGCTGCAGATGCCGGTGCCGGCGTTTCCGCCGAGGTTGTGCGTCAGACCCAGGCGCGGGTTCTTCACCTGGCGCGGTCCGGCCTTGCCCTGGAGCTGCTTGTAGACCTCGTACATCATCCGTAAGCCGCTGGCGCCCAGGGGGTGGCCGAAGCATTTAAGTCCGCCGTCGGTATTGACGGGTAAATCTCCCTCGAGGGTAAAGCTGCCGGCCTCGATATCATCTCGGGCCCTGCCCCGTGGACTGAATCCCAGGTCCTCATAGACAATCATCTCGTGGATGCTGAAGCAATCGTGCACCTCGGCCATACATATCTCCTTGCGCGGGTTCTTCACCCCGGCTTCCTCGTAAGCCCGCCGCGAGCCGATGACGTTCTCCTCGATGTGGACGAAATCGTAGCTCTGGTGCAGGGCGCCCTGCCTGGCACCGACGGCAATCTGCATTCCCTTGACGTAGATGGGGTCGTCCCTGAAGTTCCTGGCCATGTCCGCCCGCGTGACCACCGCCACCGCGGCGCCATCGCTGACGCCGCAGCAATCGAAGAGGCCCAGTGGCCAAGCGATTATCGGAGCGTTAACCACCTGTTCCACGGTGAGCTCGTTCTGGAAATGCGCCTTGGGATTGAGGCTGCCGTTATGGTGGTTCTTGACGGTAATCTGCGCCAGCAGTCTTTTCCCTTCCTCGGGTTTGATGTTATAATCGTGGAAATAGCGCGTCGCCAGGTAGGCAAACGACGCCGGGGCGCTGTAGCCGGGCCCGATGCCGGAGCTACCGTCCTGGTTGTCCCCGACGACGCTGGGGCCTTTCACCCCGGTGGTGCCCGAGTCCTTGAGCTTCTCCACGCCCACGGCCAGGGCGACGTCACAGGCGCCGGCCGCCACCGCGTAGCACGCCCCACGTAATGCCTCCGAGCCGGTGGCGCACATATTCTCTACCCGGGTCATGGGGATATAGGGAAGTTGTAACGGCGAAAGAGTGATGGCGCTCAGGCCGGAAAACACCGTGCCAATCCAGGCCGCCTGGACATCTTTGGGCTCGATACCAGCATCCTCGAAAGCCTCGTAGGCAGCTTCAACGATGAGGTCCTCGACGCCCTTGTCCCAGCGCTCCCCGAACTTGGTACAGCCCATGCCCACGATGGCGACTTTATCCTTGATTCCTTCCATATAAATCCTCCGAAAATAGAGTCATTGCGAGTGAGGTCTAGCAATCTCTATTACCGTTCGAGGAGATTGACTCGTCGCTTCGCTCCTCGCAATGACAGCTATATTTATTCAACCGGTTTCGCCTTCCAGAAATAATTATAATAACCACGACTCTGAAACATCTTCCTGAAAGTCATCTCCACCGGCATACCCACCTCCACCTTGTCAGGTTCACAGTCGGTCAGCTCGCAGATAATCCTTCCGCCCTCATCAAAGTCGATAACGCCGTTCACGCCCGGTGGATTTTGCGTGGGCTGCAGCTGGTCAATGGCGTAGCTGAAGAGCTTACCCTTCTTGTCGGAAAATTTATAAGGTTCAAAATTATCTCTGGCCTGGCAGTTGACGCAAACCCGGATGGCCTGCCCCAGCTGATGAATCTGCGGCGTGCCACATTTCCTGCACTTTACCCCGTACAGCGCCGCTATCGCCCGCCTCTCCCGCCAGCGGCCCGGCAGGGAAAGCGCCGGGCGCTCGGGCAGGGTCGAGGCCTCGACATCGACCAGGTTTTTCCAGGTGAGGTACTGACCGTAATTTATGGCTATCTTTCCCGCCAGTTTATCGGTGATAAATGGCTTTTTCTGAAATTTTTGTATATTTTCAGTAACTTTAATACAATAAGCATCGGCTCCGTCACCGTAGCTGACGAAGAGAATACGGTCGCCTGCTTTAGCTTTTTCAATGGAGTCGGCGAGCATCAATAACACCGCCGTCGTACCGGTGTTGCCGATTGCCTGGTAAAGAGAGTCCTGTACTTTGTCTTTATCAAGCTTCATCCGCCGGGCCAGGGCGGCGTGCTGCCGGGCATCGGCGGCGTAATAGACGATTCTGGAAAAATCATTGATATCAAGCTGATATTTCTTTAGTAGACCGGAAATAGCTTCCTGCATGGTCGGCAGATAGCCCACCTCGTCGATGAACCGCTGCTCGGTTGTTCGTATATAGGTATCGTCCTCAGCCCGCCAATAGTCCGTAAAATCGTTGAATATGGAATAGGTACCCTCGATTTCCGCGATAACACCTTTCGAGCCCACGGCAACAGCTGCGGCGCCCTCACCCAAGGACTGCTCCAGCATGCCCTTGGCCGCACCGAGACGACAGTCGGCAGCGACAACAACCGCATTATCCAATGAACCGGCGCTGACGGCATCGACGGCCGCTTTCAGGGCTATCGAACCAGCCCTCAATGAGTCGGTAAAGTCGGCGGTACGGGTCTCCTGAGGCAGGTCCACCGCACTGGCGATAATAGCTACCGACTGCTTTTCGCGGTAGGGAGCCGTGGTAGTAGCCAGCGAGAGCCCGTCGGGCTCAATCCCACCCCCCTCCATACAGTCGAGGGCCGCCGCCACCGCCATGGTAACAGTGTCCTCGTCATAACCCGCTACCGCTTTGGCACCGCGGTTGCTCCTGCCTCCCCATGTTGCCGCTATGTCATCGCTGCTGAGCCTGTATATGGGTAAATAAGCCCCTATAGACGTAATACCGACCATCTGCCCGCTTTCCTTTCCTTCAGCACTCCGAGAATCTTATTGAGTTTTTAGATATATACGATTATGATTTCTTTTCTGTTATGAGAATTCCGCAGTCGGAACGACTTATTTGATAAATATCCAAAATAATCATATTCCGTACGTATTTTAGTGTCAAATTAACGGGTGTATAAATGACGACCTGTTTCATCAGTCTCCGTCAGGCAAATGCATGCCTCACCCCTGACCCCTCTCAAACAAGCGAAATCGGGGGTACTAAATATGTATCCGTTTGAGAGGGGATCAGGGGGAGAGTGTTCAATAATCTACCAAAACCAGAAAATATCGGCACTAAGGATAACTTGACACACCCAAGAATATAGTTTATAATATATACTATATAATATATTAACTATTAATTATATATATTATTTATTATGTATACCATTATCCCGTTAAAACTTCAGGAGGACTTAATATGGGAAGCGATATCCCGGGAAAAGTAGCCGTAGATTTGCTCTCTATACCACCTCTTGTCTTCAGGATAATCCGGAGTAAGCTGATAAACATCACCCTGGCGGATACTGATATTGATGTCAGATTGCCTCATATTGAAATAATGACGGTACTGAAAGAAGAGGGTACGTTGCATCCTGCGGAAATAGGCACCAAGCTGCACATCGCCAAAGCCCAGATGACCCATCTCATCGATAAGCTGGTAGAACTGGAACTGGTGGAACGGAGCTTCGGCGAGTCCGACCGCAGGACGATTAATATCACGCTTACCGACAAGGGCAGAAACTTCCTGGAAAAACACGAGAATATTATATTTAATGCAGTTGGAGAATACATCTCCGACCTCGATGAAAGCGAATTAGAGACTCTTTCAACATCGCTGAGAAACCTGCGCGATATACTCCTGAAACTATAGCAAACCGGTTCACGGCGTTTATTTAGAATCTCAGTAATATATATAAGGATTACGTAACTATATCTATGGAAAACAGAAATCATAGCATGTTGAATACCGACCGTATCGGTTCGTTACTTCTCAAACTAACTCTGCCGGCATTTTTCGGGATGTTCGTGCAGACGCTGTATAACGTCATCAGCACGATATTTGTCGGTCACTATGTTGGCCCGCTGGGCATCGGCGGGTTGACCATTGTCTTTCCGTTGCAGATGCTGGCCTTCGGCTTCGGGATGATGGTTGGTATCGGTGGAGCATCGCTGATATCAAGGCAGCTGGGAGCTCAGAAACATAGCGAGGCGGAAAAGACCCTAGGTAACGGCTTTACTATCAGTCTTGTCCTGTCGGTTATCGTGGCAATCGTCGTCCTGCCCTTCATGGACTTCTGGTTGAGGCTTATCGGTGCTTCCGACGCCATCCTGGTACACGCCAAGGACTATCTGATGTTTATCATCAGCGGCTCGTTTTTCGCCATCTTTTCCACGGCCCTGCTCAGCTTTGCCCGCGCCGAGGGCAATGCCCGGGTAGGCATGACCGCCATGATACTGGGCGCCGGGTTCAGCATCTTTCTCAGCTGGCTGTTTATCGTTGTTTTAAATATGGGCGTCAAGGGGGCCGGGCTGGCCACGATAATATCCCAGGCTATTTCCATGTCATATTTGCTCGCCTACTATCTTACCGGTAGCAGCTACCTGAAACTACGCATCAGCAATTTCAAGCCTGACTTTCGAATACTCAAGGATATGTTCGCTGTGGGTATTTCCGCCTTTACCCAGACGATAGCCAGCAGCCTTTCGGCGATGATCATGATTCACCTGGTTGTTTCATACGGCGGTGATATCACCCTGTCGGCCTTTGGCATCGTCCAGCGCCTGATGATGTTCGCCATAATGCCGGGTATGGTTATCGGACAGGGCGCGCAGCCCATCCTCGGTTACAATTTCGGCGCCAGGCGTTACCACCTGCTCATGAAAACCATATCCATCGCCGCCATTACCTCGACCACTCTGAGCATCCTGGTGTTCCTGGTATTCTACTTCTCCCCGGAACCACTGATAAGAATATTCAGCAACGACCCGGCCCTGGTAGCCGAGGGGGCTCATGTCGCCAAGCTTACGCTCCTGGCCATGCCGCTGATGGGGGCTATCCACCTGGGCACACAGATGTTCCAGGCAATCGGCAAGGGGTTACAGGCTTTTATAACCGCCATCGTCCGGCCGGTAGTTTTCATGATTCCGCTGGTATTCATCCTGTCCAATGCCTGGCAGCTCGACGGCGTACTCATTTCTTTCCCCGCATCCGATTTCCTGACCTTTGTCCTGATTCTGGTCATGATATCACCGATTATCCGGCAGTTCAGGAAATCCGCCCAGCTGAAGTCGGAGGACGGGAAAGGCCCCCTATCACCGGAACGGCTGACAGAGCCTGTAAAAGTGGAAGTTGATGACCGGAGATAAATACAAATAGTAGAAGCGTGATTTGCCGATGATGGGCGACCGACGCAAGAACGTCCTAGATGACGAACATATCGGCCGTTTGCTGGCCAAGCTGACCATACCCGCCTTCATGGGTATGTTCGTCATGACTCTTTACAACGTGGTCGATACCATCTTCGTCGGCAAATTCATCGGCACCCCGGAGGAAGGGGCTCTGGCCATCGGTGGACTATCCATCGTCTTCCCCATCCAGATGCTTTCCATGGGCATCGGCCAGATGATGGGGATGGGAGGAGCATCGCTCATCTCGAGATTAATCGGTGCCGATAACGTTCCCCGTGCCGAACACGCCCTGGGTAACGCTTTCAGCGGCACCGTCATCCTCTCCGCCATCGTGATGGTAGTCGGTTTATCGAATCCCGATTACTGGCTCAGGCTGATGGGGGCATCGGATACCATCCTCCCTTATTCCCACGATTATTTCACCATTATTCTTTACGGGATGTTCTTTATGACCTTCTCCATGTCGATGAATACCCTGATAAGAGCTGAGGGGAACGCCCGTGTCCCCATGATCGGCATGATTATCGGTGCCGGTCTGAACATTGTCTTCGATGCTATCTTCATTATCCCGCTGAAAATGGGCGTTGCGGGTGCCGCCCTGGCCACCGTAATAGCCCAGCTGATTTCATCTATATACTTCCTGAGCTATCATTTCAGCGGCAGGAGCTTCCTGAAAATCCACACTCGTAACCTGATTATCCAGTGGGGAATCATGAAGGATATCCTGGCTATTGGTATCTCCGCCCTGGCGATGGTCGTGGCGGGGAGTATTGCTTCTATATTCGTCAACCGGCTGCTGGTATCCTACGGTGGCGACCTGCACATAGCCGCTTTCGGCATCATCCACCGCATCATGATGTTCGCCCTGATGCCGGGGATGGTCATCGGGCAGGGGCTGCAACCTATTCTCGGTTTTAACTACGGCGCCAGGCGCTTCGACAGGGCTCTTAAGGCAATCAGAATTGGCGTAACTTATGCCACGACGATAAGCGTTGTAGCCTTTTTCATCCTGTACTTCTCACCGGAACCATTTATCCGCATTTTCACCGACGATGCGGGGCTTGTCAGTGTCGGCGTTTACGCCGCCAAGCGTGTCTTCGCCGTGATGCCGATTATCGGTATGATGATGGTCGGCCAAGTAATCTTCCAGGCAATCGGTAAGGTCATTCAGGCGATAGTCACCTCTCTAGCGAGGTCGGCCATTTTCCTGCTCCCCACCGTCCTCATCTTCCCGCGCTTCTGGGGCATCGACGGTATCTGGGCAGCGTTCCCGATTACCGACGTGCTTACTCTGGTGCTAACCCTGGGGCTGATGATTCCGTTGCTACTCGACTTCAGGAGAAGAAGCAAGCAACAATACTTCGATATGAGAAATCCGGATTCTGTTAAGAATATACCCTTGAAGGATTTTTCCCCACGGACACCGGGTGAGTGATTTCTTCGTCTTTAAAGCATCAAAGTGCCATCAGCAGGTCGCCCACGGCATGGTCCCTTTCCAGCCGGTGACGCATCGGCAACTCGGGATGGACGATATAGCGGTTGCAGCGGCCTTCCTTGCGCCTGGCGATATAACCCGCTAATTCAAGTTCGGTGATTATCTTCTGCACGCCTCTCTGCGATAAACCGACTTCCCGTGAAATCAACTCGGTGGTACTTTTGGGGTGCTTGGATATATACACAAACACCCTGCCGTGATTCGTCAGGAATGTCCACTGTCCCTTTTCCATCTTACCCCCGGTGATAGCACCTTGACATTATTAAAAACATCAGCTATAATTACGTACGGTAATACACGTATTACAGTTCATATATTAGCATTGCCGGTCACACATGTCAACACCTTGATAGCTCTACTTTTAATTAATATTCAAATCAGCTACAATGGTACGGTCTGCCCGGCACACGTATGAACTAGGAAGGATAAAAGCGATATATGGGTATATTGATTACTGATACAACATTAAGGGACGCCCACCAGTCCCTGATTGCCACCAGGATGCGCACCAGGGACATGCTCCCCATCGCCGATCAACTCGATAAAGTGGGGTTCTTCTCTCTGGAGGTGTGGGGAGGTGCCACTTTCGACTCCTGCATCAGGTACCTCAACGAGGACCCCTGGGAGCGGTTACGCAGTCTCAAGGAAAAAGTAAAGAACACCCGACTCCAGATGCTGCTTCGCGGCCAGAACCTCGTCGGCTACCGCCACTACGCCGACGACGTCCTGCGGGAGTTCGTCCACCTTTCCGTAAAGAACGGCGTGGACGTCTTCAGGATTTTCGATGCCCTCAATGACCTGCGCAACATGCAGCTGGCCATCGAGGTAGTCAAAGAACACAAGGCACACGCTCAGGGGACTATCAGCTACACCACCTCTCCGGTGCATTCCAACGAGGGGTTTGCCGACATGGCCAAGGCACTTGAAGACCTGGGCTGCGATTCCGTCTGCATCAAAGATATGGCGGGACTTATCTCCCCGGCAGCCGCTGTCGACCTGGTGACGACCATCAAGAAGAAGGCGAAAATACCCATCAGCCTTCACTCCCACTGCTCCAGCGGCATGGCTCCCTCCAGCTATTACGCGGCGGCAGAGGCCGGTGTCGATATGCTCGATACTGCTTTCTCCGCTTTCGGCTGGGGTACCTCGCAGCCACCGACCGAGAGCGTGGCGGCTTTCTTTAAAGATACGCCCTATGATACCGGCTTCGACCTAGAACTACTGTACGAAATCGGCGAGTACTTTGCCGATATCAGCAATAAATACCGGATGCTGTTCACCGCCGAGACCACCCGCCCCAGCGTAAACGTACTCCTGCACCAGATACCCGGCGGCATGCTCTCCAACCTAGTCAGCCAGCTCCGAGAACAGAACGCCATGGATAAATACAACGAAGTGCTCGAAGAGATACCCCGCGTACGCGCCGACCTCGGCTACCCGCCGCTGGTCACGCCTACAAGTCAGGTCGTGGGCATCCAGGCGGTCCTGAACGTACTAGCCGGAGAGCGTTACAAGCAGGTCACGCAGGAGGTAAAGAATTATTTAATGGGTCAATACGGCCGACCGCCCGGCGAGATAAACGAGGATATCAGGAAACAGGTAATCGGCGATGAAAAACCCATCGACGTACGCCCGGCCGACCTGCTCAAACCGGAGTTGGAAAAGCTCAGGGCCGAGGCACAGAAGCTGGGCATTCTTAAAAAGGAGGAAGACCTCATCACCTACGCCCTCTATCCCCAAGTAGCGGAGAAATTCCTGAAAGGTGAAATAACGGAAGAGAAACTCCCCTCGGCGGCCGACCTAGCACCGGTAACCGCCGGTGGCGGCGTGGACTTGCCCGTGGAATTCAGCGTGGACGTGGACGGAGAGGTGTTCAACGTCAAGGTAGCCTCGGTGATGGGTAAGATGGCCGTTTCACAGAAAACAGCACAACCCGTCGAGCTGCCTCCCGGCGCGGTGACCTCGCCGATGCAGGGCATGATACTTTCCGTTAAGGTAAACGTCGGTGATAAAGTAGCAGCCGGTGATGTGGTGATGACCATCGAGGCGATGAAGATGCAGAACGATGTTAAAACGCCCCACGGCGGCGTCGTTAAGGAGATAATGACCTACCAGGGAGAGGTCGTTAATAACGGAGACTTATTAATGGTGGTGGAACCCGATGCTTAAGAGAATACTGGTATCCAACCGCGGTGAAATAGCCATCCGCGTCATGCGCGCCTGCCGGGAGCTTGGAATTACCTCTATCGCCGTGTATTCGGAGGCGGACGAGGACGCCCTGTTCGCCAAATACGCCGACGAAGCCTATTACCTGGGCCCGGCACCGGCCACGGACAGCTATCTCAACATTCCCAGGATCATCAAAATCGCCAGGGAAAGCAAGGCCGACGGCATTCATCCCGGCTACGGCTTCCTGGCGGAGAATCCCAATTTAGCCTATGCCTGCGAGAGAGAGGGCATCAAATTCATCGGACCGTCCAGTAATATACTCGCTCTGATGGGCAACAAGATAAAAGCCCGTCGCGAGATGAAGGAAGCCGGGGTGCCGGTGGTGCCGGGCACCAACGAACGCGTTACCGTGTACGAAAAAGCCCGGGATATTGCCAGATCGGTAGGCTATCCCGTAATATTGAAACCTTCTGGGGGCGGTGGCGGTATCGGGATGATTATCGTTAACGAAGAGAAAGACCTGCGTGGGGCGATTGAATCCTCGCAGAACATCGCCACGACAACCTTCGGTCTTGCCGACGTCTATATCGAGAAATACGTTCCCAACCCCCGCCACATCGAGTTCCAGATACTGGCGGACTCGCAGGGAAATGTAATCCATTTGGGAGAGCGTGAGTGCTCCATCCAGCGGAGGCACCAGAAGCTCATTGAGGAATCACCCTCGCCCGCCCTGACCCCGGAGTTGCGCGCCGAGATGGGGGCCGCCGCCGTCAGGGCCGGCAAATGGGTCAACTACGAGGGTGCCGGAACGATTGAATTCATCTACTCCAACGGCAATTATTACTTCATGGAAGCCAATACCCGCATCCAGGTGGAACACCCGGTCACGGAAATAGTCACCGGCATCGATATCGTCAAAGAGCAGATACGCATCGCCAGCGGGGAGCCCCTGAGCATGAAACAGGAAGAAGTCTTCGCGCGGGGATGGGCGATAGAGTGCCGCATCAACGCCGAAGACCCGCTTAATAACTTCTCTCCCTCGCCCGGCAAGCTCCGAGGCTACCGTTCGCCCGGGGGCATCGGCATCCGCGTCGATAGCGGCGTGTATACGCGCTATACCATACCCTCCATCTATGACCCCATGATATCCAAGCTCATCGCCTGGGGCAAAGACCGCCAGGAAGCTATCGTACGTATGCGACGGGCTCTCTACGAATACATCATCTCTGGTGTAAAAACGAACATAGACTTTCACAAGGCGGTGCTGGAAAACCCGCGTTTCGTCAAGGGCGACTTCAGCACCCACTTCATCGCCAACGAGCCCGGCCTGCTGGATGATACCCGCAAGATAATGGAGCGAGAACAGCCACTGGAAGAAAAACTCACGCAGATTTTCGACCAGAAACGGAAGGTAGCGGTAGTAGCAGCAGTGGCTGCCGTCACCCAGGCAGCGCACCTCAGGAAACAGCAGGGCGAAGACTGAAACAAAGCCGGTTTATATTAGCCTCCAATAGCCTGGAGTTATATAAACCGCTCGAAGCGCTCCTTTTTAGCCTTGCAGATGGGGCAGACCTCGGGGGGTCCTTCCCGGGCACAGAGGTAACCGCATACCCGGCAGCGCCAGACGGGCAGAGGCAATGAAGTCAGGCCAGTTACTTTCTTTTTCGCTTTCATCCGAATCCTTTTGTCAGGCGGGGGACGGCGTTCCGGAATGGAACCGATTTTCACCTTACCGTCGACCACGCCCTGCGATACGTAGAGACCGCAGTAGCAGGTATTGTAATCGGTAAGGTCGGGGTCGCGGTAATCGCAGGGGCAGATGATATCGAGGTCTTTTTCCTTATCTCCGGAAGCCAGACGGCAGGGGCAGGCGCGGTAGCCGTAGCGTTTCTCGTTAACGATGAGACCCTTTACCAGCTCGCCGGTTACATCACCATCCGGGTTCAGGTGATAGCCGCCGGACTCTGCCTCCTCGCTCAGAGTCTTTCTTAGCCGGTCCACCTCTCCGCTAGAAACATCAGGCCCTTCAGTCACTTCTGTAAAGCCTCCCGGATTTCGTCCTCTTTGAAGCCGACGATGCATTTTTTATTGTTGATGACCATCGTCGGGAAATTGCAGCTGGGATTGAATTTCGTGATTTCTTTCACGACCTCGTCCTCCTCCGAACCACTCAGAAGGTCGACATCGATATAATCATAGGCGACACCCAGTTCTTTCAGCAACGCCTTGGTCTTCTTACACCAGACGCAGGTACTCAGGGTGTAAAGCATTACCTTGCCCGCGTCTTTACCGTCAACGTGTTCTACATTCATTCTCCCCTCCATAATGGATCTAACAATATTCTAACACAATGGGGATAAATAAATAGGAGAAATGTCACTTAACCAGGAGCCACCTGCATACTAAGGCTGAAGTTTATATTTCTCTACCGGTACCGGCAGCGTCGCCAGGTGAGGCGTGCCGTCTTTCGACTCTATCGTTATCCATTTGAACCAGTTCTTGTCGTCACGCTCGGGAAAATCCTCCCGGAAGTGACCGGCCCGGCTTTCCTCCCGCATCAGGGCGGCTCTATAGGTGAATTCGGCGGCCATGGCCATACTTTCCGCCGAGTGGTAGCGCGCCAGGTCGTGAAAGTCAGCGGCGCCGACCCTGCCTAACTTTTCTCTGGCGTCTTTTATGATTCCCAGCGCCTCGTTCATCCGGCCTGCTTCTCGCAGCCGATTGTACTTCATCGGAACGACCGCCTCGTGTACCCGATAGGTGACTTCCGTGGCGTCAATCTCACCCTTACGCTGCATCGGTGCCTTTATCCGGTCGATTATTTCCTCCGCACAGGCGGCGTCGATATCATATCGCCGGTTTTTCACGGCGCAGGCAGCGGCGTTCTCACCCGCTACAAACCCGGTGATGGCCGCCGATTGTACGCCGAGTCCCGCCTGGCCGCCGCCCCCGCCCGACCAGCTGTTGCTGGACGAGCCGCCGGCCGCCCAGAGGCCTTCCAGCGTCGTCCGACCGCCGGTATCTATCCTGAGTCCCCCGCCGCTGTAGAGGTACCGGGGCCACATCTCCATCTTCTCCATGGTCGGGTCAACGCCAAGTTTCTCTTTCAGGAGCAGCATGGTATCGTTAGCCATGAGGTGGGTCAGCCCCTCCACTTGGTCCTCGGCCAGATCGTCTATCTCTTCCATCGTCAAGCCCTTCAGATTGAGATAAATCGGCCCCAGTCCGGCTTTTACCTCCTTGTACATGGCGTCGATGACGCGTGGGTCGAAGGTATAGACGGCATGGCTGCCGACCATCAATTCGGGGTAGTGCTTTCCCATTATCTTCTCGCCGGCCGCGTTCTCCAGGTACAGGTAGAAATGTATTCCAATCAACTCCTTACCGAGGGCCTTGATGCCCCAGACATAGCTGCTGTTGAATTCGGCATTGACCAGCTGCGCCCCGGCACGGAAGCCCATCGCCGGGCCTTCGCCGAGAACTGAGGAGTAGGTCTTCTCATGCATGTAGCCGCAGTTACCGGTGGCTATGATGGTCGCCTTGGCGTTGAAAATATAGGTCTTGCCATCGACGAGTCCCAGTCCGACAGCGCCAACGACCTTTCCGTCCCTCTTAAGGAGGTCGATGGCGTATATCTTGTCCATCATCCTGATGGCCCGCGACTTCGCCGTTTTTTTCAGGGCTACCAGCGACTTCGGGGCGTCGAACAGGGTGACGTGGATATTCGGCCCCCAAGTCAGAATGTCAATCTCGCCGTCTTTCTTGAGGAAGGTCAGCCCCATGTCGACCAGGTCCATCATGGACCTGTGCATGTACTCCCCCATGATTTGCGTCCAGTCCTGGTTATTGAAAAACCCGCTGCCGCGGGTGACTTTCTCCGTCCACTCCTTTACGTAGTCGGGGTAAACATATGCCAGTATTCCCCCGCCGATGGGCACCTGCCCGTTCCAGCCGATGCCGCACTTGTCTACCATCAGCACGTCAACGTTGCTTTCGCTGGCCTTGAGGGCGGCGCACATGCCCGCGCCGCCGGCACCCAGCACCAGCACGTCGGTAGTGATTACCGTTCCCATATCTTCAAGTTTATTCATCTTAATCTCCATTTCACAAAACAAAAAGTTACCAGCTAATACGGCGAGACCAGCTCGCCCCGTCCCCGCTCCGGCGATACGTCGAAACAGCCCTGCGGGCAGAACGATTCACAGCCCCAGCAGGCGACGCAGTCTTTCGGATACATTATTACTGCCTTGCCGTCATTTTCATCCAGTCGCAGCACGTCCATCGGGCAGGCTGCCACGCAGATACCGCATCCGGTGCATTTATCGCGGTCAAAGTTCCTGATAGTCATAAGCCTTACTCCTTGATTAAGATGTACCCAGCCGTATCCACTGCCCCACCATGTAGCTGCACACGTCCGAAGCCAGGAAAGCCACGGCAGGGGCAACATCCTGAGGCGTGCAGAGCCTCTTCAGCGCCGACATCTGCCGGTTCCTCTCCATGAACTCCTCGGTGTTTCTTCTGGTAAGATTGGTCTCGCCGAGACCGGGGGAGATACCGTTGACGATTATTCCCAGGGGCGCCACCTCCAGCGCCAGGGCATGGGTGAAAGCCTCCACGCCGGCTTTAGCCGCACCGTAGACCGATATGGTGGGGATGCCCTGTCCGCCGGACGTATTGATGATACGACCGTACTTCTGCTTGGCCATGTGGGGCACGACGGCCTGGGCGACGTTCATCTGCCCGTAGAGATTAACACCGATATCCAGGTCCCAGTCGGCCTTGTTCATCTCCATGAAGGGCCTCTCCTTGCTGCTGGTGCCGGCGTTATTGACGAGGATATCTATCCTGCCGAATTCCTTGATAACGGCTTCCACCATGGCATCCACCTGGGCGCGGTCGGCCACGTCCACCTTCACCGCCATTGCACTAGTGCCCATCTTTTCTATTTGTACCGCCGTTTCTTTCGCCCATTCAAGATTAAGGTCGGTGGCGGCAATATCACAGCCTTCTTCCGCCAGCGTCAAAGCGATAGCCCGGCCGTAACCCACGGGACTGCCGGCCCCGGTCACCAGCGCCACTTTGCCTTTTAGTTTAAGGTCCACGTTTACCTCCAGATATGCAAAGTGTCATCTTTTTATAATTTTTTGTTCTATTTCTTTCAAATATTTCACAGCCTCAAGCTCAACCAGGCTGGGGGCTACCTCTTTTCCCTGATTCAATTCTTTCCGCAAGTCCCGGTATAATTCTATCGCCGCATTCATAGCCGATAAGCAGCTTTCTCTATCGTGCGCTGATAATGTCTGATTCAGACTTGCCAAATATAAAGCTCCATCCTCCTCGATTCTGCGAACGCCCTGAGGAGGCTTCCCGGCTTTTACCTGTATCATGGGGCCGAATACCCTGGCTCTCAGAAAGCCCATACCATCAATCACGTCAAATAATTCGCCCCGACCTATTTTTGTAGCGATATAATGAACCCAGACCCAGAACCTGTTTTCAATCCACTCCAGGTCAACTGTAGGAGCTTTCGCTTTCCCCTGGAAAATGTTCTCTGTTAGAACGTTATCACGCTCCCAGACGATTAACGGGTCTTCGACTCTTTCTCTGGCTTCATTTATCATTATGAACTTAAGGTCCACGTGGAGCAGCGGGGGACCGTAAAGGCAGATGAGTAACTGCGGTAAGCCGACGTGCTCGCCCGTGAAAGACTCCAGCAGGGGACCTATCCTTCCCGCTATCTTTTTTCTCTCTTCGAGAACCTCTGGGTACTTCTCCCGATTAACGACAACGACCAAGTCCAGGTCGCTGTACTCGTCCATATTATTTGTAAGAATCGAACCGCCTATAGCCACGCCGAGAATCCGCTTATCGTCTTTGAGCTTCTCCACGGAAGTCTGTAGGAACTCCCGGTGAATGCAGGGGATTATAGCTAATTTATCGTCAATATACTGTTTCATTAATATATCTCAACCTTAAAATTGGAGATAGCAGGATGAGCGACAGAGCCGCTGAGTTCGGATTCAACCCATCAGTCTAACACAAATATCTGCATATTCTATCTCAGGGAATAGGGTTATAGTGAAAAATCAATGTCTTGCCAGCTTACCAATCCAACCGCCCAGCGAACCACAAACGACCGCAAAGATAATAGCTATGATAATGGATACGATAGTACCAACATATCCGGTAGCAATATTATAGATGATATTGGCAATTAGCAGTACCAGGGCAGCGTACATCCCGTACTTCGTTTCCCGCGTCCAGACTCCGGCAACGAACCCTGTTAAAAAGTAGCTGACAGCCGCCACCCCGAAGACTATTCCCAGCACTTCGCCAATCGTATCGGCATCCTCCAGAGTGGAACTGAAGGCGGCACCCAGTATCAGCATTAACGCTATCCCGACAACTGCTCCAGCTATTACCGCCAGCCATCTTGCCTCGCCAAGCCTAGCCATGAACTATACCTCCTTCATACGATTAACAATCAAAAAAAGACACCAACCGCTGGCTTTCATAACTGTGCGGTTTCGGTGCCTTCCTGGAACAATTCATTCCTTAGAATCCCGGGCCAATACGGCAATAATGCCTCTCCTGATATATTACATGTTGCGGGTCAAGTGTAGCTAATGCCCATATATTTGTCAAGAAATCAGATAGGATCATATCGGATGTATTGAACTCAATACAGTAGAGATATCGGCAAGGTTGTGGAGCCGGGGTTAAAACAGGCAGAACGTTTTCACCTAATTCATACTTAATATTTAGCTAACGGAGATTCACGCTGATAACACAAGTTATAATATAGCCCTAAAAAGGTCCGGTTTTTACAAATAATCCCGTCTTTCACCTTTAAATTTACATATCCAATCAACTATGTCTTTTGGATCATTAGACGACATGATAAGCGTCTTCCCCCCGCATGGCTTACCCGCATATATTATATCCACATACAGAAGGTACTTTTTCCGATTCTCCGAGAAATTCGTATTCAATTCTACAATAGCTATCCGGTTACCACCCCCATATTTTTCGGATAATAGATAAGTAAGGCTTTGCGTCGGTTGGACTTGCTGGATGCCTTTGTATATACTTTCCTTGGGTGATAATAGCTTGATTTTTTGCTCCGTCATTTCTGCTAATGCCGTGTTGTTCTTCTCCCTTGCTGGTTTCCGTTGCCAAAACATTTTTGCATTCCTCACTATTTGATTTATTCCATCTACTAATATAATTTACTTCTATTTTGTATTTTGGACTAAAGATTGTGATTCCTTATTTAAAAACCGAATGGCGAGTCTCTTTTTCCCATCAAGCCCGGATGCCTTCTTAAATTATCATATAAATTATTCATGAATCCCTTGTAATTATATTGGATATATGTTATTATTATTCATGAATTATGAATACATGTATATATATTTCATGAATTTATATTCATGTATTATAGCATCATCATTTTTAATTGTCAATATATCTATCGAGAGTTTTAAGGAAACTAAAAAGGGAGATTTACATCTTGCCAGATTGGAAATTTATTACAAAACACACTGTGGTGCTTAGTATTATTGCTAACAACCCCCGGATCACGGCTCTGGAGATCGCCGGGAAAATAAACGTGACTGAAAGGGCAGCTCGTAAGCTAATTGCCGAACTCTATGAAACCGGATATATCAGGAAGAAAAAAGAGGGTAGGCGAGTAGTATACGCCATTAATTCTGATAAACCGCTTCGTCAAAATACCCACAGAGGAGTTGCGATTGGCAGTCTGCTGGAAACTTTAGGTTGGGAAAAGCAACAAGAAAATTAAAGATGGAGCCGAGGGGATTCGAACCCCTTACCTCCTGCGTGCAAAGCAGGCGTTCTCCCAACTGAACTACGGCCCCAGGTTGACTCCAAAATTATAGCATAATTATATATAGCATGTTTAATACAGGAATATGTAATGCTATGTTTAAGTCTGTTTATCTAATCGGGGAGAATAATTTCCCAAATTGTGTTTTCACCGCTGAATATAGTGACAGTGGTTGGAGGAGTAGATTCCCCACTCCCTCTCTGGTACCTTATCTGATAATCCCCGGGTTTCAAATTTTCGAATGAATAACCACCGTCTTGATTGATTTCAATCGATTGATGAGTAGAGCCGTCTATCGTAATTGTTATTCCTTGTGCCGGGGTTACACCATCACTCTCATAAATATGACCGGTTATTGAACCGCCCGGCTCTAATATAAAGTCTACACCATCTGTTCCTCTACTCATAACAACACTAATTATCAGATTATTAGCGGAGTAGTAGGTTTTTTCTCCAATCCAAGCATGCACCCATAACTCATAGTCTCCGCCTAGCAAACCACCTATTTCGTAACTACCCGTGGTATCAGACCTTACGTGATCATATAGTGGCATCGGTAAACAACCACCGAACCGCACCGTAAGTTCTCCTCTTATCTGTCTGTAATTTATATAAGCCCCATTGACAGTAGTATAGTCGTCGGGCAGGTATATGTATCCAGAAATAGAACCGCCCCACTCTAGGTAAAAGTTAACATCCGCAGTATTATTACCATAAGTTGTTATTACCTTTAAGGCCTCGACACCATCGTAAGTGCCATCGGCGCCGTCATAGATTATCGGTGCATAACCATCGGCTTTTACGCCTACTGTAGATTCGCCGGCATATAGCTTGCTAACTGTGTATCTGCCATCGGCAGAAGTAGTCGCGCTTATCGGCCCCGTAGAGCCGTGCTGCCCGTATACCAGTACCGTTGCACCCGGAATGGGATCGCCGTTATCGGCGCGACACACGTAACCCGAGATAGAACTATATTCGGTCAGTATAAAATCGATACCTGTAGTGCAGCTGCTGTCTGTCACTTCCACACTCTCTACTACAGAGTAACACCCTTCAGCTGTTACGGTTACATGGTAAACTCCGGAAGGCAGGTCTGTGATTACATAACTTCCATCGGCAGATGATTCGGTTCTGGCTTTATGAGGATTATACAGAGGGGGTATTGGCGTAGGTTCATTGCCGACTCTCTCATTATCGAGCAGAATAGACTTTTGCACTACTTCGATAACGGCATTCTCGAAAGGAGAACCGTCGCTCTTGTTATAAACATGTCCGGAGATAGCATTACTTGAAGGTTGTTGGCTCTGCTGACAGCCCGATGAAAGTAAAAGTAAAATCGGTAACAACAGAAATGCTAATAAAACCAATGCCTTCTTTTTCATCTTCCCTTACCCTGTATTTTTATATCTATAACGTCATTACTAGCATATGGTTAGTTCAATGTCAAATATCTTTTTCTTGTCACCCACGCCTAATGTTGTTATACTGGAATGATTGTTTTACTGATGATTTAGCCATGAAATACGAGACGATTATCGGGCTGGAAGTCCATGCCCAGCTTCTGACAAAGAGCAAGATGTTCTGCGGGTGCAGTACCGATTACGCCAGCACGCCGCCCAACACGCACGTATGCCCCGTCTGCATGGGCATGCCCGGGGTCTTGCCCGTCATCAACCGCCAGGCCGTGGAATATACCATGATGACCGCCCTAGCGCTGAATTGCTCTATCACCGAAAACACCAGCTTCGACCGCAAGAATTACATCTATCCCGATCTCATGAAGGGCTACCAGATTTCACAGTCTTACGCCCCCATCGGCTACAACGGCAGTCTCACCATCAACGTCAACGGCCAGGAGAAAAAGATAGGCATCGACAATATCCACCTCGAGGAAGACACCGCCAGACTGCTGCACCGCTCGGCACCGGGCGGCGATTACAGTCTGGTGGATATCAACCGCGCCGGCACTCCCCTGATGGAAATCGTCTGTGACCCCGACCTGCGCTCCCCCGAAGAAGCGCGGCAGTACCTCATGCAGCTGCGCAGTATTTTGCAGTACCTGGGAGTCTCCACCGGCAACATGGAGGAGGGGAGCTTTCGCTGCGACGCCAACATCAGTATACGCCCCGAGGGCAGCACGGAACTGGGGGTGAAGGTGGAAGTTAAGAACATGAACAGCTTCAAGTCCGTCTACCTGGCGATGGAGTACGAGGTCCAGCGCCAGACGAAGGCGGCCAACACGGATAAGAAGCTGGTGCAGGAGACGCGGGGCTGGGTGGAGGACAGGGGTAAAACCGTTCCACAGCGTACCAAGGAATACGCCCACGACTATCGCTACTTCCCCGAGCCCGACCTCCCACCGCTGGTAATCAGCCGTGAATGGATTGAGGAAGTAAGAGCGAAGCTGCCGGAACTGCCCGAGCAAAAACGCCATCGCTTCATGACCGAGTACGGTCTTTCTGAATATGACGCGAATTTTCTCATCAGTTCTAAACTAGTAGCTGACTATTTTGAATCATACATGGTGTTGGAGCCTCATAAATCATCACCAGACAAATCAAAAACTGCCAAAGAGATAGTAAATTGGTTATTAGGGGAATTCTCTCGACTGCTTAATGCCAACAATATAGAGATAAACAATAGTAAAGTGACTCCACAAATGCTTTGGCTTTTAATAGACATGAAAGAACAGGGAGTTATCAGCAATCCTATTGCCAAGGAAGTATTTGAGGAGATGTTTAAAACGGGCAAGACCGCCGACGAAATCATCAGCGAGCGCGGCCTCACCCAGATAAGCGATACCCGGGAGCTTGAGAAAATAGTGTCAGAAGTGATAAACTCTAATGCGCAGCCCGTTGCCGATTTTAAGGCGGGCAAGGAAATTGCCCTCAAATTCCTCGTAGGGCAGGTGATGAGGGCAACCAAAGGCCAGGCAAATCCTCAGCTGGTAAACGAGGTTTTGAAGAAAAAACTGGCTGAATAATTAATAAGACAAACAAAGGACAAGCATGGAAACGTATTTATATGCCGCCCAGATAGTTGTGGCCGTAGCGCTCATAATGGTTTCTCTACTCCAGGTACGCGGTGGCGGCCTGGGTGGTATTTTTGGCCAGGCGGACACGGTTTTCCGAACCAAGCGGGGGGTGGAAAAGACCCTATTCCAGCTTACCATCGCTCTCGTTGTCATATTTATCGTCCTCTCGATAGTCTCGCTCAGGGTGGGGTAACGTAATCCCATGCGGGATATCATCATGACTGCCGTAATTACCCTGACCACCGATTTCGGACTGGCTGATGCCTATGTTGCCGCCATGAAAGGGGTAATCCTGGGCATCAATCTCGATGCCAGGCTCGTCGATATCAGTCATACCATTAAACCGCAGAGTATTGCACAGGCTGCTTTCGTCCTTAGAACGGCATATAAGTTCTTCCCCAGGCGTACCATCCACCTGATTGTGGTCGACCCGGGTGTGGGTATCGAACGCAAAGCCGTTATCCTCAGGACACCGGAGGTCGACTTCGTTGCCCCGGACAATGGTGTGCTGAGCTATATCATTGATGAATACGCCGGAGGGAACGCCGTGGCAGGCCGCCAGCCCCTGGACACCGCCAGGGCGCAGGCTATAGAAATCACCAACCGTCGCTACTGGCTTTCCGATGTCAGCGCCACTTTTCACGGACGGGACATCTTCGCCCCGGTGGCGGCTCATCTCTCCCTGGGCACTCCTCTCGCTGAGTTCGGTGATGCCATACCTTCCCTAGCAGTCCTTCCTGCACTGAAGCCGCGCCTTGAACCGGACGGCACACTTACAGGGTGTGTCCTGCATATCGATAACTTCGGGAATCTGATTACGAACATCAGGAAGCCTGACCTACCGCCGGACACCACCGGAATCACGGTCGAGGTCAAGAGCAGGCTAATCAACGGACTGGCTAAAACCTACGCCGAGAGTGACGGACTCTGTGCCCTTATCGGCAGCGGTGGGCACCTGGAAGTCGCTCTTAAAAACGGCAACGCCGCCGCCTATATTAACGCAGAGGTGGACGACCAGGTAAAAATTAGAAGCAATGAGGAATAAATTTACGAAATTCATACCTGAACCTATTGACAAATACAGGCGGTTTTGCTACTCTGCTGGGCAAGGATACCTAAGGAGGTGTGGCAATGCAGGCATATTGTATGAAATGCAGAAAAAAGGTGGAGGTCAGAAATCCCAGAGCGGTCACCCTTAAGAACGGACGACCAGCAACACAGGGCACCTGCCCTGTTTGCGGCACAAAAGTGTTCCGTATCGGCAAAGGGTAGCAAAACCTGAACTCTCATTTTCACGCCTTTACGTATCCGCTGATTCAACAGGGCTTAAAAAGAAAAAATACTCTTTAGTCGAGCCGTAACGGGTGGTGTTCTGAAAATCAGATAAATAACGATTACGGCTAATAATGTGTTGTGTCAACAAAGTATCGCACCCTGCGGTGCTTTTTCTCTTCATTGCACCCTACAGAAGCGTTATGTCATAATATCACCAGAAATGAAGCTCAAGATATGGTTCTTGGAAACCAGACCACAGTTTCTGATTCTCCCCGTTGTCTTATCTTTTCTGGGTACCTGCATTGCTTGGTATTACGGCCATTTCCACCTGGGTCACGCCGTACTGGCTTTCGTCGGGCTGCTGCTGGCGCACATCAGCGTCAACGTCCTCAACGATTATCACGACTTTAAAAGCGGGGTGGACCTCGCCACGAAGAGGACGCCCTTCAGCGGCGGCAGCGGTATCCTGCCGGGGAAGTTGCTGGAGCCGGGTCAGGTCCTGAGGTTTGGTATTACCTGTTTCCTGCTGGCAACCGCCATCGGTATCTATTTCGTGGTCGTTACCAGCTGGCAGCTACTGCCGCTGCTTGTCGTTGGCGCATTATGCATTCTCCTTTACACTCCATTCATCCTCAAGCGTAACTGGCCGGAATGGTCTCCGGGACTGGGACTGGGTGCTCTGCCCGTCCTGGGGGCTTTCTTCGTACAGGCGAACGAATATAGCTGGCCGGCGGTGATAGCATCGATTCCCTCGGGTATACTGGTACATAACCTGCTCTTTCTCAACGAGTTCCCCGATGTCGAGGCCGACCAGACGGTGAATCGCAAGACGTTACCGATTACCATCGGTAGGGAAAAGGCCAGCATCGTCTACGCGGCGCTGATGATAATCTTATACCTCTGGATAATCGGCTGGGTAATCGCCGACAAGATGCCGGTTTACACGTTAATCGCCCTGCTGACACTCCCCTTCACCCTCAAAGCCATCCTGGGCGCGCGAAAATATGGGGATATGAAGAAACTGATGCCCGCCATGGCCAGCAACGTTCTTGTTGTTCTCCTGACCCAATTGCTGCTGGGTATCGGCTATATTCTGGCTAAGGTAATATAGGCCCATGCCTCGGACAAAACCTCTTCACAGTATGTTCACCGCTGTCCCGCGCCGGTACGACCTGGTAAATCACGTGATTACCTGTGGACTGGACGTGCGCTGGCGGCGCAAAGCGGCCCTGGCATGCCTGGCAGACCACCCCGCTAAAGTCCTCGACCTCTGCTGCGGTACGGGCGACCTAGCACTCAACCTGGCCAGACTTTCGAGTAAAGACACGGAAATTACCGGCATCGACTACAGTCAGCCGATGCTGGCAATCGCCGCCAGGAAAGCTGAAGCAGCCGGACTGGACAAAAGAATATCATTTATCCATGGCGATGTCGCCAGTCTGCCTTTTCACAACGGGTATTTCGACAGCATCGGGATATCCTTCGCCTTCCGCAACCTGACCTATAAAAACCCCCTCGCGGAGCAGTATCTGCAGGAAATTTATCGCGTTCTGGCATCAGGTGGTAAATTCGTCATCGTCGAGAGCAGCCAACCAGAATCCCGCTTCGTACGCCGATTTTTTCACCTGTACCTGTGCTGGTTCGTCCTCAGGATGGGACACTGGCTCTCGGGGAACCAACAGGCTTACCACTACCTGGCAGAATCGGCTCGTCGCTTCTACGGACCCGGTGAAGTAAAAAAATTACTGCTTTCGGCGGGCTTTAAAGAGGTTTCTCACCAGCCGCTGCTGCTCGGAGCCGCAGGACTCTACGTGGCTGTTAGGTAAATACCTAGACCTGGTTCTCTATGCAGTATTCCCGCAGGCCGTTAAGCGCCGCGAAGAACTCCCGCATCATCACGCTCACCGGATACATGCCTTTCTCCGTAACCCGCAGCAGTTTTTCACCCTCTACCAGCCCGAAGGTTTTAAAGAAAAACATCTCTATTCTCAGCCTGCTATCGATGGCCGACTTAAACCTCTGCCGGAATTTGTCTTTGTCCAGCTTCATCCCGAATAGCTTGGTTAAGAGGTAGTATCTCATGTGTTCGTGTGGAGTAAGCCGCCGCCAGTCTACAATGGGCAGTCGTTCCCGACTAATAAATTCACCGTACCGTTCCAGCGAGAACGAGTTCACGAAGAAATTACCCCCGACAATACTCACCGAGCCGGCGCCGATGCCGATATAGTCGTCGTCCTCGACGATGTATTCGTCTATCATCCTCTCGCCGCGCGAGAAACACCAGGCAGTTGATGCTAGGTAGTCCTTCTTATAAAGCTCCTTGATGATAACATCGTAGAACCGTTTTTCCTGCGATGTGTTTATCCGGTTGAACCGGCGTTCCATGGCGTCTTTCTTGTGCGGCGACGCCATCAGCGGGTAAAACGTCGCCTGGTCTATACCCAGTTCCTTGAATTTCGCTACGTCGGATTCGAACTGCTTTATCGATTGGCCGGGAAAATTAAAGACGAAGTCTACGTTGAGGGTATCGAACTCACCCTCGGCCATGAGCAGTTTCTCCGCTATCTCCTCGCCCGGAGATGATGGCCTCCCCATGTTCTTGAGGACATCGGCGTCGAAGCTCTGCACCCCGATGGAAAGCCGGTTAATGCCTGCCTTTTTCAGGGTAGCCACGTTCTCGGGATTAATCTCACGTGGTGTCGTTTCCAGGGAAATCCGCCGTATTGCGAACCTGCTCCTGAGATAATCGATAAATCCGGTAAGCTCATCCATCAGCACCGTAGGCGTGCCGCCACCGAAGTAAAAATCGGAAAATATAAAGCCTTTCTCTATATATATTTCAAGTTCTTGCTTTAGCTCCCTGAAATACTGCCGTGCTTTTGCTTCATCGAACAGATACCGGTTGAAGCAGCAGAAGGGACACAGGCTCTTACAGAAGGGAATGTGTATATACAGAGAAGGCCTGGTTTCTTCTCCCAGACCCGATGGGGTAATGATGGCTTCATCGAATTCCTTACCGAGCTTGAGGAACTTCCTGCCTTCTCTACGCGTAACCCATCCGGTCAGGCTGGCCAGTGTTTTAACCGGGACCATCTATTCCAGAACAACCCCCGTACCGTAGGCGAGCACTTCGGCGGCGTTCTGCATCACCATCGACGTCCCGAAGCGAACCGCAATAATGGCGTTAGCTCCTTCTTTCTCGGCGGCTTCAATCATCCGATTGATAGCTTCTTCCCGGGCTTCCGCCATCATCTTGGTGTATTCGGTTATCTCTCCACCGGCTATATTCCTGAAGGCAGCCATGATATCTTTGCCGATGTGTTTGGCGCGGATGGTACTGCCCCTGACCATGCCGATGGTCTTTTTTACCTTTTTACCTTCTACCTGTTCGCTGGTGGTTATAATCATTTATCTACCCCCTTAAAGTCCTCGGTTTTTGCTTTTTTTATCCTGTCCCTGATAGCGACGACAAGCAATATAACGACACCTACTCCCATTATCCCCACCGCCACGCGTATCGCGATGGGAATGGTATCCTCCATGAAAAATCCCTTGACCGCCCAGCCGATAAGAGTTAGAAAACCGAGGCCAATTAGTATATAAGCTAGGTTCTGCCACATATTGCTCCTCCGTTAGCTTATCTTTTTCTCTTCCAGACCGTGCCCGACGGGGTATCTTCCAGAACTATGCCCATTTCATCGAGCTTGTTTCGTATTTCATCGGCAAGCTGCCAGTTTTTCCCTTTACGGGCAGTCGCCCTTTCCTCAATTAGTTTACTAATCCGTTCCTGCAACTCGGTATCCAGCGGAGCTTCTTCAGGTTCTCTAAACGTCAGCCCCAGAACATCGCCAAGCTTTTTGAGCATCCCGCGGGCCTGCGCCGTCCTGGTGCCCCTGCCTGCGGCCTGGTTAATCTCCCGCACCAGGTCGAAGAGTACCGCCAGCGCCTGCGGAGTGTTAAAGTCGTCATCCATGGATTTTTTAAAACGCTTTTCGTATTCGGCGGCATCCAATTCCTCCCCCTTACTCCCGCTATCGTCCCGCGATACCGCCTGCCGCAGCCTCTCGGCGCCGCGCTCCGCCGCCTCCAGGGCCTCCTCGGTATAAGTCAGCGGGCTGCGATAGTAGGAACCCAGCACGAAAACATGGATAGCGTCGGCGCTGCATTTCTTCAAAGCCTCGCGTATCGTTATCAGGTTGCCCACCGAGCGGCTCATTTTCTCCTCGCCCATCTGCAGCAGCCCGTTGTGCAGCCAGTACTTCACGAAAGGCTTCTTGCCGGTAAAGCTCTCCGACTGCGCTATCTCGTTCTCGTGGTGGGGAAAAACGACGTCCTGCCCGCCGCCGTGGATGTCTATCTGCTCGCCGAGATATTTAATCGACATGGCGCTGCACTCGATATGCCAGCCCGGCCGGCCCTTGCCCCAGGGACTGTCCCACGAAGGCTCGCCGGGCTTCGATTCCTTCCAGAGGATAAAGTCCATGGGATGCTCTTTCTCCTCACCCGCCTCGACGCGCGCCCCCGCCATCATCGAGTCCAGCGTGCGGTGCGACAGCTTGCCGTAATCGGGCATGTTCCTTACGCGGAAATAGACGTTCCCGCCGACCGCATAGGCAAAGTCCTTGTCCACCAGGCCCTGCACTATCTCGATCATCTTATCGATTTCACCCATTGCCCGCGGGTACAAATGTGCCGGACGCACGTTCAGCGCCGCCATGTCCTCGTCATAGCGCTCGACGTACTTCTGGGTGAGTTCCGGTACGGACATGCCGCGCCGGTTAGCTGTGGCGATGATGTTGTCCTCAATATCGGTAATGTTCTGGACGTGTTTGACTTTATATTCGCGGTACTCCAGGTATCTCCGCACGACGTCGAAGAAGATGTAGCTCAGGGCGTGGCCGATGTGAGCGTCATCATAGGGGTTGATGCCACAGACGTACATCGTGACGACGTCGCCCCGTGGTTCGAATTCCTCTTTTTTCGCCGAGAGAGAGTTGAATATTTTCATGTCAGTTCCTTCTAAATATGGGGTTCATTGTTTTACGGGCGACAAGAAATCGATATTGTTGACATCCGGGTCTCTGAACCCGAACGCCCGGGCACCCCAGGGATATGTCGTGGGTTGAGAGGTAAACTCAATGTTAATGTCCAGTTGTTTCAGTCTTTCGTACTCATCATCGGCGTTATCAACCTCAAACATCAAGGTAACGTATCTTTGACTCGTTTGAAATCGACGCTCGTTGATACCACCCGGATTCCATATCGCCAGGCTGGCTTCATTAAAAACAGAATGGACGTTGTCGCCTTCCGCTTTTAAACGCAGCACCATGGAATAAAAGTCAACCAGCCTCGGAACGTTATTAGTGCTGAGGCATATCCCTTTTAATTCCATATTAACGAGAACCGCTCCCTTCTATCATGGCCACGGCGCAGGCCGCGATTCCCTCGCCTTTACCGATTTCCCCCACTCCGTTGCCGGTGCTGGCTTTAACGTTGATCCTTTCCACGGGTATATCCAGCGTCCTACTCATGTTCTCACGCATACCATCGATATATTCTCTGAGCCTGGGCTGCTCGGCGATAACGGTCGCATCGATATTGACCATCGCCCAGCCATCCACTGTCAGCTTTTTTTTCACCTCTCCCAGTAGCGCCAGACTGGATATATCCTTGTATTTCTGCTTACCGGGCGGGAAATGACTGCCGATATCGCCCAGCGCCGCGGCTCCCAGCAGGGCGTCGATAACGGCGTGAACCAAGACATCGGCGTCGCTCCAGCCATCCAGCCCTTTGTCGAAAGGTATATTCACCCCGCCGAGTACCAGTTTCCTTCCCGGTTTCAGGGGGTGGATATCGTAGCCTATACCCACACGCGTATTACTTTTCATATTTTTTCAGCAGCACCTCGGCCAGGATAAGGTCGGCCGGAGTGGTTATCTTTATATTATCACAAGAGCCTTCGTACAGCTTAACTCTGTGCCCGAGTCTTTCCACCAGCGAGGCGTCGTCGGTGACATCGCCACAATCCTGCTGGTGGGCTATCTGGATCACGTCGAACCGAAACACCTGCGGGGTCTGTACCGCCCTCAGATTTTGACGTGGAGGCGTCTGGGACACCATTCCGCTTTCGTCCACCACCTTTATGGTGTCCGTGACCGGTACCGCGGCCGCGGCGGTCCCCGTTTCCCTGGCGGCTTCCAGTCCCCGCTCTATCAAATCGACTGTCACCAGCGGTCGGGCGCCGTCATGGATGACTACCCACTCGTAGTCCTTTATCTGCTTCAGGCCCGCTGCCACCGAGTCCTGCCGCCGTTTGCCTCCGATGCAGACGTCGGTGACCTTAGACCATTCCCTGCCGGTTATTATCCGGCGGCATTTGTTCTCGTTTTCCCCACTGATAACCACCACTATCTGGTCGATTGATTTACACTCCTGGAAAGGGCGAGTAGCACGTAAGAGGATAGGCTCGTCCCCAAGCTTTCCGAAGACCTTATCGAAAGCCCCCATCCTTCTACCTTCCCCAGCGGCGACGATGATGGCGGCTATTTTCTGGTTTTTATTATTCATAACTTATCCTTATCTGTCATTCCCGCAAAGGCGGGAATCCAGTAATTTCTTTTTTCTACCTCACCACCTGGGTCACCCTCTCATACTCCACTTTATCTCCTCCCAACCAGCCCTGCCGCTATCGCCTCCCGCACGCTCCCCACCGGGATAATCTCTATATCTTTAACGTTGTTTATCTTATCGCCCGTTTTGGGCACGATGCACTTCGTAAAACCAAGGCGTGCCGCTTCTCCGAGCCGCCGCTCGAGCTGGGATACCTTCCTTATCTCCCCGCTCAAGCCTATCTCGCCCACCGCTACCACCTGCGGGATAACCTCCTGGTCGCGGCAGCTGGAAGCAATTGCCAGCGCCATGCCCAGGTCGGCGGCGGGTTCGCTTACTCTCAGACCGCCGATAACGTTGACCATGATGTCCTGGTTGCCCAGCTTCAGTCCCGCCCGCTTGGTGAGTACCGCCGCCACCAGCAGCAGTCGATTGAAATCGACGCCGTTGGCGGTTCGCCGCGGCTGCCCGAAGCTGGTAACCGTCGTCAGCGCCTGTATTTCCACCAGCAGCGGTCGGCTCCCCTCGATGGTCGATACCACCGCCGAGCCCACTGTTCCCGCCCCTCGCTGCGACAGGAAAGCCTGCGAGGGATTGGCTACCTCGGCCATGCCCTGTTCCTTCATCTCGAAAACGCCGACCTCATTCGTAGAGCCGAAGCGGTTTTTAACACTCCGCAGCAACCGGTAGGCGCTGAACGGCTCGCCTTCCAGGTAGAGGACGACATCGACGATATGTTCGAGCACGCGTGGGCCGGCGATGGCTCCCTCCTTGGTAACATGCCCAGCGATGAATACCGCCACGCCGCTGGACTTCGCCCACTGCATCAGCCTTACAGTGCACTCCCGCACCTGGCTGATGCTGCCCGGCGTGGCTTCCATATCGGGCGAATAGACGGTCTGGATGGAATCAACAACCACCATCCCCGGCGATATCTGCTCTATCTGGCCCAGGACAGCCTCGAGGTCAGTATCGGCGATGATGAAAAGCCCCGTGCCCTCGATTTTCAGTCGCTCCGCCCGCAGCTTTATCTGGCTGGCCGTTTCCTCCCCGGTAACGTAGACCACACGGTTGCCTTTCTGTGCCATCGTCGCCGAAGCCTGCAATAGGAGTGTGGACTTGCCGATGCCGGGGTCGCCGCTGATGAGCACCATCGAGCCGGCTACTAGCCCGCCTCCCAGCACCCGGTTGAACTCGGCTATCGGCAATGGCATGCGTTGGGTGGATTCTATCTCCACGCTTGAAAGTTCCTGCGGCGGGGAGAGGGGATTAAGCGGACGGGATGTTGCCACTGATGTCTTGACCTTCATCTCCACGAAGGTGTTCCACTGCTGGCAGTCGGGACAGCGCCCTTCCCATTTCAGGCTTTCCCGGCCGCATTCCTGGCAGACGAACACCGTTTTCGCGGAGGCTTTTTCCGACTTACTCACAAGTTGACTTTACAGTATTTAGAGAAATCAGGCAAGAGAAATCCCGATTATTGACAATCCCGCTCCAGCGTATATAGTATGTTAAAAGCATAACCCGCAAAATTTGCTCTCTACAAAAGGGAGTCCCGTCTATGACCAAGAAAAAAAGTACTCTGATAATTACGGGCATACTACTGGTGGCTATCGTGCTTCTGCTGATATTCAGCCCTATCCTCAAGAGCAAGCCGGATAAAATCGAGCCGGGAGTAACGTATCAGGGTACGATTACAGCCAAAGACCCGATTGATTCCTTCGATAAATATTACCGGCGGCACACCTACAGTCTTACCGTTGCCGTCGATACAACCTACGAATTTGAAGTCAGCTCGTTATCAGATAATTCTATAATATTGGTATTTGAATACTACGAGGGTAAAAGAATCCATATTCTCAGTGCCCCTGCTAATCACAGCAGGACGACGGACCATCACTTCGTGAGCGCCGGGCTGAAAATAATATGGGTTGAGGCGCTATACAACGAATGCCCGGCGGACTACTCCCTGCGGGTCACTCTGATAGAAGGAGAGGATTCCTGATCTTATACCATGTCATTCCCGCCCCGCATCAGGGTACGGGGTTAACTCCAGCGGGAATCCAGACCCCATTTCCCCCACCCCGACGTGAAATATCTTTTCCCACCCAAGCCGCCCTCGTACCATCGTGCCATTATCCATTAAATCACATCAGCTTTTGCCGAAGGGGAGTGCGTAGCGAGAGGGGGGCTAACGCCCCTCTATTCTTTATCGGACGCCCAAGTAGGTAAAATCCTTAAATCCCCTCTACCCGCTGATGAACTTCAGCCCGCTGATGTAGACCCCGGTGATGATGGCGGTGGTAATCACGCCGCCTACGCAGGGCCCCATGGCGAAGGGCAGTATCATCGCCTTCTTGTTCACCTGTATGGCGCACTTTTGCGCTACCTTGGCGGTGGTCGGCACGCAGGAAACGGCGGCGATGCCCAGCAGTGGATTGAAAGGCTCCTTGGATATCTTGCGAAAGATTAGGCCCCCGATGATTCCCCCCAGCCCCGAGAGCGTCAGGGCAATCACGCCCAGCACCAGCAATTTCAACACCACCGTGTCCAGGATGATATCTACCCCGAGCAGCGCCCCCAGCGTAAAGCCGAGGAACAGTGTCGCGCCGTAGAGTAGTGGCCCGGAGAGGAACTCCACGAAGCGCGTAATCCCGGCCTCTTTAATCGCCAGCCCCAGGAAGAAGGAGGCGAACAGCGGCGTGGCCACCGGGAAGAGGAAGGCCAGCAGCGTGAACGTGGCGATGCAGAAAGCGAACTTGGCACCCGCCGATACCTTGGGAATCGTCTTCCAGTTCATCTCCGTCTCCCGCATCCGCCGCGGTATTATCCGTGCCAGGAAGGGGTAGCCCGCGTAGCATACTCCCAGGTATACGTACGCCACGACCGTTATCGGCACGAAGAGATCTTTCGCCATCATCAGCGAGCCGTAGAGCACCATCGGCCCGTCGGCGCCGCCCACCAGTGCTATCGAAGCCGCCTCGTTGGAGAGCAGGCCCATCCCCATGGCTATCGGCAGCGTTAGTATCGTGCCCAGTTCGGCAAACATTGCCAGGAACATACTCATGCCGGGTCTGGCCAGCAGGATGTCGATGTCGGTGATGGCGCCGATGCCCATAAAAACAAGGCAGGCGATAAGGCCGTTGCTGAAAGTGTAAGTGTAAATCGGCTGGAGGAAATCGATCTGCAGGTACTCCATGAGTAATTCTACGTTGTTGGTTACCAGCGGGTTGACGAACAGGTTGCCGACTTCAGTGTATTCACCAACTTCCATGACCATCAGGCCGGCATTGACGGCAATCATCCCGATGCCCAGCGGCAGCATTATCAGTGCTTCCAGGACTTTCTTGTAAGAAAGGTAAATGAATAATATCCCCAGCGCCACCAGGAACAGCCTGCCGATGACTATTTCAGGCTCGTTGAGGGTAAAGGTGTAAATACCCTGAAAGAATTCCAGAATATTCATGCGTTACTACCGCCTTTGTCTCCAGCCTGAGGTGGTTCGGCGGGGGCGGCTTTCTTGCGCTGGACGGTATGTGAAATGATTTTAACGATGAAAGTCACGCATACGGCGATGACGGCGGCTATCCCGTAAGCCAGCAGAGCGAATAAAAAAGGATGTAACTCCATATTCTTCTCAGTTATTTCGGTGGTAGTAATTTTTACGCAGCATCAAGGGCTGCTTTTTGAATATTTTATATATTACATATAAATATATTTTAATATTCAATAACGGCGATTACCTCGCCGGGCTTGACTACCTGGTCGGGCTTTACCCCTATTTCAACTACCTTACCGTCAACCGGTGCAAGAATCGGGTTTTCCATCTTCATGGACTCCAGCATACAAATAACATCACCTTCGCTGACGGTATCGCCGACTTTTACCTCGACGCTGATTATCTTACCTGTTATAGGAACTTCTACCGTTTCTCGTGCCAATTTTCAAGCTCCTTTCATTTTTCTGCCATAAAATTAAAGAGCGGCAGCCTCAATATATGAGTACTACCGCCCTATTATACATGACCCTGATTAACAAGTCACGCTATTTCTGCATTCTATCCAGTCGCTGCGCCTACCGGCATGCTGGGAAGATTGAAACTGCCCTTAGACTTTATGACTATCTCATCGTTCTTCACGTCGACGATGACGTAGGAAACGTAGGAGCTTTCTGTTATCTTGGGCTCATTGGCTTCCTTGTCCTTGCTTTTGCCCTCGGGGTCGTCTTTATAAAGTTCGTTAACCTGGTCCTTAATAATCCTCTCCAGCTCGAACTTCACGCTCCTCGATGAATAGACCGTTATCGATTTATCGGTACTCTCGGTGGCAAGTACGTCGTCAAGCTCGCCGGCATTCTTCAGTACCTGTGGCAGGATTTCGGTTTTCTTTATGGTTACTTCCGTGACGAATATCCGGTTGAAAGTCTTGAACTCTTCGCGGAGTACCGCTTCGGACAGCCTGTCTTCCACCATATTCTGAATGACGCGGCGCAGCGGCCGGGCCCCGAAGATTTCGTCATATCCCTTCTCACCCAGGAAGTCCTTGGCGTTTTCGGTAACTTCCAGCTTTATTTCTTTTTCCCTTAGCTGCTGGCTCACCGACTTCAGCATCATGTCGACGATTTCTCTTATCTGTTCCCTGGTCAGAGGACGGAACACCACGGTATCATCGATACGGTTCAGGAACTCCGGTCGGAAGGCCTTCTTTAGTTTGTCAAGCAAATTCTCCTTCATTCGTTCGTAAGATTGCTCCCGCGTTTTTACCTCGTCTCTCCGTGATGTAAAACCTATTGAGGTATTCTTGAGGATATCCTCGGCCCCTATATTGCTGGTCATGATGATGATGCTGTTCCTGAAATCGACGCGCCGTCCCTTGGCATCGGTCAGGTGTCCGTCGTCGAATATCTGCAGAAGCAGGTTGAATACATCGGGATGCGCCTTCTCTATCTCGTCCAGCAGTATGCAGCTGTAGGACTTGCGCCTGACCGCTTCGGTAAGCTGTCCTCCCTCGTCGTAGCCGACGTATCCTGGCGGCGCTCCGACCAGTCGCGAGACGGCGAACTTCTCCATGAACTCGGACATGTCAATCCGGATGAGGCTGTCCTCACCCCCGAACATGAATTCGGCGAGTGTCCTGGCCAGCTCCGTCTTCCCCACGCCCGTAGGCCCCAGGAAAATGAAGTTGCCGATGGGACGCCGCGGGTCTTTCAGTCCTGCCCGTGCCCTTCTTATCGCCTTGGCGATGGTGACGACTGCCTCGTCCTGTCCGGCGATTCGCTCGTGGATTTTCTCCTCCATGTTGAGCAGCCTGCTTGTCTCGTCACCGGCCAGCTGTACCACCGGGACGCCCGTCCACATGCTCACTACCTCGGCGATATCCTCAGCCACCACCACCGGCTTCTCCTGCTGCTGCTCGCTCCGCCACTCCTCCTCAAGAGTCTTTATTTTATCATCTATTTGAAGCTCTCGCTCGCGGAGCTCGGCGGCGTAGTCGTATTGCTGTGTCGCCAGGGCGGCATCCTTGTCCTTGCGGATGCTGTCGCTGAGCTGCTTGGCTTCTCTCAACGTAATCGGCATTGTCCGGTTCTTTATCCGTACCCTGGATGCCGCTTCATCAATCAGGTCAATCGCCTTGTCCGGCAGAAAACGGTCGGGTATGTACCGCGATGCCAGCGTGGCGGCGGCGTTAATCGCGTCCTCGCTGATGGTCAGATTGTGGTGTTCTTCGTAGCGCTCCTTGATGCCACGCAATATCTCCAGCGTTTCGTCAACCGACGGCTCCTCGACGAGGACCGGCTGGAAACGCCTCTCCAGTGCTGCGTCCCGCTCGACGTACTTACGGTAATCGTCAAGAGTGGTGGCACCGATACACTGTAACTCGCCTCGCGCCAGCGACGGTTTCAGGATGTTGGCGGCGTCCACGGCACCCTCGGCGGCGCCGGCGCCCACCATGGTATGGAACTCATCGATGAAAAGCACGCAGTTGGCCGATGTCTTGATTTCCTCGATGATTTTCTTAAGTCGTTCTTCAAACTCGCCGCGGTACTTGGTGCCCGCCACCAGCGAGCCCATGTCGAGGGCGAGCAGTCGTTTGCCTTCCAGGGTCTCGGGCACGTCACCGGCAATGATGCGGTGCGCCAGACCCTCGACAATGGCGGTCTTGCCCACGCCCGGTTCGCCGATGAGGGCGGGATTATTCTTGGTACGCCGACTCAATATCTGAATCAGGCGTTCGATTTCTTTATGCCTGCCGATAACCGGGTCGAGTTTACCGGCACGGGCGGCGGCGGTAAGGTCGATACCCAGCTGGTCCAGAGCCGGGGTGCGGCTGGCACCGCGAGTCATTTTAGCCTTGGGTATGCCCTGGGTGAGAATATGAGCTGCTTCGGCGCGGGCTCTCTCCAAGGTAATACCGAAGCTGTCGAGAACGTTTGATGCTACCCCCTCACCCTCGCGTAACAGTCCGAGCAGCAGGTGCTCGGTGCCGATATAGTTATGCCCGAGCTGACGGGCTTCGTCTATCGCTAGCTCTATCACTTTCTTGGCTCTGGGGGTTAAGCCCGTCTCGCCGCTGCTCGGCTTCTCACCGCGCCCGATGATAAACTCCACCGCCGAGCGTACCTTACTCAGGCTGATACCAAGATTGGTAAGCACCCGGGCGGCTACACCTTCTTCCTCGCGTACCAGACCCAGAAGAATATGCTCGGTACCGATGTAGCTGTGGTTCAGGTTCCGGGCTTCTTCCTGCGCTACGGTGAGGACACGGCGGGCTCTTTCTGAAAATTTCTCAAATCTGCTGGCCATTTTTTCTTCCTGTAGCTATTCCACCTTATTATACCCTGTCCGTTTTCATCTTATAATAAAGCAAATCGCAAAGCAAGCAGGGCTGGCAGAGCAGGTCTTACTTTTCTATCTGTCATCCAGTCATTGAGATTAAAAGCCTCTTGGCAGTGGCATATTTTCCACAAAGGGTTACCCCCTCAGTATCGTCTGCGCTGGGGCATTTCACTTCCGTGTTCGGGATGGGAACGGGTGGTTCCACCCCGCTCTAACCACCAAGAGGCAAAATTCTTCTACCTCAATATTGTTAAGGTACTGGCTTTTACAAACACCACAGAATATTTTAACACAATACCACGCCTGTGAAAAGAGGAAAAGGTATTAATTTTAGTATGAAGTTTGTAAATTTTTATATACTAAACGCCAAAAACCGCCCACAACGAGTGTAAACCGCCCTTGACAAGCCCGTAGACAAGTGATAGCGTATACCAAGACATTCCCATACAGACCATATGCCACCTGTCTTTACTCTATGGTATATTTTGATATTTTACCCGGCTCCAGTGGATATGATATTGATGTCTATGTCAACCAGAACTTTAACATATACCTTAACAACAGCGTGCGAGGTGATACTATGTCCGTAGAATTGGTTCACATTGGATTTAATAACATATTAGCGATGAACCGGGTAATCGCTATTGCCTCACCTAATTCTGCCCCCACCAAGCGCACCATCCACGAAGGTAGAAACAACGGAAAGCTGGTAGATATGACCAGCGGAAGAAGAACCAAGGCCGTTATCTTTACTGATAGCGGTCATATTTTACTTGCGGCACTCGCTCCGGAGACCATTATGAGTCGGGCGCAGGCCGGTCGTGCTAGCGTCCCGGTAAAGATGGGACAAAGCGACAGTGAATATGAGTGATGAGGGTAACGCCCTTCTCAGTCCCCCCCGTAAACCCCTCCTCTTCGTCCTCTCCGGTCTTTCCGGAGCCGGCAAGGACACGGTCCTGGACAGGCTCGCAGAGTCCGGGTTCCCCGCGGTCCACGTAATCACCAATACAACCCGGGAGCCACGCCCCGGCGAAAGGGACGGCGAGCACTATCACTTCATCTCCGACGATAAATTCCAGCAAATGAGAGCCAATGATGCCCTGCTGGAAAGTGCCAGCGTTTACGGCAACTGGTACGGGGTACCCCGGGAACCCGTCAGGCAGGCCCTCGACAGCGGGAAGGACGTGATTATCAAGGTGGATGTCCAGGGTGCCCTGACGATAAAGAAAATCGCTCCCGAGGCTGTATTTATCTTCCTGGCGCCTCCTTCCATAGAAGAACTCGTCACCAGACTTCGCCAGCGCCGCACCGAGACCGAAGCCGAATTCGAACTTCGCACTAAAACCGCCAACGAGGAACTTGCACAGTTATCTGCATTCGATTACCTCGTCATTAATCGTCAGGGTGAAGTCGACCGTACCGTCGCCGATATCAAGGCTATCTTTCAGGCTGAAAAATGCCGCGTAAAACCCCGGGACATATCTCTTTAGACTATAAAGATGCTGTAGGTAGACACCTGCATTAAATTGGAAACCCCTAGAATATCAGGTGCAAAACCCAGGAGAAGAAATATCCCAGAAGGCCGCAGATGGGGAATGTCAGTATCCACGCCGCCACGATATTACCCGCTATACCCCACCGCACCGCCGAAACCCGCTTGGTTGCCCCCACCCCCATTATTGAAGAACTAACGCAGTGCGTGGTACTCACCGGAATACCAAGCTGGGAAGCTGTTTCAATCACAACAGCCGCTGAAGCTTGGGCTGTAAAACCCTGAACCGGAGTCATAACAGTCATTCTCATTCCTACCGTTTTAATTACCCGCCTGCCTCCCAGCGCCATCCCTGAACTTATCGCCAGAGCGGATAATATGATAACCCAGGACATTGAAGGATCGGTTATGGATAAATGTTCCCACTTGCTCACATCACCATAATAGGTAACCAGAGCCATCGTGATGACACCCACCGGCATCTGCCCATCGTTCTTCCCGTGTGCGTAAGCCACGAAAGCCGCAGCCGGTATCTGTAACTTGCTGAAGACGCTCCGTATTTTATTCGGCGCTCCTCTTCTTAATACCCAGAGGAAACAAACCATGATAAGAAAGCCACCGAGAAACCCCAGCAGAGGCGCCGTTATCACCGCTGACATCACCCGGCCCATCACTCCCCACGATACCGCATCGTTGCCTACCGCCGCAATTCCAGCCGCCGCCAATCCTGCCACAAAACCATGGGTGATACTTACCGGCAGACCGCGATAGGTTGCCAGAAGTCCCCATATAATCACCGACGCCAGTGCGGAAATCATGGTAATCAAGGTAACTGCCTCGGGGATGAGAATACCCTTGCCTATGGTCCGGGCAACTTCCAGTCCGGTGGCGGCTCCGGCAAAGTTGAAAACGGCTGCTATGGTCACGGCCGACCGCGGAGACAGCGCGCGGGTACCTATTGCGGTAGCAATGGCGTTAGCGGCATCGTTGAGTCCATTAGTAAATCCGAATCCCACGGCCAGAACGATGATTCCGATTAACAGGGGAAAATTGGCATCAGGCATGCTTAAGGGCTACCCCTTCAAGGACATTAGCCACGTCCTCGGCTCTGTCCGTAGCGCTTTCCAAGTGCCCGTATATTTCACGCCATTTTATTATCTCGGCTATATTATCTGTATTATCAAAGAGCTCCGCCATTGCGGCACGGTAGACACGGTCGGCCATGTTCTCCAGCCGGTTTATCTCCACGCACTTATCCTGTACCATTTTCAATTGCGACCTTCTTCTCAGTCCGGCAACCGCCTTTTCCACCTCAATAGCACCCTGAAGAATAATATCGGCCAGCTCTTTTGCCCTCTGCGTTGGTACTTTAATCTTGTAAATATACATGGCGTCGGCGGCGGCGTGGATGAAATCTATGATGTCATCCTGTGTATGAGCCAGCAAAGCTATGTCCTCGCGATCAAAAGGAGTAACAAACGTGCGGTGTAAGAGTGAGATTATCTGATGTGTAATCGTGTCTCCCTGGTGCTCCAGCTCCGTAATCTCCGCCGCGCGGCTATCGACAAATTGCCAGGTTTCTACCATTTCCTTCAGCGCCTGGGCCGCCTTTACGGTGTTTCTGGCGCTTTCTTCATGGAGGTCGAAGAACTTCATTTCCTTGGGGACGAAAGGCAGTCTAACCATGGCGGTTCACCTCTTCTGACGAGAGTCTTACCGGTCCGTCCAGCGATAACATCTCCGGAATCTGGGCACAAAATAACACCAGTACTGCGTAAAGTCTAATGGAGATTGTGAACGGATGTCAAGGTAACCGCAGGCTCGGTAGGCGACTATTTAGACGTCCAAATCGTCGGATGTTTCGGGCGGGGTTTTCCCCGGCTTGGGTCTTTCGGTCTTCTTCCACCAGCCCTTCATCCTCTCGTCCACTTGCTTCTCGTATCCCTGCTGACTGGGGGTATAGAACCGCTTGCCTTTCAGCGATTTGGGAAGGTTCTGCTGCTCCACGAAATGGTCGGGGTAGTCGTGGGCGTATTTATAACCTTCACCGTAACCCATTTCCTTCATCAGCGGCGTCACCGGATTGCGTAGGTGCAGCGGCACGGATTCCTGGGTACCCTTATGAATCTCCTGCTGCACCCTGGAATAGGCTTCGTAAAGCGAGTTACTCTTGGGGGCGGTGGACAGATAGACCACGGCCTGTGCCAGCGCCAGGTTCCCTTCGGGCATGCCGACGAAGTGGACAGCCTGCTGGGCGGCCATGGCTACGACGAGTGCCTGCGGGTCGGCCATGCCGACATCTTCCGAAGCGAAGCGTATCAGGCGCCGCGCGATGTACAACGGGTCTTCCCCACCTTCGAGCATCACCGTGAGCCAGTACAGAGAGGCGTCGGGGTCGGAGCCGCGCATCGACTTGTGCAGGGCGGAGATATTGTCGTAGTGCTGGTCCCCCTTCTTGTCGTAAATGACGGCCCGGCGCTGGAAAACATCCTCGATTGTGGACAGGGTGATGTTCCGTTTGCCTTGTTCATCGGGAGGCGTGCTCATGGCGGCAGTCTCCACCGTGTTCAGGGCTACCCGGGCATCATGATTTGATGCTGCAATGAGATGGTTCATGGCGTCGGCTTCCAGGCGGGCGTTGAGGTCGCCGATTCCCTCGAACTTGTCGCTGAGCGCCCGCAGAATCAGAATCTGGATTTCCTCCTCGGAGAGGGGTTTCAGCGGCAGTACCCGCGTGCGTGAAAGCAGGGGCGACGTGACCTCGAACGACGGGTTCTCCGTGGTGGCGCCGATGAGGGTCACCGTGCCGTCCTCGACGAACGGCAGCACGGCGTCCTGCTGGGTCTTGTTGAAGCGGTGAATTTCGTCGATGAAGAGGATGGTGCGCTGCATCTGTACCTTACGCCGCTCTCGTGCCTGCACGATGATACGCCGCAGGTCGGCCACGCTGGCGCTGACGGCGCTGACCGGGTCGAAGTGCGCCCCGGTGCTATTGGCGATGATATACGCCAGGGTGGTCTTGCCGCACCCCGGCGGACCCCAGAAAATCATCGAGGGAACACGGTCAGACTCTATCAGCTTGCGGAGGACGCGCCCCTTGCCGAGGATGTGTTCTTGCCCCACGAAGCTGTTAAGGCTGTTGGGCCGCATCCGCGTTGCCAGTGGTGCCTGCTGGAGTTGCTGTTCCTGGGCCTGTTTCTCTTCCTGCCCTTCGAACATGTCCATGCTCATGGTTCGTCTCTCCGGTTATCTCCCTATCCAGGCCGGCATCGTCGCCATGTAGTCCCTGGCTGCCTGCTCGGCTCTTTCTTTATCCAGACCGCGGGTCTTCATAAACAGGCTTATCATGCTCTGGTGCACTTCTTCATAGCTCTTGAGGCTGCCGTCTTCGCAGCAGCAGTGTACACAGCAGTTGTTGTCTTCGTTCCCACCGCCGTAGTCCGCCGCGGAGTTCATCGGCATGCCGCAGCTCTGGCATATGGCGGCAACCCTTACCTCGCAGTTCTCGCACTCCTCTTCATACTCAATTGGTTCCTGAAACCCGGGTTCTCTTTCTTCCGTCATCTTCTATCCCTTTTTATCCGACGTTATGTTTCTAAGTTTACTACTAATTTTCCAAATTATCTATATGACCTTTTACCTATTTGGTTACACTTACTAGATATTGTAATTTTTTTACTTGGTTTATTATAATACTTCATATGGTCCTGTTTCTACAACTCACTACTTAACATCATTGCGGGGAGTCCCTGTTTCATCGGGGCGACTTGGCAATCTCTTTTCTTCGTCCCGAACTCTCCTATCTGTACCTCTTCACCTCAAACCTGTAGAGCTGTACCGGCTCGTCGGGCTCGATGCCCCCCTTCTGGCGGCAGATATCTATCTGGTACTCGGCGGTATCTACGCCCTGGAGGTCCGGCAGGAGCAGCCCCCGCCGCCAGCCTGCCTCGACAATGACGCCGTACTTCTTCGGGTCGAGCTGGCTGATATCGTCTACCGGTTCGGGCCTGGTCAGCACGTCCACGCTGTAGTCGAGGTCTTTCAGCTCATTGGGGGAGATGGGTGGAAAGCGTGGGTCGCGCGTGGAAGCACTGATGGCGTTGGTGATTATCTCCTCGGCGACGTTCTTCTGCTGCGGCTCGAATGTACCAATGCAACCCCGTAAAGCCCCTTTCTTGTGTATCGACACGAAGACTCCGGCCTGGTTTTTCATCTCCGGGGTTAGTTCGGCCGGGGGCGATGGTGTCTTACCCTCCTTCGCATAGAGCTCCACCGTTTCCTTGGCCAGCGCCGTTAGCGGGTGCATCGCCGACTTAAATATAACACCGGCATAGCCCACCACCGCGCTGTAATCACCGGTGGTATCCCCGCTGGTCTCGTACCTGACCAGTTCCGCACCTGAAGTCCCGAGTTCCTTGGCCGCCGAGATAAGACACACCACCGGACCGTGAGCGCACATCGTGATATTACGCTCTTCATAACGACGGGTCAGTTCGTCCTCGTCGAGCTCCAGCATGGCTTCTATCGCCAGGTGGTCTTTCTCGCTGGCGGCTTTCTGCGACTCGTAATGGGTCATATCGCCGCTGGCAATAATGACGACCTCCCTGTCCAGCTCCTTAATCGCCCGGGCGATATCACGTCCGATTTCTTTATACGCCTCGGCGCGTGAGTAAGCGAGGATCATGGGGACGATGCGGATATCCGACCGGAAATACTGTAAAAAGGGCAGTTGCACCTCGACGGCGTGTTCTCCTTCCTGGGCGCTTGTGTCCTCGCGGACGTATTTTGACACCTCGATTATTTTCTCAGCCAGTTCGGTATCTATGTCGACATCACCCAGGGGCGTTCGCCAGGTGCCCTCGGTCATAACGCTGTAGGGCTTGCCCAGGCCGGTGTGACTGGGCCCGATGATGATAAACGTGTCCTTGAACCTGACCCTGGAAATGGTAGCACCAGCCACTCTCCCGGAATAGATATAGCCGGCATGCGGCACCAGCAGCCCGACAATTTCCTCTTTTTCCACCCTTACATCCGTTAGTTCCGCTATCATTTCTCTGAGTTTTTCCGCCGAAGCCGGATAGAACTGCCCGGCCACGACCGGATTCCTGATCATTTTACCCCTCCTTCGGCCCGGACACCCTGAAATTAAGCTCCGCGCCGCAAAACTTGCATCGGGAGCCGTCAAGTCCCCTGATATCGGTCTGGTATCCGTACCTCTCAACGTTGAGTTTCCCGCAGTTATAACAAACGGTACTTTCACTGGAATGACCCGGTACATTACCGGCATAAACGAACTTAAGTCCTGCTTTTTTACCTATTTCCCAGGCCCTTTCAATCGTCTCCAGCGGAGTCGGAGGCAGGTCTCTCAGCCGGTGCTGCGGGTGAAAACGGGTCACGTGCCACGGCGTTAATTCACCCAGCTTATCTTTTATCCAGTTAGCAATCCCCGTAAGCTGTTCGTCGTCATCATTCATAGTGGGGATTATGTTGGTGACCACCTCAACGTGCATATTCCACTTTTCTTTAGCCCGCTGGGTAATTTCCAGTATTCCCTGCCAGCGAGGTATCCCGGAGAGCGTTTTATAAAATTCATCGGTAAATCCCTTTACATCAACACGCCAGGCATCGAGATAAGGTCCTATCATATCCAGAGTTTCAGGTGTGGCATAGCCGTTGGTGACATAAACCGTGTATAATCCGTTTTCTTTTGCTAGGCGGGCTGAATCATAAGTATGCTCGAACCATATCGTCGGCTCGTTGTATGTCCAGGATATACCGCGGCACTTATACTGCCTGGCAAGGTCAATAGAAGTCTGCGGCTGGATTTCCCGGCAACCCCGTATCAGCGAGCTGCTATCCGCGGTAGATATCTCCCAGTTCTGGCAGTGCTTGCAGTGGAAGTTGCATCCCAGCGTGCCCAGAGACAGACAGAGCGTACCGGGATAGAAATGGAACAGGGGCTTTTTTTCAATGGGGTCGGCGGCTACTGAAGACACCCTGGCGTAATTAAGGTTGTAAAGAATACCGTCCTGGTTCTGGTACATGCCGCAAACGCCGAATTTACCCGGATTTATCCGGCATCGCCACTGGCAGGTATGACACCTTACCCTCGAGCCCGGTAGCTCCTCATAAAGCAAAGCCTCATGCATGACCTGACTCCCCCGCACCCGGATATAGAAATATTGCCGACCTAAATATAATTATAATGCGGGATGTAAAATATATCTACCTGCAAACCCTGGACTAACCGAATAACCACTCGAATTTAAACCAGTTGAAAATCGAGGCATCGATAGGAAACACCGGCGACATTATTACAAATGAGGCCAGATGAGCCATCAGATACAGAATTACTATCGACAGTAAAACCCACCTGAGCTTGCCGGAACCCCTTTTCTTGAATATTTCGAGTAACCAAGCCAGAAATATCCCCAGTCCAATACAGATAGCCCCGATGGTGGGGTAAAAGTAGTACGGGTAGGTTACTCTGTCGGTAATGATAGTAGCCGGTATCCATACCAGGAAGGTGCCGAAGAACCATGCCGCCCCGAAAAGCCCGGCTTCATCTCTTTTTATGGCTCTGAATACCAGATATAAGAAAGTGGGCATAATCAATGCCCAGATAGAAGGACTGATACCCCCGACATAATTAGGTGTCCAGTGGTAAGCCATCGGCTTATACGTCAGGAGCCATTCCCAAGGATAGCTTTCGGAAGGGTGATCAACCGTTTCGAAAGTAAGAGTACCGGTCGTCTCCATCATGTAGATTGTCCTGGAATAAGAATCTTTAAAATGTTCTGTTCCCTGAAGGATAGCTAAATCCAGAGGCATCATCAGAACCAGGTAAGTGAGTACGGCAAATAAAAAAACAAGGATAACCCACCAATGGCGCTTCTGCTTGCTGAACAGCCAGTGCACCCCGATAACTGGCAGAGCCAGAGCACCGTTGAGCTTGGCGAGGGTACTCAAACCTGTCAGTACACCCGAGGTGACGTATTTCATTTTAATGTAGAAGAAGAACGAAGCCATCATGAAGGTAACGTAATAAACATCTATCATGGCGACGCCGGCGTGAACGAACGTCATATTTTCGAATGCCAGCAGCGTGGTAGCCAGATTGGACGCCAGCCAGGACATCCCCAGTCGACGGCAGAGAAAATAAAAAAAGACGAGGGTTACGGTGCCGAAGACAACTGAGAAAAATCGCCAGCCCCATGGATTATCCCCGAAAATATGTATGCCGGTGACAATAAAAAGCTTGGCCAGCGGCGGGTGTTCCAGACGCGCGGTCTGGTGATTCTCGATAATATTGTTGGCATCGTTAACGTAATGGGCTTCGTCCAGAATATGGTCGTAAGTGCTCGAGATAATGCAGAAATGCATCACAAGGGTAACGAGAATCAGCAGGCAAAACCAGAAATGCTCCCACCTGCAGATAGTAACTAGCTTGTCTTTCAAATACACTTCTCCCGCTTATCTTTTACACCACAACGCTTTCAGATTATACCCCTTTACGAATCTGCCGTAAAAGATTATAATATATTGGTTCATTTTAATGAAGATAAATATAGCCGGGGGTGTATCTTGGGCGTCATTTACATAGTCTCCACAGAAGAAGCGGCTGGCAAGACCACCATCTGTGCCGGTCTGGGTAGATATCTTATGGCAGAAGGTAAAAAGACAGGTTATTTAAAACCCCTGGCCTCGGGTAAAAACGATACCGATAGCGACGCTGCTTTCTTAAGGGGGATCCTGGGGATATCCGACGAGGCAAAAGCCCCCGATATTATAAAGAATAGCGACGTCGTCCTGGTGGAAGGCACGCTGGGACCCAATGACGCTGATAGCATTAGCCAGGCTACATACAATGCCGCTAAAGAGATGAAAGCGAAAGCCATTGCCGTGGAGGCCTATTCCGGACAGGCTTCCGGCTTTGTTGACAGCTACAAAGGCTTCGGTGAAAGCCTGCTCGGCGTTATTATCAACAAAGTGCCTCAGAGTCAATTGAAGTCCGTTAGTGAAAAAACTGGGTCTGAATTCTTGACGGCCGGTATAAAAGTGCTGGGAGTTATCCCGGAAAACAGAACGTTGCTGGCGATGACCGTAGGTGAACTGGCAGAAAATCTCAAGGGGAAGATACTGAACAGCGCCGAGAAGTCAGCCGAACTGGTAGAAAACTATATGCTGGGAGCCATGGTAGTCGATTCCGGTCTGGACTATTTCGGGCGGAAGAATAACAAAGCCGCCATCATCCGGCAGGACCGACCGGATATGCAGCTGGCCGCCCTGGAGACCTCTACCCGATGTCTTGTACTGAGCGGCAACGCCGAAGCACCGGTATACAATGTCCTCCAGAAAGCGGAAATTAAGGGCATTCCGATAATCTCCACCGAAACAGAGACCGATGATATCGTTGCCATTATCGAAGCTGCCCTGAGTAAGACAAAACTGGAGCAGGAGAATAAACTGCCGATACTCACCGAGATGGTAAAGCAGAACCTCGACCTCAAAGCAATAGTCTAATGCGGGACAGAAAGGGTGTGAAAATATAAACTAGACCGATTGGTATCCACGATTTACCAAGTCTCCTCATCTCCTTATAGCGGGGAGGCGAGGAGAGTCCTGGGGTGGTTTTCTTACTCTGGGATTTTTTCTTTTAGTAAGCTGTTGATATAGATCACATATATATATTAAAATTCTCCTTGCCGTCTTATTCGCATCGTATACGCACGAGGCAAGGTGCTATAAAATCTTAATAAGGGGGGCAGGTGATTGAATGCATTAGGAAGACATTTATTGGTTGAACTCCAGGATTGTAACCGGGAAATATTAAACGATTTGGACTTTCTCAGAGAGGCCATGATATCAGCAGCGGTAAATAGCGGTGCCGTTGTCCTCGGTGAGTCCTTCCACCGTTTCAGTCCCCAGGGAGTAAGTGGCGTGGTGATAATCGCCGAGTCCCATCTCTCCATCCATACCTGGCCTGAATTCGGTTACGCTGCGGTTGACATCTTTACCTGCGGCACCACGGTAAAACCCGAAAAAGCATCTGAAACGCTGATTGAGAAGCTCGAGGCGAAAAACCATTACACTAGAGAAATCCAGAGAGGTATTCCGGTTACTGTGTAAAGCACGGATTGAATTATGGATATTGACCCTGATAAATGGCTACGAGATAGCATAAATAAGAACTTCGTACAGCTGCACCGACTCGAAGAGGTATTATATTCCGGGCAGACCAAATACCAGTCCATCCAGATAGTCCGCAGTGCCAGCTTCGGCCTGTGCCTGGTGCTCGACGGCAAAATACAGTCGAGCGAGGCAGATGAGTTTATCTATCACGAAGCACTGGCCCATCCGGCAATGCTAACCCATCCCGGTCCGGAAACAGTATTTATTGCCGGTGGCGGCGAAGGTGCCACTCTCAGGGAGGTGTTATACCATAACACCGTTAAAAAAGCGGTAATGGTGGATATAGACGAAGAGGTAATAGCCCTCGCCAGAAAATACCTGCCCGACCACAACCGGGGAGCGTTCGCTGACGAACGCACCGAGTTATATCACCTCGATGCCCGAGAGTACCTAGAGAAATCATCTGATAAGTTCGATGTTATCATTATTGATTTACCGGACCCTATCGAAGAAGGCCCGGCCTACCGGCTTTACACCCGTGAATTCTATGAAATTGTATTCAATCGGCTTGGTAACGACGGCTTGATTACCGTCCAGGCCGGTTCTGCATCTCTAAACGAACTACTGAACTTAACTGCCGTAAACAACACGCTTCGCAGCATTTTCCCGATAGTCACCACTTATACAACAGACATGCCCTGCTTCGGAGGTCCCTGGGGTTTCTGTACCGCCTCAAAAAAATATGACCCCAGGCAGCTTACTATTGACGAGATAAACGCACGTATCTCCCGGCGGTCATTAACAGCTTTAAAATTCTACGACGGAACAACCCATCAGGGGATGTTCTCCCTGCCATTGTTTCTGAGAAACGCACTGGCAAAACAGTCGAGACTGATTACAGATAAAGAGCCTCTATATCTGTATACCGGATAGATTAGATGTATCCTGAAAATATTAGACCGGAGAATACGGAAAAAGTCGTTAAAAGAGTTTGCGTACTCCCCGGTCAATATTAGTACTAGTAAGTCACCAGTATTTACCGGTTATTTCTTATTTTTGTAAAGCACTCACTGCAGTAAACCGGCCTGCCTTCACGGGGTTCAAAAGGTACCTCGGTATCCTTGCCGCATTCGGCACAAACCGCAGGGAACATCTGGCGCGGTCTGTACCCACCACCGGAACCATAACGCTCGGCTTTGCGTGCCTGCCGGCAAGGGAGGCACCGCTTGGGTTCATTGGTATAACCCTTTGACTGGAAAAACTCCTGCTCCTCGGCGGTAAAAATGAATTCGTTCCCGCAATCGGCACAGGTAAGTGACTTGTCCTCGAAACTCAACGGATGACCTCCTTTCTTCGTTAGTTGGTTAGAGCTAAGGTCATCCGTAATCGGGTCGGGATTAAGTAATTCAATTGCATATATGATAACCTAGACTGAAAACCACTGCGCTTATTATATAATGGAAATTTCGTATTTGCAATAGTAAAATAGTAAGGATAAGTCAACTCACGTATTTAACTTGACTATATATCGACTTTCCTCTACACATATTACCACGGTACTACCTGGAGAGACTACTTTTTCGGCGGGAGAGTGTACATATTCCTCAGCCTGAAATATTTATTTTGACACAACACCGGGCGGAGCCTATACTGGATAGGTACACCACCTCGATTAACAGTTTTTAGGTAATTCATCATGAGCAAGCCTGACCTACTCAATCCGGAAAATACCGTTCTGGTAGCAATCGACTTCCAGGAACGGCTGTTCCCGGCTATGCACGAGAAGGAGAAGCTATTAAGACAGGTCGTCAAGCTTATCCAGGGGGTGAAGGTGTTTGAAATCCCGGTAATCCTCACCGAGCAGTACCCCAGAGGCCTGGGGCCGACTCTGCCGGAAATAGCCGAATTATTACCGGATGTTCAACCGATAGAGAAGACCTGCTTCAGCTGCTGTGACGCGGAGTCATTTAATAGCGCACTCGAAGCGACCAACCGGAAGCAGGTGCTGGTTTGCGGTATCGAAGCCCATATCTGCGTGTACCAGACGGCGGTAGCCCTCAGCCAGACCGGCTATGAAGTCCAGGTTGTAGCCGACTGCGTTTCTTCCCGCGACCCCGAGAATAAAGCGGTCTCGCTCTTTAAAATGGGCGCACTCGGTATCTCCCCGACCACGATGGAAACGGCTCTCTTCGAGCTGCTGAAGATTGCCAGCGGGGACAAATTCAGGCAAATCAGCAATATCGTGAAATAAACGGCTTCCAGAAGTCAGCCTTCTACAAGGGATAACCGAATGGAATGTTTACGCTGCGGCAACTGCTGCCGGCAACACCCCGCCTTCGTCAGCCCCGATGAAATCCGGCGTATCATTGCCTACCTGGGTATTAGCATGGACGACTGGCAGCAGCGCTACGCCGGGGAGGGACCGGATTACCACAACCATTTCCCGGTACGCCAAGTAAACGGCGCTTGCGTATTCCTGAGAAAAAGCGGGGATAAATATGCCTGCGCCATACAGCCAGCCAAACCCGATTGCTGTACCGACTGGATACCGGGTCTGGATAAAAAAGAATGCCGCGAGGGAATGGAGAGGATGAGTATATAGGATGTTAGGTATGTATCAAAACATGGCGCCAGGATTATAGGAAGCTGCTGCAAAACGGTTTGATGATATTTTCAATGATATTTATGTGCCTAAAGTTTAGGATATAGAATTTCTAATTCATTGATCATAGATAATATCATTTACGCTCTGTAATATTTTTTATATCTTCTTTTGTTGGGTTTCTCTGATAAAATCGGAATGTAAAAAATTGAATCACCAAACCTACTAATATCAAAATATTACCGATCCAACTCAGTGCAAGAATAGGATTACTTTCGATATCAATTAGTTGTGGTAATTTATCAATCCTATTTAAATTATAAACATTAATTCCGGCTATGATTATAAAAGCTCCAATTAAAACAAACACACCAATTTCAAATGTTAAATGTCCACGTCTTCCAATACGCTTAATATCAACTAACTTCTTAATCAATTCTATCTTTTCTTCTTTGAAAAGCTTTTCCATAGCATTTTTTATTTTCGCATTTGCTGACAGTTCATTTATTATTCCAGTATTTGATGGTATACCTAAATTTAGTTCAAACATAGCTATCTCTGGATATATTCTGCTAATTCCATAGTCTAGATCCTTTACATACCAACGCCAAAGTGCCAAAACAGTAGATGAAATCCCAGCTGCCAACACAACATAGGAAAATGCAAACCCTTGATTGATAATCATATCGTTACTCGATGGCGAATTTGTTGAAAAATTAAGCGAGCTGTAATCAACAAATCCCTTCAGGAAGAAAACCCATATTGCCACTATCAACGTAATTGCCAGTCCATTTAAAGCAACTATTATATTTGCTCGGTGTTGTCTCCTACTCTCTACTATGTTTAACATCTTTCCAGCTGTATCAAGGTTAATTTGAGCCATAATATTTTTATCCTAAATCATATAAAAATCTTCATTCATTTAACCATATTGCTTTCTGGTTAGCAAAAGGTTAGCAAAATGAAAAATCCCCCGAATTCTATTTATCGATTCGGAGGATTTTAGCTTTAAAAATTGGTAGCGGGGGCTGGATTTGAACCAGCGACCTCCGGGTTATGAGCCCGACGAGCTACCACTGCTCTACCCCGCGACGCCCTTTGAGTATATCCTGTTAATACCCGAGTGTCAACCCTCAGCCTGCTGGCGCTTGCGGTGGTCCTCAATAAAGCGCCGCGCGAAGCGGTCGCGCCCCAGCACGAGGTCGGTAGCCAGAACGGACGGCCTCACTTTAGCGGCATCGACGATTAAAGCCGTAGCCCCGGCCGCGATAACCGCGGTCACCCAGGCATTATTGATGATGGCACGGTCAGGCATGCCGAAGGAGATATTGCTGGCACCCATCGTCATGTTCACGCCGAGTTCTTCCCTGATGCGGCGGATGGCTTCCAGAACGTCCTTACCGGATTTAGCTTCGGCACCTATGGCAAAAGTCAGTACGTCGATGACCACGTCCTCCCGGGGGACGCCGGCTTTCTCCGCAGCTTCTATTATCTTGTGAGCGATGGCGACACGCCTGTCGGCATTCTTGGGGATACCCTCGTCGTCCTGAACCAGGCCCACCACTGCCGCGCCGTATTCCTTTATCAGCGGCAGCACCTTTTTCAGGGAATGTGTTTCACCGCTGACCGAGTTCACCAGCGGCTTACCCTTGTATACCTTCAGGGCTGCTTCCAGAGCGGCCGGATTGGGACTGTCAATACAAACGGGGGAATCGACCGCTTTCATGACCACTTCAACCGCTTTCGGCAGGAGCACTTTATCATCCACTCCGGGGGCGTTAACGTTGACATCGATGATATCCGCTCCCGCCTCCGCCTGTGTTTCCGCTTCCTTCTTTACCATGTCCAGGTTACCCGCTTTAAGGGCTTCGGTGAGTTTCTTTCTACCGGTGGGATTAATGCGTTCGCCGATAAGCAGCGTGGGGCGATCAATCGAGATGATGACTTCTTTGCTGGCGCTGGATACTATGGTTTCCATTGGTCTATATCTCCTAATAATATTTAATAAACTCCATATTCTTCGGCGGCTTCCATATAGGCATGCAGTACATCCGGTTTACCCTCGTTCATGCCGGCCGCACCGGTCAATATGTAACCGCCACCCGTGGCACAGGTCTCGATGAGCTTGCGGCAGTATTCCTTCACCGCCTGCTTACTACCCGTGTGCATCAGCGAAGCCGGTACGTTCCCGGCGATGCAGGCGTATTCACCCAGTATTTTCTTGGCTTTAGCCATATCGATATCTTCAAAACTCCATATCGTCGAGCCTCTGGGTAAATCTTTGATGACTTCGAGTCGCGCTCCGTACCTGCCTTCGGCAAAGGGCATCGGCACCAGTCCCTCGTTAATTATCCCGAGGAGTACCTTCCTGAAGCTCGGCCAGTAGAAAGTCTCGAATTGTCTGGGTGACATGAAGCTCTCGTCACCCTTGTGCAGCGGCATGAAGCATACCGGGCAACCGGTCATATCTGCCGCTTCTACCGCCCCTTCTATAGCTAACGGAGTAACTTTCTCCATTACCTCATGGATTTTTTCCGGCTGTCGGTATACGTCGATAAATATCCCCTGAGTACCCCGCAGCATATCGGCAATCGTGTCGAACGGGGCACCTGCCATGCCACCGCCACGAATATTAGGAAATCCCGCGGCCAGCGACGCCTGGTTTATTTCTGCGACGGCCTTCAGCCATCTGACAACCTCTTTCCCGGCTTCAATCATGGTTTTCATGGCAGCCTCGACCCCGGGGTCGGCAAAAGCGGCGTAACTCATCACAGCCACACCAGTGATACCGCTAAACGGGGACAGCTTCTGGAAAGGCTCGAAGGCGCCGACCGTCCGCGGCAGATAACGCCGCCACCAGAAATCGCCGGGATTATCCAGGAAGGCATCGTACTCATCGGCACGCATGTATTCCTTTTCGACGTACTGATAAATGGAGGACTTATCAGGCAGACCATGACCCGGCCATTTATGAAGTCGGTGGTCGGTCATCTCAAGTGCCTTACCGGGATACACAAGCGTAGCACCGGTAAACGAGTCCATCTTAAAATCTCTCATGAACTTCAGGTAGGCTTCTTTCAATTTATCATAGTCATACATCACCGTCTTCAGGTCATAACCGGCATAGAAAGCCGGATACATCCCGGAAGGCAGGGCTACCGGTACTCTATCCGGTTCTTCAAGTTTAATAGCTTTAATAAATCTGGTGGCGCGCTCTTTATACAGTTTTTCAGCCTCGGGGCTATCGAATTTGATATCCAGCGAAAGCCAGCGTTTAAAGCGCTCCTCGCGCTTTTCCTGCCAGGTCATCTTTTCCCATTTCTTTACCATATTCAAAATCTCCCGAATATTTCGATATATTATCTCACGTTATCAGACTTACTACCAGTTTTGGAACGTTATTGCTTTTTATATACTCCGTATTCCCTGGCAGCATCCATCATGGCATGGAGATTCTCTATTTTCCCCTGGTCCATGCTGGCGGCAGCCGCCAGGATATAGCCACCACCGGAAGCACAGGTCTCGATAAGCTTGCGACACCCCTCCTTGACCTCCTCGGGTGTGCTGGTGACCATGGTGGATATGGGCAAATTACCCGCAATGCAGTTGTTCCTGCCGACGGTAGCCTTGGCCATGGCCATATCCATGTATTCGAAATACCAGACCATGGAGGCGCGGGGCATATCCTGGATGATTTCAAGTCGGGGGATGTAATTACCCTCGGCAAAGGGCATCGGTACCAGACCCTCGTTAATCATACCCGTAAGAACCTTCTTAAAGCTGGGCCAGTAGAACTCCTCGAACTGACTGGGCGACATGAATCCTCTTTCACCCTTATGGAGAGGCATTATCACCACCGGGGAAAGAGCCCGGTCGGCCGAGGCGATGGCTTCATCGATAACGATAGGGGTCAACGCATGCATGGCTTCATGGATTTTCTCCGGCTGCCGGTACATATCCGTGAAAATTCCGCGTGTACCCCGGAGCATATCGGTCAGCATATCGAAGGGTGCCCCGGACATCCCCCCGCCGAAACCGGCATAACCCGCTTCTATCGCCTCCCGGGCAACCACGCCGATGGTCTGCTGCCACTTTACGGTCTCTTCACCTGCTCGAAACATGGTACTGAAAGCCTGCTGTATCTCCGGGTCGGCGAAGGCACTTAAGTAGAAAATCGGAATACCCACAAATGCGGTAAGATGCGGCAATTTAGCCAGTGGTGCGAAAGCACCCGCCTGCCGCGGCATGAAAGTCCTCAGCCAGAAATCGGTAGGGTCCATAATCAGCCTGTCATACTCGTCAGGCTTCATATAGTCGCTCTCGACGAACTGGTATGCGCCGGCATCATCGCCGATACCATGTCCGGGCCACTTGTGGGTTTTATGGTCGATAATTTCCAGTGCCGGTGCCGGTAAAACGAGACCGGGACCACCGAAGGTATCCATATCCCCGAAGTCTTTCATGAACTTACGCCAGGCGTCCCGCTGCTTCTCATAATCGTACATGACGGTCTTGAGGTCATAGCCGGCGTAATAGGCCGGGAAATATCCCACGGGCAGCATACAGGGTACACGATCTGGCTCTTCCATCTTGATGGCCTTGATAAACCGCGTAACGCGTTCCCGGTATTTTTTCTTCGCTTCCGGGTTTTTAAATTTGACGCCCGGAGCCGCCAGCCATTTCTTATATCTTTCTTCCCGCTTTTGCTCGGGGGTCAGCTCAGACCAGTTCGGGATGTTATCCGCTTTGTAATCTCCTATCGGCATTACGTCCATAAATGAATCTCCTTTATATATTGATTATCAAAACACCCTCAGGGAGAAATGTATCGTTCTATCTAGAATTATTAATAACGACCGTATTCTTCCACGGCTTCCATCATGGCACGCAGGTTCTCCGGTTTAGCCATATCGAAAGTGGAACCACCGCTGAGAATATAGCCGCCCCCCGGGGCGCAGGTCTCAATGAGCCGGCGACAATACTCTTTCATCTCGCGTGTGCTGCCGGTATATGCCAGCGAAACCGGTACGTTCCCGCAGATACAGCAGGTATCGCCCAGGATTTTCTTGGCGTTGGCCATATCCGTCTGATCGAACATCCATATGACGCTGGCTCTCGGCAGGTCTTTGATAACCTCAAGCCGCCGGTTATAGGCGCCTTCGGCCACCGGAAACGGTATCAGACCCTCCTCAACCATACCGACGAGAAGTCGCCGAAACGTAGGCCAGTAGAAGGTTTCAAACTGCTCATCGGACATAAAGGTATCATCGCCTTTATGCAGCGGCATCATGATTATCGGGCAATCGGCCATATCCGACATAGCGACAGCTCTCCGTAGAAGATGCGGTAATACAAACTCCATGGCTTCATGTATCTTTTCCGGCTGGCGGTACATGTCCATGACGATACCCTTGGTGCCCCGGAGGTTATCGGCAAAGACATCGAACGGAGCCACGGCCAGACCGCCGCGGAACATGGGGAAACCCCGGGCAAGCGCCGCCTGTGTGGTTTCATTCGCGACTTTCTGAAATTCCAGCATTGCCCGGCTGGCTTTGCTAATAGCCCTGGCCAGTTTAATAAAACGGGGGTCGGAGCACATGGCCATAAGCCGCTGGGGCAGTCCCTGGTAGGAAGAGAAGGAGGGGATGTCAGCGAAAAATTCGAACTTACCGTATGTCCGCGGTAAAAGATGCCGTAACTGAAAATCAAAAGGGTCTTTTATAAAGAGGTCGTATTCATGGGCTTTCATATACTCGCCCTCAACGTACTGGTAGGAATGCGAGTTATCAGGCAGACCGTGACCCGGCCATTTCATTGTCTTGGCTTCAAGGAAGTCATTAACGGCAGCCTGAAAAAAGATGGTGCCATCAAAAGTATCTGAATCGTACTCGTCAACAAACTTGAGCCAGGCCCGTTTCATTTTCCCGGGATTATACATGGCTTCTTTTAGGGTGATGCCGGCATTTATGGCCGGGAACCAGCCAGTCGGCACCATGCAGGGCACACGGTCGGGAATCTCCAGCCTGGCGGCTTTCGCCAGTCTCGTAGCCCGCGCTCTGTAGCCCTTCTCCGTTTCCGGGCTATCGAATTTAATCCCAGCACCGCTGGCCCATCGTTCGAGGCGGATATCTCTTCTCTGTTGCGGGGTTAACTCCGCCCAGTTCTCCGGTCTCCGAAACATATACCAAATCCTCCGTTATATCTAAACATCAGTATGGCCTCCGACGGCACTGTTGTTCCGGGAGGCCATATAGTCTTATCCTGCCATATTCAGCTAGATATCAATAAACGCCATACTCCTTGGCGGCATCCATCATCGCTTGAAGATTTTCCATAGGAGCAGTATCGGCACTGGCACCGCCACCCAGAATGTAGCCGCCCCCCGGAGCGCAATCCTCGATGAGCTTCCGGCAGGCGTCCTTTACCTGCTGGACGGTGCCTTTCATGACTATGGAAGTGGGCACGTTACCGACAATACAGCAGATATCACCGATTGTCTTTTTCGCCTTTGCCATGTCCGTCTGGTCGAACCACCAGACGACGCCGCTTTTTGGCGTATCGTTAATCTGCTTGAGGCGGTTAGTATAGCGGCCCTCGGCGAAAGGCATAGGCACCAGTCCCTCGTCAATCATGGCGAGGAAGACCGCACGCAGGGTAGGCCAGTAGAATTCGGCGAACTGCTTATCGGACATGAAGGTGTCATCTCCTTTGTGAAGGGGCATGATGCAGACGGGACTCTGCGTCATCGGGAAATTCTTAATAGTGGTCTCAACCATCAGCTTCAGCTGGTGATCCATAGCTTCATGCAGTTTTTCCGGCTGGCGGTACATGTCCATGACGATACCGCGGGTACCGCGCAGGGCATCGGCAAAGTGGTCGAAGGGTGCTCCGGCCATCAGGCCGCCGAACAGAGAGGGATATCCCTGCGACCTGATATAGTTGTTAATCTCCATACTGGCCATCTGCCACTTAACCTGTTCATCGGACATGTCTATAAGAGTCTGGAATATCTTACGGATACCAGGGTCAGCCATGGCGGTAAGCCAGATGTTGCCGTAAGAGATTCGAAGGGACGGCAACCTCTCAAATGCTTTAAAGAAATCGGAAGTACGGGGCATCATGACCCTCATATTATAGTCGGAGGGGTCCAGCATCAGCAGGTCGTACTCATCGGCTTTCATGTATTCACCCTCGACAAACTGGTTCATGGGGGCATTTTCAGGTAAGCCAAGACCGGGTAGTTTCTGAGTTTTAGAGGTAATTACCTCCGCTATTTTACCCGACGGGATAAAGCCGGGGCCGTTGAAGGCGTCCATATCCCCGAAGGCTTTCATGTATTTCTTCCATATTTCGTGACCTTTTTTGTAGTCGTACATCAACGTGCGGAAATTGGCGCCTCCCCAGTAAGCCGGGGAGTTTCCGGTGGGCAGCATAACGGGTACGCGGTCGGGCTCTTCCAGCTTTATCGCTTTAATAAATCTGGTGACACGCGCTTTATAAAGCTTCTCAGCTTCAGAGCTGACAAATTTTACATCCGGCGGATTAAGCCATCGGTCAAAACGCGCCTCGCGTTTCTCCTGCCATGTCATTTCTTCCCACTTTGCAGGTTTGTCCGGAACTTGCGCTCCAAAATCAAATAAATTACGCGTTGTCATGGCCCTGAGTCCTCCTCGTGATTAATTCTAATAAACGCCGTATTCCCTGGCGGCTTCCATCATGGCGCGCAGGTTCTCGTGGTTGCCCACATCCATCCAGGCGCCAGCCGTCAGGATATAACCGCTGCCCGGGGCGCAGGTCTCGATGAGCTGGCGGCAGCGTTCCTTCACCTCGGCGGGCTTGCCGGTGACCATCATCGTGACCGGTACGTTGCCGGCGATACAGGTATGTCCCAGTATTTTCTTGGCTTTAGCCATGTCCATATGTTCGAAGAACCAGATAGTCGAACTGCGGGGCAGATCTTTAATGATTTCCAGGCGGGGTTCGTAATTACCCTCGGCAAAAGGCAGCGGCACGAGGCCCTCGTCAATCAGTCCTATCATGACCTCTTTCAGGGTAGGCCAGTAGAATTCTTCGAACTGCTTGTTGGACATGAAACCGCCGGTACCTTTATGCAGCGGTATGAATATAATCGGGCAGGCGGAGGCGTTGGCAGCATTGACGGCCTCGCTGATAGCTATCGGCGCGAGTCTCGCCATGGCCGCATGTAGTTTGTCCGGTCGCTGGAACATATCCATCATAATACCGCGGGTGCCTCTTAAAAAGTCCCCAACCATGTCAAAGGGGGCCTGGGACATGCCTCCCCAGATGTTGGGAAAACCGGCGGACAGCCCGATATGGCTTATTTCACCTACGGTCATCGCCCACTTCATGGCTTCCTGTGATACTTCGAATAATTTCTCGTAAGCCTTCCGTATCTCCGGGTCGGCAAACTGCATCACGTACGGGACCGGTATGGCGACGAATGGCGTTAGCGGGGCGAATTTTGAGAACGGCTCGAACACCCCTGCAGCACGGGGTAGAAAGTACCTCTGGAGATAATCGGCGGGGTCGTTGATGAGGAGGTCATACTCTTCCACCGGCATGTATTCACCCTCGACGAACTGGTACGATGGGGTATCGTCAGGCAGGCTGCCCCCGGGCCACCTGAGTAATTTGAAGTCTATCATTTCCAGCACCCTGGCCGGAAGAACCAGACTGGGAGGGAGGAATGAATCCATTTCAAAATCATTCAGGAATTTCAGCCACGCCTCTTTCATCTTGCCGTAATCATGCATCACTGTACCGAGGTTATAACCTGCATAAATAGAGGGGAGAAACTGCACGGGTATCATTACCGGCACGCGGTCGGGTTTTTCCAGCTTGATAGCTCTGGTAAATCTGGTGACGCGCTCTTTGTAAAGCTTCCCGGCTTCCGGACTGACGAACTTGACATCGGGTGAAAGCCATCGTTTGAACCGCTCCTCCCTCCTTTCCTCCCAGGTCATTTCTTTCCATTGCTTCGTCATATTCACCTCCAATATGGAGACAGTTCAGATTCAGGCAGTTTCTTACTCCGATAAAACAGGAGTCGACTGGATTCGGCAGCAGTTATCTATAATAGCCGTATTCGTTGGCAGCTTCAATTATCGCGTGTAGATTGGCGGGGTCGCACTTATCTATTCCCGAGCCGAGTGACAGGATATATCCCCCGCCCTTACCGCAGACCTCGATTAGCTTGCGGCAATATTCCTTGATAGCCCGGGGCGTCTGGGTATACAACTGAGCCGCGGTAACATTACCGGCAATACAGGCGGAATCGCCCAGTATTTCCTTGGCCTTAAACATGTCCGTCTTTTCCATGGTCCACACAACCGAGGTCCGGGGCAGGTCCTTAATAATATTCAGACGGGCTTCATTATAACTGCCGTCGATGACCATCATGGGTACCGCGCCCTCGTGGACAATTCCCAGGAGCAGTTTACGGAAGGTCGGCCAGTAGAACTTCTCGAATTGCGGGACGGACATAAAGGCGTCAGCACCCTTGTGCATGGGTATAAACACAAACGGACTGAGGGACATGTTAGCCATACCGACTGCCGATGCTGTGCTCTGCTCGGTGATATATTCCAGAGTCTCCAGCAGTTTCCCTGGCTGCCGGAACATGTCCTTGACGGCGCCGCTGGTACCACGCAGCATGTCGGCCACGGTATCGAAGGGGGCCAGCGCTATGCCCCCCATTAAGGGGGGGAACCCCATCGCTATGGATATGGCGGCGCACTCGGCGGTAACCTTCTGAAATTTAGCGTTCTCCTGGCTGGCTTTCCAGATGGCCCGGAACATTTTCCGGAACTCCGGGTCCTGGCACATCATCATCAGCCTGTCCGGCAATCCCTGGTAGGAGCTAAATGGGGGGATCTTGGCCAGGGGTGCGAAAGCTCCCCACGTACGGGGAGTAAAGTAGCGCAGGCCGAAATCGAACTGGTTTTTCATGAAAATATCGTACTCGTCGTCCTGCATATACTCTTTTTCAATGAACTGGTGCATACTCTGGCTATCGGGCAACCCGTGTCCCGGCCATTTGAATACCCTGTAATCCAACAGCTCGTACGCCTTGCCGGAAAAGAATGCAGGTGCGTCAGCCGAGTCCTGGTCATAGTCTTCGAGAAACTTGATAAAGGCGGGTTTTATCTTCTCGTGGTCATAGAGGACGTCTTTAAGGGTTAATCCGGCATTGTAGGCTATCATGGACTGGCCCGGAATGTGAACCGGAACGCGGTCCGGTATCTCCATCTTTACGGCCTTTATCATCCGGGTAGCTTTGATTTTGTAGTTTTTCTTGGCTTCAGGACTATTGAACTTAACGTTCGGGGGATTCAACCACTTTTTAAATCGCTCTTCGCGTTTCTCCTGCCAGGATAAATCAGCCCATTGCTTGTCCTGCGTCATATTATCTCTCCATAGATAATGACTGTAAGCAAGTACATGAACTTACTCACATAGAAAACCAGCTTTCAGTATATACGCGAATGCTATTACCTGTGGATTATTTATACGTGCCGTACTCTTTAGCAGCCGCCATCATGGCGCGCATATTCTCTGCAGGTCCCTTATCGATGTTGGCGCCTCCGGTGAGTACATAGCCACCGCCTTTGCCGCATACCTCGATAAGTTTACGGCAGTATTGCTTGACTTCTTGCGGCGTGCCGGTCATCATCAGCGAAGTGGGTACATTACCCATGATACAGCACATGTCACCGAGTTCCTTTTTGGCTCTGGCCATATCGGTCTGGTCAAACCACCATGCCGTGGCACCCTTCGGCAATTCCTTGATGTACCCGAATCGGGTATTATATCTACCCTCGGCGAACAGTATGACCATGATGCCTTCTTCTATGAGTGCCATCATGACCTTCTTAAAAGTTGGCCAGTAAAAAGTTTCGTATTGCTTATCGGACATGAATCCGTCAGCGCCCTTGTGCAATGGCATGAAAACCACCGGAACTGCCCCTGCGTTAGCGGCGTTCATGGCTGCTTCGATAGTCAGCGGGGCGATTCTTTCCATAGCTTCATGGAGCTTGTCCGGTCGCTGGAACATATCCAACATAACACCCTGAGTACCCCGCAGCGTATCGCCGATGGTGTCGAACGGGGCCTTGGCCAGACCGCTCATAATGCCGGGTATACCCTCTGCAGCGGCCAGTCCGGCAACCTCACCGACTTTCATTATCCATTTCAAGCTTTCGGTGCCGGCCTCAAGTAGAGCCTTAAAACCGGCCTGCACATCAGGAAGTCCGAAAGGCACGAGATTCTGGATGGCTATCTCTTCGAAGCTGGTCCAGGGAGGCAGTTGCGGAAATGCTTTAAAAACACCGAAGATGCGCGGCAGATAAATACGCAGCCAGAAGTTTGAAGGGTCCTTAATCAGGGCATCATACTCGTCCGCCTGCATATACTCAGACTCGACGCACTGATAAGAAGTCGTGTTGCCGGATATGCCGTGACCGGGCCACTTGTATAGCTTGTAGTCGACAATCTCCAGGGCCCTGCCCGGGGGGACCAGCGCAGGTGGTATATAAGTATCCAGGTCATCTTTGAAGTCGCGGAAGAATTTCAGCCAGGCTTCAGCGAGCTTATCATAGTCGTACATCACGGTCTGGAGGTCCATGCCGGCATAATATGCTGCATAATTGCTGGCCGGCAGGATACATGGTACTCTGTCCGGTTTCTTTAACTGGAAGGCTTTGATGAATCTGGTAACCCTCTCCTTATAACCCTTTTCAGCTTCTTTGCTAGCAAATTCTACCCCCGGGGGAGAAAGCCATCGTTTGAACCGCGCTTCACGCTTTTCATCCGGAGATAACTTCGCCCAATTTTCTTCCATGATTACTTCGCTCCAATCCACCCTTTTGCCAGAGTGACTGCCGCCATGGCATCTTTTCCGTAGGCGTCTGCCTTGGCGTATTTTCTAACCTCGTCATCCATCTGGCCGCCACCGATCATTACTTTGATACCTTTTCTTAATCCGGCTTTGTCCAGAGCTTCTACAGTCTCTTTCATGGCATCAAAAGCCGGGGTAAGAAATCCGCTCAAGCCTACTATTGGAGCTTTGGTTTTCTTTACCGTCTCGACAAATTTCTCAACAGGAACATCAACACCGAGGTTGGTAACGTCAAAACCGTTAACATCCAGCATAAATTCAACGATATTCAGACCGATATCATGAATATCTCCGGCGACTGTACCGATGACAACCTTACCCAGTTTCTTGGTTTCAACCGCCTGCTTGAGGTGCGGTTTCACCATCTCGCTGATCTGCTTTAGCAGCTCGCCGGAAAAGACGAGTTCCGGCAAGAAGTACTCACCATCAGCAAACCGTTTACCCACGATTGCCATAGCGGCGCGGCTGTCGTCCAGGATTTTCATCGGGTCTTCGCCAGATTTAATTCTCTTCTCGGTTAACGCCAGCACTTCCTGTTCCTTTAGATCAGCGAGTAAATTTACAAAATCTTCTGCCATGTTGCTTTCCTCCTAATTTGTAATTAATTGTGCGGATGAGGTGGGCCTGTTTTTGTTACGATATATCGTCGCCAAACCTGCCGAACGCAGTATATCAAAGCCGAATATTATAGTCAAATTCCCCTGCACGCTATACGAAACTCACATACTAGACGACCGCTTCGCTTTACATTATCAGGATTTTGGGATAAAATTGTAGCGCTCCAGCGGGAGTAGCTCAGTGGTAGAGCATCTGCTTCCCAAGCAGAGGGTCGCGAGTTCGAGCCTCGTCTCCCGCTCCATTTCTTGAAGCTAAAAGCCGATACTCTACCACTAAGTTACTCCCTTTTTTTGCTGATTGCTTAACATTTTGCTTAACAAATTGCTTAACTTTTTTCACTTTTCTGTCCCCCTTTCGGTCTTCTTTTTCTTTGATAATCCAGGTTAAGAATTACCCAATCCCGACCTAATTTCTTCCCTTTTATCTCTCCCTTAGCCAATAAACGTCTGACATAGCTATTCTCTAATCCCAGTATCTTTGCTGCTTCATCTACACTGTAAACATCATTATTCATATATTAATTATACACGCATACGTGCTTAATGTCAATATAGTAAATCCTGACTTTCATAAAATGCTTAAAAAATACTTGGTTATTTGAGATGATGAAGAACTCAATTCCAAACAACGTTTCACGGGCAAAATTGACAATTATAATCGTAATAAGAACGACTATTTATAATTTCTCTTAAAGAATGAGATGTCGTCTCTGATAGTTGATGAATTTCCTTAAAAAGAGTAATGATATGCTTGGAAATATCCCTTTGATATAATCGTTCACCCAGTGAAAAATATGATTCTACATAAGGGCGGGCTTCATCTAGACCATGTATTTCAGATTCTAATTCAGCAATTTTATATAACTCCATTGGACCATATGCAATTAACAGGTTACCTTTAAATAATTGCTCTTCGCGCTGCTTATCTTCCTCATTTAAAACAATATCCTGCACCATATCATGTATCAATTCTCTTTCATTACTGTAATCTACAACGAAGAATGACAAATAAGTTAAATCCTCTCCAAGTTGCCAATCACTAATACGTCTTATAATAGGAAATTCAAATTGATCTGATATCTTTCGTACACCAGGAATCCTTTCACCTTCTTCTCTAATTTCTATTACTAAATTATCACAATCTTTTATATATTCAATTACCTTGTTGCACCAGGAAGAGTAATTATTCCAAATAGATCGTTCTGGACAATGCTCTCTGATATATTCTGGTATACGATTCTCTAAAGAAAGACTTAAAAAATGTAATTTCTGTTCTAATACAAGATCATAAAATGTTGGAATAGGAAAATTAAAATCACTTATTAGTTGCTTGATAAAGTTGCGCACTTCAATAAAATGTCTCTTTTGATCTGGACTAAGTGTTCGCATTCTTATGGATCTGAAATCAGACCTCAGGTGCCACACATGTTGAGGTAACTCGTGAATGACTACATCAGGAGATAAATCATTTATTTCTTGAACAATTTTTTTTATAGTCCTCACATCAGGTGTATCTTCAAAAAAAGAGCCATCTTGCCTTAGCTTTTCTAGAGAATTATCTAGTTCACGTTGTATAGCATTATATTTCTGCTTCCCTAATTTAGCTGCTGCGTCCCAGATCTTTTTCTTTAACCTAAATGTAGGCTCAGCTTTTTTTGTCATAACTTCTTTTGTGCTTCCTTTATGTTGTCTTTATGTATCGGTATAAACTAACAAGTATTTTATCATATAAATAAACATATTATATCGAGGAGACTAATGCCAACACTAACATACAGGAAGTTGATCAAATTCGGTAATACAGGACTTGTTATTACACTCCCGAAAAGCTGGATACGTTATTACAACGTTAAGGCTGGGGACAGATTGGAGGTGATAGCAAATGGAGAATTAACAATTAGGACCATAAATAAAAATCAATAGGAGATAGTCATGATTCTGGATACTACGGTAAAAAATATAAAGCCCCGATAGGAAGGGGATGAGCCAACTATCGGGGCAAAGCGCGAACACAGGAGGTGATCCCATGCTCAATATTAATTGTAACACAAACACAAAACATATCAATATACCAGTTCAAAGGTCATTTTTCGGATTCGATAAATTCATCGGCGATACACGTCAAAAGATGGAACACCTATATGAGAATCATCCCGAAGCTTTTATATCTGAAAAGCAGATTTATATCTGAAAAGCAGATGATGCTCAAATTCTGGGAATTCTATGAGCAACTTGACTCAATACTAGAGGATAAATACGAGTCCTTCAAACAATGGTTTCTCAGATGCACATCTCCAGAAACTCTAACAAGGTGCCACCGTTTCATGAAAGAAAACAATAACGGGCAAGGAAACAACAATGAGACTATCAAAATATGAAAAAGAAACAATAATCAATTTCAACCAGGGTGAGGATACAGCATCTATCTATACGTGTTCTAAGGCATGGATAAGACATTGTGAAAAAGTGCTTAAATTGAAACCTACTACCGTATATTCCTATGCCAGAGAATACGAGTTTCCCAAAGCATGGATAAGGAAGCCAAGAAAGCCTAGAAAATTATCAGAAACTACTAAGATTAAACTAAGGCAGAGACTATCCCAGAAACCCATTCTAAGCAGAGTTACTCCCAATACTGTGGGTGAATCTGGAGGTGGGGATGCTCGATGATAGATATTCTTTAACTCAAAGTAGAAATAGTGATTTTTCCCCTTTAGAGGTAAGGTTTTTATCCACTACAACCCATGTAGACCATCTCTCTATCGCTAAAGAATTAATCAATAGATATGACTTTGCCACAATGAGAGATACGGAAGAAGTCTACATTTACCAGGACGGTGTATACAGACCCAATGGAGACACTTTCATTCAAGAGCAGGCTAATAATATACTTGGAGATCATTTCACCACTCATCGTGTCAAAGAAATTATAAACTCTATCAAGTATTCTACCTATGTTTACAGGGATTCATTTGATAACAACACCAAGATAATCAATCTAGAAAACGGTCTCCTTGATATTGAGACAGCAGAATTTACCGAACACAATCCCCAACATCGAAGTCTGGTAAGAATTCCTGTTATCTATCAACCAGGTGCAGATTGCCCATCAATCAAGAAATTCTTTCAGGAAGTGCTTAAAGAAGAAGATATCCCCGTAGTTGAGGAGATGTTTGGTTTCTGCTTATTACGTGAATGCAGATTTCATAAAGC
>SMTZ1_10000429_pt1 | contig 66396 bp, 40 predicted proteins | sample DeeMarSWOR136_30_FD_25667 | JGI IMG/M metagenome (IMG submission 25667) | reverse complement strand
TGCCACAAGGGCAGTTTATCAAAAGGATGCGGATAAAATACCGCCAATCGGGCGGGCCATACCATTTTTCTGATATACGTAATATAAGAAACGAGTGCATTTGCAGCACGGTATTTGAGAGGGACATTGCCCAAATCCGACATCACACCGCCTTTTTGCTGAACAATATAAGTAACCGCGCTCAAGCCTACGGTAAGGAGAAATAAAGGTGTCTTTTCCAGGAGCAGACGCCAGATAGAAATTCCCAGAGAGCCTGCCTGCTCTCCATGCGGCTCTGAGGAATCTTCCTGCTCAACCCGACGCGGCCACTGAAGGCGCCCCAGCGGCCAATAATCCAGCAGAAGCAAAGCAAAAGGTAAAGTTACCACCATCGGCTTGGTCAGAGTAGCCAATGCAAAAACCAAAACCAACAGCAGGAACCTGACGAGTCCCGGACGTTCGGCGTATCGGATGTAAACAGCTATGGTTAACATCCAGAAAAGGCCGCTCAAGACATTCTTGCGCTCGGCCACCCACGCGACGGACTCGACATTCAAAGGATGCACAGCGAAAGCCAGAGCCACAAAAATGCAGGGCCAAAAGGCCGCAGTCATCCTTTTTAAGATACCAAACAACAGCAAAGTACTTGCGATGTGCAACAGCAAATTGGTCAAATGGTGCCCGGTGGAATTAAGTCCAAACAGTTGATAATCCAGCAAGTGACTTAGCGAAGTCAGCGGGTGCCACATGTGGAAATGAGGCTTCGTAAATGCCCAGACGACCGACTCGCGTGTTAAACCGCATCTGACGTTCGGATTGTCAGTGACATACTTATCATCGTCATAATTGACAAATTCGTGATTGAGGACCGGCCAATATACTGCGAGAGTCGCTACGACCAGAAAACCATATACCAGAAGAGAGCTTTCCTTATGAAGTGATTTTCTCATTTCTTACGAACCCGGACAACGACAGCTCTCGTTTTTCTCCCTGCCAAAATATTCACATATATTATCACAGCGTTCAATCCAACAGTGCCGGTCGAAATCAGGAGAATTCCTCATAACATATTACACAAAAAGACAACCTAACTTGCTTGATCTGTCCCTTTATTTTCAAATATATCAGACCAATAAACTTCAAGACGAGCTATCTTATTGCTGAGCAATCTATTTCTGTCCCAGAGAAGCAATACGCAGCCAAGCAGGACAACGCTCAACGCTATTGATATGCCCATTAAAAGTTTGGTCCGGTGCCTAAACCCCAAGTTTGTCGAGACATATAATTTGATAATTTCTTCCAAGGCCCCCTTGTGCTCCTCGCTTAGTTTTTCTGTTTCAACACTATTGGCTATTCGAGTAACCTCAGCTTCGATTTTACGTGTTCGTTTATCAGCAATCTTCTCATCAGAAGACACTCCATGAATAGCCATCAACCATATCAAACCAAAACCTATTAAAAAAAGCCCTATCATGCTTCGCCAGCCAAATCCCCGCCCAATAACCGACTTCTTCACCCTTTCTTGAGAAACAGCAATTCGCTCAGAGATAACTCCACTCAATTCATCTTTGGATATCTCCGGAACAAGACCAAAGGCACGTATCCTCCCGTCAAAATTTTTCAGTTCAAGAACATCAATCGTTTCGTTTTCAATTTGTTCCTGCTTGATTAGGAACCTTTGAATATCCTGGTAATGCCAGCTGACACTAATGTCTCCAATAGCGTGTACTCCTTTCTCACTGACTTTTATCCGCTTAATAGTAGGGAATATCTTAAAAACTAAAAGGGCGATAAAAGGTAACGCAGCGTAAAGAATTATTAAACAAGCGGTTGTGGCCACAAGCATACTTAAAAGCAGCGCATGCTCTACACGATTCAAGGCAGCAAAGTGGTAAGCAAAAATAATACACATGATTAGAACAACGCCAAGTATGAACCGACGTAACAAAGGTCGAAAGGATATCCTGAACGACTCTTTACACTCCTTACGCGTAAAGCTTTTTGGCTCTTGCCATTCAAAATAGGTTTTCATTTACAGCCCTCTCCCTATGGACTTATTTATTGAACTTTTTGCCGGTCAGGCGTTCGTAGCCTTCTATATATTTGTCGCTGGTTTTTTGCCTGATATCATCGGGCAGCTCGACGCCGGCGCCTGATTTGTCGAAGTTTATGCTCTCGAGGTAGTTGCGAACAAACTGCTTATCGAAGCTTTCCTGGTCCCTGCCGGCCTCATATTTGTCGGCGGGCCAGAAGCGGGAGGAATCCGGGGTCAGAACCTCATCGACAAGGATAATTTTATCGTCAACAACACCCCACTCAAACTTGGTATCGGAAAGGATAATGCCTTTGGTCTCGGCATAGGCGCTTGCCTTTTTGAAAATCTCTATGCTTTTGTCCCGCACGTAGTTTGCGGCCTCTTCGCCGATGATTTCAGCGGACCGCTCGAAACTGATATTCTCATCGTGCGTACCCCTTTCGGCCTTTGTCGCAGGTGTGAAAATAAGCTCGGGCAATTTCTCGCATTGCTTTAATCCGGCGGGCAATTTCTGACCACAAACTGTCTGGCTTTGCTGGTATTCGACCCAGCCCGAGCCTGCCAGATAGCCGCGTACCACACATTCTATCGGCAGGACCTCGCCTTTTTTGACCAGCATTGTCCTGCCAGCCAACTGGTCGCCGTGATTGCAGAACGGCTCTGGGAAACTTGCCACATCATCACTAATCAGGTGATGCTCGACATCGTCGCTTAAATAATCGAACCAGAAACGCGAAATCTGCGTCAGCACAATGCCTTTATAAGGTACGCCGTTGGCCATAACCACGTCGAAAGCGCTAATCCTGTCGGTGGCAATGATGAGCAGCTTATCGCCCAAATCGTATATATCACGAACCTTGCCCCGGCTCGGCTCCATACCTTCAATATTCGTCTGTAATACGGTATCCATCATAATGCCTTCCTTCATCCTACTTGCCCCTTTCCGGTTTTTCCTGACTTATCCTTAAATCAACATAATCAAACATTTTTTCTTCGACCTTTTTAATATCCCTGGTTTTCGGCAAAAAGTCAATAAGTATCTCGATAAGGCGGCGCTGCTTTATACGTTTCAGCGTCGGTGTAAAATTCACGTCATAAATCCACCCAAGCAAGCAGAGCTTCATGTCATTTAGGGTTTTCATCCAGCCGTAATCTATCGGTTGGCCCCGCAGAAGCGCCTGAACCACATCATCCGAATACCCCGGCTTATCGGGAACTTCAATCTCCAACTTATATTCCACAGGATTTTCGGCGTATTGTGTCAAACATTCCGTCATAACATAGAGCGAATCTATCTTATCTGCATCCCGAATCAACTTTGAAAAAAGCAGGCAATCGCCGTTCAAACAGGGCGGCAGTTCTTTTACACCGTGATATTCAATCGCTTTTTCTATCCATTGCCTCTCGGTCTCATTTACGCGGTCAAGGGTTTTCATGTCTCGGAGGACCTCCAGTCCCAGCAAACAATGGTCCACGCTTCGACGGTCAACATAGGTTCGATGTCTTACAAACTGCTCGAACCGGCCGATGTCGTGAAAAAGTGCAATTACCTGAGCCAGCCGCATTTGTTCGTCCGACAGGTCCAATTCTTTAGTCAAATACAACATCTCTTCGCAGGTACGGCGGGTGTGTTCCTCTTTTAGCTTCAAATTGGCATTGACATACTCATCATCACCATAAAAGCCCGCTACATAATCATCAAACCAGGCCCGGAATTTATTCAACTGATTTTGCTGCATAACACCATCACTTCCAAAAACAAAACAGACAGGATAACAGGATGCACCAAAACAGGTAAGCATTTTATATACACTTTTAAGAAAAATTAATATTGAGTCTTCAAAAAATGCGGCTTTTGGATACAATTACGAGAGAATAGGATAGAATCGGCTCAATGAATTATAATCCAAGGAGCAAATCAATATGCCAAGCGTAAAAGATGTGATTGTCAAAAAGCCATCCGATGAAGAGGCCGAGGCCTGCAAGGTCTGGCCGATCTGGAAATGTGAGCCCAGCACGTTCGATTGGGCCTATACGGAAAAAGAAACGTGCCTTCTGTTGGAAGGTAAAGTCACCGTCTCGGACGGCACTAATTCGGTAAGTTTCGGTGCCGGCGACCTTGTGGTTTTCCCCCAGGACCTGGAATGTGTCTGGAACGTCCAGGAAGCGGTGACGAAGCACTACAATTTCGGATAGCCGGCAGACCCGTTGCAATAACTTCGTATCGGCCGACTTGTTGACAGGCCAATTAGCTGACACTCCACAATACGCTGGATGCGAGGGCGATGCGGCACCATTATAATATTTGGGAAAACCACTAATTAGGAGGAAACCATAATGGGACCAGAAATCAAAAAATACTTTTTCATCGTACTTATTCTGGCATTATTTTCTGCACAGGCGGCCCCGGCGAGGCAGAGTTCGAGGTCAAGACGTTCCCAGCGGGTAAAGATGCAACAGGTTCAGGTAGCCAGCCCGGATGGAAATGTCAAGCTGGCCGTTCTGCCGAATGCCGAGCGTCTGAGTTTCACGGTGACACTTGGCGATACAAAAGTGCTGGAACCTTCGACAATCGTTATGAATGTTGACGGCTACGATTTGTCGGCGGGTGTTGTTTTCGGCAAGGTGGAACGTTACGAAGTCGACGAGATCTATCCCTGTTACGGCGCGCGGAGCACTGCGGTTAATCGCTGCAACGGCGCAAGGATTTCCCTGCAAAACGATTTGTCTTTCATCGACTACGTACTTGAGGTACGGATCTTTGACGATGGTGCGGCCTTTCGACATATCATCCCGGGCGGGAAAGACACCTCTCGCGTGCCGGACGAGTACACGAGCTTTGTAATCCCCGCCGGCTCGACGGTGTGGTACCATGACCTCGGGGGTCATTACGAGGCTGCATACAAGAAAAACGACATATCCGATGTCGGGCCCGGGCAATGGGCGGGGCCTCCTTTGACGTTCAGACTGCCGGACAATGCAGGTTACGGCTCGATAACGGAAGCGGACCTGGTGAACTACAGCGGGATGGCGCTGGAGGCCGACGGCCGGAGAGGCTGGATTACGGGGCTGGGGCATCGGCAGCCTTTGAACTATCCTTATGAGTTACGTTACGGCCGAGATGAAGCAAAGCGCCTCGGCAAGCCGGCGGCAATCACCGGTATGATTACGACTCCCTGGCGTGTCGTGATGGCCGGTCGCGACTTGAACACGCTTGTCAACAGCACGATTGTTCCCAATCTCTGTCCGCCGGCCGATAGCAAATACTTTCCCGACGGCATCAGGACCGCATGGATCAAGCCGGGACGGGCGGTTTGGCGTTATCTTGACGGAGGAGACCGCTCGTTCGAAGGTATGAAGAAGTTCTCACGAATGGCCGGGCAACTGGGTTTTGAATACCATGTGATTGAGGGTTTCTGGAGCAGGTGGAGCGATGAGCAGATTAAAGAGATTGCAGAGTACTCGAAACAACAAGGTATCGGGCTGTGGTTCTGGAGGCATACTAACCAACTAAATACGCCGGAGGAGAGGGAGGAATTCTTCAAGAGATTGCACAACTTCGGCGTTGCCGGGGCCAAACTAGACTTCCTCGACCACGAGGCCAAAGAAGTCATCGACCTCTACGAGGCCCTGCTCGAGAAATCCGCCGAGTATCATGTACTGGTCAACTTTCACGGTTCCAACAAGCCGACGGGTCGTGCGCGGACATGGCCTAACGAGCTGGTGCGTGAGGCGGTCCGGGGGATGGAAAGCAGCTCGCTGAAAGAGCGGGCGCGTCACGAGACAATCCTTCCGTTTACCCGCTACCTTGCCGGCCACGCCGACTATACGAGCATGCACTTCAGCGAGCGCCGTCAGGACACAACATGGACACATCAGATTGCGAGTCTGGCCGTCTTTGCAAGCCCGCTATTGACGGTCGTGGCGCATCCTCAGAAGATTCTGGACCATCCGGCCGTGGATGTGATTAAGAGTATACCGGCCGTATGGGATGAGACTATTGTTCTGCCGGACTCAGAGATCGGGGAACTGGCTGTGTTTTCGCGGCGCAAAGGTGAGATGTGGTTCTTAGCCGTGATGTGCGGCCCAGAGGCCGAGTCAATTAAGGTGCCGCTGTCGTTTCTTGGCGACGGCCGATACAAGGGGTCGCTGGTACGTGACGATAAGGAAAATGATGCGGCGGTGGTTTTGGAAGACAGAAACGTACGGCGAACTGATACACTCACTATCGAAATGACAAACGGCGGCGGATTCGTGGGCCGTTTCACAAAGCAATAAGCACATCCCGGAAGGAGATTTTGTGAGACTTTCGAGGAAGAAAATCTTACTCTTTGTACCGGCGTGTATTATTGCGGTCTCTACGGCGATCGCGGAGAATCCTAAACTTTCGTCAAACAGCAGAATAGACCGGCACGCGTTAGTAACACGACATAATATCACCCTAAAGAAACCCGACCCTCTGACGCCGCTGAGCGTCGGCAACGGTGAGTTTGCGTTTACCGCCGATATTACGGGCCTCCAGACATTTGACGAGTATCATACCAAAGGCACGCCGCTGGGCACACAATCGCAATGGGCCTGGCACAGTATGCCTAATCCCGAAGGGTATGCACTGTCGGATGTGTTGGAATCATACCAGGTATGGGGGCGCAGCGTGCCTTACGCCTCAGACGGGAATTACCCGAAAGGCTATTCACCTGCCGCAGCGTGGCTTCGCTCCAATCCCCACCGTTTAGACCTCGGGCAAATCGGACTACGAATCACCAAAGCCGACGGCAAAACAGCCAACATTGACGACCTTACAAATACTACACAAACCCTGAATTTATGGACGGGACTACTGAGCAGCCGATTCGAAATAGATGGCCATACTGTCTCGGTCAGGACCGTCTGTCATCCTGCCCGGGATATTTTAGCTGTGCGCATTGAGTCGGCCCTTTTGGGAATGGGGCGTCTATCGGTTTCGCTGGCCTTTCCTTACGGCAGTACAGGTTGGAGAAGCTCGGCCGACTGGTCCGGTCCTAATCGCCATACGACACAAAGTCAAATCGATAACGGCAGAGCCGAATTAACCAGGATTCTTGACTCTACTCGTTACTACCTAAGATTACTTAGTCCTACCAAAGGAAAAATCAAAACTATCTCACAACACGAATACGAAATTATACAACCGAACAAAGACGTAATGGAGATTGTCTTTTCTTTTTCATTGAAGAAGAGCAGTAAAGTCGTGCCTGATTTTGACGCAGTCAAGGCAACGGCTGAGAGACACTGGCGAAAATTCTGGAATACCGGCGGTGCAATCGATTTTTCTCAATGTACCGATCCCAGAGCTTCGGAACTCGAACGCAGAGTTGTACATTCACAATACCTTACCGCCATTCATTGTGCCGGCCGTTTTCCTCCCCAGGAGACGGGGCTGGTGTTTAACAGCTGGCACGGCAAGTTCCACCTGGAGATGCACTGGTGGCATGGTGTACATTTTGTATTATGGGATCGTCCGGAACTTCTTGAGAAGAGCCTTCCCTGGTATCAATCCATTTTACCGATGGCCAAGGCGACTGCGAAGATGCAGGGATATAAAGGAGCCCGCTGGCCGAAGATGACATCCCCCGAAGGCAGGGAGAGCCCGAGCAGCGTCGGCGTATTTCTTATCTGGCAACAGCCACACCCGATTTACTATGCCGAGTTATGTTATCGCGCCCACAGGGACCGTGATACACTTGAGCGATACCGAAAGATTGTTTTTGAGACAGCGGAGTTCATGGCATCTTATCCTGCCTGGGACAAAACTAATCAACGATATGTGCTCGGGCCGGCATTGATTCCAGCACAGGAAAGTTACGGCAGGGACCGGAGAAGAAATTTAAATCCCACCTTCGAGCTGGCATACTGGTACTGGGGACTGGAGACCGCACAGAAATGGCATCAAAGACTCGGGATGAAACGCAATCCAAAATGGGATGACGTGATGTCAAAACTTTCACGGCCCAATATCCGTGATGGTGTTTACACGGGGATCGAAACGGAACCCTTCACGATTTATCGTGACCATCCTTCCATGGTGGCTGCGTATGGATTTCTTACCCGCATACCACTTATCGAGCCGGAAGTTATGAAACGTACTTATGATCATATTTTGGAAAAATGGGATTGGCTGAGCACGTGGGGCTGGGATTACCCGATGCTGGCGATGACCTCAGCTCGTCTGGGCGAGCCGAACAAGGCCGTGGATGCTTTATTTATCGATTCGCCGAAGAACCGGTACCTTGCCAACGGACACAACTACCAATCATCCCGGTTGCCCTTGTATTTGCCGGGAAACGGCGGATTGCTCACTGCGGTTTCGATGATGGCCGCAGGCTGGGACGGCGGTCCCGACCGCCCGGCGCCGGGCTTCCCGGATAACGGAAAATGGAATATACGATGGGAAGGGCTCAAGCCTATGCCATGAGACAAATCGCCTTACGCTTCAGCCGGGCGGATAACCAGCTTTTTTGTTGTCTCTCAATGACTTTCTATCCTTTTCTCAGTGATATTTAAAAAATATCGTTTCGCTGCTTCAAGCACCGTATCGCGACCGGCCGCCAAGTCCTGAGCGTTTTGTTTTACGGGGAAATCCGGCTCCAAACCGCGTCGTTCGATGGGTCTATCCAGATAACCCTTATAGGCCTTGACCGGGTAGCGGACCTTGTACAAATCATTGGTCAGCGTGTAGACTATCTTACGGGCCGAGGCCCCGGCGGTCGCTTCGCCGAATACGCGCGCACGTTCGTTGGCGATGAACCAGGATGCCCAGCCTTCGCCGGCGCTGATGCACCGTGCATCGATCAGCAGTGCAATCGGTCCTTTGAACTTCGGCCTATCGTGTTCGAATTCATCACTGATCACAAAGTTGATATGCGACTTTCGCGAATCAAAACCACCGCCGCTGTTGCCCCGCACGTCGATAATCAACCCGCGAGCATTGCTTAGCTCTCCGACGGCCTTATCCAGCCTGTCTATTAAGTCGTCTCTGATTCTCCGGACGTAGATGTACCCAATTTCATTATCAAGTCTGGTCCACGAAACATTTGCAGTATCCGACGTGCCGGGAACCTGTACAGGCCGCCTTGGCAGATAGCGAATACCAATTGTTGCGGGTAGCTTGAAGGAGCGTGTTTTGCCGCCGACATCCTGCATCTGAAGCTCGACCGCAGAGCCTCGCCCTGTCTGCATGCAGAGCCACTGAGCGGCGTGGTAGAGCATATAGCGTTCGCTCGAATAACCGCTGTATTTTCTCATCTGCCTCATGCGCTTTTCCAAGTATTTAGCGACAGCTTCACCATTAACGGAAAGTACGGTCATCCCGACTTTGACTCCTGCTTTTTCAGCCGGTCCGCCTCTATCCACGTAATAGACGACGGGTTTTCCCCGGTCATCAATCAAACAGGTAAATCCAGGATCCCACTGTGGAGACGGCACTTCCGGCAGCTTGGCAGAGCCTTCCATTAGATATGCATGGCTATCCTCCAGACGCGCCACAAGCTCCATACAAAGCAAGCCGAATTCCTTGTTTGTCTTTACCTGCTCAGCTTGCGGCAGCAATTCGGCACCAACCGCCGCCCAGTCAATACCTTTCAATCCAAAGCACGGATAGCTGCTTCCCAATCTCTCGTATAAATCCTTAAATGCCATGATATACGTGTCGGTAATCGTCGGATAGACTTCGATGCCCACCTGCGCCTGATGAATCTCGCCTGTCGAATCCTCAAGTAACAGACTGGTAATGTACGACCCGGGTTTCGTGTATGTGTGTACAGGATTGGCCTCGGCAGACTTTTTGGAACCATCTAAAAAGTCCCACTCGTATTTGGCAACGGTTCTATCATCACTTAGCATAGAACCGTGAAACTGAACTTCAAAAGGTGCCCTGCCTTCGGTCTTGTCACACGTGGCAAACACAATGGGCTTCGAAAACGGGGCCTGCAATTGTTCTATCATCACAAGATACATGCACGACAGCATGACGCCATTGTTCGACCCGAGGACAACCCTGCCTTTCGGGAAAGCTTTGGCGAAGATGCTGTAATTTGGGGAAAACGCATCGCTGGATGTAAAATCATCACCTGTGTCCCCGAAGGCACTAAGCCAGGCGGGTCTTTCTTTCAGCCGGTCGTCACGGGCCACATATACCATCACAGGAGCATTCACTTCCAGCAGGAGGTTGAAATTCCGTTGGGCACTTTTGTCATCCTGGCAGGTTTGAATGTAAGTCAGAGACTGATATTTCTCGGGCACTTCAACCAAGGTATACGACCTGTCAGTGTACAGGCGCTGCCCATCATTGAGTGCGTGGGGACAGACAACATAGCCCACGCCTTCGGGCTTGGTTCTCTGATCTCCTATAAATCGCGTATCTTTCTCCAATACTTCCGGCTGCTTCGGGATGGTCACCTTGAGCCCCGAAGATGGACGCGCTTCCACGACCTTTTCCGCGGAAGAGATAGCGGGCAACACAAAAGTTGTCACTACTAAACTATTGACCACGATAAGCACAGTAATTGTTCGGATAAGAGATTTCATTTTCCGCTCCTTTCAGTTAAGACCTTTAAATCTCCAGTGACATATTGACTTTATTAACTTTTCAAATGGTACGGACTCGGTAAGTTTTGCCGTCGGCGTCCTTAGTGGTTTTCCCTAAGGACCTTAAGCGTACATAGAGCATCCCCGCAGCCGTGACAAAACAATACAACTTCGGCTGAAATATCCAATTACCCCGCATGCAGGTATCAAAATATTTAATACGGCGTTTTATGCCGGTTGTTGTTAAATCTTCAGTCTCTCCTACTCGCACCTGGGCCGCATACCGTTTAGACAAGAGATACTTCGGCTTGTTTTTCCGCAAGCAATTCATCCGGCAAAGTAGAATTGTTAGCAGAATTTGACGGTGTCGTTTCCAGGAATTCTCTTGTAATTTCAACTTTTGAAAACACGTTAAAGCCTTCTTCTTTTAGAAGGTCATCCATAGCTCCTATGTCGATGGTTTCTATGGAATGGGCTTTCCTATTCTTTCGGTTTCCTTGAATAGATATCGTAAAAGCTCACTTTTAATTTGTCTTCAAGATCAATCACTAATTCTCCTGTAACTGCAGGAGAAATTAATGGGCTGCATTTTTTAAAATAGCAGCTCATTAACATAGCACCATGTTATAAAAGACTCATTATGGTGGTGGAGATATTATAGTCTCGAAATTCCAGGTACTGCCTGGAACTGTTTGATAGTCGCTGACCTCATCGATACGCCAGTAATACATAGTTAAATAAGCCATTGTGCCAGGATCAAATGTCGTATCAGCCTGGTTGTGTACAAACGGCGGCGGATTGCTGGTCCCGAAGTATACATCGTGCGAGACGGCACCAAGGCCGGGAGTCCAGCTCAAACAGGCAGTTGTATTGACAGCTCCTGCGCCATCGAACGGATTCGGATTAGTCGCCTCAAGAAACATAGTCTTGAAGCTCCAAATCATACCGATGGTTGCCCCCCAGGGATTGATCTCATCGATACGCCAGTAGTATGTAGTACCTATAGCCATTGTGCCGGGAGCAAATGCTGTAGCAATCTGGTTGTGTACGAACGGCGGTGGATTGCTCGTTCCGAAGTACACATCGTGCGACGCAGCCCCGGTTCCAGCCGACCAGCTCAAATCAGCGTTTGGATCGACGTTTATTGCGCCATTCAATGGACTTATATTACCCGCTTGACCGGGCGAGTTTCCTCTGAGCCAATATTGAGCCAGAATACGCAGGTCCTTAGAATCAACTCTACCGTCGCCGGAAGGCGGTGGCCCAACATCCACTGACGGTTCATTTTGATCCCAGTATTTGGTTAATATGGAATGATCTTTGAAGTCGATCCTGCCGTCTGCGTTGAAATCGACTGTTTCGTGATATTCGTAAGCCATAGGATTGAAACCCCAGGCACCGAAGAGATACCAAGCCTGGGAAGGAACGAAAATTGTTGTCGAGCCGGTGGCCCAGGATGGATTGTTCGTGTGACAAGCCAGACCCTTTGTACCTGGGAAGCGAACGCTTGGGAATATGGCTTTGTCCAGTTCGACAATATATGACTGTGCGACATCATGCTGCCCTACAACGCGGTATGCTACGATCATTTGGCCTGTTCCCTCGATCCAGATTCTGTTTTCACCCGGGAAATCGGAAAAGCCCGTAACTAAGTTGCCGGTGGCGTCCGATATCTCTTGGCGGAGCATTACAGATTCGGCGTATTGCAGTGCCATCGCAAAATCGCTTCCAAGAGCGCCAACGCCGAACGAGCAACCGTCCAGAGAAGATTGCGAAACCGTTGAGCCCATTCTGAACCTTCCTTCGGCACGAATCCACATATAATTGACCAAGAAGTCACGGACTCTTTGCCTTTGTGTTGGATAGTCGATGAGGGCAGCATAACAGTCGAGGTTGCCCTCGGTGGACTTCCAATTCATTAATCCGATGGTATTGTAGCCTGCGAGAATTCCACCGTCTGCGACCTGAAGGCCGATGAGCCACTGTGCGATGGTATACCGAATATCTTCAAAGGTATCATCCCGGGTGACGTAGAGGTAGTGGTTCAATGCGATAAGAAGCCACGCGTTGTCGCCGATCCAACGATCCGAATTGATGTTCGGCTGGCCTGTGGATGCGTCCCAGAACTGTGGGAATCCGCCCGGCGGAGTGGTGGCGATATCAAGATGACTTTGAAAGAATGAGAACATGCTGTGGGCCCTGACCAGGTCGCCCTGGTGTATATAGCAGATGGCAGCAAGGGCATTAGCATAGAGACCTGAGAAGTCCTCATTCTCCTGATTTCCCAAGATGCCGTGCGTCCCCTGCTTGGCAAGAAGCCAGTTGTAGAGATCCAGCGGATTTGTGCCAGCGGTTTCAGGAGCGCCAGTGGCCAAACATACGGTTTCGGCGCAGCAGGGAAACACCGCAAGAAGTAACATTAGTAAACAAATAAATTCTTTTATTACAACCGCCTCCTAACTAAATCTCACCTGACATTTCCCATTTAAACGATTAAAGAACATTGTTTTTCCTCGCGACTGGGACAATTTTAAAAAAAGATCCTTTTGAATGGTCAAGAAGATTCTTTCCAATGGCTATTTTCCCGAAAAAACTACACAAAAACGCGGATTTTAAGGCACTTCCCGTGTTTGTAAATCTGAACTCACAGGGGTGCTTTGTCCGTGGAGCAACCCGGTATAAACTATAAACAAAGCTTTCAAATGTAATTCTGGAACCTTCCTCACTGGCCGTGACTTTACCCTCCCCCGAGCTTGCCACGGTCTTCTCACCTTCAACCGACGTATCTGTTTTGGGAGCTGATTCTACCGCGGTTTTCGCCGGTGTCTTTGAATAGATCCCGTAACAGGTCATTTGGAGCTGCTGGCCGCCCTTTAGCATTACAGTGAACACATCTGTGAACACCCTTTTGTTAGACTCCTGTAACGGCGGTGTTATTTGCAGCTCGAACTGATAACCGTTGCGAATCTTCTCCTGAGTCAAGACCTTTACAATGCCCTTCTTTGATGACGTGGACTCGACCTCAACATATTCATTATAGTTGCTGCGTATCCGGACTGTCTTTGTTACCGGCTTGAGCGGTTCAGCTTCACGAACGTAAACTACTCGTGGGTCAAATTCAAATTCCGGTAGTGTATTATAGACAATCATAAGTGTCTTGCATTCCGGATGATTGAGGCTGATTTCAATCTGGCCTTTCATACCTTTGCGAAGCTTTTCCATATTGACCTTCGGCTTAAGTACAAAGCTCGCCTCCTTCACCGAAGGATCGAAATCCGCCGTTATGGAATCACCTGTTGATTTAAAGCCCGTTATGGAAAACGGCTGATTGTCAAGACTGGTAAGTGTAACAGCAGGACAGCCTGCATTTTCCTTATCAAGCACAAGGTTGAATCTCTTCGGCTCATGGGCAACTTTAATTACAATCTCAGTCTTTACTGTCAGTATTACTTTGGGATTCACCTTGTCATTGCTGTACACCAATACATACTTCTTCACCTGTCCCGCACTTGCAGATGATTGATATGTAGCCTGCAATGTCTCGCTCTTACCGGGTGCATATTCTTTCTTCTTTAATTTAGAGATTATGCAACCACAGGTAGAATGAACTTTTGTAATTTCCAAAACTTCGTTTCCAGTATTTGTGAATTTAAACTCACAGACGTGCTTAGTCCTTGGAGGGATTTGGCCTAAATCACAAACCATGCTTTCAAATGTAATTCTGGGACCCGACTCATTAGCCGTGACTTCGCTCTCCCCTGAGGCCGCCTTGGCCTCTTTAACATCAACCGTCCAATCTTTTTCCAAGTCAAGAACCTTGTGTGGGTCACCGTTGAACGGGCCATAATAGGTCAGTGTGCTTGCTCCAAGCTTATCATGCTGGATGTAGAAAATCTCTTTATCCGGAATGTCGTACACCGTCCCGTCGAGTCCCTTGTACACAGCAATAACATCTTCCCGTATGTGGTATGATTTGGAACCCGGCGGACGTGCTTCAAACAGATCGGAAAGGTCGGCCGACTTCTGTGTACGCGGGGCGTCTGTAAGATCAAGCCCCAAAAACTCAATGCGCTCCTCACGCCTGTCTGCAATAGCTCGCCGTGCTCTGGTTTCCCGCAGATGCTCAATTCTGACTTCCGCAGTTGTTTCACCTTCAACCGACACATCGGTCTTCTTCTCTCTTTCCCACCATGCCTTGACATCTGAGACGATCTGTTCGCGAGTTTTGTCGTCGGCCGTCGAGAAAAATGCACCTCGCTCGGTCCGCTTATCAAACTTCTGCTGTGCGATTGCCTCAATTATCTCCAAGGCTGCATCACAATAGCGCAATATGACAGCATTGTTCATTTGCAGTCCAACAGAGCGGGTTGGTCGACGGTCATCCAGAAGACCTATCATAGCGGGTATCACCGTCTTGCCCATTCCTCTCAGTGCAACTGCTGCACTATTTGGTGTTTTTGGGTAGTACAAAACCCTGCATTTACCGGGAACAAACATTTCCTGCTCAGCAACGTCACGCAGTTTGAAAATATAGTGATTGATCTTTTTGTCGGTAGGTAAGGACTGGAGATTTTCCGGCTCGATAAAGTTCCTGTTTTCAGCTGCCATTTCAGCTAATAAGCTGCCCAGCTCACTACAAATTCTACCGCGCCGCGTGACAGAATAGCGTCGTCCAATAGAAGAGAAGCGTTTTGCCATCTCGGACCTGTCAGTGCCTTTGTGTAGTAACTCGCCTGCCTTTAAATATTCCATCCAAGCTTCATTATGAAGTTCAATCCGGGGCCAATTTTCAAAAATTTTACCAGGTCCCCATGATGCAGTCATATAACGAAAATCCATCAAGTAAAGGGTCCATTTATTAGGCAATCTCACAAAATAATAAACGAAAGCTCTACCATCTTTTTTCGTTACGGCAACAGCTTCATCCTGTTGAATCACAACTTGAGCGATCTTTGAAATATCATGGCTCTTTTCGTTTTTCATGCGTTGTTTTTCCTCGGCCTGCTCGCGAATCCACTTGGTCACGTTCAAATTATGGTTGGCAAACGTTCCTACAGGCCCAAGATGTGTTACCTGTTCAATGTCGTTTGCTTCAATCGCTATCCAAAGCTGGTTAATAATATTTTGTATTTGTGCTTTATCATCTGCTCTGCCAACCTCATTCTGCACATTGGTTTGCTCGCCCGGTTCAACCAACACAAGAGATTTCTTCGGCAATTTTTCTTGCCGTATTCTATAACGAATCTTTATACTCTCCGGGTCGTCAGCAAAATTCATTATCTGTAGATAGCCTGCACTTCCTTCACGAGTTATGAAAAAAAATGAGGCAGGCAACTCCTCGGCGGACGCTTTCATCCAGGTTTTTGGAAACAACCTGAGCCTCCCTTGCTTGTCAAGGTGATCCGACCCCCACCCCCAAAGACCTAAGGCTGGCATTGCCGCCAAGGTTAAGTCACGTGGACTTGGCTGGTTGCTCTCGATAATACGATTACATACGGGAGTATGAATAGGATCAACGTACATGTCAAAACAAATCAAGCCGCGGATACTATCGTCTGTTTCTCCAAGAGCATCAATCTTATTCTCCTCTATCCACTTATTAACCGCGTTGGTATCAGCATTGTCCAAATCATCCGGCGGAGTATGTAAGCGACCAGTATCAAAGTCGATGAACATATACGTTTTCGCATTGTCATCGTTGACGGTAAGTTCGATTATAGGGCCAAATCCTGGTTTTGCTTCTTCGCCGTGTATATATTCGGCCGCCTTCATGCGATTAACCGGCACATCGGTTTGATCGGCCGGTTTTATAATCAGCGTTTTGTCCGCGCCTTCATCCACTTTCCATCCCTTGTCCAGGTAAAGCTTCTCCAGCACGTCCCAAACCGACATTTGGCCTCTGCCAAAGCTGAGCTTTTCATTTTCGATTGATGGGTCAGCAATGATACGGGGATTGGACTGGGTAATTTCAGTCAGAATTTTGCAAAGCTCGGAAACACTGTAATCTTTGGCTTCGAGATTGACCGGATAGTCGAAGGAGCGGTTTGGTCCAAACATCGATGGGCCTGTGGGCTGTTGCCAGGGGATATCAAGAGTTATATTGTCGCCTTTTGCCAAATCCACGCGAGCCCCGATCAAGTAACCGGCGACCTGGCCATAAACGGCCATCGTGAAGAGCGAATAGGAATCCGGCGGCAGGTTGTTGATTATCAACGGTTGGTCCTGTGAAAAGAAGCCGCGGAAAAAACGCTTCTTATCGATACGGCCGAGTCGCTGGTCCTCAAGGTGACGAATCCTGCCATCATCCCACAGCAATGCCCCGGGGCTTCGGCTGATAAGACACATTAGCGGCATTTGCGATGAACGCTCGAGTTTGTCAAACAGCTTATCAGGAAACTCGGGGGCAGTGATAGTCATTTGGGTTTGATTGTCCTGCGGTGTGAGCCTCACCTGCTTTGACTGGCCGGCTTCTATCTCGAGGCTGGGGATTGAGCCGTGATAGGTTATGGTTGGCTTCCATATGCATTGTGGAGTCGGCTTGTCAACTAACTGGAACTTTAATGCCTCGATCGAGTACTCGCCTGTGTCAAGTTCGGTAAATGTAAATCCATTTGAGACGCCCATATTGACTCGCATGTCGGGCCAGTGGGCCCAGACATTCGAGGCAAAAGACGACAGGTGTGGGTCACTGCCCGGTGGGATGAAACGGCGTCCATCTAAAGCCTCCAGACGCAGCAGCCATTGACCCGGAAGAGGATTTTCATCGGCATCCACAATTGTCACTTCTATTTTTGCCGCCGGCCTTAGACTAACCTTGACTTCGGGTACAGGCCCATCGCTTAGCAACTCAATCTTTTCATCGTGCCGGACAAAATCAGGATGGGTGACAACAAGCGGATGATATTCCAGATCACGGTGTTTATCCGTAAAGACTAATCCGCCAAGCTCAAAGCGGCCCTCCGCATCCGTTTTGGTCTTGTCGTAAAAGCCTTGCTCTCGGTGCCTTGAATAGTTGGACCCGCCGGAATCACCGAAGTCGCCAACACCCACATAGGCACCGACAATCGGCTCGCCCGTGGAAGCATTGATAACGACGCCCGAAATCCGCCCCGGGTGCTCACTACCTTCCTGTAGCCTCGGCTTACCTGTTACGGATTCCAACGGCTTATCAGCGCCCCGGATTTCAACAGGCACAACAACAGGTCTTTCGATTCTGCCCGTACTCGATATCTGCCCCATCCACGAAGTATCTTCCGTATCTTCCTCAGGAATGACGGGGATCTCCTCATCCTGTATTGGCCAGGGACTCTTAGAATCAATAAGGTCGGCAGCGCCTATTCCCAACCGCCGGGCAGGGGAATCCAGCTTCAAAGAGTAATCTTCCGTGGTGATATCCTTACACTCCGGGTCAAATACCACATTTTGTGCTTTCTCATCGAGCTCAACTTCTTCTGTCACGACCCCATCCTCAGCATCTCCCGGGCGACTCCACGCAACTTTGTGCTCGAAGCCCCAAAAGAGATTCTCCTCAAGGTTGACCGTTCCGTCCGAAGTTGCGGAAGGCGAATCATTGCCGATATTCCCGCAGAAGACGCCGGTTGGATTAGAATAAAAGATGTTCTTTCGCACGATGGGTCTGGAAGCACCCAGCACTTCCAGACCGGAGCGTTTGTTGCCGACGAAGGTATTTTCCTCTATTGTATCCTGATTCTTAAACCAGCATGAGATTCCCGACATTTCATTGCCGTAAAACAGATTCTGCCTAACATCGGCGGCCGTTTCGCCGGAGGCGTAAATCCCATAGTGAACATTTGCGAAAATCAGATTACCAATTATAGTCGGCGAAGCATTATCATAGCGGATACCGTGCCAGGATGAGCCTGATATGCGACAGCCCCTGACAACGGTAGAGTCGCAGCCGGGGCCGATGGTAATTCCCCTGTGGTGACAATTACGCACGTCGCAGTTTATTATGCTCGCTTTTGGGATATCACCCCTGCCCGAGGCAATGGCAATGCCTGTGCTCCATACACCGGCCACCAGGCTGTCATGAATTTCCACATCCGAGCCCTCTACTACGTGAATACCATCGCCGGGAGTCCCGACTATTGCACAGCCTGACATCAAGGCCCCGGCATTACTGAATTTGATGATGGGCACCGACAAAGATCTTCCCTCAATATTCCTTCCGGGGGAGGTCAGTTTCAGGTTACGAATCACAACATTTTCGGTGTCTCTGACAAGGTGAGTTTGCGCAGACATTTTCTCCTTCATTTCAGCTACGAATTGAGCCCGGAACTCAGCCGCTAACTTTTGGCGCTGCTCCTCCGACTTTGCCTCAAATATCCTCTTTTGGGCAGTACTCAATGCCTCTTCGAACATATCTGCTATGTTGTTTTCTATTACAATAGCGGTCTGGTCCCATCCCGCTCCCTCCAGTGTCAGGGGTTTGTTAATTTCCAACCGCTCCTCGTAAACACCCGGCCCGATGCGCACAACCGAACCGGCGGGTGCAGCATCAATCGCCTCCTGAATCGAGCTGTACATAGTACACTTACCCCTGCTAATGACAACAACATTGCCGTGATTTTTGACGGTTTCCTGTGCCTTTGGCTTTTGCTCTATGGTTTTAAAATCAGGAGACTCATCGCCCTGCTCACCCTCAACCGGCACATCAGTCTGAACCGCCTCGCCCGAGACAAGCCGACTCTTCTCACTCGCTTCTTTAACCTCAAGGCCCACACCAGCTTGTTCATTTGCCTTATCATCAGAGTAGGCCATTATTTCAATTTCCGGAAGCAGGATGTTGAGCGATTTACCTTCCTTGGTTTCGCTACGCTTGCCATCCGTCCACTGTGCTCGAATAAGGCCTTCGTCCAATTTCACAACCGCCTCGCAACCACGTCCAAATATGGTAATCTCTCCGCGTGCCGCGTCGAAATCAATTACCCCTGTATTCAGCCTGGCGGCCTCACCAATAAGTTCGCCGTCTGACCAAATATCAAGCGATCCATCTTTCATCACTACAAGCTGCTGCCCGTCCGGAGATCGCAAACGCAGACTATTCTTATCATTGTCGATACACAGAAAACCTTCAAACGGGCCCAAAATACCTCCCACCATAGTAATTACATTGGAGACATTCGCACTTTCTCCGCTGCTAAGAGACAGTTGAGGATGCCGCACGATTTGGTAGCGGATTCGTATCCCGTTCGGTCCCCGCAGGTCAGTTAGGCCGACAACCTCCAAGACAGCAACACCGCCCTCTCTTGTGATGACAGGATAACTTGCCTCCAGATACTCGCCGTCAATCAAATCTGCAAAAGTCACCACCCCGGAACTCTTATCATCCCCGGTAAGCTTAACGTTGTCAATCACATCCGAAGGCGTTAGTGACTGCGATTTCGACTCGACAGTGTTAAGCTGCCTACCCGCCCTCATATCCATACCCATTAGTGCAATAACCTTGCCATCGGTCTGCACAGCCACATCAATCCCGTGTCGGCGAACCCAGTCAAGAAGCTGCCTGGTGCATGCCAGGTTCGGGAGGAAAACAGGCTTTTGCACGTCGGCAGGCGTAAGACTAAACGATGGGCTCCAGATTCGCCCGGTATCAACATCCACAAACATCGGTTTGTTAGCTCCACGGTCACCGGCAATCCGCTCAAACACTATCGGAGGAAATTCGCCCAGCTTAGGCGGGATCGCAGGCGTGATCTCAACCTCAACTGGCACATCGGATTTCGGTTTGGCAGCCAGTGGCTTCACGCTAAGGAGTGTATGCCTCCTTTCCATGTCTCCCCCTATAACGAAGTTCATGGCTTCTGCCATAACGAAGTAATAACTCTTTCCGACAACTTCCTTTTGTTCTCCTCCGAATAGAGCAACTGGATCGTGAATTAGAAAGTCAATACTACCTGGCTTAAACCAATAGTTCGGAGGCTCTGCATCAGTTACCTGAAGGAACAGGATAAAACGCGGATCATCCTCTACAGCGAAGGTTTCATGATTGCCCGACGGATCAAATTCAATGATCTTCGTAACTACGCCTGTGAATCGTATGGTCTTGTTGTAGATGGGAGCACTTTCTGCAACCTCACTCCAGCCTTTTTCCCCTTCAACCGGCACATTGGTTTTCGCCAAGGGATCATGCAACATTAGCGCGTCCACCTCGCGGAACACAACACGCGGCAAATATGGATCAACTTCCGCCAATTGATAAGTTTTAGAGTCGATTATAAAAGGTTCGTAAAGGTCGAATTGCTCACCGCCTGTTTTTGAAGAATCGATCTTTCCATCTCCGTTAATATCTATTCCCAAAACGGCGTCTCTCGGGTCGGTGCCGTCACCTGTAAGGCGGAATTCCATCTGCTGGTCCAGATTGACTATTTCAAATCCCCTGCCTCCGGCCCCCCAGGGCAGCCGGCCCGAAAGGTACGCACAGAACCAATAAGCACCAGTTGGATTTTCTCTATCACGCCGATCCAATTCAATATGAACGGGACACGAATATTTCTTCTGCCCATAGTTAACGGGAATCTTTATGACTTTTTCAAACTGAGTTTCATGGACAGGCCATTTCAGGGAACTAATCTTTTGCCCGGCAACACCCTCCTTGATTGTTATGCCATTATCTTCGAGGTGTACCGGCCAGGTAGTTTGGCCGATAAGCAGATGACTCATTGTGAATTTTCCAGCCGGGGGAATCTCGATATTATGAAAACTCAGCGAAAATGCCACGCTCTGCTCACTATGGAAGCTCCCATCCCTGACGGTCGGGTCCGCGAAATTGAGTTTGACGTCATAGGCTACTATGGGCGGTTTTGCCGAGAGAAATTCCGGCTGAGGCGGTTTAGAAACAACATCTTCTTTGGCTGGAACATCAGCATGTACATCAGTCTTGTGCTTTTGCCACCATTGACGCCAGTCTTTCTTCGGCTCAACAGTTATCCTGAATCTGTCGCGGTTATTCCTTTCATCAAGATTCAGTCGCGAAACCTGGAGTCCATTTTCTTTGATTGCATCCAGGAATTTCAGTGTATCCGTCCTGCGGGAGGTATCTCCCTCTATGCTCATGCTCTTTGCTGAAACGGAGATTGATTCTATATTTAAATCCATCTCGGCGGCAACGCTTTTAACCGATACGAGCAACATTATAAGTTTCGGCGTTACAGTCTCCTCAGCCCCAAGCTGCACATCAGTTTTGCGCTGCTGCCACCACTGCTGCCAATCCTGCTTCGGCTCAACAATTATACTGAATTTATCGCGGTTATCCGCTGCATTAAGACGCAGAGATGAAACGTTTAGTCCATTGTCTTTTACTGCATCTAAGAATTTTCGTGTTTTTGTCCTGCCGGAGGTATCTCCCTTTATGCTAATGTTCCTGTCTGTGATGGAGACAGAATCTATGTTTAAACCTGTTTCGGGTGCACAACTGTTAATCGCATCGAGTAGCATCACCAGCTTTGGCAATACGGTCTCTTCAATCCCAAGCCGCACACCAGGCCCAACCTTTGCTGTTACAATTTCGGCCTTTTGTAATACCGGAGGCATGAATCCTGTTTCAGGGTCATCGGGAGTTGTAAGATATGCAGCGTATATGACAGACTTCACTACTTTACCGTCACGTATAAAGTCTCCCTGCCAAAGAGTCAGGTGCTTATTCGACAGAACAGCAGAATCAATTGAGCTGACATGTTTGAGATAAGCCCCGGCCGGTACTGGTGTTTTGCTGGCCACCGCCTCTGTACGGCTGCCGTCCGCTGAATCATGTACGCGCTGTACTTTAAGATTAAGCATATTATCTTTTACTTCAACATCCAGCTTAAGATTCAGCTTGCTTTCTTCAGGAATTTGACTGCCGCCACCAATATACTCTCTAACCGCGCCGTCCTCAATCGTGTACCAGCCATGGCGAAAACGAACTCTCGGGTCAATAGAAGTTTCCCATTCAAAAGAACCTCCCTTGTCGGTTGAACTGGACAATATCTTTCTGATAGGCAGCGATATTCCTGCTCCTGCAGCTTCAATTTCATCCGCGAAAACAGGCTTTGCCTCTTCAACCTCAACGCGCTCATCTGTTTCCGGCAATCCGACAGTTACAAGCATCGGCTTGTTGTTGCTGCGAGGTGGCCCCTTTACAATCAATTGATCATATTCATTGAAGTATTGGCTATCGGTATTGACATTACCAAACCACCATCCCACCAAACGCATCGGCCTATCTACACGTACGATGATTGCTATCGGTAAATCCTTCCAGGAATCGAGCAGGATCTTTCTTTCAAGTTTGTCACGCGATAACAGGTCGTGACTGCTTGACAGACGGTGCCGGTGAATGAGCGGGACACGCTCGTTTTCATCAACCTCCCGGCCAACCTGGATACGAATATCTTTCATTCCACCTCCACGTTCACGCCACCGTGATTTCAGCGGTGTGCCATCCGGTAGGTAATACATACCGACAGCATTGACCAACTGGCTCGAACCCCATCCCACTTCATCGGGGGCACAATCGATACTCCTTTGCCATAATGAACGATAATGCCATACGGTAACCCGGCCTTGCGCGTCAATGTGGTACAATCCTGCACCCGCAGGCCAATGCGTAGCCTGCTCCGGGTATTCCTTTTCAACCTGCTTTACCAAATCAAGCAAGTTCTCAATCAGTTTGAATTCGAAAGCTTTTAATGGTACAGCTTGAACAGTGCTATCTGGTTCGATTCCAACCTGCACATTGGTTATATCCTCCGGCTTTTCTGGAGAAATCTTGATAAGTTCGGCGAGCTGGAAGGATGTTGCATCCTGCACCTCTCCCCGCATACCAAGACGATCCAGAATGTAACGATCTTCGGTGGCATTGTATCTCACACTGTATCGCTCACGTGGATTGCTGCCAAATTTCAAGTTATCCCTGCCCTTTTCCATCTCGAACTTACGGCCTTCAAGGCCCTTTAAGAGAAGATCTATCTCAAATTTCGGGACATCAAGGCCGCTAAAGATAAACAAATCGCCCTTTTTCGTAATCTCAAAGGCGGCCGTATCAGGATGCCCGGCCACGGCATACCTGCCGACAAAATGGTCCAAATAAGCGTTTACCAAACTCGCTTCCGACTCGGTCTGCTCTTCAGCCGTCCATTGCTTCTCAACACTGTCTATTATCATCTGTTTGTATTCATCAGCTATCCGGGCCGCCTTTTCGAGTGTCAAATAATTCCCTGGAATAATCTTACCGTCCAAACCCTGATAACCTCCTACAGGTTCCACATGCAGGTATTGCAAACTGCTAAGAGGTATCATTTTCAGCGCGATACCATATTGGATCGGTACCGGCGTAACATCACGGCCGGGTATCCAGAACTTCGCCTTGTATTCAGATTCCATTGATAAATTTGCGGCGCCATAGTAAAAAAGGGTTTCAATCCGTGCGTACCTGGCTTTTGTATACCGCATTTCGGGCCTCCGCAAACCCTCGCCTCGATACCAATCCCACCATTGCGTGCTTAAATATCGAGGTGTATGCACCGGAATCTTAAATACCTGTTCACCGAGTTTGAATTGTATGTTATGAGTGACAGACCTTTTTGCCGCGTCCTGATAAGCCCGATCAAACGTTACGGTGAATTTTTCCGGCCTTTCGGAACCTTCAAAAACATTTCGACCAATGATCTGCATTGGCTTTCCCGCCTGATACATTTCGACGACCACAAGCAAATCTTCGCCTGGTGCAAATTCCACCTCGTAACCTTTAGACCATGTTGTTGTATCATCAACAGAAACTTTTTTAGCTTCTCCTTCAGGAAGTTCGGTGAACTTTATGAGTAAATCCTTGTCGGAAAATCTATCTTCGTTCTTAGCCCTTGCCATTGGCAGCAGGATCGCCGCAGTAATAAGGATAGAAAGCACACTCACAATTCCGAGTCTTGCGCTTTTCGGTATTGGGCGGCCGAGGATATGCTTGATTCGTCCGGCCAGCGCGCTTTCGGATTCCACCACGCCTATTAACCGCAGACTCAAAGCAGGTCTCTTAAAGGCCATCTTCGCCACGTCCACCAACGTCTGCGGGTACTGCTGGGCCCCCTTGCCCATCGCCACAAGTACCGCCTCGTCAACTGCCTGTTCCCTTATCCTTCGAATCACACAATTGGCGAGCCACAACAGCGGATTGTAGAAATATATAATCTGCAAAATGGTCTGGGCCAAATTCACCCACAAATCGGCACGCCTGATGTGGGCAAGCTCGTGCATCAAGACCGTCCTCAGGCGAGAAGCACCCAAAGTTGAGACCAGGTTCCAGGGCACCAGAATTACAGGCCTGATTAAGCCGCACACTGAAGGCGTCGTTGCATTTGGCGAGACCTTCAAGCCGATCCTGCATTTTATCTTCATAGTCGCACAGCAATATGCAAGCTCATCATTCATCAAACGGCCCGATTTTTTAGCCTGAGCGACAAGGCCGCGAACAAAGAGCGCACGCTGCAACAGCAATAATCCCATCGCTATTACAACAGCCAGCCAAACCAAAAATACAACGCCCTGCCAGGATAAAGGCGTCACCGGCACCTCCGGCGGACCGGCCGGCTCTGCGATCTCCGACTCGACAACGGATGTGACCGGCACTTTCGGTTGTACGTATGGATTTGGCTGTATGTATAGTGGATTGATACCTGGTAAGGTTTCGGCCTGGGCGGACTTGGCAGGTTCCGGCACTGAGGCCGTTTCCGCCAATTCCTGATATGTCAGCTTTTCTCCAAACAGGTATCCCAGACTCAACGGCGATGACAGCGAAGTAGGCAAAACCAGTTTCACCAGTACAAGCATCCATATCCAGTACCTAAATACCGCCTTAACCTTCTTTCGCAGCAGCAAATCGAGAAGTAGCAAAATCACAACCAGTATGCCGGACTGGACGAGCATCGGTACGGCGAATTCAATAAACGAAAATCCTGCCGAATTGATATGTTCTACTATTGTATTCATAATACGTCCTCCGCTTTTTAAGACGCACTTACGGAATTTTAGTTTCAGGAAAAATTATCTTTTTTTGCGAGCAGCAGCCTTGCTGCGTTTTTTCTTTATCAGAGACTCAAGTTCAGCAAGCTGCTTTTGCGACAGTTTATGCTCATCCAACATAAACTGCATCATCGGCGTCAGGGCACCGTCGAATGCCCTTTTGACCGCGCGCATGATTTCACCTTTTTGCGCCTGGACTTTTGTGATTGCCGAGCGGTACAGGATGAGATTACGGATTCTTTCCGTGGTCAGCAGCCCTTTCTCGACCATCCGGTCCATCAGGGTCTTGACGGTGCTGTAGTGCCAGTTCTTTCGGGCCTGGAGCTCTTCCTGAATCGTGGGAACGGCACACGGCTCATTTTCCCAGACGACCTGGATAATCGCCCATTCGGCTTCGGTAAGTTCGTGATTTCTATTTTCCATTACAATTGTCCTTTCATCTTTAACTTTGTCAAGATTACACTACAACTGTAGAGATTGCAAGTAAAAAATAAGAAAATTTTAAAAAATTTTTTCGCTCCCTCAAATTACCCTGTTTTTCTTGCTCTAATCAATGTTTTTAAATGCTTCGGGTAATTTAAAAGGTCTTGCTGGGTCCGTTACACGTATCGGCTGTGAGGCAATAACAACCATCTCACTACCATCACTGGATAGCATAATATAGGCCGGTATTCCATAGACATTGCCCGTATCAAATCCAAGAACAGTAACATCATCAATTATCCAAAATGGCGATTGACTATAGCTACCTAAAGAGTAAAAAACCTATAGTAATTTCAAATCCTTCTCAGCAAGTTGTTTTCGATCTTCCAAATACAACAAAATATCTTCTTTCGTCAATTTTATTATGCCACGATTAATCCACTCATGTCTCTTGGCGTAATCGACAACATCATCGATTTTGTAAAAGCCAGGCTTATTAGCGTCGAAGTGAATTGTACCAAATGACCAAAGGAAATTATTATGGCTTTTGGCCCCTATAATATGTGTCTTATCATAGTCGATCCAGAAATGACTTTTAGAAGCCAATCGGTATTTAACCAGATTTATTGGATAGGAAACCGAACCTGGTACCGTAGTTCGAAAAATGTGTAATGAAAGTAAACAAATAACAATGAGAGATATTACCAAGCCAATTGAAGCAAGTACTCTATGTCCTTTACGACGAAATCCAATTAATGAATATATAAGTCCTGGAATTGCAGTTAATCCACATGTGACAAAACTGACCAGCGCTAAAATAAATCCTATAATCCCAGCGGCGCTTTTCTTTTCTGATTTCAGATTCTGTTCCTGCTGCTTTTCCATAACAACTTGAAGCTGCTATTCAGCACTTATTCGACATATCTTTATACAACTTACCCGGATTTTCAATTGGTCAGTTAGCCGACCATCGAATAGCGCGTGCTACTAATTGTCGGTAGGTTGGGTTTGCGTAGACGCCGGGGCCGTGGCCGACCATGATGAAGCAGACCTTTCCCCTGCCGTAGTTCCTGACCCAGCCAAGCTCTCTGTCACTATCGGGATGGTTCGTGGTCAAAAGCAGGTGATTATCCTTTTCGAAGCTGCACTTTTTATATGTCTCATCGTGTACTTCGAAATCGCTTAGTCCCCGCGTAATCGGATGCCTGGAATCCTCGATGTGAACGGTAAAGTCCTTATCGTGATCATAGGTGCTCGCCTCGCGTTTAACGCCGCCCTGCTCCGACGCCTTCAAGTTATATCTTCCGCCGATGATTTTGATATATTCGGGCCACTGTTGGTAGGAACCCATGCAGTGGTGAAGTGCCACGACACCGACGCCATCCTTTACCAGCTTTTTGAAATTTTCCTGTCTTTTCGGCGATATCTTCTGTGTCATATTGAAAAACACGATTACATCATAATCCCAGCCGCTAATGTCCTCGAATATCTCACTGTCGTCTTTGAGCTGGGCCTCTACATACTCGATATCGTCGTAGCCCTTGAAAAGTGTAAAGAAGGGCTCGCGTTCGAAGGCGTGCCCGCCGGTAACCACCAGCACCTTTAGGTTCTCGCCCGGCACGAGTAAAGAAAACCCGCAACCAAAAGTAAAACAGCCACTAGTATTACAGCATGAATCGTGATTTTGCCTGTGTACTTCATCGACTTGACTCCTTTATATAATGCAGTTAACAATTTTCGTTGCCGACCCAGCCGGGCCGCCCTTTATTTCAAATATAAGCAGTAATGTTTTTATCCAAAAGACAATCCTATTTTTTTCGCAACGCTTCTAATATGCTCAGCGGCCAATTCGTATTCTTTCGCATTGGGCAGGTGCTCGAGCATGAGGGGGGTATCCGGTATTTTGGACAATTCCTTCAAGAACGCTGCATAATCCAGACCGCCCAGGCCCGGCCGGACCTCATCGAGATGGGTTGTGAGCTTCTTCTGTAAAAGAATATCCTTGGCGTGACAGCTTTTGATATATGGCCCGAGCTTATCAAAGCATTCGCGGATAAGGTCGCCGCTGCCAAAGTAGCGCTGCGGGCTGCAAACAATATTGACAGGGTCCAGATGAACGGCAAACCGCTTGCGGTCGATGGCCTTCAACAATCGCAGGTACGAATCGGGAGAATCGGGGTATGCCCACGGCATAGTTTCCAGCGCGAAATATGTGCGGGTCGGTTTTACATCGTCAATAATGCCGCGGGTTGTTTCAACAATCATGTCAAAGGTTTCTTGTGTGAAGTTGCCGGATGAAGGGCCGTCCCAGCGCTCACTGCGTGAGCCGCTGATGTTGACGCAGCAATTTGCTCCAATCCTATCGGCCAAGGCGAGCTGACTGCGGCATTTTGCCAGCGCATCTTTGCGTGTTTTCTCATCGGGGCTGATCGGATTGCTCCAAGCCCCCACCTCGGCGATAATTATGTCGGCCTTTTTGGCTGCGGCTTCATATGCCCTGACGACGTCATCGGCTGCATCTGTACCTACCGGGCAGTAGGCCGCCCTGTAGCCGAGTTTTTTCAAAACCTGAATCCAGGAATCAGGATTGTCATATTTTTCGAAAGTTGGGCCTCCCAATCGCAAGGGAATTTTCTTTTGCGCAGCGGTCAATTTACTTACCGACGCAGAAGCCAACATGGCAGCCCCAACCAGTGATTTTTTCATAAAGTTGCGTCTTGACAACGAATTTCTATTGCTCATCATTTTTACCTTCCCCTTTGCAGTAATAACGATTCGTTAATGGAAACAGAACGAACGTAAACTATATATATTCTAACCTACAAGAGTGGCTAATTCACTAAGAAATTATTGCCGTTTACTTTACCCTCACTATCACAAAATCCAATAAAAGTAAGTGCTTTTACATACACCAACGAATCTCGACTAATGAAATACCATATCTGGGAAGAGAAAAACTCAGCTCTACTTTTCCATTTCGAACATCACAAAACCTTACCGGCTCCAGAAGCTCAAGCTCAGAGGCGGCTTTCAGCTTTGCCAATACATCCGGTTCCGGTTTCTGTGGACTGTTTAGCTCCAACCAGCGTGTGTAAGCATTGCTGTGGGTATCGTCTATTCGGTAGTGGATTATACGCGCCCGCTTTGCCTCATTCTGCGGGGCTTTGACGGTAAGCTTTACCGGGGCAGGTTCGGACTTGACCATATCATCATGATAGTTCCAAATAAGTGCCTGCACCGTTTCCTCGGTGGCAACAGCCAAAACATCTATATCAGGCTTGTCCCGAAAACCTTTCTCAAGAATCTTCTCCAGCCCGAGAGCACCGGTACTTGTCACGGCAACCCGCCTGCCCTGGAGCATACCCAGCATCTTGAAGGCGTTCAGAACCGGTTTATGGATTCCGTTCGTCGACAGTGTGCGAAAGCCCTCGAAGTAATCCTTGCCGTCGAACATGAAGGCCCACGTCAACACTCCCTGCAAATTCACGCCTTCGCGGGCCGCAAGGTCGAGTGTATGCTTCATCAGTGCGACTTCGTAGGCGGCATAGGCGCTTCCATTGCGGTAACCGTTGGCGGGATTGACGCGGGAAGAGAGCGCGGCAGCACCTTCCGGGTCACATTCGCCGATGATGATGGGTGTGCCGCGGTACTGGGGGAAGTCGGCGACGATTGAAAAGCCCCGCCGGTTAGTCCTTAGGTTCCGGCCTAAATCCATCTGTGGATGGCCGTCGACAAATCTGGTTCTGCCCTTGGAATGAAATCCGATATAATCCAGCCGTGTACCCTTGCGCCCGGTGACGAAATTTTTGCCCTTAAGACAATGCTCAAGGAATTGGCGAAGAAACTGCGGCGCACCGGCCGTATGCGGGCCGCCAAAAATAGCTTTCGGCATGACTTCGTGAAGCGCACGCTCCGTATAGTCAAAGAGCTTGCAATACTCTTCAAAGGTCCCCTGCCAATACCTGATATTGGGCTCATTCCATAATTCCCACAACCACTCCTTTTCAACGCCGCGATACCTTTGTGCACTATGGCGGGCCCAGCTTCGTATAAGTTCGGCCCACTTCTCGTAATCCTTGGGAGGAAAGTAAACCCCAAATCCTTCCATCTTGAAGGGATCGCTGCTTTTATAAGGCTCGGGCCTGACGGAGAGGTCCTTCGGCATGAAACCGATTTCGATTAGCGGCCGGCAGCCCGATGCTACAATGGCGTCCATCATCTCATCCATTATCCTCCAGTCGTAAACGGGATTATCGGCCGAATCCTCGGTATAAACGTTCGAGGAGCTCCACTTCAGGGATGGCTTGCCATCACCGCTGGCAAGCAGAAAATGCTGGCGAAGATACACCTGCTCTGGATTGATATCTGACAGCGTAGACATCAAATCTTTCGCGTGTGGCGTCGTGGTATAATTACATTCATCGTAGCCGTAATATTGCCAAACATGCCGAAGAGGTTTGCTTTTTATACCGGAATCCACATGAATCATGACAACTTCGCTTTTATCCGAACCATACGCATCTAATCCAAGCTGGCCGAAAAGTATTAGAATGATTGGGACGAACAATTGAATACGACTACTCATAATATTTCCCTTAACTTGATTTTAAGTATACCCCTTCGTCGAACGGCTTGCCTTAATCTGCGCCGATGCAGTATAGATTTTCTACGCCCCGCAGAAACATCCGGCCATTACTGATTGCCGGCGAGGCACGGGTTTGTTCACCAAGCTCATTACGGGAGACGACCTCGTATTGCGGGCCCGGCCTGACGACTGTCATAACGCCCCTGTCCGACAGGAAATATACCAATCCGTTGGCTATCACTAACGAAGGGCTGTGCTTTCCTTCGAGGCGCTGCCGCCAGAGAGTCTCGCCGGTCTTTGCCTTCATACATGTCGCCACGCCGCTGTCCGATACAACCAGAAAGTAGGGCCCTGCCGCGATTGGACCGGGTACATACGAACAATCCCGGTCTTTCTGCCAAACGACGTGCGTGTCGGTTACGTTACCTCGTCCATTGGGACGAATGCCCTGCATAAAAAGATCAGGGAAACCACTGGTCATAAAAAGAAGCTCGCCGTTATACACCAAAGAAGCAACGAACTGCTCCGTGGGGCCGTCTATTATCCAGTGCTGGTTTCCCGTATCAGGATCGTAACTGGCAACGCACTTGCTTCCCGAAAGTATCATCTGGTTTCGCCCGTCGATGTGATAGATGACCGGCGCACAATAGCTGCGTGTCATGTTCGGCCGGGGAGTTTTCCAGATGGTCCTGCCGGTGGCCCGTTCCAGCGCGACTATATAAGCCGGGCCATCATGGTCTCCATTAACAATGACCTTATTTTTCCAGAGGATGGGACTGGAGCAGTAGCCGTGCATACTCGAAAACACTCCCGGCCGGACTTCCCAGACCTTGCTGCCTTCGAAATCGTAAGCCGCAACAAACATTTTGTCACGTTCAAGAAAGCTGACATAAACCTTCTCGCCATCCGTTACGGGTGTAGATGATGCGTAGCTGTTCAGCGAGTGTTTCCTTTCAAGCGAAGACTCAAGCACAACTCGCTGCCAAACTATATTACCGCTGCTGCGGTCCAGGCAAAGAAGAACTCGCTGCTTTTGCTTCTCCAGCGCCGTGACAATAAAGATACGGTCGCCCCAGATAATCGGCGATGCATGTCCCTTGCCCGGTATAGGGACTTTCCATACAATGTTCTCTGTACTGCTCCATCTGACGGGTACATTTTTTTCCAGGCTTGTGCCGTCGCCGCGAGGTCCTCTCCACCCGGGCCAGTTTTCTGCCGAAACAGCACCCGATAGAACCATTACAAACACTATCACCAAACACAGGCTGGCAATAATGTTTCGATGGCTAATTTTGTTTGCTTTACAAATCAAAAGTCACTCCTTTTAAACCGGCATCTCCATTTAAACCTCACCCCGCCGCATTTCGAACTGCATCATACACTAATTCACGACTTATTTCCAGCCTGGTTTGATGATAAACCGCATTGATACAGGTCTTCTATAATCTCTAAAATGGAGAGAAGTTGCTGCAGTACTTAGTTTTGACAGGGGCATTGAATTGTAACAGGAGAGGGATATAATCACTACCGGCCGCGCAGCTCACTGGATTTGTATGTCCGGCAGTGTTGACGGGCCTAAAGAAGGGATAGATAAACGCACGAGAACTAATAAAACGACAAAGCTAATGTTTACAAATACTGTCAGCCATAATACTCTGCGAGCCATCCGATTTGAGAGGCCCGAACATATCCCCGTTTTTTTCTGGATAAATCCCGCATGCCGGCACCATTACCCACAAGAAGCTCTCTTTGAACTTATGGCCGAACACCGCATTTTGTTTCCAGATTTCGACCCGGAAAACGAGCCGATACCTGAACCGGCTCCCTGGGAGCGGGCGGGTGCGCCTTATACCGATGCATGGGGTTGTGTCTGGGAAACCACCGATGACGGTATCACGGGCATTGTAACGCGACATCCTCTGGAGGACTGGAGCGCTTTAGAATCCTACGCTGCTCCCGACCCGGCTGAGACGAACGGAATGACAAAAATCGACTGGGCCGATATCAAGAAAGAAGCTCTAAAAATCAGGTCGGAAGAAAAACACTATATGGCCAGCCTTGAACACGGCCATGCATTCCAAAGGCTTACCTACCTGCGGGGATATGAAAATCTCTTATTCGATATGACAGATGGTGAAACTAGGCTTTGGCGATTAATCGAAATGGTCGAGAACTTCAGCGCCGGGATTGTGCAGCGATATCTTGATGTCGGCTGCGAGATGTTATGTTACCCTGAAGATATCGGGATGCAGCGAGGCCCGATGATTTCGCCCGAACATTTCCGAACTTACATAAGGCCGATCTACGACCACCTGATAAGGCCGGCCCACGAGGCGGGCTGCCTCGTACACATGCACTCGGATGGTGACATACGCGAGCTTGCAGACGACCTTATCCAAAGCGGGGTAGACGTTGTAAATCTGCAGGACCTCGTAAACGGCATTGACTGGATAGCCGCCAACCTCAAGGGCCGGGTTTGTATTGATATCGATATTGACCGGCAGCAGATTACACCTTTCGGCAGTCCCGGCCAAATTGACAAACTTATCCGTGAAGAGGTGGAAAAGCTCGGCAGCCGGGAAGGCGGATTGATGATGATTTACGGGCTGTACCCGGGTATTCCCCTCGAAAACGTAAAGGCTGTAATGGATGCGATGGAACGGTATGCAGGTTATTATTCATAAGGCCTTCTTTGCCATAGGTGCAAATATCCGGTAAGATATCGGCGTATCTTTTTAAACGAAAGGAAACGGATTATGGAAAAACTCGGTGTCGGCATTATCGGCTGCGGCTCGGTGGCGGAAGAGTATGTAAAGGCATTCAGCAAAGATGAACGATCGGAAATTCGCGGGCTGGTAAGTCCCAATCCCGTAAGCGCTCAAAGGTACCGGGACCGATATGATTTGCATTGCAGTATTGAAACCGATGCCGACAAGATGCTTCAACAGGGAGATATCGATATCGTCGTTGTCTCCACGCCTCACAATATGCACACCAAATACGTGGTCGCCGCCGCAGAGGCGGCCAAGCACGTCATCATCGAAAAGCCGGTGGCATTGACAATGGAAGATGTAAGGAAGCAGCAGAAGGCGGTAAAAAAGAACAAAGTAAAAACCCTCGTGAGCTTTGTTCTGCACTGGAACCCCCTTTTAATGACAATCGACAGCCTGATTGAACAGGAAGTATTCGGCGACATTTTTATGGTTGAGGTCGACTACCTGCACCGGATATGGATGACACTGGATGAGAAATGGTACGGCAGCAGGGAAATAAGCGGCACGGCGATTTTAACGGGCGGCTGTCACGCAATAGATGCACTTCGCTGGTTCGCCCGCAGCGATGTTGAGCAGGTGAGCGCCTATCATGTGAAAACCGACAATCCTATAGAATACCCGGGGACAATCTCAGTCAATGTTAAATTCGAAGACGGCAAGATCGGGCGCAGCACAACAACCTTCGATGCACAAATGCCATACAGGTTCAACATCGGGGTCTATGGGACCGATGCCACAATGCGTAACGAAGAGATCTTCGCACCGAAGCTTTTCCCGGGACAGAATAACTTTATGAAAATCCCTTGCATCCTGCCGGACAGCGGCGACGTTGCCCATCATCCTTTTCAGGGTGAAGTGTCACATTTCCTCGACTGTATAATCGACGAGAAGCGACCGTTTCCCGACCTCGATGATGCGGCCAAAACGCAAGCCGTCTGTTTTGCAGCAGACATTTCCGCCGAATCTGGCAAACCTGTTAAAATCAGTGAATTAGGGAAATAGGCAATAATACGGCAAAAGTTTCTCTTCCTATCTTTGGAGCCACTAACGTGACGATTAGTATCTCAGGAACTCTTTCAAAAGCATGGATGGCTGAAGCGCTGGGTGTAAAATTCGACCACGCTTACTACTTCGACAAGGACAAACGCCATTCGGTTGACTGCCGGTGCAACGAATATGCCGAGGAAAAATTTTCCGGTATGCGGCTTTTCTATTCGGAATCGAACCTGGGGCAGATCGATTATTGGGACAAGACACAGATTCAGATTGGAGGCATCCAGCCGAATATGATTCTTGGAATGCTGCTCGGCGCCGATTTTATACCCCGTGATGATGGTGATGCCGATATCACACCTGCCCCGCTTGCGGGTAAGAATCCTTCCGATCTGCCTGCTCCTGAAAGTCTGCCTGAACATAAGTTAATATCGCTTTTCGACGAACAGATTCGCCAGGTACAGAAAGATTCTCGAAGCAAGCTTCGTCCTATCCCCCCTTTTTTCTGGGATTCAAGCGGACGGGCGGCCATCCATGGGGCAATGACCACCGCCCAGAAGCTGTTCGGTGAAGCCATTTTCATAGATATGATGACCGAGCCGAGGCGCTGCCTGCAGATTATGCACTGGATTGCCGACGCTTTTGTCGTTCTCTGCCGGCATTTTTCACATACCGCCCAATTGCCGATTACCGAGGTACACGTCGGTGAATGTTCGGCCTGCATGGTCGGCCCGGAGATGATCGAACGTTTCGTAGTACCCGTGACATCAAAAATCGGGGACGCACTCGGTCCTGTTCGTTTACATTCCTGCGGGCCCAGCACAAATTATCTGGAGAAGTTTTTCAAAATCATAAATCTGCATTCCCTTGATTTAGGTGGTGAGACATCAATAAGCAAAGTCAGAGAGGCTCTTGGAAAACAGTTTCCTATCAGCATTGCCCCCCTGCCACGGGATATGGCGGCCGAAAGGTCAAAACCGATACTGGACTGGGCGAAACGGATTCTCGACGAAAATAACGGCGGCAACCTTCAGTTCACGTATCATCTCGAACCAGGCTACAATATTAATGTTATCGGCACCCTGACAGACTTCGTAAAGGGGCTGCCGACAGATAAGCGTTAGTCTTTGAGCCACTTATCAAACCAGGCAATCACCGCCTCGGTGTATTGAATCCTGTTATGCGGCTTACCGATACCATGTCCCTCGTCGGGATAGTAAAGCAGCCTGCTCTCGATGCCTCGCCGCTGCAGGGCGGTGAACGTGGAGATTCCCTGTGTATCGGGTACTCTAAAATCGCGCCCGCCATGAACAACCAGCATGGGCGTCTTCCACCTGCTGACATAATTGGCGGGATTTTGCCTTTCGTAGCTTTGCGGATTTTCCCAGGGCGTGCCTTTCAAGTCCCACTCGGGAAACCATAATTCCTCCGTTGAATAATACATCGCGCGAACATCAAAGAGCCCACAGATATTGACCAGGCAGCGGAAACGCTCGGGCCAGTTTCCAGCAATCCAGTTAACCATATAGCCGCCGTACGAGCCGCCCATCGCACCAACCCGCTCCGCATCCATCCAGGGATAACGCTCCAGTGCCGAGGTCAGTCCCTTCCGCAGATCCTCCAACGGCTTTCCGCCCCAGTCGTCGCGGATGGAATCTGTAAAAACCTGGCCGTAACCGGCAGAGCCGTGAAAGTCCACCATGACAACAGCATAGCCGGCACCCGCAAAGGCCTGGACGCCACTGAAACGATTTACTGAAGAGGCCTGTGGACCGCCGTGGATAAGATAAATAACGGGATATTTTTTATCCGGGTCGAAATCTACAGGCTTGACGACGTTGTAGTATACCCTCTCTTTATTCCATCCTTCGAAGCTGAACTGCTCGTAGTCACCCATTCGCGCCTCGGCGACTCTTTCTTTGTTGACCTCGGTGATTGCACGAAGGTCGCTGCCATCGGGATTGACGGAATAAAGATCGGTGGGAGACTTGAAATCATGCTTACAAAAAACAATCCGCTTGCCTGCCACAGCGGGCGAACTCGAGAAACCCTCTTCGACTACGGTTTTAACATTACCGCTTTGCACATCGACTGCAAATAACGAATTCTGGCCCAGCCTCAAAGCTGTTGTATAAATCGTCCTGCCATCCTGTGAAAAACGCAAAGCCCCACTGCCATACCATAAAGGCATAGAACAATTCCAGTTCTTCAGCAGCACTCTTTCCTTACCTTCAGGCCAGGGACGCAGGATTATCCGAACTTGATCGGATTCATAGCCGGGCCTGGTCGTCGCAAGATATGCCAAGGTCTTGCCGTCCGGTGAAAATACCGGCGAAGTATCCCATGCCTTGTTTTCCCTTGTTATGCACACCGGCGGATCAAAGGCATCAACGGATACATGGTAGAGGTCAAAGTCAGTTGACCAAGGCTCTGTACGCCCTGCATCACGTGCAGCAAAGACTATCCCTTTGCCATCCGGCGTAAACTTAATCTCGCCGGGCCCGCCAAAAGGCTTAGAGGGACAATCAACATCCATTCCCGCCATGACGTCAACCGCCTCGCCTCCCTCGGCAGGCATAACGAACAGGTGTGAACGCCGGCCGTCCTTCCATCTGTTCCAGTGGCGAATAAAAAGCTTATCGTACATCCGGCCGGTCGCCTTGTTCTCTTCTTTCTCATCAAGTTTCTTCTTCGTACCAGCCGGACCATTACAATCCGGGAACACTTCCATTGTAAAAGCTATGTGTTTTCCATCAGGTGATATGACAAGGTTGCCGACATCCAGCGGCTCATCGGTGACCTGCAGCGCCTCCCCGCCGTCAATGCGTATACGCCAGACCTGTGAAGAATCCGACCGTGACGACAGAAACCATATGGACTTGCCGTCCGGGTCCCATCGGGGACTCGAATCCCTTTCCTTATGTGACGTCAACTGGCGAAGGTCCTTTCCGTCGGTTCGAATCATCCATAAGTCGGTCTTTGAACTGTTCTCTTCGAGGTCGGTTTTTGCCAGCACAAAAACGATGCGCTTGCCGTCAGGAGATACCTGCGGACTGTATATCCGCTCCATGGCAAGCAAATCGTGAATTGTAAACGGATGACTTTTCGTCTGGCTGAAACCGAAAGTGGCCGTGAGCGCAATACATACCGAAAGAAAGAGTAAATAGCTTACGTATCGCATGTTTTCCTCCTCTCAATGAAAGAGATACAAAATTATGGAATTACACAAATATCAGATCCTGCTGTACATCTGAAATTACTGCTTAAATCTGTACATAAGCCAATAACTTATCGACAAAATTGCATTCTGACATTTGTGCTAAATGTCAAATCATTTCATGGCTATAAATTTGTCGATGCGTTCGGCAATATCGGTCAGGTAGGCCTCGTCGCCGCCTCCCAGTTCCGCGGTCATAAAACCGTTATAGCCGACCTCGTCGAGCGCCTTTCGCACCTCGGGCCAATTTACATCGCCGTCCAGTAGATTCTTCCATTGATATCCCCTGCGTTTGAAATCCTTCAGGTGAATTTTTACGATTCTTTTGCCCAACGTCCGAATCCAATGGTGGGCGTGGCCGTAGATGATAACGTTGCCCACATCGAAATACGCCTTTATCCAGCGACTGTTCAATTCGTCCAGATAGCGGGCAAATTCGATAGGACTTAGCAGGAACATATTCCACACATTTTCAACCGCAACGATGACACCGGTCTGCTCGGCCGTGGGTATCAATCTGCTGACATATTCCTGTGACCACTTGTAGGCATCCTGATAACTGAACTCCTCCGTAACGCGCGTGGGAACAAGCAACACAGCGTCGGCTCCCATAGCCCTGGCGCAGCGCAGGGCATTTTCCATCTCTTCGATTTTTTTGCCGACAACCTTCGGGTCCCGGTTCGTAAAGGGCGGCCACCAGCCGTACAGCAGGCTGTGAATCGGTATCCCCTCATCCCTTGCAATTTTGCCTAACTCTGCCGCCGCTTTGAGGTCATTCATGGGCCTTGCTTCAATTCCATCGAACCCGCACTTTTTAGCCAGTCGAAATTTTTCTGCATTCGATAAATTCCCGGGCAGCATACCTATAATAAGGGCCTTGAATAATTTCCTTTTCTCTTGCGCCCCCGCCGAGGGAATGGTATCTGTCAGCACAATCGGTGCGATAGCGGCTGCTGCGGTCAGCTTCAAAAAGTCACGACGTTCAATCTTTCTTTCTTTCATAAGTCCTTCTCCTGTTTATTTCTTACTTAAATCCTTAATGCGAATATTGCGAAACTCAAGCTGGGAACCGTGCCCCAGAAAACCGATATACCCCTTTTCCCTGTGGAGGCCCGGATGTTCCCTGCCATCCATAGTTTTGTCTATTCGGCTGATGTCGGCATCGACAACAATACCGCCATTTAGCTTGACCCGAATGTGCCCTCCTTTGGCCGTAACTTCCTGGCAATTCCATTGACCGACCGGCTTTTGACAGCCCCTTATTACCGGGACCACACCGTAAATGGAGCCGTGATATTGATAGGGCTGCAAATTTTTATACTGGTCGTCGGTATCATCAAGTATCTGTAGTTCCATTCCTTCATAGGCGGCATTTACATTCAAAGGCGTGCGAATGCCAAGGCCGTTATTGGCCCCCGGAGTGAGCTTAAATTCAAACCGGAAGATAAAGTCACTATATTCATCTTTAACATAAACATTGCCGCCTTTTTTGCAGACAATTTTGCCGTCCTCGGCGACATAACCGTTGGTATCCCCTATCCAGCCCGTAAGGTCTTTGCCGTTGAACAGCGAAACAAAACCCGCCTCTTTTTCCTCTTTGGTCAGGCCCCGCTGTCCTTCGTCGTGCGGGATTTCGCGAATATAGATATTACGGAAATGAATCGGGTCGCCGTGACATTGCAATTCAATCTGGCCGGAAGGGAAAATGGACTGCGAGCGGTCCCAGTAATTTTCGAGCACAACCTGATTAACGATGAGCTTATCGTTAAGATGCACCGTGACACGCTCTCCCACCATCTTGATACGAAACGTGTTCCACTGGCCAATTGGATTGTCGGCTATCATGGCGGGCTTGCTCGGATTTTTCTGATTGTTATAGAGACCGCCGGAGCCGACCTTATGCTGGTCGGGGTCCCAAATCTGCACCTGCGGCGTGCCCCTCAGATAGATGCCGCTGTCACCTCGCGGATTGACAATCTTCCAATCGACCAGTAATTCAAAATCTTCATAATCCCGTAACGTGGCCAAACTGAATCCTTCGCCGTCGAATTCCAGGACACCGTCTTTGACTGTCCAGTGCTCCAGCATGGACATGTCCGCCTTGGCCTGCTCTTTGCCTAATGCCTCCGGACTCAATTTGGCCCGCCTGATGGGATTATCGTACGGGCTTGACAACAGACCTTTCCAGCCGGTCAGATCCCTGCCGTTAAACAGTGCCACAAATCCTTCGGGGGCCTTGTTTAGAGGCTCCTGTCCAAAGGCTGTACCCTGCAGCAAAAAAACAATAACCGCCAACAATAAAGAAACCGATACAAGACAACTTCTTCTTTTTTTCATTTTAATTTTCCTTCCTCACTTGAATTGACCCATGTTGAATATTTACCCTGCTACACCTTTCAGAAGACCAATGAAAATCAACACTATTGTCCCGATAACTATACAGGCAATCCTGTGCAATTGCAACAGTATTATTGGGGCAAGCTCAATAGGGAAAATAGAAGAATCTGCGTCGATAGAGTTTATTATGGCGGAGGTGGCGGGGGAAAGGTCCAGCCGATAGCCTCAAGCATCGGCTGGATTTCGGGATTTGCCATAAACAGGTCCCAGCACAACCGGCTGCGGTAGTTTTCAATCATCACCACAATAGGTCCCTGGTCGATGGCCAGGTAGGCATCCGAGAACCAGTTTTCCTGTAAATTAAATGCGTCGTAGAAACCAAAGGGTCCCCAGAGCCTGTCGCCGTAGACATGATAAAAATGTTTAAGCGCGGCGATGGATTCGGCCGGTGTGAAAGGCATGGCACTGAGGGCGGCCGTGGGAGCAATCGTACCGTTGTCATTGGTCGGTGAATGGGCGAGGTAGCCCCATGGATTACAACTGGCGGTCAGGCCCCAAACCAGGTCACTATAGCCTGCAAAGTTATTGGGATTATCGATGCAGTATGCACGATTGATCAGGGAAATGTTGCGACTATTATTGAAGTAGTTGCAGTAGCCATCGCTTTTGTTGCGCGGGTCAAATCCCAAAAACGAGTAATGTGTCCAGAACAGCGGCCCGCCGTAATCAGGTCCCACCCACTGACAGTAACCATAGAAAGTATTGCCGTTAGTATACCAGGATTCCCGCGCCCAGCCGTCGTAATAACAGGATGGAGGTATCGAGTGCGCCGGCGCAGCAATCGCCAGCAGGTACACTATCATACATTCATTATAGCCCGTAATCCTGAAGCTGTTCTGCCAGTTATGGGTCGGCGACCACAACCACCACAGCGAGTCGCCATCGGTGTCACCGGCTCGGCGATACCAGTCCCATTCCACCTCCTGCCACAATTTAGTTACCATGCTGCGGATTTCAGTCTCCACAGGGTCACCGGAATCAAAGTATTGCCGCACCGCGAGCATTCCCTGAATCATAAACGCCGTCTCCACCAAGTCGCCGCTTATAATAGGATTGCCAAACTCATCGTAATCAAAGGCTATAGGCTCACCGGTCGTGCCGTCAAACCAGTGCGACCAGGCGCCGTGATAACGAGCCGCCTTCTCGTCAAGGAAGATCAAAATCTTCAGTATTTGCTCGGCCGCCTCCGACCGGCCGACAAATCCTCGCTCGACACCGACGACAATCGCCATCAATCCGAAACCCGAGCCCCCTGTGGTGACAGTCTGGCGGTCCCATACGGCCAATCTTTCCCTTGTCAATCCGCTCACGGGATGGGCAAAATCCCAAAAGTACCTGAAGACAGCTTCCTGTACGGAAGTTAAAAGCTGCTCATCCGTCATCGGATAAGAAGTTGCAGTAACAATACCTGATTGCGCAGTCTCTCCACTATCCAGCACGGACGTTATATAATAATAGTACAACCTGCCGTTGGCGCCGAAAAAGTCACTATATACAGATGTCGTATGTACCGAACTATTCAGCTTAGTAAACGGACCACTGAGAAACTCAGATCGATATATGTTGTAACCCACCAGACTCGGTGTCTGTACAGGCCTCCATCGCAAATCGATTCGGCTATCATGTCCTTCGGCTGTCAGATTGTAATAATCGGGATTTATACGGCGCAGCCTAAGATTATCAACGAACAGAGTCCCTGCAATGTTTCCAAGTTCGCCCATGTTCTCGAACACCAGTGCCCCGATACCGCCCAGACCTATATGGTTACGGTCGACAACATCGACGACTGCTGTCTGCCATCTATCAAAAGCCGTGGGGACATTAGCGGATTGGTTCCATCCGAACGTTGCATCCCATACGCCGACGAGTCCATTTTCAAACAAAAGGCCCCCACTCGGCACAAAGACGTCGAAGACAATTTCATCAACGACGTCCAAATCAAAGGTAAAACCACCTGTAAAGTTGTACCCATATTCGACTTTACGGTCGGCCTCGTTGTCCCACGTCAGCCCGACCACATACCTGCCTTCAGTGGCGGCTGGTATGCTGCCGAAGGTCGGATGGCTTGTACTTCCCAATAGCTGGGCCCCTATCGTCACACTCGGGTCGGCTGGATGAGGCCCGACAATCTCTACATGCGTCTCATACGGTTCGTGACCGGCAAGTAATGTCGTGATATACGGATATACTGTACTCCAGTCTTTTGACAACAACGTATAATCGTCAAAGTCAACTTTGCCGCTATGGTCGAAGTCGGCCCCGCTGCACCAATCATACGCCGAACAACCCTCGGCCAGCCATTGGTTCGCAAAACCAGCAAGGTCGGCCCAATCGATACGACCATCCTTAATCAAATCGTATTGGACCGCCTGAACAGAATAGGACAGACCAAGTACCAATACCTGCACGGCCAATACCATGCCAACAAAACCAGAGATATCTTTATTCATCCCTCATTTTCCAAATCGATAAATGGAGCATCCGAACCCTTGTGCCAAACTTACTGCTTGACATAAATATGGCAACATTCCTCCTATTTTCTACCCTTATGATGTCAAATTCACGCTGAAAAGTCAAGTGTGTTCAGCATTTACGAGCCAAATACTCATCTGAACTAAAGAGCAATCAAGTTCAGCACAGCCGAAACAGCAAAGGGACAGGCTTTTTGACAAAGATATACAATTTAAGCCTTGCCACTCAAGGGACTGAAACGGCGGGTGTACTCGGCATCTTCGCCCGGCTGGTCGCTATACTCATCGTAAATACCTATGATTACACCATCGTTGCTCTTGATGGATTGGAAGGTCTCACGGAATGCTTTTTCCACCCACGCCTTGCGTTCGGAAAGTCGCCCTGCCGCCAGAATCTTAAAAGCCAGGCACGGCCTCTTCGTCTGCCGCATTACCTTGAACATCCGTGGCGGGTCCTCCTGTAAATAAACCTCACGCAAAGGAATCGGCACATAACCCAATAGCTTCTTCAATTCGGTTTCGGTTCGATGACGCTCGTAAACGCAGGTCATATAGTAGTCCACGTCCCAGCCTTTGTCCTCTATGGCCTCTATCACAGCCGGCATGTGAGTGGAGACACCCCCCATAAGGCCCGCATCGCGAACACGCTTGAGGAAATCATGAATCTTATCAAGCTTGCCCGCTTTGAACAAATTGTCGGTCACTTCACCATGATGAGCAATCCCCAATCCACCGGCTTTTGCTATTGGTCCAATGTCTGCCGGATTCGAGTTGATGGATAGATAGTGCATCTTCCCCCCATCGTCGATAAAACGACGGTACATTTTATATTTATCACTGCCGGACTGCCAGCAATTAATCCCCACCTCCTGGCAGCGGCGCAGGGTCTTTAGGATTTGTTCCGGCGTGTAGTATTGCCGCATCTGGCGGTTGACAAAGACAGAAAGGTGTGAGCCGGCGTTGAAAGGATTGGCCCCACATACCAGACGGGAAAGTGAGACCTTCCCGAATTTTATACGAGGCAACCCGGCCTCACCTGGCTTAGCAAAAGATACACCTTCCGCAGCCATTGCAGCAACAGGCAAAGCACCTAACTTTTTTAGAAATTCACGGCGAGAAGATTGTTCACATCCTGATGAATCATCTCTATTGTCTCTATCACCCTTATTTATAGTGAGCATAGTTCACCTCCAAAAGAGTCGTAAAAAATAATTGCTGCCTGCTAAATTTCGCTCCATGAGCATTTCACACCATCGCTGCCAAAACATTCAAAGAAAGTATTTTATACTCAAATCTCGCCCACGTCAATCCTTACAAATACTCATAATAAGAATAGGCTTGCACTTATAATCCAGGCCCATTAAACTACTACGCAAACAACCTAACTCTTATTACAGATTTAGGAGATTTAGCAATGAGAAGATTTTTGTCCTGTCTGCCGGCAATATGCACCTTTATGATTCTATGCTCATCATGCGCTCCCGCTGCAGGGCAATCGCCGAACTGGCGGGGTTTACATGTCCTCATGACATCTCATGACAAAACCCGGCAGCTTGCCGAAGTTGTGGGCGAGCTTTCAAAACTTGGCGTCAATGTCATCATAGCGGAGATAAATTACGGCTATGAATATGAATCTCATCCTGAGTTGCGGGGAAAAAACCCAAGCAAAAGAGAGCACATCAAAAAGCTGCTCGGCGAATGCAGGAAACATAATGTCCGCCTCATCCCGCAGTTCCAGTGCCTGGGCCATCAGTCGTGGCGTAAAAACGTTTTTCCCTTACTGGTCAAGTATCCACAATTCGATGAAACCCTCGGCCAATACCCCGATAACAAACAGATTTACTGCCGAAGCTGGTGTCCCCTTCATCCTGAGGTCAATCGGATAGTATTCGACCTGATGGACGAGCTGATTTTTGTTTTTGAAGCCGACGCCCTCCACGTGGGAATGGATGAAGTTTTTCTTATAGGTGAAGATAGTTGCCCGCGCTGCAAAGGCCAAAACAAGGCCAGGCTTTTCGCCAAAGCCGTCAATGACTACCATGGCCACCTGGTTAAAAAACATAAAATCGAAATGCTTATGTGGGGCGACCGTCTTATCGACGCCCGTAAAATCAAATATGGCAAATGGGAGGCAAGTGCCAACGGCACCGCCGGTGCGATTAACATGATACCCAAAGACATTATAATCTGCGATTGGCACTATGAAAAACGCGACAAGTACGAATCGATACCCATGTTTCTGAAAAAAGGCTTCCGGGTATGGCCGGCCGGCTGGAAAAAATTAGAAGCCACTATGGCACTGATTGAATACTCACGAAGTTTTGAAAACAAACGAATGCTCGGGCATTTAAACACAACCTGGGGCGCTGTCCCTATAAAAGATTTTACAAAGTTCAAGCCGATACTTTACACCACGATTTGCTTTAGATAATTGTTCCGGTGGATTTAGCATTCGATAACTAAAACTTAATCGTTCGATTAAGCGAAAGAAAAAAAGTCACAGTCGAAGAAAGAGGAGATAAAATGGGTAATGCAAAGAATACATCAAATAAAAATGTTACACGCCGTGGTCTTATCTCCGGTGCGGGGGCTTCGTTTCTTTCCTTTGCGATTATCAAGCCTTCTCTCGTAAGGGGAACGCAGGCCAATACCCGCATCGAGGCCGGCTGTATCGGACTCGGCGGCCGGGGAAGAATGATAGCCGGAATGTTACAAAATCACGGAGGGTATCAAATCACAGCAATAGCGGATTATTTTGAAAACGCGGCAAAAGCCGCGGGCCAACAGTTCAAAGTGCCCGAATCAAGGTGCTTTTCGGGCCTCTCTTGCTATAAAAAACTAATCGCAGGCAAAGTGGACGCGGTGTTCCTGGAAACGCCGCCCTACTGTTTCCCCGACCATGTGGAAGCCGCCGTGAAAGCAGGCTGTCACGTGTACATCGCCAAGCCGCTTGGCTGCGATGTCCCCGGATGTCTGCGAATCTCCAAAATGGGCCAAAAAGCTACGGCAGACAAAAAAGTGTTTCTTGTAGACTTCCAAACCCGCACAGACCCGTTTTTCATCGAAGGTATAAAGCGAGTGCGTGAAGGCTTGATTGGTAAAATCGGCATGTTGAGTTCCGAGTATAATGACGAAAGTTTTTCCGATCCGCCAAAGACCGCAACCATCGAAAGCCGGCTGCAAAATCTGATTTGGGTAAACGATGAGGACCTGGGCGGCAGCTATCTGGTAAACGCAGGTATTCACGCCGTCGACGTCGCCCTGTGGATTGCAGGCGGCAGACCCGTCAGTGCTATGGGCTGCTCACGCATCGCACGCAACAATCCCCACGGGGACTCTCATGATGTCTTTTCCGTTACTTACGAATTTACCGACGGCCTTATCCTAAACCACAGGGGTGAGCATCTTAGAAACCGGTTCGAGTTTCGCAGCGATTGTTTCGCTCAGGGACAGGATGGATACCTCGAGACAGGGTATACAAGTCGCGTCCGGATTCTCGGCAATAAAGGTGGATACCGGGGCGGCGACGTCGTAAATCTCTACCCTCTTGGCGCCGAGCGCAATATCGAAACTTTTCACAAATCCATTATAAATGGCATCTACGACAATCCGACACTCGAACCCAGTGTCAATTCCACACTGGCAACTATTCTGGGACGTGAAGCCGCAAAAAGAAAAACAAAGCTCACCTGGGACGAGGTGATCCGGGAAAACAAGGCACTCGTAGTCGACCTGACCGGCCTTAAAACATAAGCAAATATAAGGAATATCCTGAATATTTTCACCTCTGAAATATTCGGGGTCCCGGAAAGTGATATGCTGAAAACTTCACAGAAATCCAGGAAAAATCTGTATACGCTATACCACCCAGGGCACAACTTGACTACAAATGCCTAACAATGTACTATACTGCCAATCGAGAGAATTCCAAAATGGATATAAGGTTAGAAAACAATTAAAAAGATATCTTTTTGCACTTTGACTCATGTCATTTAAAGATTTAAACCATCTGAAACTGGCTTTTGGCTGGTTAGCACTTTTCACAGTATTTTGTTTCACAAATTCCGTGCTTACAATCGTTTTCCAATGGTATGGTACGGAAAAAGGTCTATTTTTAACTTTTCTGCTGCCCTTTATGAACACAGCTTTGTTCATTTTAATCATAATGTTTTATGCACTCGCTCTATTCCTGTTCAAGGGCAAAAAAATAGGATACCGTAGCTTAGAATATATTTGGGGAAATTATCCTCATATAGCTAAACAAATTGATCCTGATGAAATTTACGCCCCCCATCCTGTTAATTCAAAAGACCGGTGGGGAATAATTATCGGTGGTCTTCTCCTTTTAATTTTTGCACTCGTAGTATGGTTCAAACCAAGTAAATTCAAGGATGCTTTCATTGTCTGGCTTAGCTTACCAATTCTTCTTTTAATAGTGGGAATAGTCATCTCGGTACTTTACAGGCTCTACTTGCGACTGTCCAAGGGAGAACAATATGCTAAGGAGTATTTCGAACGAATGAAACAGAAATCTGCCGAGGCAAGAACGCAAAGAAACAACTTCCAACGCTACAAACGCCGAAGGCTCTTCCGCAGCAAACAAGAGATCAATGCAAAGAAAGCGTTCCTTAGGGGTGAACTCGACGATGGCTCTGACGAAAGGCTAAATCAAATAAAATTTTACATGAAATACATGCCTTGGTTGATGATGTGGGCATTCTTTTTGACGCCTGCTGTATGGATTTTCAACATTACTCTTGTGGCCATTTTTTACTGGAGCAAATAAACTATCTCGTGATTTATGGAGGGTACGGGATTCGAATCAGCAATAAGGAAAGGGGCTGTAAGCTAATGCTCACAGCCCCTCGATCTTCTCTCCCGAGTTATCAGTCTATGTTGGACTGGACCAAATCAACTGTATATCTCTTCCTGGCTGGGCGCTTTCCGCTCACTGTGTCTTTGACGCCATTCCTCGAGATACCTCGCCGCTGCATCTTTTCCACCAAGTCCGAAAGCCAGGGCCAAGGCAAGGCAAACACCGCCAAGAACTATATTGAACGTAGTAGTTACAAGAAGCGTTGCTATGCCAAGCTCTCTGAGTGAAATCGTCCCCGCAAAGATAATGATTGCCCATCGGCTGGCCGCTGAGAACATCTCAGGCCTGGGCAGTGATGCATTGCCCGCCGCCGTGCGAACGATACCCGACACGAAGTTCGCCAGAAACATGCCCACCACCAGAACAAACAGGGCCGAGATGACACTCGGTATGAAAGCAAACAAGCTTTCGAGGACGTTTGATGCCTGGGGCAGACCCAGTGCGTTGACCACCATGACCAGCACCATAATAATGGCCAGCCAATAGACCAAACCGCTCAGCACATCATTCGCCGAAATCTTCAAACCGCCTTTGTTCAGGATCTCCGATATCCCCGCCCTGTCCGCCAGCTTGCTGAAGTGCACCGCCTCCAGGGCCTTTGTGACCACCTTTTTGAGTGTTTTGGCTAACACCCAGCCAACGGTCAGGATAATCAGTGCACCAATCAGCGTGGGCAAATAGCCGATCAGTTTGGTCAGCATTTCACTGACCGGTGCCACAATAAGACTGTTCCATTCTATAGCTGCCAACATTTTTTGTACCTCCCAATTAAATTATTTCGTTTCCGGTACTCATTTTTTACTGACCCTTTATATTCGGCTGTTTTCACATGCATACTTAGGACATTTCTTTGCTGACTCCAATTAAGGCAAAAAAGGCGATTTTGCATTTGCAGCGATTCTATATCGGACCAAAAAAACTGCTTCCAATCCTTTTTATTGGAACCAGGGCGCATTATTCAGGATTTAAATGATCGAAGTCAGGATGATGGGAAAGATACGGACAGAACAGCCGGCAATCTAAAATTTGATAAACGGAGAGGACGGGATTCGAAGCCGCAGAAACCATGCTTAGACTGCGCAATGCAAGCTTGACGGAGCGGTCCCTTTTTGTTATCAACAGAAAAACGTTGTGAAGGGCTGGTTTCCACATGGCTGTCGCTCAAGATGTGGTTATGATTACCGGCCCTGTATACTACCAGGGAGCCGACTTTATGACAAAAGCCAAAAAGAAGCGGGCAAAGCCGAAGACCAAAGCCGCCAAGACCGCCAGGAAAGCACGCCGAACCTCGAAGAAGACCAGACCAAAGACAAGAAAGGCGGGCGGCAAAGCCGTAAAGAAATCACGCCGAACCCCGAAGAAGGTCAGGTCCAGGGCAAAAAAGGCCGGCAGCAAGACGCCCAAGAAGCTCGCAACAGAAGTGGTCGAAGAAATTCCGGAGCAAGAGCAGATTAGCAAATCCATCGCGGCAGAAATGGCCCGGGGACAACGTGAGATCTCAGTCGCGGAATTCTTTATAAAAAACCGCCACCTCCTCGGATTTGACAATCCTCGCAAGGCATTGCTGACAACCATAAAGGAAGGAGTCGACAATTCCCTGGACGCATGCGAAGAAGCGGGCGTGCTGCCGGATGTCCGAATCTCCATCGCCCCCGCGAAGGAAGATAACCGCTTTCAGGTCACCATTGAAGACAACGGGCCGGGTATCCTCAAGAAGCAAATCCCCAAAATCTTTGCCAAGCTGCTTTACGGTTCGAAGTTTCATCGGCTCAAGATGTCTCGGGGCCAGCAGGGCATAGGCATATCCGCAGCGGGTATGTACGGCCAGCTCACGACGGGCAAACCCACCGCCATAACATCAAAGATCTCCCGCAATCTCCCTGCACATCACTACAAACTCGAGATAGACGCAAAGAAGAACGAGCCTCGCATCATTGCAGATGAGACTGTGAAATGGCCGGTCAAACAGGGCACCAAGGTGGAGATAGAATTGGAGGCCAAGTTTCAAAAGGGCCGCCAGTCGGTAGAAGAGTATCTCGAGCAGACAGCCATTGCCAATCCCCACGTTTCGCTTCGGTTCATGACACCGGATGGCCAAACAAAGGTATATAAGCGTGTATCGAAACAGTTACCCAAACAGACAAGGGAAATCAAGCCGCATCCGTATGGCGTTGAACTGGGCGTGCTTATAAAGATGCTCCACGACACCAAGTCGCGCACCCTGCAGTCGTTTCTCCATTCCGATTTCTCCCGCGTTAGTTCTCGGGTGGCAAAAACTATCTGTGAGAAGGCAAAAGTGTCCGAGCGCTCCCGGCCATCACGTATTGCACGGCAGCAAGCCGACCACCTGCTTAAAGCCATAAACCATACGAAGATAATGAATCCGCCAACTGACTGCCTGGCCCCCATCGGAGATGAGTTGATCCTGGCCGGCCTGAAAAAACAGATTGAAGCCGACTTCTTCACCGCGGTCACAAGGCCGCCCGCCGTTTATCGCGGCAATCCTTTTCAGATAGAAGCGGGCCTGGCGTACGGCGGTTCACTGAAGGCAGATGGCCTCGCTCGCGTGCTGCGTTACGCCAATCGAGTGCCATTGCTCTACCAGCAATCGGCCTGCGCAATCACCCGCTCAGTTCTCAATACCGGTTGGCGAAACTATGGACTGCAGCAGTCTACAGGAGCACTGCCGACGGGGCCGGTCGTTATCATGGTACACATGGCTTCGGTATGGGTGCCCTTCACATCGGAGAGCAAAGAGGCGGTCGCCCACTATCCGGAGATCATCAAAGAGATCCGGCTCGCCCTGCAGGAGTGCGGACGCAAATTGTCCAAGTTCGTCCGGCGACGGCGCAAGGCCGCCGAATCCGAACGCAAGAAGGCCTTTATCCAGAAATACATCCCCCACATCGCAATCGCATTGCGGGAAATGTTGGAACTCTCCGACCGTCATGAAAAAACCATGATCAGACAGTTAACAGATGTCCTCGAAAGGAGCCGATCGTGAGCAAGGTTGCCAATCAGATAAAACAAACCGCTGCTTTGGTTCGAACCAAGATACAGCGAAAAAGCAAACCCACTTTGTCATTCCCGCTGCGTTCACTGAGCAATGTAAAGTACCGCCCGAAAAGAGGTTTCCTCGAACTCAAGGGCAAGAAAAAGACACGCACGCTCACTGTCGCCACAGTCAAGACCTTCGCCCAAACCCTGCGGATGATGTCACAGGCCAGGTTCCTCATAGAGGACGACGAAATCATGACCAAGCGAGAGGCTTACTACGTGTCCAAGAACTGGGATGATGCACGCTTCGACGAGCAGCCTGAATCGGACACGGTGATTGACGACATAGAAGCATTATTCGAGGTTAACCGCGAGCAGCTTGGTTTCATTCCCGAGGAAAAGGGAGGTGAAGTCGCCGGTAAGCTCGTCGTCATAGACCGCGAGTCAGACACAGGTAAAAAGTTGCGCATCGACTGCACAAAATTCGGCTCGGGGGCATATTCGATCCCGATCTCCGTGGAGCATCTGAAATTCGAAACAAAAGCCAAATTCGTACTCGCCATTGAGACCGCGGGCATGTTTCAACGCCTGGTCAAGCACGGCTACTGGCGAAAGGCCAATTGCATCCTCGTATCTATGGGGGGTGTTCCTACCCGTGCCTGCCGGCGTTTTATCCGGCGGTTGGCCGACGAGTTGAAGCTGCCAGTGTATGCGTTTGTGGATTGTGACCCCTACGGTATGTTCAACATCTACCGCACGCTGAAGGTCGGATCAGGCAACGCGGCACATATCAATCGCTACTTTTGCGCCCCCAACGCCAAGTTTCTCGGCGTCACGCCCCAGGATATCGTCGACTACAAACTGCCCACGCACCCGCTCAAAGATGTCGATATCAAACGGGCAAAAGATGCCCTCAGTAACGATCCTTTCGTGAAGCACTTCAAGCCCTGGCAGGACGCGATCCGGCAGTTGCTCGACATGGGAGTAAGAGCCGAACAGCAGGCCTTCGCGGTGCACAACCTCAACTACGTGATCGAACACTACCTGCCGGAGAAGCTTGCGGCAAAGAAAAAATTCCTTCCGTAGCGCCTATCTTCTATAGATGCTGTCAGTCTTCGGATGACCCCAAAAGGTTTGGGAATATCAAGCAGTTTGGTAGTTATACAGGTCTTACGCCCAGAACAGTTTAGTGGGTCCACAGGTTGAAAATTAGTGAATAATTTTTGTGGAAACCCGGAAAGAGGACCGAAGTAATCGAATCTAACTTTGGATTTGGCAGGCCATCCCGCATTGAGATTCAATGTACCTTTCGTTTCGGGATTGCATGCATCATAATGCATGTTATAATTAAGAGGAGGTATTCGGAGAACAGGAACTGCCTGAGATCAAGGAATTCGATTTGTTTAGAGAAACAAATCGAATTCCGTATACTTCTCACCAGATGTTTATCGAAATAAGAAAAGGCCGCAAGCCTGTGCGCACTCACGACCTTTTCCCTTGTAACGTCCAAGTACTCAGTACTGTTAGAGACTATCAGCAAGCCACTGTGATGCGAATGTCGCAAAGTCGGTAAAGTCTACGGCCCGGCTGCAATTCAAATCAGCTTCCTGGATGCATCTTGTCGTCGGGACAAAGAAGTAATCCTCTGTTTCGCCGATTTTATAGCCTCCTTTAGGCCCGGAGCCTCCATAGCCCACACAATTAACAGGAGAGGAGATAGCAGCCGTAGCAGGAGAGATAGCAACCGGTCCCCAGGGCCGCTCAGAAATTGTAATTCTCATCCAGATCGGGTCCACCCTGTAGACATCGTCAGAATGTCTAAACGGATGGTATGGAATGAAGGCTGGCGTCTCAATTTTGTGTATGCCTGCCGGTAAATGCGTAAGCACCTGATTGCGTACAGCCCATTCTCTGGCTAAGCCGCGGGGCTTATTAATAATCTCATTGGCAATACCGCAATCCATTACATCATCCCAATCACCGTCACGGTTCCAGTCGAACCAGACATTGACATAGAGTTCATCGATTGGGTGAATAACCGTAACAATGTAGTCAAACCTTGTCCGGCGACAATGCGGCAGGTTCAGAGGTATCTTGATGCCATCATCACCCAAATCCATATTCGGTAAGTCTTTCGGAGGAATTATGTTATTGGTTGGGTCCTCATCGTAGCCAAAATCGGCTTCGGTCTCAAGAGATACCCTTGCGCCAAGATGAGCGACCGCATCCGGATACCAGTGAATTGGTCCGTGAGGCGGCGAACCGGTCAAGTAAACTGTCGGATAATTTGCTTTGACAATTACCGGTAGAGGGCCGACGGATGTATACGCTGTCATGTCGACATTGAAGTTGCTCGTACTGTCAGGAGCATCACCAAGATCAGCCGTTCTCTGAGGTTGATCCTCAATCTTCACAAGGTAATCTTCAACTTCACCATCTCTGGCCGGACCACCGTAGCGCAGTCTGCCGTACGTGCTGAAACGGAATCGTGCATAAGTTCTTACATCAGCTGCTATCGCATAAGGATAACACGGCACATGGTACTTGAGATAGTTAATGCCGGCGGTAAGAGGTTCGCTGGCAAATATCTGTTCGCCGAAATCGTCCCAGTCACCATCGGCGTTAAAGTCTATCCATGCATCGAGACGTCCTTCAACTGACGCGATCACTTCTACCTTGGCCATCAGTCCGGGCACAATTGGTGTTATAAAAATAACACCGTCTTCATCGTCGATGCTGCTGTCAAGGTCATCGCCGTCGGCTGCCGGCGTAGGCTGACCATCCCATTCGACATCAATTGCCCTGCCAAGGTAAATTTTCGGATCGACAATATGACGGGCGCCATCTCTGGCCAATGTCGTCGGATAGGTGTTGCAACGGGCCAAACTTGAATCTTCACAGCGCAGTTCAGGCACATCACCGAAATCGAATTCAGGTTGAGGTGGTTCAATTTTGACAATGTAATCTTCGACCTCACCATCTTCAGCAAGTCCGGAGTATCCAGTGTTTACGGCCTTTGTTGTAAATCGGAACCGGGAGAAAGTCTTTGTATTAACTGCAATAACCGAAGCCGCAGGCACGGCAAACTTAAGGCGATTAATACCTGCAACCAGAGGCTCATCGATGAAGATTTGCTCGGCGGCACCATCCCAGTTACGGTTGTAGTCGAAATCGATCCACGCATTGAGGAAACCATCCACCGATGCAATAACTTTGATTTCAACTGTAGTTCCGGGAATAATCGGAGTTCTGAAGAAGACACCATCTTCATCGTCGATGTAGCCGTCGAGATCATCACCGTCGGCCGCAGGCGTCGGCTGACCATCCGGTTCTCCGTCGATGTATCGACCTAAGCGCACTCTCGGATTGATCTTATGGCGTGCGCCATCATTGATTCGCAGCGTAGGATAACCTGAAGGAACAAAATCACCATCAGGCGCATCGCCGTAATCAAGTTTTGGTTGGGGTGCGCTGGCAATGCTAATCCTGTAGTCTTCAACTTCGCCATCACGGGCAAGGCCGTAGTAGTTCAATCGCCCATAGGTGCTGAACCGGAAACGAGCATAAGTATGTCTCTGCTCATAGTCGGCAGTGCTCAGAGGAACTTCGAAAGTAAGCTTGTTCTCACCGACTTTTAACGGTTCGCTGAAGAATATACGCTCACCAAAATCATCCCAGTCACCATCGACATTGAAGTCTATCCACGCATCGAGGAAACCTTCAACCGAAGCAAGAATATTGACAGTCGCTTTTGTGCCCGGAACAAGAGGTAGATTATCAAACAAGACTCCGTCTTCATCGTCTGCACCATTATTATCATCACCGTCGGCATAATGGCTTGGCTGGCCGTCCGGCTCAGCATCTATATGAATAACGTCGGTATAAGGTGAACCGAGGAAAATACCGGGATTTATGATGTGGCGGGCGCCGTTTCTTGCAAGCGTGGTCGGATAGCTGTTGCACCGTGATAATGAATTTGCATCATCACAACGCGTCTCTTCGATATCTCCAAAATCCATTAGGACCTGAGTATCTTCACCGTTAATGACAAATGCCATATTATGCAGCTTGATACTGGTTGCATCCGGGCTGGTGACAGGTCGCCATGCATCGGTCGAAGATAGGGGCCATGGACGCCAAAGGGCCGGACTGCCCCAATTGTCAACAGATGTTTTCCAGCCGACTTCAGGCTGTGGTCTTGGACTCTCATAGAGTGTGGCATTAGCGCGGATGACAAGCCAGTACACCTCAGTTTCTTTTTGTATGAAGGGTTCTTCGATCTCGGTTAAATTGACCAGGGCGTACCACGTATGATTGTCCGGTATAATTTGGTCCGTCTCATTATTCAAACAAGGACATAACCATCCCTGTAATGAAGGTTGTTCTTTACGCAATTCTATCCTGCCCTTTTTAAACCTCCATAGCTCCTGACCCGGCTGAGAGTTCGCATCACTGTAGATGGAAACAGACCAGCCAAGCACTTCGTCGACCAAATCATTTTTCCATGATATCCAAAAATGAATATCCGTAACAGCACCGCTTTCGATACACTCGAAGTCGTCGGCAACAGCCATCCTTCTGAGGCACACGTCCCAGCCTCGCGGGTCGGGCTTTTGCGGGTAATGCATCTTCCAACCATCTTCCGGAACCCAATGGCCCATACATGGCTGCAATGAGCTTATCAAAAACAAAAATCCAAAAAAAAATGAAATCCACATTAACTTTCTCATTGTACATCCTCCTAATAAAGGCCATTAATTCTTCAACGTCTCCGATGAAGCTTTACTTTGCTCGGAAATTGGTTGAGCTCTAACCAAAATTTAAATGTTATAGTTGTTCAATGTATTTGTTGCCTTCGAGGCAAATCTGTTTCGCAAAAAATTTTGGAAATTCCAATTTTTTCAAAATATTTCCGCCTCATTAGCTCAAAGAAACGCACAAATACGTATTTTATTTGAATAAAAGCGGAAAATCTGCTAAAATTGATTGTTATTGATGGAAATGATGGCTCAGCAGGAGTCGTGATGAAATCACATAATATCGGAGTTTATTATAAAAAAAACGAAACAAAAATCCGTCTGCGGATACTTTTATAAGGTGGTGCTTCCAAAATGGAGGAAGTAAATATTCCTATTGAGCTTATCCGCCAGGCTCAGCTTGGTAATAAGGATAGTCTTGAGTGTCTGGTAGCCATAGTCTGGATGCCTTTAAAAAGTTATATTTACCGAAGAACCCTGGATGATAACCTTACGGAAGATATTGTTCAGGAAAGCATTGTTGAATTGATTAAAATGATTGGCAGACTGCAAAGAAAAGACCGATTTTGGCCCTGGTTGTGTAAGATCGCGCTGAATAAGATTCGCATCTACAACAGATCTGAGCGGAGAAAAAAAGCGGCCTTAATGTCTAAGGCCAGGCGGGATCAGCGCCCAAAGAAATATCAGGAAGAAAATGTCGCTGAACTGGTAAACGAGGAGCTTAAGCAAAGCGTCATTACGGCCATGCGCCGGTTGAAGATGCGTCATCGTGAAGTCTTGGCTTTGCGATGTTATGAGAATAAAAGCTATTCACAGATTGCTGATGAAATGGGTTGTACCGAGTTGGGTGCTCGCCTGTTGTTTTTACGGGCAAAGAGATCCCTGGCCAAAGAGCTTGCACGCAACGGTCTGGGCAAAGGCTCATTGCTGCTTGCTCTTGTGATTATTGGAAAGATGACGGCCCCAACAAAGGCTGCAGTGGCAGGTGTATCAATAAACGCTGGGACCATGTATGTCGGTACTGCCGCCAGTGTCATAGGAGCGGTCATATCTGTGAAAGCCATTGTTGTATTAACAGCGGCCGCAGCTATTACGGTCTCTTCAGTCGTGGTAGGCCCGAAAATAGCAAAAACCACGAATATAGAGCCACCTGACCTTAACGCAAGCCAACGTATTTTAAGGCCACCTGCTAAAACCTATGAGGGTATGGAAGAGTGCTGCTATTTCTTCCCCGAAGGTATAAGCGGCCCTGTGATGATAAGGCAAATACAACGAGACGACCGGACGAATAAAACATACTGCAGACGACTCCAAAACAATAGTATGAACTACTATACTAACGGAGGGAAGGTATTCATTAACAATCACCGTATGTGGGCCGAAGATCTCAGTGTGCACAGGCTGCCAACGGATACAAAACAGCTCAGAGAATCCCTTTCCCTTGTGGAAGGTAAACCCACTGAGATGGAGTATGTCCCATGCACCGACAGGGCAAGGAATCTGCTTGTCACTGTAAGACAAGAAGCAGGGAAAAGTCACAATATATTGGAAACGGTTCGCCACTATAATGTGGTCGAGCAAGAATTCTTTCAGTACGACTGGCCACAAGGTTCAAAGAGGATCGATAATCGCGATGCTATGCATAAACGAGGCTGGACGTATTTTAAAATTACCGGACAGTTAAACGGTGAAGAGGTTGTAGGCTCTGGTAGAATCCCGTTCGTTTACCAGACGTACCGATCCCACTACGCATGGATAAGACTAAAAGTCGGCGAAGAGCTTGAAATTGTGGATAGTGCCGAAGGGGCCAACATTTATGGACCCAATCGAAAGATGCTGGCGACATACCCATCCGGCTCATTTATGAAAGGTCTGGCAAGACCATGGATGGGACTTCACACGATAGATACAATCAGGCGTGATGCTGCTGAAAAATCGATCTTGTTCGAGAGCGGGTACACTTCAGGCCAAGAAAAAGCAAAAGTTACGCTTAGTCGAGAACATGTCAAGCTCGTTTATGCGATTGACATGAAAAATGATATCGTTGAAAAAATAACTTTTGTCAAAAACGAGAAGAGTGCAGCGACTGAGGACACATTAGAAATTAGCTATTTACAGGATATAGGCCAGACATCTGATGAGTTCAACGCACCAAAGGTTCGGACAAATTCGAGTTTGTCGAAAATTCCTCCCGGGATACAATGGCTTTTCCGTCTTGCGGATGGCACTTTGGGCGAGTGAGAAAGTGATGAATCGTACGTGGATAATATTACTTTTTCTTTTAAGCATATCCCATCCTGCTTTTGGTCAGCGCATTCTGTACGTGGATCCAGCCGGCTCTAATATAGATGGAACAACGTGGACGAGGGCTTTTAAACACTTACGGGATGCTCTGGCAATTGCTAAGCCGGGTGATGAAATACGAGTAGCAAAGGGAATCTATAGGCCAGACCAAGGCAGGGATGCTACTATCGGTGACCGAAATGCCTCTTTTAGGCTTGTCAATGGCGTGGTTATCAAGGGAGGATACGGGGGGATAGAACATCAGCTAAATCCTGATACACGTAATATTGCTCTATATGCAAGCATTCTAAGCGGTGATCTCGGCGACAATGACATGCTTGAGGTTATAAATAATACTGATGATAACAGTTACCACGTTATATTAGGCAGCAATCTGGATTCGAAAACTATACTGGACGGTTTTACCATTATTGGAGGAGATGCTTTTGCTACGACTATAAGTAATCGCGGCGGTGGTATGTATAATTTTGCCAGTAGTCCAATTATCAGTCACTGTATATTCATTGGTAATTTTGCTGAAGATGCCGGTGGCGGAATGCTCAATGATTCCAACAGTAACCCGATACTTATCAATTGCACATTCAGTGGAAACTGGGCTGCGAATTCAGGCGGCGGTATCCATAACAGTCCTGACAGCAAACCGAGAATAATTAACTGCATTTTCTGGAATAATACTACCAATACTACCAGTAATAATATATCTTCTCAGATCAGTGGCGGAAATCCCATCATTAGGTATAGCTGTTTACAGGGGTGGACAAATGGTCTGGATGGTGGCAATATTGGTGATGATCCGTTGTTTGCAGATCCGCTCCGTGGTGATTTTCATCTGCGCTCACAAAGTGGCCGATTTATGGTGTTTAAAGGGATTCCTGGCCCGGCGGAAGAACTTTGTGTATTGGATGAACGAACGAGTCCATGTATTGATGCCGGTGATCCAAGAACCGATTTCAGCGCCGAACCGGCTCCAAATGGCCGACGTATCAACATGGGTGCTTATGGAGGTACATCTCAAGCCAGTGCGAGCTTTTGGAAAGTGCCCAGTGATGAAAATCGAGATTTAGTTGTAGACGTTAGAGATTTGAAACTGATAATCAGTCATTGGTTGGAAGTATTACCATGGACTATATTCCAGAAGTATTCATCGCCTCCAACAATATCACCGGCAATCTATCATGTAGACATCATTAATGGCAGTTCTGTCGGTGATGGACTCACCAGAGAGACTGCTTTTAATACAATCCAGCGGGGAATCGATGCTGCACAGGATAATGATACTGTATTAGTCTGGCCGGGTATATATGATCTGGACTATCAACTTAATTTCTATGGTAAAGCCATAACAGTAAGAAGCGCTTCCGACGCAGCAGTGTTAAGGGCTGCTTATGGATATGGCATTGGTGTGGAATTCAGCTCGGGTGAAGAATCCAACAGTATCCTTGCCAACTTCGTAATCACAGATTTTGATATCGGTATTTATGTAATCAATAGCGGTGTAAAGTCCAGTTCACCGACTATTACCAATGTCACGGTTGTAGACAATACTTACGGCCTTTATGTGGATTTTTCAGATCCGCAAAGCACTCCGAACGTCAGCAACTGCATCTTCTGGGGCAACAGACAGTCCGATATATCCTGCCTGGAAAATCAGTGCCTGGTAAGCTATAGTTGTATTGAAGATGGCTATAAGGGACAAGGTAATATCAGCCTGGATCCATTGTTTGCTAATCCTGCCGATATTGATTATCATCTGCTTTCAAGGCAGGGGCGATTCTGGCCCAACGATGGTCACCCGGAATACTTGCGAAGACTTTGGATTTCGGATAAAATAGATAGCCCATGTATTGACGCAGGTGATCCAAAAATAAATCCGAGAAATGAACTTGTCACCGGAGGTGGGCGGATTAATATGGGTGCTTATGGAAATACGCCGTTCGCAAGCAGGAGTCGATGGCTGCTGATAGGAGATATAAATAAAAATGGCCGGATAGACTTGACCGACTATGCCGCCGTTACTGAAAATTGGCTTAAAATCGCGCCGTGGCTTCATGAAGTGGAAGGAGCAGGTTACTATACGTTGCAACTTAACAAATAAAGCTTTTACTCTGATTGAGCTGTTGATTGTAATATCAATCATGTCAATTCTGCTGGCTGTTTCAATACCGGCATTGAACAAAGCCAGACGAAGCGCCATTTCTCTTATTGGAGTTGGAAGGCAGCGGGATACCGCCTTTGCTGTGACTCTTTACGCACAGGATAACGATGACCAATACCCCGACTCTGTCGCCCGCCCCAAACTCGGTTCATCTTCGCCGTGGCGGGAACCAACAATAATAACAGCTCCAGGAACTCAGCCGAATCGATCCGTGAGTGCTTATTTGCATACCTATATAAAAAATGCAAACACTATATTTTGTCCGGGTGCTCCGCGCAAATATGAGTATTTACAAAAGATTTGGGATGTCGGTGATGATTGGAATGACGAATTGGGGAACCAGTTCTTTGGAACTTATTGCTTTTATTGGAACTATATCGGTTATCTTGAGGAGAAAAATTATCCATTCAGAGGTCCGCAAAGTTCATCGGATGGCAGGCAAAATAGCAAATTGCTGACGAGTGACTATCTGGGATTTGGCCACTGGAGGAATGTGCTCACATACGGCAGGCACGATGCGTATGGCTGCTGCGATGAGTTTAACGGTGCGGGCGTTACTAAAGGAACGCCTGTCTCCGCAGATTTCTGGTCCCGCCTGAAGGTCGACGAAAATTTCGGTTTAGATAGTATCGAAATCCGGCTTCATACCAGCTATACGGATGGTCATGTCGAAAGCTATGGGCCGTCTGATGTTATGACAATGAGAGTTTCAAAAACTCCTGATGGAACTGTACCTTGTCCAACCATAGGTTCACCAGGCAATTTCTATATACCGATTCAAAAGCACTAACAAGTTTATCTGTTACGTTATTTCGAATCCATCCTGATTTACTGCGTCAACAAAAACGGTTTTTTTAATCCTTAATCAGTTTATTTACAATCTTAACATGTTTATTACTCGAGCCACCTTATGAACTAACTCGGACCGTTGCATAATATGTTACTAATGACTTTGCTTTGAAGAAACCTTCGACTTGATAACATTGCTTTGGCGCTTGTTAAGCTCATTGAGTAAATTGAGAATCATAAGGTTATACTCTCCGTGCTCACCATAATGCGTCTCAACAGACTGAATATCTGTTTCAAGTCTTGACCTACAACCTTATGATTCAATGTTTTCTACAGAGCAACATCAGATTTAACCTGCACTTATCAATCACAATGGAATACCTCTTCCATATCGGCCCACCACTGGCCTTTGTCCCTGTCCGGCAGAGGCTCCTGGCAGGGCTTGCACACCTGCCACCACTTTTGCGTCATTGAATCAGCAGCCATCTTTGTCATATCCGCATCGAAATCCTCACCTATATATTCCAGATAGCTGAACAGATAGCTCCTGCCGTCCGCAAGCTTTCTCAGATAGATCGAATAATTGCTTATATTGCACTGCCTTATCATATCCAGGACCTCAGGCCAGACATCTGCATGCAGTTTTTTGTACTCATCGATTTTGTCTTCTCTTACTCCGATTACCCACCCGTATCGTTTCATTGTTCCATACCTCCACTCAGGAATTATACTCCATACTATTCAGCTAAATTTTTCGACTTCTTCCATCGCGATACCGGCCCATTCCCAAAGTCGTTTGGGCTCGTAGCGCACGGTTGAAATATCTTTCATGATAAACTCAATGTGACATTTGCCGCGGGCCTTTTCAAGCACCCGGCGGATATCGGCACGGACTTTCTCCGGCTCCCACCGGCTTTCAGCAAAAACCGCCGGATTCGGCTTATAGCTGATAACATAATCAGCTCCTATTTCGTCAATCGCCCGATCAATATCGCACCACGGACTGACAGATACCTTTCGAAGGTTCGCTACCTTTCGCAGGATATCTATTTTTTTATCAAGCGGCTCACAACAGCCGTAATAGGTCAAACCAAAACGCTGAAGCCACCGCATATCGTGCCTGAGAGCAAATTCCCAATGCATTTCCCCGGACACCTCAGAAAATATCTGTGCATTCGAACACCCCCACATGTTATGCGGCCGTACATGATCAGGGTCATAGTCATCACCAGGCAGTTGCGCGGTGTATCCATATCCACCGGAGCCGACACGTTCATTGGCATTATCCAGCGAAAGGAGATTCATCTGTTCAAACTGATCCAACTCAAACATCCACGCATCGACCATTTTCGATACGGCGGCGTTGACCATATCCGGCCGCAGAACCATGTCAATCATCGCCTCCTCAATGCCCCACCACCGAATCAGATAATCCCACGGTGTAAACCAGATGTGTGTCTGACCGACCTTTTTAACCGGTATAATACCGTCATACACCTCGCACATCGCCTGATAGCATAATTCAGTCGCTTTTTCATTGTGTGTAATGGCAGGCATCTTAATCTTTTCGAGGTCTTCAGGTTCTTTGATCTGTACTTTGAAATGCCTCGAAACGACATCACTTGTTTCATCGGTTTTGACAATATCCACATCTTCGATAATTCCGAAATCCGTACTATGGATAGCAAGCGGACAGGAAATAAAATCACTGACGACCATGTCGGCAGGCAGGTGTTTCCACTGGTAAATGGTTTTTCGTAACATATCTTCCTGATCCCGTGCCCAGGGATGTTCGGCCACGAGAGTTAGTTCATCATCGACGTTCATCTCGTTCCAACAGATTTCGTTAATCCAGACCATCGGCCTGTCTGACTTTAGATCATTGAGTTTTGTCCACAACCCGGCTTTTTCCTTTTGCACATCCTCAGAAGCAATCCTGCCAACTTCACCAGCTAAACGACGCAGGATATCCCTGTCTTTCTGCGACAGCTTTATCTCATTTGCCACAGGTGGAGGTGTATGATGAGAGGGATCGTGCAACATCGTTATAATCTTTCTTATGTTTAAATAATTTGAACACTTTAACACTACCACTGCGCCGGCATAAAATCATCGACATCGGCCTGCCTGATAATATGCTTGGGAAGATACCGCACCGGCTCCGGTTTTTTCCCTTCAAACCACTCCGCAGCGGCATGTACGGCAATGGCACCATCGCCCTCAGCCGACTGGTATGTGATGGCCAGAGCATCCCCGGCCTTGACCGAGTCCATTCCCGTCTTGCTGTTACCTGCCGCAACAATCACAATATCTTTTCTTCCAGACTTGTTTACCGCTTCCAGTGCCCCGGTCATCGAAAAGCCGTCGCCTGCGAGCACTAAGCCCTTCAATTCATCACCATACTTGGTCAACCATGCCGAAACCAGCTGCATTGTACCCTCAGCTTCAAGATTGGCCGTGTCCATTACGAGCAATTTCATATCGGGTGCATACTCGACCAACTCGGTGATGGGAGCATAGGTGCGTGCAAAAAACGGCGAACTGCCCGGCATGTGACGAACTATGGCATATCCGCCCTTTTTATCCAATGCGTCCGCAAATACTCGCGCCAGCATGCGAAATTGTCCCCAGTCATCAGGTCCCGTCCACGATAGACAGTATTTCATTGCCTGGTCACATGGAATGGTATTGGACGTGATGCAGGCAATGCCGGCCCTGTTGATACGACGCAGCAGCGGCGTGCAGGCCGTGGCGTCGACAGGTGCGAAAATAATCATATCGGGCCGTTCATTGATGGCCTGATCGGTCTGCTGGGCCTGCAGGTCTACGTTCCAGTTGCTGTTAAAGATTTTTACCTTCATCTTATAGGCTTCAGCCATGACCCTGAATCCATTGACATAAGCCGTCCAGTAAGGATGATCGCCGGCCTTGAGAAGTACGATGCGTTTTCCACGTGGGCCACCTTCAGGGGACAAGGGCATGTTTACCTTGTCGACATTCCATCCTGCATACTCAATATCCCACCAGTGCCCCTTGTCCGTAACCGCAAGCACCCGTGGATCCGACGGCCGTTCAGGGATAGTCACCGTCTCGGTTTGCGGCAAAATATAAGGTTGCCCGTCGGTACCCCTTAAAGCATAAACGTCCAATCCCGGCCCCAACTTACCGTTATCAATGCCTTGTCGCTCCGTCACAACCTGACTTGTACGCATATTATATATTACGAAAATTGCCACAATACCAACAATCGCTGCAATCATAACACAAGCAAGGACAAGACGTTTTTTTCCGGCTATTATTCCATCTTCATGCGTTGCAGGCCACCGGCCTCCCATAGCTCTGGCCTCTTTTATCAGATCCGGCCTCTGTCCTTTCAGCAGGTCATGCCTGTATATCACGTATGCCTCGTAAAGAACAACCAGCGCAAGAATCACTCCATTGATAAATATCTGCACCTCAAAGCCCAGTCCAAAGCAACCGATACCGTTAAACAGTGTCGTCAGCATAAGGACGGCAAAGTAACTTTTTAGAACGCTTCCCTTCCCACCGCTCATAATAGCGCCGCCTATGATTACCGCCGACAGCACCGTCATAAGCGTACGTGTACCCAGGATGGCCGCCGAGGTCATCGCACTCAGGCTGATAGCGAACAACACTCCCCCGATCCCGGCCGTTAGTCCGCAGATAATGAAACCGGCAATCAGGTAACGGTCCCGTTTCAGACCTGCCAGCCATGCAGTCTCCGAGTTCCCACCGATAATAAAAAATGCACGACCCAACGGGGTCCGATTCAGAAATAGTGTGAACGCAAGAACCAGAATAAGCGTTATGATTACAATCGGGGGCAGGAAAGGAACCAGCGGTGGTTCAAGCCAGTCCGTAAAGCGAAAATCATCTATCCCTTTTGAGCCGCCCTTGCTGTACAAATGCATCAGGCCCAATACAACCGTCATCGTACCCAGCGTTACTATGAACGAATTGATCCTAACTTTAACGACCAGAAGCCCGTTGACCAGCCCTACCAATGCCCCGGCCAGGACGGCAAGTGCAATCGACCCAATCCAGCCGAGCGACGGCTGCAGGCCGATCGCCAGCATACCACAGAGCATGACCACAGCACCGATAGAAAGGTCAAGCTGTCCCAGAATAAAGATAACTGTAAAGCCGATAGCAACGATGCCGTTGAGGCTGGCACCCTTCAGAATCGTCGTGATGTTAAACACCGAGAAGAAATTCGGAGCAAAAACAGACAGCCCTGCAAAGAGCACCACCAGCATCAGCAGCGCCCGATTATTATCGAGGAACCTTGACAAACTGTAACTGTTAAGCTGCTGGAGGACCATGCTTTTTCTCTGACCATCGGCCCGTCTATGCATAATCCTTCCCTCGCTTGCGTAATCGGTACTGGTGCAGTCCGACCACGGCGATAAAAATCGCACCTGTCACAATATTTTGCTGGAACATGTTTATGCCCGTAAATGTCATGATGTTGGCCAGAAGCCCGATCACTAAAACGCCCCCAAATACCCCCAGCATATTTCCCCGTCCACCGCTGAGCATCATACCGCCAATCACAACAGCGGTAACCGATTTGAAGTCATATCCTTTGCCAAGGTAGAACACGCCAAGTTTGTTCATCGAGGTAATGAATATGCCGGCGATGGACGCGCCGAAAGCGGCTGCAAGAAAGTCCATTAGAACCACGCGGGGAACATTGATACCCGTTGTCCTGGCAGCCGCACGTGAGGAGCCTACCAGTTTGGATTCGATTCCGAAACGGGTGCGCATCATCACGAAGTGCCCGGCGATAAACATAATTACCATGACCACAACGATCAGCGGTACCGGGCCTATGCTCATGCGAAAGATATCGATAAATGCCGCCCCGGAGGTGCCGGGCTCTATGTCGGGATAGACCTGATTGTTGCTCCAGGTAAAACGCATAAAACCTTCCATAAAAAATGCCACAGCCAGCGTCCAGAGGATTGGATTTGCATTGAACCGCCCTACCACAAAACCGTTCATTGCGCCGATGAGCATCCCCGCCAATATGCCCAGGACCAATGCCGGCAGCAATCCAAGAGGCAGCGCCGCCACGCTGATAATCCCGGAAAAAGCCATTATCGACGGAATAGAAAGGTCAGCCATATTACCCGAGTAGGTCACGAAGGCCATGCCGGCCGACACTATGCCAAGCAATGCAACGGCGTTGAGAATACTCATCAGATTTGTCATCGTAAAAAAATCATCGGAAACGAAAACGCCGACAACGAGCAGCAGCAGACCTATCAGGTAGATACCGACAAGATCGTATATCACCGCGAGCCGGGATAAACTTTTTGTCCCGTCACCTGATTTCATCCAGTTCTCCATTCATAGCCAGCAGTACAGATTCTTCCGAGAGCTGACCTTTCTGCATTTCGCCGATAAGGTGCCCGTCACACATTACAACCACGCGGTCGGACAGTCCGACCAGTTCCGGCAGGTCGGAGCTGATAAGCACAACCGTCCTGCCGCTGCCTGCCAGTTCCATCACGGCCTGATGTATTCTCATCTTGGCCCTGACATCCACCCCGCGGGAAGGTTCGTCAAGGATCAGCACTGTCGGATCGGCGGCAATCCACTTACCAAGCAAAACCCTCTGCTGGTTACCGCCGGATAGATTGCTGACCTCCGTAGATGCCGATGAGGTAATAATGTCAAGCCTGTCGATTAATTCCGTTGTTGTCGCGTTCTCGTGGCGCGAGGAATATATGCCGCAACGTGTGTGACGAGGTATTATCGCCGAGACCAGATTCTGTTTTACCGGCAGCCTCAGGAACAAACCGTCTATTTTGCGGTCCTCCGAAAGATAAAACAGTCCATGTTCCATCGCCGCACCATACGAATGCCGTCCGAGCTTCCTGCCGGCCACCTCGACCATCCCGCCGTCAACCGGAGCCAGTCCGCACATCGAACGTGCCATCTCGGTCCTGCCCGAACCGGTCAGGCCGGCTATGCCAAGTATCTCACCCCTGCGGGCCTGGAATGACACATCATGAAAAAAACCCTTTCGCGTAAGGTTGCG